>Ga0209544_1000804_pt1 | contig 39255 bp, 40 predicted proteins | sample MesohylPK_FD_187297 | JGI IMG/M metagenome (GOLD analysis project Ga0209544, IMG submission 187297) | Host-associated microbial community of the marine sponge Aplysina aerophoba from Gulf of Piran - sponge mesohyl, lysed by proteinase K... | ecosystem: Host-associated > Porifera > Sponge >... | reverse complement strand
ACACGCAAATGAAATTAAAACAAGGATCTCACTTACTCGCACTAAACAAAATCAATGCACCAAATGCTTTTTAAAAAGTTGATGTTTTTAGCAAAACAATCATTATTTAAAGCAATGAAGATAAATGTGAAGGTGAGACATTCAGAGGTGCCCCCTTAACCACTCACCTCTGAATATTCTTGCAAACTGTCGTAAAGCCTCTCCAATTTTGAACTCAATCCTTTTCTGTGAGACCGGTTAGGGAACGCCAGGCTTTATAACAAGCAATAGCTTCCTTCTGGCGCTCACAGAAATGCAAACAAGATAATAGAAGAGACTTATAAGCTTTTACATATTTTGCCAACACAAGATCTGGATTATCCTGATTACAGCCATCGGTTACAGTAAGCATACAGCTTTGTCCAGTATAAGACAGAGCATGCATGAAGGTTTCTGGAGTAAGATGGAAGCAAGGACTTAGCATATTGCTAGCTTGCTCTTTCATTTTGTCCTCACTTATGTCAGGATGTTTTTCGGTGAAATACTCTAAAAGTATATCCCGCAGTCCGTCTGCAAAAGCTTTTACTTCCTTAATGTTTTCCATTTGACAAATTGCTTGCGTCCGCAAGTGATCCGACACACGTTTTCTCCAAGGATTTTTGAAAGCAGTTTGACCTACGTCCCACCAAGAACACTGTAGAGTTAGTTCTAGAGGTGACATCGCACGCAGTTGATCTATTCTTGTGATCATATATTGTTCTAACGGACTATATTCACTCACACCCTCATCAGCTCCAGACACGTGCAAACAAATCAAAAATAATAGTGGTATGAATTTCATAGTTTTTTCCTCATAGTCAATATAAATATGCATTGTATATCGTATATCATTTCAGCCGTGAAAGCAAATTTAAAACTATAATATTGCATTTCATGAATATCTCCAATCTAGCGGAGTGCGTATAAAATGCTATAAATTTAGTGCGCCAAGATCCCACTTGTTTTACCAAAATCATGCACCTATCATCGGTGTTTTCTAAAGCTCGATGGAGATGAAAAAAGAGCAAAGATGATAATATATATGTCATCAATACACCTTGTTTGTCGATACTATATTACACGCAAATGAAATTAAAACAAGGATCTCACTTACTCGCACTAAACAAAATCAATGCACCAAATGCTTTTTAAAAAGTTGATGTTTTTAGCAAAACAATCATTATTTAAAGCAATGAAGATAAATGGGAAGGTGAGACATTCAGAGGTGCCCCCTTAACCACTCACCTCTGAATATTCTTGCAAACTGTCGTGCCTCTCCAATTTTGAAATCAATCCTTTTCTGTGGGAACGATTAGGCGATGCCAGGTTTGATAATAAGAAATAGCTACCTTATTACCATCACAGAAATTTAAACAAGATAGTAGAAGATTCTTATAAGCTTGTACATATTTTGCGTTCACAGCATCTGGATTCCCCTGATTACGGATATCGCTTATATCCAGCAGATATCTTTCTTCAGAAAAACACAAAGCTTGCATGAAGATTTCTGGACTAAGATGGAAGCGAGGACTTAGCATATTGATCGCTTGCTCTTTCACTCTGGAATAACTTATGTCAGGATGCTTTTCTGTCTGATACTCTAAAAGTATCGTCAGCAATGGGTCTGCAAAACCTTTTAATTCCTTAATGTTTTCCATTTGACTAATTGCTTGCGTCTGCAAGTGATCCGACACACGTTTTCTCCAGGGATTTTTGAAATTAGCTTGATTTAGTCTCCAACAAGAACACTGTAGAGCTTGTTCTAGAGGTGGTAGCTGACGCACTGCATCTAATCTTAGGCATAATTCTTTTAACGCACTCTGACAACACGCATCCTCATCAGATCCATACACGTGCAAACAAAGGAAAAATAGTAGTATGAATTTCATAGTTTTTATCCATAATCAATATACAAGTGAGTACTTAGGATCATTATATATCATTTATTTGTTTCAACAATGATTGAGATTGCATGAATTTGACACAATACAGAAAAATCTTTCAATTTCTATGTACCAAATGGTTTTTAAGAGGAAGGTAGAGCACGAAAAAGCATGGTTCTGTATGGATAGATTTGGCTTAATAGAATATCAACTTATTGCCCAACTGCTTTAAGCAATAAAGGTTACTCTCTTTGTATTTTCAAATCAACTGAATCAAGATAAACGTCGACGATCAGTAGTCTTTTGAGCAAGTGGATCAATTTTTGCAGGTTTTGCCTCAATCCAGATTATTTCTCTTGGATACCCAAGGAATATTCTATCAAGTGAAAAAAAATCAAAAGTGTCTCTCTACGAATGAGCTCTCTTAACACGCTTTGCTACCGATCTTTCAACGTTAACTTCAATAATGTCAAGGATCTCTTCCTGCCATAAAGAATAGTGTACATCAGATCGTACTAAGAAGTTGTCACAAAAACCATCGAAAGAGCTTAGGAGGTGATAATACATTCTTTGACATTTTTGATCATCACTTGAAACATCAGATGCTGAGAATGCATATTCTCGTTCCAATAAAGCAAAAGAATGATAGTAAAGCGTTAGATCAAGATGGAAGTTTTTCTTTTCCATCTCAGGCACCTGCTTTGCCACCAACCCATCAGATATGATGGGATGCTTTTTTGTATAAACTTTCACAAGAACCTTGAGTACTAATTGTGCGATAGGCTTGAGTTCAAATAGTTTTGACGCCTCAGACAAATTTATTTTCTTCATAATATTTTGAAACGCTGTTCTGAGTGTCGTATCCAAACAGCCTTCAGAGTAGAATGGCTCCAGAGGAGCATCACACACCATTCTGATTCTTTCATCCAAAGAGTTTTGAGCTACATCCCACAAAGTGGCCTGCGTAGCTTTTTCCCCAAATGTCAGGGATGCACAACAGAAAGAAAGTCTTTTCTTTTTTGCCTCTTCTATAGCTATAGCAGAAAGGCACTCTGCGCTATAGCTAGCCTGTAAACAAGTTAAGGTTGAAAATAATAATATTAATCGCAATTTCATACACTTATTATTTATTTTTTTTTTTTTGATGTCAATTCATAGACTCGTATTTTGCAAGCGATCATCATCCCAATAGAGCAGTGTAGATAAAACATTGCAGAATTCCGGCAATCACCAGCACTCTTAAAAGACTCACAACTCAAAGAAGAGAGTTGGCATACAACGCAAGCACATATTGCTCAAAGCGTTGCGGTGGCAAAGACATCCAAAGGACTAGCTGCTTTTGCTGGTTGAAGTTTGTTTTTTTCAGCAATTCTTTTTACGCTTTGACCTAAAAAAAGAATGGCGACAAGGATTTTTAGGGGAAGGTAGTGAATCTAGCGTTCAAATATTTAGATTTTTTCACTACCTTACACACATAGGATTGCAAGATTAAGCAAAAAACTCTAGAACAATTAAGTATTGATCTGACATACACATAATTTTACAAAAAACAATCATTATGATACAATTTTGTAATATGTTAATATTATTATTTTTCACTTGTTTACACACTTATGGATCTTATGCTCCAGTGGCCACTGAAAAGCATCTTTGGCAACACAGTCAGGAAATATTTAAGCCGTATCGTGATGCCACTCTAGCGGCACTCCAACGCTCTCCATATACTTTGCGCACCTTAGAGTTAGTAGAAATGGAGTTTGGGGATGCCTATCCAAAATTTATGCTTAACGGTTGGAATATGACTGCATTTTCAAAGGAAGCTTTTGCTCATCAAGGCGTGTATCCCCAATTAAGATATATTCAAGATAATCCAGAAGATCCAAATTTTAATCTTGATATCCCTACCCTCTCTAAGGCTTTGACGATGGCCTCTGAGCATAACTCACTCCTTCAACTTCCACACTACACCCCCTTATTAGAAGTCGCTCTGCATGGACAGTATAGCCTCTTGTTATCTTGCAAAGCTTTCTGTGAAAACCGTCCAGGGGAGGCTTTCTCAGAGTATGAGAAATATTGGCACAATACTGCTTATACAAGCGTTTCAAAAAAAAAGAAATCGTCCTAGAAAATATTGAGGAGACGAAAAAGTCGCCAGAATCATCAAGAGTAGCGTTGGCAGAAGACTTAAAAAAGATTTCAACATCACTTTTTTCTCTTTTTGCAGAATCCCATCCCTCTTACAATGATCGCTTACGTCTTTCAGCGCTTTTCGCATATCTTCATATAAATAAGAAACACTGGACTAGGCATGCAGTCGCGGCTCAATTTCCATTGCTTTGCGCCTCACTTCTTCTATTGCTTTGCGCCTCACTTCTCCTATTGATTGGCGCCTTTCGCGCCTCACTCCCCTTTCTTTTTGAATCATTTCTTCCATTTCTTTTTGAATTATTTTTTCCATTGCTTTAGCTCGAACGACTCTTATTTCTTTCATTTCTTTTTTCATATCTCGAGCAAGAAGAAACAGTGGACGGTTCTCCACAAAGGGTAAGAAATGGTCTATGTCTTCACCTCTTATATTTCTTAAAGTTTTTTTAGATTTACATAAATTGAGTATATAATTATGGCTACGATTTGCATCTGTAAGAATCTCTCTCACAGTTTTTGCCCTGACCTCTTTTGCAGGCCACCTGACCTTGGGGGTGAAATCAGCTACAGGTAGTGCAAAAAGGTCTTGAAAGTCCAAAAATAATAGATAACCTTTTCTTAATATTGAATTTCTATAGTGTGAGTGTTCTGGACACGCCAAGGCACGCTCCACAAGAGGCCTCGCTCTTTTTCTAAAAGGTTCTATTCTTTCCTCCATTTCTGAAGAAACGGAAGATGGTAAACACATTATGCGAGTCAAACTATCAATATCCAAACAAGGGTCCAAAAACGCTAGCGGTATTCCAGACATGATACACACGGCCTCTGCCTCATAATCCTGCTCATCAATGTACAACTTAAACATCTGTTTTTCAGAAATAGCGTCTGTATTATACAGAACACGGATACTCCTTAATTTTTCTTTTAAATTTTCCCCACTCCATTCATCACAGCAAAGACCAGAATGCATATCATATAAGATTTTTGCATAAACAACTAATTGCATATTTAAAGCTTTATTCTCCCCTTCCCCTTGCATTAATGAGATACATTCTTTTTCCAAAACAGCCGAAGAAGGCAATCCTTGAGCCCTTTGTTTTCTTTGATTATAAGTATATACCATGATACCTAGAAGATCCTTTCTTGTTGAAAGTTTTTTCATACAGTCTTTTTGGAGCGGCCAATCCACAAAATTTAATGGAGAGAGTTTACCTTCATATTCTTTTATAAATAGATCCTTTACACGGAGCTTTATTTTTGCAAGAGCATCTTGCACATTTGGATCTTCTTCACATTTTCTCAAGTATGCAAAACCTCTCTTCTGGATGTCTGCCCCTTCTCTGAGAAACAATTCATAATTTGTATCTATGCAGCGATCTTTAGAAAATGATATTTTAGCTGCCATCGAACACACAACACTTGCATCTATAAAACCATCCACAGGAACCTTGAGGTGTAAGTGTTCGAGCGGATGATCCATAAAACCTTCCATACATTCACTAACATAGTGCAAACCCTGTTCATGCAACATCCAAAAAAGAATATCTTTAATATGTTCAAAACAACCTCCATCTTTTTTCAGCCTTAAAGCTTCATTCCATAGTGGTCGAAATTCCTCCAAAGCTATAGCAAAAAATTTTGCAAAAGGCCCTTTTGTTATAGCATCTTGCTCCAACTGATGCAGAGCCATATCATGATGCAGAATCACAGATCCAAGGCCTTCATAAGCATCATGTACTACCACAGGAGTATTCAAATCTTTTGGTACACTCAAAAGATATTTATATTTATCGCAAAGCATTAATGTCAGAAAATCTTCCTCCGAGAATCCACCATTCTCAGTCATAACAAACACAAACTCTCTTTCTGCGACTCTCCTCAAGCCTTCTAACTCTGCTTCATCTACAATAATTCTCAGCGCCATACAGTCACGGTAGTGTAAAGAAAGTGTAAACCTCAAAAAATCTTTAGGTATTTTCCGCAATGATCGAGTGAAAAGTTCTTGTATACTAGCGTGGTAAACGCTACCTAATCCACAGTTCAATTCAAATGCATAGGGACTCTTCTTATATAAATCAGATTCAAGCATATCCGCTATTTTTGACATAGGGATGAATCTTTTTTCCAGTTCATTCATCGCTTCCACAAGGAAAGGTAATTTTTTCCTCTGAGCTACACTCCATTGTGGCCAGATAGCCTCACAGGATGATTCTTGGCTTGAAATTGCGCCATGCGCGCAGCAAAAAGTAAATAATAATATAAGTATCATATTCTTGTTGAAGAGTAGCATATTTGCATTACAAATGAAAATCCCAGTGTCTGCAATTATTGAGAACAAACAAGAGCTATTAAATGGATTTTTTGGATTAGTCTTCGTTTTTATTCAGCATGAAGTCAACATGCTTAAATGCAGGATCTACTCGGCAGAATGATACTGCAAGCGGAATAGTGTAAGATGCAAAACTCTAGTGACACTGCTTATTTAAAGAGATATATTAAATACGTGAATAAAGAGATATTTATGCCATTACTGTTATTATTTATAATTTGTTTGCAGGCTTATGGATCTGAAGGAGCCTGCGATGATGATGGTGATCCATGCGAAGATATCGTAAAATTTTTTGCGCAAAAGCGTATATCTTGTCTAAGCGAATTTGATGAGGGTTGTCGTGATTTCCGAAGCTTTGCGAAACTAAAGATGAGTCTTGATGAATGGATGACCTTTGCGAAACCAGTGCTCACGATAGTGGATGCAGCCTACAAGAGACAGCATCCCAATCTCTCTGAAGAGATGTTTGCAAAAAAGAGAGAGGATATTATCCAACTTGCTAAGCAAGGATTCTTTCCTCTTTCGATAGAGAAATTCTGCCTTTTCTTTCATGAGTTAAAGGTAGAGTTTAAGAGAGATTTGCAGGATTTGAGAGATTTGCAATTGCTGCATCAGACACTTTTGAGAGAGAAAGAGTTGGGGCATTTGATAGATTTTATAAATATTCCACAAGAAAGAGCCAAAATTGAGAACAAAAACATACATTTATTCTTTTCCTTGTTAGAATCTTTATATCATTTCTGTCGAAAATCAAAAACAGGTGCAAATAGTGCTTATTGGCTGCAACTGGGCACATGGGAAAGCAATCAAAGAAAATTTGATCCATACAGAAGCAAGATTTTAAGAATTTTTGACCCAAAAACAACAGATGTTTTAGAGGTCTTAAAGAAAAGAGGCTTCTGCTTTAGTAGGTGTACTCTTTATCCTCAAAGCTTTGTACAACCAAAGATGAGCATGAATGAATGGATGACGTTTGCGCAACCAATAGTAGAGATCCTGCTATCAGCCTATAGGAAAATGTATCGTGGTAGTGCTGCAGAGATATCTCAACAAAGTCTGTTGATTGCCCAATCTGCGAAGCAAGGATTTTTTAGACTTGATCTAGAAACCTACTTTCTATCTTTGCATCAATTAAAGATAGACTATGAGAAAGATTTTCTACAAGAAGAAAGAGCAACACTCGAGGATGTACACATACACTCGCTTCGTTCCTTGTTAGAATCTTTATATGCTTTTTGTCTGCATCAAAAAGTGGGTGCCGAGGAATCATATAGCGCTTGTTGGAAGAAACCTATTCAAAGAAAAGAGGCGAGAATGCATGCTGCAGTATTAGTGTGAAAAATGATACATTGAAAAGAACCTCCTTTGTCAAAAGCAAGCATTATCTCAGCATATGCAAGACAAAAGATTATGTAGGGTTGATCTTAATCTTCAAACGATACGTGCAAATTTTACAAATTATCATAACATTACAATATATTACAATTTGCGATCAAACTATATTATTGCAAAAAGATTTTGTGCTAGCGAGATATAAGGATCGCTATATTAATCTTGCATTTCTGAGCCTCAAAATGTACAATGGGGCAGTAATCTAATCACAATTGAATCAGGATACCCTATGCATTTTATATTATTATACTTAATCGCTACATACACATATAGCGCGCAAGCACCAGAGATAGATCCGGCCAACGCAACCCAATGGTTGAGGACGAAGGCCGGGCAAAGTAAACTATCTACTTTACAACAGAGGTTGAAGTGTTCCGGAGAAGGATGGTCCAGCACTGGCCAATGGTTGAGAACGAAGGCCGGGCAAAATATCCTATCTGATTTAAACAACGCGTTAAGATCAGATATTGGTTATGATTGTTTCACTTTAAGTCAAGTAGCGGATGAGATAACTAGGATGATGCGCTTAGACGATTACCATAAGAAATCAGCTAATCTGAAACAGGCTTACAAAAGATCACGAGACTCTTACTCAACACACTGCTATACAGAATCCTATCAAAGTGCTCGTCAAGCACAAAAGGACATCGATAGCTCAAAGGCCACACTTGCCAAGACGCATCAAGAGTACATACCGCCTAGCTTGGAAGCTAAGGTTGCCGATCCCGATAGTGAATTCCATAAGATGAGTATAGAGCTCCTCAATGCGCTTTTAAAGGACGCAAATGCAGAGGCAGACAATCCAAAACTGTACACCGATCAGCTCAGTCCTATGGGTATTGAACCCCTATCTGATTTTCCAGTTTTAGCGATACATAGAGATCTTTTAGAGACTATTAGGTATCTCTGTGAACAACAACAACATATGGCTGAAACCAGCTATCGTAATTGGTATAAGGAAAGAACATCAGATGAACAGATGGCGTTTCGTAGCTCATTATCACATCCGGCTGAACGCGCGAAACTTCTGTGCCCCATAAATTAAAAAATCCAAATAGGGCGTAGTCAAAGTTATCTTTGACTACAGCCCACATAGAAATTTTCTTTATAGCAAAGCTGTTTTTTAGAATAAATCTCGAACAATCTTTGCCTCGATAGTTAAAAACTCATCCGCAATCTCTAGAAGATAGCCACTTATCTTACTATGAGATACCATGAACTCACATTCTTTTATGAATTATGCGGAAGAATAAGCGTGGAAGCAAATAAAACGCAATAATATTAACATTCGCAAACTCTAAAAAAGTATCTCTACGGAATAGTATAAATTATCATTTTAGGCATCGATGCTATCAAAATGTATAAGTAAAAAAATCTCATCACCCCTTCTCAGAAAGATTACCGCTCACTCTCACGGACAGCCTGTTTTGTTTCTGTATGGCTATTTGGCAAAATGCGAACATTACATAAAAGTTTTAAGACCAAGTCGCCCAAAACCAAGCGTTCCGGCATGGATCTGGCAATGGATCCACCATTACAGAGAATCTTTAAAGAGACGAAGAGTTGTTGCAACACCTTTCGGGCTTCCCTTACTGCTGGATTATCTGCGTCAAAACTAGAGTATCTTATATACTGTAATTTTTCATATTCTTTCTGGATATCTAGACCATTTTCTTGAAGGCAGCAAGCTATATCTGGTTCAAGGCCGCACTCCCTATTTACTTTGCTAAAAACTTCCATCACCGCATCTCCATACTGAAACAGTGTGCTCTTTGTCACAGGATTGTCTGTTTGTTTTTTGAAAGTCGCAATCGCACCTAAGAGCGTATCTTTGTACGGCAGGGTGGCTTGTTGAGCTGCTTCCCAATTTTTTAATTCTTCAGGACTCTGCATTAATTGCGGCACAGTTGCTTTTTGCGACGACTGCTTCTTTAGTGGCTCCGTGAGTGCAGGAAAAAATTAAAAATAATAATACGAACTTCATATATCTACATCCTTTATATTACACTATCTATTAAATCACAGCATAATTTTGTGCTTTGCAAGACTCTATTCTACCGGATTTTTCTCTATCTAACACACCTCCTTTTTCAGGGCATTGCAGTTTATTTTGTTGCTGGCACCCCTCTTTGCTTCTAAAATATTTTCTTCTACCCATCCCCTCTCTATGAGCATGCACAGCCATGATGATTGATATAATGATCGATCATTCTCTATATTAAATCCTCTTATTATCTTATGCAATTTTTTGCACAAGATGAAACAGCAATCACATGATTCAAGAGTCTTTTTCTATATCAAAATCAAAAAAGACAGCTGCTCTCTAAAGGCTCTCAATGCTTGACCATACGAGGCATTATTCGAACAAAAACCTTGCAAAGATGATAATAATTGAGAACATAAGATTATTCCCCATCTTTGATTCCATTCTCTGACCTCAATGCTAGCGCGAGATATTGCTACTTTTTTGAATTCAGAAAAAATATAAAAGAACGATTCTAGATCAAGTTTGGAAGTGTCGATATGTCTGAGGAAATTTTGCAGATTAAGCGGCTCAAGAGAAACGTCGATGTACAGTGTCTTTTCAGAAGTAAGTGACTTATTTTTCCAGAATTCCATCGCATCATCAGACATTACTCTTTTGGTCTCTAGATCAAGAGGATATATGACGCTTCCTTCAGCATTAAAAGTAAGGGAGTCGAGAATAAAAAATCGCCTGGCACATATCTTTGTAGCAGTAAGATCAAGTATCTGCTGAGAAGTAAGTGCATGGTGTTTTGTGATCAATAATTTTTCGATAGAATCCGTTACTTTTTTTATCAAATTATATATTTGACTAAATGACAAACAGGAATAATCCAGATCTCTGGAAAGGAAGTAGGCATTTATCAAAGATTTTTTTTGTGCCTTTAATAAGAGGTCAGTTGGCTCTGACTCATCACCGGAGGCTCTTTGTAAAGCGCTATAACCATCTTCAGCATCGGCGAAAATGGCATTCTCTACTTTCCTCATGATCCTTTCCACAGCTGTGCTTATGCTCATTCTCCTGAAGCTTTCTATCACATATTGACCTCTATCGGAGGCACTTTGTGAATCGATATCCGCATCCTCATCATCAGGCAAAATAGTATTTATGGTCATGATCAAGAACCTTAACCTCCAATCACTATCATGATCGGAGGCACTGTTCGAAGCGCTATGCGCATCTAAAAAAATGAATAATAATATTAGAAATATCACAAAACTCCTATTTATCATCTTATATGATTTTTTTTTAATAAACAAGCGTCGTATGGACTCTCATCACATAAGCTCAAACAAGCGGATAGAAGACAATAGTAAGCGCTTACATATTTTTGAGCCCTGCTCACTACTAGTACGACGTTGTGGATCAGGCCAATATTTTGCATTCAAAAAAGCAAAAGCATGCATGAAAAACATATGTACCTGCCAGTACACTCCACACGTTCTTTATTGCCTTTTTTTACAACACAATTCTTGATACAATGCTATTATTACACTATTTACTAAAGGGTATACTATGACATCAATAATATTGTTATTTTTAATGTCTTTTTCACAGGCAGATGCGGCTATGCCCGAAACTCTTACTGATGGAATGCAAAAAATGTGCTTACATGATTATGGAGCTGTTCAGCAGAGCGACTATGCAGAATTTCGGAAAGCAGTACTCTTAAAAGACTCAAAACTCAAAGAAGACAGTTGGCATACAGCTCAAGCATATATTGCTCAACATCTCAGTGAAATTCGCGAGTTCATCGATGTAGAACCTTCGGAGTATAATTATCACACTCTATTAACATTACGGGATATTTTTTCTGATTTCAGCCCATATGTTAATGAAATCCAAAAGCAGCACCAAACTTCCGAAAATCTGCTGACATCCATGATGAACAGCCAGCATATCTCTCACAAAAGATCTATGGAAAGTATGTGTCAAAGGGGTGAAGCATCTCTATTGCATATATTTCCAGCGGAGATTTCGGAGGAAGAGTGGATGATTGTTTTAAATCCTAAACTGGAAGGCTTTATTCTTGATGCAGCCACCATATATACACTTTTAATAGAAGCGATAGAAGAGATAGATGCACTAACAGAGAATAGGTTGTTTAAGATCTTTGAAACCAAATTAGATCAATGCAGAAATACCAATATCTATGTACATCTCGTAAAAGTTTGCAAACATCTCTGTGACAACCAACCACAGATGTGCTACGAGGCATATGATCACTTTTATCTTCTTAAAGAACAACAGAAAGACTGGCTGCGAGAGCCAGTCTTTAGCATAATCTAGATTTGATTATGCTAAAGTATGCATCTCCTCAATGCGTTTTTAACTAACGCAGAGGCAAAGGTGGGAGTTACACACTTTACCCCCCCCAACCACTCTCCTGAAGCTACCGAACTATTGTGCGAATTTGAAGTTTTGGCGATACATACAGATCTGATAGAGACTATCAAGCATCTATGTGCAAACCAAGTGCATCAGGCTTTTCGCAGCTATTGTGTTTGGTATGAGAACAGAACGCCAACGAAACAGATTAAGTAGCGTAACAGCTTAAATGCAGAAGAGCTTGCGCAGCTTCTGTGCCCGATTGCCTGAAAGAAAAGAAGTGATCCAAATAGGGCGTATCAGAGCTATCTTTGACACGCCCACTTGAAACGCATCGTGGTACAAAATCTGTTTTTCAGAATAAAGTTAGCACAATTGCTGGATCAAACGTACACGTGGCTATATATATGATGTTGTTAAACTGATGCATTGCTGTCATGCTGTTCAGCGCGAAGTGGCAAAAACAACATGGTGATCTAACGCCCGCGATGAGAGCTACTGTATGCGGTATTTCCGTACGCTGACTGCCACATCATATAGTTTAGATCAGCATTTGATTGAGAATTATGGAAGTCACAATCGTTAAAAGGCATGACGAAGTCTATAGCTCATATTATTGAGTCTTTCGCGCGCAAGCTTGCAAAATAGTGATGGATTGAGTAGAAAGTCCTTCGCTGCTTCCGAACAGGTAAAAAATAATAATATCAATACTCTTAAGTGAAATATACCGTCAGTAAGATCGAATTAGTCCATAAGGAGTGGGGCTTGGGATGGCATCCTTAGTGTGCAGTGAGTCAATTTTCCCTTCCACAATAGTTTGAAGCAATTCCATTTTTCTTTCCACAAATTATATTGTTTCACAGCTTCCTCTAAACTATATTGTTTTGAAGCTCCCTTTTCCTCTCTCTCTGCCTCTTGATTTGTTCGACAAAAATTATCTACAGAGCATAGAAGGGTCTGACAGCACTCTCCGAATAAAGTCATCCCCGCAGCATTCATTGCAAGCATTGTTGTCCATTCTGATGGTTGAAAAGCAGTTTCACACAATTGACAAAACGCGGCATGAAAGACGGGTAGATCAAGATTGTGAACAGTGGGCGTGTATTTTTCGTGCGCACAAAATGCTTTTTCATCAAAAATATGCCCCTTACCTCTATCTAGGAGCAATTTTATTGATAGTGTCCAATCTCTTAATTGATTTAAATCTTGCACTTTCTCATATTGTTTCGACGCAAAAGCACTTAAAATCTCTTGTTTATACTCGTCAAGAACTCTTTCAGCACTTGTCTTCTTTTTTTGAGGTGACTGATTAGGACTAGTGTCATTTGTCTGAGGTTTACAGCAATCAAGAGGCATAGCTTGCGGACCAGCACCTCTGTCTCGATAGTCTGCATTCAACTGACGAATAATAGGACCAAATGCATCAGGCGAAGGACCACCTGGTGCATGCAATTCACCAATCAAGGTAGCAAACATTCGAGTATACGCAGGATTGATTGCATGAGCCTGATAAATAAGATTAAGATCCTCTTCACCTGCTCCATATATCTGGAAAACAACAAAAAACAATACTATAAACATAACTGAATTCTTCACAAACATATTGTAAATGATATTATAGAAAATTACTACTTTTTCGCACGCAAGAGAGTTTTTTTTTCAAATCAAAATAATTGGTAGCAAAAGCCTTCAGATCTATAGGAGAGTTGACGTGTTTTGTATCATTAAAAGCAACGGATTCTATGATAAAAAAGTTGGAACGCATCTTTGTATAAGTAAGACCAAGTATCTGCGCTTAGTATGATGAGAGTCAATCAGAAGAGCTATCCAAATTTTCTGTGGCTTACAAGATAAGCAAAAAATGCTATAGTCACACAGAGTGATAAGCAAATTGACATCAATATTACATTGATGTAACTATTTTTCACTTGTTTACATGCTGATGGCGCTTCTGCTCTAATGGCCGGTGAACAACTTAGTGAAACGGCACGTTGGCAACAAACTCAGAAAAGATTGAAACCGTATCGTAATGGCGTTCTGGCGACACTCAGACGCTATCCATATATTTTACCACCCTAGAGTTAGTAGAATTTGATTTTAAAGACGACTATCAAAATGTATCCCTGGCAACCGCCTATATCTCAGGAATAAAAGCGATTTTTGTAATAAAGATGCCTCCGCAGTAAGCGATGTACAAGCTATACTGGCTTCACTGTCATCTTTGTTGGCTAACAGGTATCCCAACTTAAAAGATATTTAAGAGAATCCTCAAGATCCAAATTGTCATCTTGATCTCCCCTCACTGAAGCTTTAAAATGAGGCAACTAGCCCATACCTTCGCCTTTCATTGCCATTTGACCCCCCCTTATCAAAAACCCCTTGTGTGATAATACATGAAGCAAAGATTTAAGTGGATCGAAAAAATCCTCTATACAGCGATAGAAAAATCTTCAATTCGATCTAGGTTGCCAATTCAGATCCTTGATTTGCGTTTCAAGCATATAAATGAAGGCAGATTAAGCATAAAAGAGTAGTGAGAGCATAGTATCTTTAAGAATTTATGATTCCAGAAGCGTAAATTCTGGAATCATGCACTTGTACTCATATTTTTGGAAGTTATAGTTGGAAAAGAAATCAAAAATTTATTGCTCCCTACACAAAAAAGATTCGAGAGACTATTTGTCTTTGAAGAGCTTTGCAAAGCAAACAAAAGAGTGCTCAAGACAGCGTCAAGTTTTATACTCTCACAATCTCGCAGAATTACAGGGCTCAGGATTATTGATTGACAACAACTAATGTAGCGTAGAACTTATCATATCTTGTATTAAACTTATCTTGGAGTCCATTACAGAGAGCTTCTAGACTTAAGAAGAGTTGTCTCAACGTCTCTTGGTATCTCTGTACTTCTCGATGATCTAAAGAACAGGGACTTAATCTTTTAGAAAATGTAGACAATTCTTGCCTATTCTCTTTGAGTACTGGAGGATTTTTTTTCAACAAGGTATGCATCTTTGCTTCCGCCACAACACTCAGGACATTACATCCATAATCAATGAGATCAGACAATGAGAGGGGATGCTCCGTTTGTATCAAGAAAGTGTCAATCGCAGTTAAGATCTTGTGTTTGTACGGAAAAATGGCTTCTTGCGCTACCTTCCAATGTTGTGATTTTGCAACAATCCCACCTTTTTTGCTATGTTCTAGAAAATGAGATTCCCATATTTCGACAGCTGCCTTCACCAGCTGTGCACCCTCTTCTTCCATGCCAGGCACTGATTTTAAGCTTGAGGTAGTTCCGTAAGCACATGAAAAAATCAAAAATAATAATATCAAATTCATCAATATCTCCTTATCTACAATTTTACCTTATATCATCTCACAATTTAACTATGATTCGCACTGTTATTGGGCAGAATTCTCATAGCCTGAGATCAGAATAAGTGGCCAAATTGCGTTACTCTCAGAAAAGTATATGAAACAGAGAAAAAAGCGGAGGAAGAAAAAAATAAGCCAATCCGAATGATGCATCCGTAATCAGGTTAGGCGTAGTGAATATAGCGTTCAAATCTTTAGACTTTATCGTCAAAATTTTTCACCATCCTCTGAGCTCAGATAGAAATGGTCAGTTTTACTCACTGAAACCTACTGTCATCATCCCATTTATCACAATATCATCATATGGCTTATAATCATTGCTTATAAGCCAAAAAAATATCATGAACAGATGGTGATATGTGAGCATACCAGTCTTTATATACTCTGTAAGCGAGATCCTGGTTGTTTTCACAGAAAGCTTTGCAAGCGTATAAGAGATTATTGTGTAGGATCAAACGATGGAGGCTTGACAATTGGACCCAAACTTCAATGCGGTGGGAAAAAACCTGACGATTGCGCAGATCTCCACGTATTGCTGCATTGAGAGCTTTAGCGAGGATAGGTACATCAAGTGTAAATTGTGGACATTGAGGATCCTCTTCACTTTCATTAATTATTGCTATTGCACTTGATCGGCCATGGATGATATCAGCAAGATCAAGAAACAGATTTTCTGTTCTGATTAAATCGCAAACGGTATATGAAGGTTTGTTCAATATGGGCTTGAGCAGCTCTTGTTTCAGGATTTCTTCAGTATATCCAGCGGAGGGGCTTAGCAAAGCTCCATAAAATGGTGAACTCACAAATAACAGTAAAATTAATATCATAAATCTATCCTTATTTACCATTGTCGCAAAAATGGTGAACTCACAAATAACAGTAAAATTAATATCATAAATCTATCCTTATTTACCATTGTCGCAAAAGTAAAAAATAGTTGCAAGAATCAAGTGGTTGCAGCATTGCGATTCTATTGACCTCGCAGCACACTTTGAATTGACTCTCAAACTAAGGATATACTGAAACACTTCTTAGAAATGCAAAGATATTAATCAGTGGTTGAGCGCATTTATGTATTTTGCTAAAAGTTAAGATATGCCAGAAACTGCATAAATAAATTTATCTCACCTTCATTCATATGTTTGTTATTGTTAAGTGTGTGAATAGTGATAGAATACCATTAACGGAGGATTTCAATGTGCAAAATTACTATCTTTTTTTACCCTTTGTAATAAAAAATTTATACTGCGCAAGTACTGAGCACTGTCTAAATATTGATGAAAGAGAGCAAGAAAGAATAGCCCATATTCAAAGTCCACCAAAGATAGATATAACGCAATCACTGGTGCTGAAATTAGAAAACGGCACTCATTCAACTTATATGGCCATAGAAGTCATTGATAGCGCAGAAGAGCAAGTAGAACAAAGCTCTCTCAAGAAATTTTTGAAGTGCAAGATTGATAAAAAACATGTGATTTTGACTACCTTTCTGGTGAATATGGCACTTACTTTAGGTATTGTGATCTCAGTATGGTATTCATAGGGCCTTGATGATTTACATAATAATAGCTTGTATGATGATTCATGCATCTGGATATGCGGCACACGACCCTTCAGAGCGAGACCCTCTTCTGACACTCCCACTTTCAAACAATGGAGCTTATAGCGCAAAAGAAAATATAGATGTGGTAGTTAATTTGAGGGGCCCTGCAGTGTTGTGTGTGAACGAACAATCCCCACAGATCCTGTTCGTGCGTATAAAACGCCCAAATAATCCTCCATCAAATAAAAAACTGATATATGCATGTCTTATTACACAACAACTGCTGTTTGTCCTCTTTAGTGGGTTGTGGATATTCCAATTGAGCAAATCTTGGAATCACTCCTCTTCTGTGAATACGACTAATACGACCACACTATGTTAAAGTTTTTGCGTTTATTTATATTGCTAATTTCAAGTATATTTGCTTCTGTTTCAGATCTCGAAAACCAAATTAACACTCATCAACTACCGCAAATTGTGGTGAAAGATCAGCATTATCTAATCAGTATGAATGAAACTGAAGTGCACAAAAAGCCTTCATGCGGCACGATTTTATATAGGGGTGTAGCTTATCTTTCGTGTCTCTCTGCCATCTCTTTTTTAGCAGCGCAAATTCTATATGCAGCTTCTGCATTTTATACCCCCTACGCCAAATGATGCCTGATATGATTACCGCATTCAGCAATGTTGTGCTCTCAAATACTAATGAATAAGCCAAACCTTGCTAGGTTTGAATCTGATAATAAGTGCTGAATAACTTAATATGGTTTTTGCAAAAGGAATAAACACTTGTAGGTGTTTATTATCGTCAAAATTTTGCAGCATCAAGTGGTCGCAGCATTGCGATCACTTTGACTAGATTTGGATACAATATAGTCTCGTATCATAGCGATTGCATTTGCAAACCGACTATATGACTGAGAAGTTTTAGATTCACATCCATCGCACAAATACTTTACAGATGCCAACAAGTCGCAGAGTGCTCTTTGAAAACTACTCTTCACCCATTGATCACGGTCAGGAATATTTATAAAACGTTCATACAATGAAGATAATTTTAGCTGATTCACCCAAGTGTTTTGGATGCTGTCTGTCGCACCCTCTTTACTGCTTGCATGCTTGAAAATTGCGAATATTGGGGCTGTCTCGGCCATTAAGTCAGAGTACTCTAAGTCAGTATACTGAGCGCCTAGGCTAGTTGCCTTCACCTCGATCATGACAAACGTATCCAAAATATCTTGCATATATGGTTGCATCTGACAATTAGATTCATTGAAATCTGAGTCTGAGGCAGAATAAGCGTGAAAACAAACAAAAAACAACAGCAACAACATGCACCATTATTATATCACACTACATTCTCCATACCAAACAACTCTTCATATCGTTAACATATCTAGCAATATTGTGTACTAACGTACTCACAAAGGTGGATCATTGTCTTTCTATATTTAGTTATAAAGACAATACGCAAACTATAAAAAATTATCTCCAAGGAATAGTATAAATCATCACTTTCGGCATCGATCCAATCAAGCATATAAGTGCCAAACATTTTTGTAGCGTACAATGACCCGCTGTAGCTGCAATAGAAGGTGCCAAAGGATGCTAATAATGGCAGGCATGCAGCATTGTATTATTTCTCTAATGGCCACTCTTCGTGTTTCGAATCCAGAAATTCGAATCCAGAAAAAAGATAAAAGTAGCACTCTAGATCAATTTGGGAAGATTCTATTTGTGGGAAAGTGCGTAGATTCAGTTGGGGAAAAATCCATATTTTCGAAATCTGTGCAATTAATTGCCCTGATCGTAGGGTAACGTGAAACTATCTTTGTAGCAGTAAGGGCCAATATCTGCTCAGAAGTAAGTTCATGATGTTTGAGCAATTTTTTTGCAAGAGCATCCGTGAATTGTGCTGTCAAATCACGCCATCGTTGAAATTCCAAATCCCAATAATTAGTTCACTCGTCTATTTGTATCACTTTTTTTAAATCAAAAAATATAATGATATAGAGTCATCAACGCTTTAGCCTAGTCTGGACGTTTGCACTGCAGGGCACATCTAATACGCCTCGCTAGAAATCTCTCTGCTGCCTCGCTAGAGATTCCTTTTCTTCATCGAGCAAGATCGCTCTGATTTCATCAAGATCCTTCTGAAGCGCACTCACTCTGGAGCCCTCAAAAACTTCACTATTCGCACAGAAATCTTCCAAAGCTGATAATACGTTACGGTATGCATTCTCGTATGCATACCGTATTTTGATTTTATATAGCGGCTCTCTCTCTTTATTCAAAGATAACAAGGATTGAGTCTCATTTAATTCATAAAAATAAAAAAATAAGATTTCTAAATCGCCACGCACCCATTTTTTATAGCGTAGAACATGTCGTTGATACCCAATTATCTGGGTAGAAGGCACGTGATAATGTTTCTCTAAGAGATCTTCAATATTATCGCTTATTTTGCCAACAAAGGTAGATAATGCTTCATACTGCATACTTTGATAATTATGATTCCTGAGGATGGTGAGCAGATTTGTTTTGTGCGTCTCCAACAATTCTTGATCGTTTTCCCAACTTTTCAGAGCAAAAGGGGTTTTTGGGCAGTCCTCAACGCTATATCCTGCTCCACAAGCGTGCAAAAAGGTTAAAAATAATAATACTAATAACATCAATATATCCTCATACTTTTGTCATTATAACCTCTACTGTGTATTGAAGCCATAATTTAATGCGTATCGAGAGTAAGAAGAGAGTTCACAACTTTCAGAGCCTCCCCCCCCTCACCATTAACCACGGTGGACTATCAAGTCATTATGATGCTGAGATTTCTGCCAGCCCAAAAATTCTTCCCTAGCGTTCACTTCGTGTTGTTGATAAAAATGGTAAAAAGATAAGAGGAGGTGTTGATACCCAGCAATTAATGCTGATTCGTATCGACAAAGATTTCCAACAGACTTGAAATAACCCGCATTCATTACACAAAATGCCCAATAGAAGTTTTTTATATCAAGAGGACAGTACGAATTTTTTGTGATGTTTTTGATTGTCAGATCAATCTCATCCAGATTTTTTGATTCGAAATAATCAACTTTTTCGGCGCACTGAAAAAGACTGCCTCTTATTGATTGTGCACAAGTCAATAATGTTTGAAGATTGCCACTTCGAACAGAACCTAGAATACAAAAATTATCAAAAATACTTCTATACGGGTCAAACACTCTTTGAGCTACTATCCACAGTGAAGGATCGGATTGATGGATGCTGGCAGTAACTGGTTGTACTGCTTCATAGCGATCATCCATAGCTCCATAAACTTGCAAACAGCTGAAACAAAATATAAATATCAAAAACATCTCTATTCCTCCTATAAATAGCAAAGCCATTTTACACCATTTTGCGCCACCAGCAATATTTCTGAGCTGCAAAAGATATTTTTTTATGAATATACTCCTATTTTAGACTTAAATATGCCTTTTCGTTTAGTGAAATCAGGAAATTAAAAAACTCCAGGAGGCTCAGCGTCTATGAAAGCGATTGCGGCCAACAATCAAAATATTCGTTCAGAGCATCTTGCGCATTTTTCTTACAGCAAGCATAAAAAGATCGTAGCAAATGGTATGCACCATCTCTGCTTGCCTGGCCTGTCTGGAGAACCTTAAAAGAGTGATAATAAGTTTCTAAACTAAGGTAAAACATATTTTTTTTAGCATATTTTATTATACATACTCTTCTTGCCAATATCTCTTCAGCAGTATAGTCAGGGTAACGATTTCTATAAGCTTTCTCCAGTATATCGGTTATTGGTTGCATGAATTCCCTTAGTTCATCAATACTCATATCTGGTAGTATAAGCTTATCATTACAATCCACAAAGATCTTAAAGTGTTGGAGGAACTCTGCTCTGTCGCTTTCAAATAAAATTTGCTCTTTTTCCCACTGTTCATCACTTATCGCTCCTATAGCACTTGGCGCTGTCATACAAACCATACTCAAACACAAACACATCTCTTCTATCTTCTCATCAAGGTTGTTTGCGGCAGCCATCAAGCGTACGCAGGTGAAAAATAATAAAATGCATATCACAAATAATACTCCGGATGGTGTTATTATATCATATTGAATCAAAAATCAGTGGTGGGTTACCATTCCCACAAAGAGCGATATTCTTCATCAGCTTACTATTTATTTCCTTCATATCAATATTCCAAAGATGAGAAAAGTTTCCGGCACACATTTATATATTTTGTTGCGTTCAAGGCTTGGGGTTTGCAATATATAGTAGTCTGCATAAAACTTATAAAAAGCCCAAAAAAATATTGGAGCAGAAAGGAAAGAGTATGTGGTTTCTATGCGACAGTCTCCCGGCTCTTCTGAAGCATATCAAGCTCAAGATCAGAGTATTGCGTTGTGTAGATTTCTGTAAGTATATTTCTTATTGTTTCTTCAAAATACCTGAATTTATCCAATCGAATCATTGCAAGATAATTTTTAGATTTTAGCGCATCTAAAATTTCTCTTTTCTTCGGTTGAATAACTGCTTGCTCTGCTTGCCACCGCTAATATGCTGGCGCAGTTAATGCATATATCACAGCTGCTGCTTTACTGTTTATGTCTCTTTGATCTTCGATGAATGAGACTCCTTGTAAAAACAAGCCAACTCACCACCGCAATCATCAGGATATTTGCCTATATCAAATCAATTTAGCAGAACGCAATCAGCATGAAAACAAATTGCAAACAAATGCTATTATGCCAATCTCTATCTTAAATTAATATACCATTATATACAGAAGGCTATTTGCACAAAAATATTTATTTCATTGAGAAGAAATTATTATTGACTCATACAAGATAGAGCGAATTGAACTCTTGCATAAAAGATAGCAAGATCATCACCAAGATGATGATCTTGGTGCCTGGCATACTGTTTCAATCTGCTTCATTACCTTTGTTGTTTTTTTGCACCGACAAAGTGACCGTTGTAATCTATGCTCTTGCCCAGTGAACCAAACTGTGCATTTTGCCATTCCAACCAATACTTTCTACAGTGCCATAGATCTCTTTGATGAAAATAGTAAAAAGATGATAAGAGTTTGGAATATATTGCCATGGACATTTCTTTCTTTGAGGTAGGCGTTTCAGTTTTTTGTGCATATAATTCAGGATATTTATCCGATATAACAAAAGCCCAATAAAAGTTTTCCATAGTAAGATAACAGTGTAGAGATTTGATAGTACCGAATCGATATTTCCACTCACTTTTACTTATTCTAGTAGTAATTCCCCCGCATTCTTTAAGCTTTGATTGCAGCGATTGTGTCTCACGATATGATTGATTAATATCATATTTTTCCCAAGGCATTCCAATACACCAACCATCAAACTGACTTCTGTGCACATCAAAATCTGCTTGTGCGCAGTCCCAGGCCAGAACGCCATGTGGTGCACATATGAAAAAGAGCTGTTGCGCAAAAGCTGGGTGATAATATGCAAAAGCTGCTTGAGGCTCAGCATATGGAACAGTCTCCTTACGCAATTTTATGACCAGCTTGGTCTCGCCCTGCTTCATCTCTTTTGGCAGAACTATTCTATCCTGATTATACTCATCCTGAAAAAAGCGTTTTCTGGTGCTATCTTTTGCGCGTTCATTTGTAACGATATTGCTTTCAGCGCCTTGTGCGTGCAAACAAAGTAAAAATAATAGTAAGGTCATCGATCCCTTGGTAAAAATAATATACAAAATTATACACTGTATTTTTTTAATATGATTTATTAAAAAGAAAAAATAGTAGTTTATTTTTTTTTGAGAAAAAAGCTGTCAATTCGATCAATCTTATTGGCATACATAACACTACATGTAATGTTGCTCAACAAAAAGAATATACCCACAAAGAATATACTCACGACACACAATACATAATACTATATACAATCGACAAAAAATATCAAAAGGCATGCCAAAAATTACTGTTAGCTTTAAAGGATTTGCGTGATGGAGATAAAGTTAAAGCTAAGTCACGGCATGATTATCTATGGAAAGAATTCGCTTGAATTTTTTGAAATAATAATATACTCTTCGATTTAATTTTATTTGCAAACATTGCACAATATTTTGATTTCTCGATGATTTTTCATACTTATAGCGTTGTCTTTGCATGCAATAAAAAAGTAGGGATTATCCTCCTTTTTTACAATATAGTGCAGCACACTACGCTTCTTTTTCTTTTTCATCAATCAAAATTTTAATCTTTTGGATTTTGGAGGTAATATCTCATCCGTTTCAGCAATCAACTTGGTCTCCACCATCATAGCGGAAGCGTGATGGAGAAAGATGCGAAATCTTGAAGCACTCCATGGCATCTTCATACAGAAACCGTGCAATGATGACATTAAGTTCACGCATGCAATATTGTATGACTTTAATGACTCCTCACTCTTCAGCTTATCATCTAGTAGTGCTGGCAATGCAGACAAAATATAAAAATATGTTTTTATATCAAGAGCCTTTTCAAGATCTTCCTCAGTCTCCTTATTATGCAGATATCTAAGCAAATTGTGAAGCACATCAGCAGAGGTGAGAAGCGGATTTGGATAACTGGCAGTTGCACATTTTTGTGAAACCATATGTAGCACCTGTTCAGCAGTGCACATACCCTGTGTGGTCTCCTGCATTGGAAGATCGCGGCTCTTCTGATCCAGATCTGCAAGAAAAGGATGGAGCAAACCAGCAGCGGCTTTACTCAGATGTTCAGCAACAACAATTGAATAGTCTGCTGACAAAAGGGTGAGAATCGGATTTTGATCATCGACAGTTTCTAGCACCTTCTCAACAGTGCACACACCCTGTCTGACCTCTTTCATTGCAAGATCGCGGCTCTCACGATCCATATTTGCAAGCAAAGGGTGGAGCAAAGCAGCAGCGGTGAGACGCATATGTGAAGCAATAACAGTTAAATATTTTTCTGCAAAAATAAAGTTTAGCACCTGTTCAGCAGTGTACGCACCCTGTATGGTCAAGTAACGTTTTATATGATCCTTGACATTCTTGCTCAAAGCACGGTTTTGCTCAAGATCGAAACCCTGATAGGGCAGACCGTTCCAGGCAGGTATAAAGTACTTAGATGTCAAACTACTTGCGCACCTCTCTAACATTGATGGAGTTAGGCGGTCTTCCCATTCTTTCATAGTAAGTGCGTTTTTTTCACTCCCATCATCAGAGTCGTCGATCGATGCTCCATGGACATGCAAACAGATTGAAAATAATAATATTAATAACATAAATACATCCTGGCTATATTATATTATAAAACTAAAATAATGCATATACTCAACATCCTGCATGCACTCTACATTACTTAAGATTCTCTCAAAACAGGGTGATAGATGTACAGCTATTGTAATTGTTGAAATATATTTGCGAACTCTTCATCCATACGGAGAAACGCACTTGTCAATTTTGGACTGAGGCTTAGTGGGTCAATTTTTGCAGGTTTTGCTCAATCCAGATTGTTGCTCGGATGCCCCGGAAATATTCTATCAAGTGAAAAAAATAAAAAGTGTTGCTCTACTCAAGACGCCCCCCCTCTTAACACGCCTTTCTCCCTGTCGCTCAACATCGATGATGTCAAGCATCTCTTGCTTCCATAAAGAATAGCGCACCTCAGATGATATGAAAAAACTTTTGCAAAAAACTTGAAAGAGCTGAGGAGCTGATAATACTTTGTTCTACTTTTTTCATCATCGCTTGGAGCATTGCATTGTGATAATGCATAGTTTTGTTCCAAAAAAGCAAAAGCATGAAAATAAATCGTTAGATCAAGACGGAAGTTAGTATTTAGCATATCACCCACTTGTTTCAGGGTCATAGCCTCAGATATGATGGGATGCTTTTTTTTATAAACTTTCACAAGAATCTTGCTCACTAATTGCGCAATATCCCTTAATTCACATAGTGTTGACGCCTCAGACAAGTTTTTTTGCTTCATGATATCCTGAAACGCGGTTCTGAGCGTCGTGTCCAAAAATTCTTGAGAGCGTAATGGTTCCAGAGGAGCATCACACGCCATTCTGATTGTTTCATCCAAAGAACTTTGAGCGAAAGCCCAGGAAGAAGCATGCGCAGCTTTTTGCAGACATGGCAGGGACTCGAAGAAAAAAAGTCTTCGATCTTTTTCCTTTTCTGTAGCAGAAGGGCACTCCAGGCTCTGACTAGCCTGTAAACAAGTTAAGGTTAAGAATAATAATATTAAGCGCAATTTCATAAATAGAGCAGTAAAGATTTATATCTGTCTGCTAATCCAGCAAAAATGTAAAAGAAGGCTTCCATATCAATAAGAAATTCATCCTCTTCAACATCTGTGAGAATAAATGTGTTTCATTGCCATCATTTTTTCGAAAAAAAACATGACAAGGTGTAAGAATAGTGAGCACTGGTTTTTCAAAACTCATTAATTGATCAAGGTTGTTTATTGCACGATAAGTCTTTAGCAAGCGCTTGATCCAACTCTTCTCTGTACGGATCTCATAAATCTTGATATGCTTTTATCCGTAAATCAATACATATGAAGATTCAATGCATCCATAGACTCCCAAAAGCTTCTCATCTCACTCTGCGCTTCAGAGTTTATAGTTTCAAATTCATCCTTTGGCATGTTGTCACAGAAAGTGGCTATAACTGATAATAAATTATGGCATGCACTTATGTATTGTTTTTGCATATAGTTTAGCTGACCCTCCGGCACTGCTTCAGTATCGCATGCAAAAGTATTATATTTTTCTTCTAGTTCAAAAAAAGCGTAAAAGATGTATTCCATATCAAGAGTCGATCGGCCACGTCGAGACTGTTCAAAAACAAATACTTTCCTTTCCATCATTCTCTCAAAAGAATCCTGATAAATCTTCGAATGTGCGCTCTTAAGAGTGGCTAGTAGTGGTACTGAAACCCGCCTTAAGTTGCGAAGATCTTTTACCGTAAAAAAACATAGAGGGTGAGGAAGACACTCCCTAACCTGTTGTATGTGTTCAGACCAGAGTGCTCGAGATAGTTCGCAACGTAACAAATCAGGCATAAATTTGTCGGTTGCATATGCATAGCTAATTTCAGAAATATCTGAAAAAAAAAGCTTAAATCCGTCCTCAGACCAAATTAGAACATTCACGCAAAATCCATGAAAAGAGTGTGCTAAATTCTTGCAGGCACTGATGTATTTTTGGTTGATATAGTATGATTTAATTCTATCTTCTTTGATATTAAAACCTGAACAAGTATTATATAGTTCAGCCAATTCAGAAAAAGCCAAAAAAAAGGTTTCCAAATTAAGATTAAAATCGCTATCTTCGCAACTTTTAATCTTTCTCACAGTTTCTTTTTGTATATCTTTTTGTCTTAAAAGCATCTCCTCAGAAGTAAGTTTATGACGCTCCAACAAAGGTGGCAAAATAGTGGATATTGTTGCTTGTATAAATTTATGAAATACATAAATGGGCTGATCATCCGCAGGCAATCGACCTGGGATGCCTACAAGATTTGTATTATTTAGAGATTGAAACCAGCTTTGATCTCTTGTCCAACGCTTTCTATTAGGAGAAAAATCTCTCCCCATCCCATCAAAGCTGCTTGGGGTAGCCGCATTAATTTGAAAGCAGATTAAACATAATAGTATAAAGCGCATATGTACCATTAACATGTCATGATTATAAATAATTTTTCCATCTTATACAAACATCTAAATTCATGCCAAAACTTATTGTTAGTTTTCAAGTATTTTCGTGGGGGAGAGAAAGTTAAGGCTAAGGAAAAGTATGATTCTGTATGGAAAAATTAGATTAAATTTTTTGAAATAGTAATAATATATATCTTCGATTTAATTTTATTTTGCAAACATTTCAAAATATTTTGATTCCTCAATTATTTTTAGTACTTAGCGCTGTCTTGCATAAAATACAAAAAGGAGGGAACTGCCTCATTTTTTACAGTATAACGCAGCAATCTCTGAAGGGATTCACAGGATCCTCAGTAACAGGCTGCAAACTATAAGACGGATTCTTTTTTAATTCTTCTTCTAGATATAGGAAAAGCTTTGCATCAATCATCTTAGTATAAAAGAACAGTTGATTTTGCCTTCTTTTGTTAATTCGGAAAAAAGTACATGCCAGAGTGAGATCTCCTTTTTGATCTTCTACAAAGGTCACATAAGGTTCATTTTCACTTTTTTCACTTGGAGTCCATAGACCCTGCGCTTGACTCATTATTGCCTGCACAGACTGCAAAAGCTTGTTACCACGATCACAGTTATACTCATAAATCTTTAATAACATAGGGTCTTTGGTAATATTCCAACATTCTTCACTGCTCTCACTTGCAGCTTTAACATCGTCTGGCAGCTTTAACATCGTCTGACCGTCATCAACGATCTTCTTCCCGCGAAGCAATCCGCTCAAATGTAGTAATCTAAATCCGCATGCGGCATTGAGACTCTCATCCCATAACATATATGCTGCATGGAGATTAATCGACAATAGAAAAAAGAGTAATTTAAACATAACAGGATTATAACACAAGAACCGAGTCACAGTCACTATTTTCAACAAAGGCATTTAGCATACTTCTCCATGATATTAGTGCTAGATTTCCAAATTAGAAATTATTGCTTGCTAGCAGAGAAACTGAAGAGTAAAAAGCACTGATCACCCTACCACAAGGTTTTACTGTGGATTTTGATATCATTGATGCTATGATCCCAGAAGCGTAAATTCTGAGAGCATGCAATTATGCGCATATTTTTTCTTGTTTTCTCTACAAATTATTGGATGATTAGAAGTGATAGCTGGAAACGAAATGAAACATTTATTATTCCCGACACAAGAAAGATGCGGGAGACCATTTTTCTTTGAAGAGTTCTTGAGAATCTTTTGTGATTAGGATAGCTCGTCCAAAAAAAGCAGCCTGTGAATCATGTGATTGTTGTTGCATCTTATGCAAAAAAATGGCAATAAGAGGCTTTCATATTGATTTCAAACAATCTTTGATCTGAATCAAGAAGTAGGCTATACTTTAAGTTAAGAAGGAGAAAAATTAATGGTATTAATTTTATTTTTTTTAATCTTCTTGCATGCTTATGGAGCTGTTCAGCAGCGCGACGATGCAGAATTTCAAAAATCAGCAGTATTCTTAACAGACTCAACAATCAACAAGGATCGCTTCAGACAGGACAGTTGGGACACAACTCAAGAACAGATTGCTCAAAAGCGCAGTGAAATGCGCATGTACTTCGATGGACACTCTTCTTATGAGTATGATTATTACACTTTAACAGGATTAGAGTATCTTTTTATTGATTTCAAAGGACCATGCAATCTGTGGAAATCTAGCACAAGCACAACATTGATGACTGTATTCAATCCTAAACTAGAAAGCTTTATGCTTAATACAGAGACCATAGCTCACCTTTTGACAAGCGCCAAGGAGGAGGTGGAAAAACTAATTGAGGAAGGATTAAAGATCAACAGAAAATTCAATCGACACATAGGTACCAAGCCCTATGTACATCTCCTGAAAGTTTGCAAACATCTTTGTGACAACCAACAAAAGATGTGCTACGACGAGTATGAGCATTTTTATCTTCTTAGGGAACAACAGAAAGGAAGATAACTAATCAGAATAGCCTTAACATAGTTGAAGACTCTATCACTCGAATCTTTAAAAAGGCATGCCGCAATTTATGAAGAATGTGATTTATCGAAAGATGAGCAGAAAAAGATCAAAACTTTACTGTGTAAGGACATCGCAGATCACAGAGGTTGCAGCGATTCCTGAAAATGCCCACAAAAATTCTTTAGCAGTATTTTACTACTAAAGAATTTTTAAAGCTGAAAGTGTAATTTCTCACTCCCCTACCCATAATGGATAAGGAGGTTGTCTCCTTATTTTCTTTGTAAAAATAGTGCGCCTATTACATAAAGAGCAAGAGGGTAAAAGCAAAACGGCATAATATTAATGGGTGACTGGGAAACAATGGACGATGCCAGCAAGATTTGTGCTCCGTGAGGAATAATACACTGCGTTGCGGTGGCAAAGACATCCAAAGTACTAGCTGCTTTTGCTGCTTGAAGTTTGTTTTTTTCAGCAATTCTTTTTACGCTTTGACCTGAAAAAAGAATGGCTATAGTGTTATTGGCAAAAATAATATCTGATATTATCGATATTTTGGCAATAAACCATGAGGCACGATAAGGATTTTTATATGATTTTTCAAGAATCTCCAAACCTTTATGTCGCACAATAAACGCTTGTATACCTCCTAAGAAAAAGGAAAGGATGGCCACTTCCTTCATGGAAAAGATGCCTTCTTTAAATTGTTCTGCAAATGTTGTCGCACTGTAATCAGAGAAGGAAATCCCTAGCAAAGCTGCAAAAAGTATAGATCCAAACAAAGAAAGTGTGACAGGTATACCCGCAAGCGCCAGTCCTGTGACCATAACATAAGGAAGAAGTTTCCACCAAGAGATATCAGCTGCAATGTTTTCATTTCCTAGTATTGGTGTAGCGCCAAAGGCTGAAAAAATGCCATATAAAACAATCACACTGATACACGCTATAAGCGCAGTTGGAGCGTTTGCTATAAGTTTTTCCTTTGGCGTTACACCTACAGTTTGTGATGCTGCAATGGAGGTGTCAGAAACAAGGGATAAGTTATCACCAAACGCCGACCCACTCACCACAGCTCCAATAAGCCATAACGCTGCTAATGAATCGCCATGCGCCAATTCAACAGCAAAAGGCCCCACAACTCCAATAACACCCATAGAAGTTCCCAAAGCCATGGATATTAAGCAAGAAACAAAAAATATACCTGGCAATATTGCTCCAGATGGAAGAAATTCTTGTGTAATAAGCACGGCTTCTTGGACACTTCCAATGCCTTTGCTAACTTCGGAAAATGCACCGGCCAAAAAAAATATGAAGAGCATGGCCGCAATGCCTTCATTTGCAAAACCTTTGCATAAATTATCGACCCTTTTTTTTAAAGAACCAGAGTCTAAAAGAACCGACAAAAAAAGTGCTGGCATAATACAGACAACCGCTGAAACCTTGTAAAAAGCAAAATCAGCACCTTGGAGTGTAAAGTAAATCCCGCAACCTAAAAAAAGCAGGACAAATAATAAAATGGGGCTTAACGATCTATATAACATGATCATCTCCTAATAAATAGAGTTAAAAATAAAATTGTTTTTTTGAATTAAAGAAATAGGTAAATTAGTGCGCAAAGCGCATTCGCATGGTGAGAGCAACATTCATATCATGCACATAATACATAATTTATTTTACCATACCACACTCATATAGTCTACGCAGTAAAGTTTTGAGGAATTATAATACATTCAAACAAGAAATAGGTTTGATAAATCTGCTGCATTCTCGATATCTTCAGCACTGATTTGGCATTGGCGAATAGTATCACCTGAGGAGAGTCTGTACCTCTCTCCTACCTCCAACCTCTCTTGAGCGCACAACCTTACTTGTGTCGTTATTGATCACAATATTAGTATAGTCAGCTTAAAGTCTTGACCTTCTGCGTATATTTGAAAATATTATCAAACAACCATGATGAACCAGTAGTTCATTATACTTTTCTACTACAGCAGAAGTATATATACGCACCTAGACTTATCTTTCCAATGATGAATCGGATGCCAATGCAACAGAAAAATTTCCTACACCACCCATTGAAAAATCTTCTGGCATTCCTTTGTAAGGAAGAACATCTTTAAGGAGACGAGATGTCGATTGCCCATACATATAGCCTCGAAAACACCTAACAGATTTATGTATCCTGCTTTAACACGCGCATTTAGACATGCTGCGGAAACGGATTTAGGCCGTGATAAGGTTTGTGCGTCAGAAAGGAGCAACCAGCGACGAGCTAAAATGTTCAGCAAGCTATTCTCTATGGTTTCAGTCATAATAGGTTCATCCTTTATTCTGGTTAGAGTCTTTATTATGCTTACAGTAATATTAGGTTCACCCTGCTTTAGTATGGTTAGAGTCTTTATTATGCTTACAGTAATATTAGGTTCATTCTTTATTTTTGCAAAATCATACGCGCACACAACTTTTGAAAAAACATTATCGCACAAAATAGTCATGATTGGTTTTATATAAATCTCTTCTAAGTCATCAAGATTACATGTCTCTTGATAAGCCAAGCTTATATATTTACCTGTATCAGGTGCAGATGCACTATAGCAGCGATCGTCGCGAACAGTGTCGAGAACAGCTCGAATCTTACCTCTAGATGAATCCATGAGTGTTTGAGTGTTTGTCCACTCTTCATCAGAAATTGCGACAGAAGCGCCATGAGCGTATGAAATGAAAAATAATAATATAAATAGCATAATTGTTACCCATGATATTATGCCTGACAACTAAATATTTGCAAATGGTAGTCAAATTTTTCTGGAAACTCTAGATATCTGCCACGATTCAAGAAAACACTTTCTGAACAGGAGACAAATATTCTGGATGCTCTATTATCAAAAGTATCTTAAGGAAAATCCTCTTGAATTACTGAAATTTTCAGATCAAATGCTAGGTATAGTTGCTAAAAATATTGGATGACCAGAAGTGATAGTTGGAAACGAAATGAAACATTTATTATTTCGGCAAGTAACAAGGCGTCTCTATTAGGCGCACATAAGTATACACACTATGAAGAAGTTGCTTGTACCATGTCATGCTTTGATCAAAATCTGTTAGAGGTCCTTCTTTTCCTTTACAGACAATTTTTAAAGAGAGAAAGAGTCGCTTCAATGCCTTTTGGACTTCCCTTGCTGTCTGAAACAGTTTTTCCGCTCCTAAAGTATCAGCTGTTCGTTTTTTGAAAGTCGCAATCGCATCTAAAATCGTGTCTTTGTACGGCTCAATACGTTCTTGAGCTACCTGCCAATTTTGTAATTGTTCCAAAGATCTTGTCTCCGACTGAGCACTCCTTGGGGGCAAGACAACTTTTGTTGGATCCATCCCCCTCTCTGAGATCTGGGCATTAGCCTTAGCTAAGATCTCCTCTAAGTGATTTTGCAAATCTTGTCCTCCCTCTGCTCCGTGCAGTTGCTCCATGAACGCAGGAAAAATGAACAATAATAAGACAAAGTTCATAATAGAGTGCTATATCATATGACGTGTTTTAACAAGGCTTGACTCAAAGTCAACCCGCTGCATTAGCGACATCTTGAGCAGTGATTTATTATTGGAAAGTAGTATCAACCTTAGAGTCTGTATCCCCTCTCCTACCTAATACACAAATATCTCTTCAGCACGCAAACTTACTTATGTTGTGATTGATCAAAATAAGTGATTCTGCTGTCAAGATACAGTAAGCTATGCAACAATTAGTTATGAAAATAAGGATTTTGTGTATTGGTAAGTTAAAAAGTAGTTACCCTATATCAGATTTGATATCTTTTTATCAAAAACGTATTAAAATAGCTGTAGATATTATAGAGTTAACGTCAAAAGAGCCTCGCAATGAGCAAGATATGATAGCTTTGTTTTCATCCTATAAAAATGAAAAATGCTGGGCACTTGATCAGCGAGGTAAAAGCTGGAGTGAGCATGATTGGGCTCATCGCATTCTCCAAGAGAAAATGCAAGGATTAAAAAGCTTGAATATTATGGTGGGTGGAAGCGCGGGCATTCCTTACACACTTTGTAAATCCAGTGAGGAATCTATTGCCCTGGGACCTGTAACCTGGAATCATTTGTTGATAAGACCTATGATATTAGACATGCTTTATAGATGCGAAAAAATTTGGGAAAATCATCCCTACTCACGTACATAAATAGTGCAATATACTCAAACAGGTCATGTTCTTCAGTTAGTGGTCATTGAGGGAGATATCACCACTGACTAGATATTCATACTTTTCGTTAACCATCACCAACAACAAGAGTCTTATAGAAAACTAGAAATTCTTTACTAGGAATCCATCAAGATAGTGTATCTCAATTTTTAAGAATGTTTCTTTACATTAATGTGCGCTTTTTATAAGAGGAAGTGGTGGGCCTGGGAAGACTCGAACTTCCGACCTCACGCTTATCAAGCGTGCGCTCTAACCGGCTGAGCTACAAGCCCACATAGATATTCTATGAAATTATACTTATTTTATCAATGCCTAATTTTTTAATTAACACCCTTTTTCTAATCAAACATAATTGTTGAGTAAAAAATGAAGAGCATTATTTTGATTTTTCTTAATAGTATTAAGGGCAACTCGCTATCTTCTGGAGATGCGATTTGATAATATATTTTTTCATTTTAAAAAATATTTCTCTTGAGGAACGAAAGAATAAACTTTTTGTTAAACAATCATCTTTATATTGATTGCATTATTGTTTCAAACAATACAGTGTATAATATTCATAGTGATTTTATATAAAGAGCCATGATAGCATTAATACTCTTATTATTTTCAATCTATTTAGACGTTAATGGAGCATATCTCCCCCCCTTTGAGACGATTAATAGAGAAAGAAAATCCACAGTTACATCCTGTGCGTGGAGAGAATCAATATTACCACCCATACATTTTAACAGGGCTGTATGCACGGGAAAGTCTAAAGTTAGCTTTTATGGTGATCAAAGAGACAGAAGCACTTCTGATAGAGAGGAAGCAAGAGCTCAATTACAACCTGAATCCAGAGATGCAGAAAAATTTACACCTACCCCTTCCGATAATGAACTCAAACAAGAAATTGGGAAATCCAAAATCATAGCTAAAGCTCAAATCACACTCACTCAACAGATGAAGATATTAAAATCCACAAGTGAAGTCAAAGACAGTGTCCAATCCTACAGTGAGGATGTTCTAGCAGAAATTTTGCAATATATCTCCAGAGTCAAATGTATACCGCTATTTCCAGACAATTTCTCTGATGAAGAAGGAGAAATAAGTATAACTACAGACAGATCTGGCACCAGAGCCAGAGCCAGAGCCAGAGCCAGAGCCAGAGCTATAGAGAGAGACAGATCAGTTCCAACCCAAGCTAAACTCAGACTCAGACTCAGAGCCAGAGCCAGAGCTAAAACCATAGAGGGCGACAGCACTTCACCTCCAGCCAAACTCAAAGCCGCTACATTGGATGGTATGACTATGAAAGACCTCTCTTCATCAGATCTTGAGATAGATAAGAAAGCAGTCCCAGCTACACTCATAGCCAAAACTAGGACTAAAATCATAAAGAGCGACAGCACTTCATCTCCAGCCCCAGCCAAACGCAGAACCAGACACAAACTCAGACCCAGGATCAAAGCCCATTGCCAAGATAGTTCCTTGGATGAGCTAAGAGAAAAAAACTCAACCTCAATCCCAACCACACTCAGGCTCAAAGCCTCTACAGTGGATGGTGTGACTATGCAGGACCTCTCTGCATCAGATCCTGAGAGCGATCAGAAAGAAGTTTTTTTTCCAGCAATTGTCAAACATTTGAGTTTAGAAGAGCAATCTATGGCGCCGTGCAAGTACAAATATAGGATTTTATGTGAGCTCTCAGGTGAATGCCATCTTCAACTGAAAGAGATTCATTTTCAAACCCCTATTTTTTTAATGCAAATGACACAACCAGTAAACAAAATTCTGAAGGAAGCTTGCTGGCAACACTATTCTGAAAAAAGAAGCGATTTTACTTGGAACCCTGGTCGAGAAGAAAATAAAAATCTAGCACTTGTTATGCAAGAGGCTTTAGATAATAAAGCTACTCTTAATCTATTCAACTTCTTTTATTCTTTTCTCCAATTGGAGAGTGATTTTGTTTGGGCATACAAGGGCGCATTGCGTCAGTCTTCTGTTGATAGCATCGTTGAGCATGCTGTACCAGGATTTATTGAAATAAAACTAATAAATTCGTACCATCATCTTTTATCATCTTTATACTATTTTTGTAAAGGAAATGAAATGAAAGCGGATCAATCATATCATTTATATTGGAAGACAAGAGATAGAAAAATAAAATATGAAAAAGGAGAGCCAGTATTCTTTAAAGCGTATATTCAGTGTATACGAAAAATATTCCAATCTTCATGGCGTGTGTAATATTACAGTAATAGTCATAAATGTAAAAAAAAATAAGGTTTCACGCAATCTTTTCACTAGAGAGCCCTTTAGCATTGAACATGATTTAGATGAAATACGTATGACTCCTTACGACACTTTAGACTGCTCCTAATAAGGAAGAATCTGGAATATCTCATTATTTTGACACATATTTTACACTTCTCACTAATATTAGTTTTACTTGCTCTGACTGGATCAGGATTCCGTATCCTCTGTACATGCCATTCATGATCTATAATGCTGGCTTGCAGGCAGATCATCAACGTTATTCGCACATCTTTTTTTGGAAGCGATATGGGTCTTCAACATAGCACGGCATTTGTCTTCGCAAGATCATCCCAGCATATGAAAGATAGAGTGTGCGAAAAACAGGTCACATGAGAATAGAATTCATGGGCGTTTGGGTTGCAGAAAAAAAGAGAATATCAATATCATACAATTACAGAACATTTGTTCACATCCACCTTACAACCCTTTGTTGGAGTGTATTGACCAAACATTGCCACTTATAATATTCGTCCTCAGCGTCTAATTTCTTTTCCTCACAATAATATTTCAAAGATAATAAGAGGGTAGAGTACACGCTACCACTGTCCAGAGAGACAGATGCACCTTTTGCTTCTAAAAGTAATCTCTCGAATTCTGTACTTGTAGTACAAAAAGCACAAAGGTACGTTAGTGGGTTAAGATGAAAATACCGAGCTCTGCAATCCACCATTGCTTGACGTCTCCTCTCATCATTTTCTAGCAACTTCTCTTTGTTGCAGAACTGTGCAAGCATATCTTCTACTGGTGTTACGCAATCTTTCATTAATCGCTGAAAATCATTAGTGTGTATTGTCCCGCACGGTAAAGTTAAAGTAGAAAAAAAATCTTTCAAACCTGTTCTGCACTCATCAAAAGATCGTTGATCCATTTTCCATTTAAAATATCGCAACCCCATATCTTCTGCTGATTGAGTCCTAAATAGCATATATCTATACAATTCAGACTCAGAGTCCTTCCCGCTCTCTGTTCCATGAGAGTATGAGCATATCAAAAATATTAATATCAGTTTCATATGGCTATAATTTGATTTAAATCATCCTTAATAATATTACACGCCATCTTTTGCAAATTTCAAAATCAAAGTGCAGAATCACGATATAACAAAAAAGAGCACTTTAAAGCGCTCTTTTTTGCATTCACTTTCAATCATTTAAAAGGAGTTTCTGGAATAGCTATGATACGAAAACCAGGCAGATCGACTGTTGATAAGTCTCCTGGCAACTCAAGCATTGTGCATCCAGGACCCTCTAATGAGTATTGCGCATAGTGAGAAAAAGGCTTATCTTCTCTGGGATCAACTCGAAAGTGACAGCCAGCAACATACACATGTAGCTTATCACTGACATTTTCAACTTTGTAAACAAACATTTCTGTCCCTTTATAAGCGAGTATTGTGCCTGCCCTTAAATCTACTTCGTCACCTTTCTGGCAGATCTCGAAAAGCTCTTTCTGAGTGCGGCGTACTGCAGAGTTTATAATGGTAGAGGCGAAAGAGCTTGAGTCATGAGATTGTCCTGTTATATAGGCTCCCAAACCTCCCATTTGAAATCCTCCGCCCAATACTTGAGGGCAGAACCAGTAGTCAAACCCAGAAACCTCATATTTTTGATAAAAAGACCCTTCCGAAGTATTGAAACCTGTCAGAATGTCTAGAGGAGTAGGCTGTCCTCGCAATCGAGATATTTGTACTGTACCTGGAAAATATTCTTCAGCAGCTTTTATCATTCCATCCAGAGTGTTATTTCCACGTGTCATCATAATGTGAAAAAGATAGGCATGAGCAAAAGGCATAAATCCTTCATGAGGATTTGGTTTCTGCATTTCATCTTGTTTTTGTGCTTTGGCATACCAAGCAAATCCATCCTCTGTGCAAGAGTTATATTGCCAAATATGCATCCACTCTTTTGCATAGTCGTGTACGATTCTAGTAGCTTTGCTTAGAAGATCGGGTGCAATATTGTGATTCACTGGCAAGACATTTGGGATTTGATCGTAAAGTTTTGAGTGTTGTTGCGCTTTATAAAGCATAGATGCTTGCACATAAAGGAAGCTTTTTTGCGCAGAAGGACTCCAACAGTTAGGAGGGCACGATTCAAAGAAACCTTGGGATTCTTGTACATCTTCTGAAGAATCACCTACTTGAATCACACCGTATGTTGCTATTTGCGCTAGGAAGAGCCTTTCAGGGTGCTTAGCAGGCATTGCCGCAAAAAATTTTGTTTGAATAATCATAGATGCTATTTCTTTTGATTTTTCTTTATCTGCATAATCCCCCCAATCTTTTACAAGTTGATCGCGACTCATGATCCTATTTTTTGCAAAATTTGCAAAATCAGGGAGATTCAAAGGAGAATCTGCAGGTAACACACACAAAGGAATTGTTTTAACTGCTGACTGCGCCGTCGGAACTAACGCAAAAAGTAATAGGAAATAAGTTATATTCATACTCAAAATTATAACAAAAAAACTGAAAAATCACCTCACATGCCTTAAAATGATAAAAAAGTAATCATTCTGACAAAAAATAGATCATGACTTTGACAAAAGTCACATTTTCTGTTGCAAAAAAAGGATTATTGATTTATAATGTCTACATAAAATAATAATAAAAAATAGAATAAAATGCGAAAAGTCAGATTGTTAATATTGGTGCTACTGCTCATTGTGATTAAAAAGGGGATATTAGATGGAGAGAATACTGTAAAAGTGGAAGAAAACAACACAAATGTTGTGAAACGCATTGTCAGTTATTTTGAATAACGCAGTATAATTTTGTCCAAAGAGCATATTTTTTCACTAAAAGATGACACAATATACTCAAGGAGATGCATTGTGCTAGAAGCCAATAGCCATGTTTTAATATCCAAGCAAAGTTTAAGAAGCAATTATCAATTTTTTGCTGATTATGTCTCTTCGGCTAATGTTGCAGTGGTGTTGAAAAATAATGGATTTGGATATGGCTATGCAGAAATAACACCCGCACTCTATGCACAAGGCTGTAGGCGGTTTTACGTTGCAGATGTAGAAGAAGCGCTCCGTATGCGGTCTTTTATGCCACATCAAGATGTTATTATAGCCCCCCTCTTTCCTCTAATTTCTCAAAACTCTCTTCACACTATGCGCAAGGCCGACCTTACCCCCTCCTTGAACAGCGTTGAAGATATTCAAACATACCTACGCTATGGGTGTGGAAAATCTTGTGTGGTGCGCGTAAGTTTTGGTCTCAATGTGGGTGTGCCTTATCAAAAAATTGCAGAATTAAAAGGTGAATTAGGCAAAATCAAGCAACTCACCGTTTTGGGGCACCTTCCTTTTGCAGATGACAAAAATTCTTCTCATAACACAAATGCTCTAAAGGATATGATCGCACTGCGTCAACATTTGCCACATGCGCGTTTTAGTTTGGCTTCTACAGCGGCAATATTCCTTGGAAGTGAGTTTTTTATGGATGAAGCGCGTATAGGTGTGGGTTTGTTTGGTGCTGTTCATTTTTCTAACAACAATGCTGCAAAAAATGCGCAAGACAAAATTTCCTTTGCTTTAAAATTAAAAGCTTACACACGACATTCTTATTCTGTAAAAAAAGGTCAGATCCTTGGGTACGAAAGCATCGCAAAAGAAGATATGCAGATGGTGGTTGTGAGCTGTGGGTACGCAAATGGCCTTCCGATACAAAAAAGTAAAGAGCCACTCTCACTTCCATATCAAGGCAAATCTCTAAGATTAGTTCCAGAAACTCTCTCAATGTATAACGCATCTTTTGCTACTAACGATATTATTGCTTCTGGAGAAGAAGTCACTCTTCTAAAATCCTTTGAAGATAGCATGCAATTTCGTCGTATAGAAAAAATCAACCACTCCGAATTGCTTCTGCGCATAAGCCGCGCCCACCAACAATTTATTCCGTAAACACTATGTTTGTGTGAAGGACAGCTTCTTTGTCAATATGAGCATTTTTAATTCAACCGTGATTAATATCATGACTTTAAAAATAATGTAACGCTATCATGTCGTAATATTATGATTTTCAATTTTCTTACATGATCATGGAGCGAAA
>Ga0209544_1000803_pt1 | contig 39277 bp, 31 predicted proteins | sample MesohylPK_FD_187297 | JGI IMG/M metagenome (GOLD analysis project Ga0209544, IMG submission 187297) | Host-associated microbial community of the marine sponge Aplysina aerophoba from Gulf of Piran - sponge mesohyl, lysed by proteinase K... | ecosystem: Host-associated > Porifera > Sponge >... | reverse complement strand
TGCTGGGGAAGAGTAAACACGGTCGGTGAGGGATGGTTTTGTAGGGGGGCGTTGCGGGGGCGCAGCCCCTGCACAAGGGAGGGCCGAAGGCCCGACCGCACAACTGCAGTGGTCAGTGGTCGGTGGTCAGTAACTTCTGCGGTTGGAGGTCGGTGGTCGGTGGGTTGAGGCGGCAAGTGGGGGAGTAGACACCGTTCGCCAGACACGATGCTGGGGAAGAGTAAACACGGTCGGTGAGCGATGGTTTTGTAGGGGGGCGTTGCGGGGGCGCAGCCCCTGCACAAGGGAGGGCCGAAGGCCCGACCGCCCATATACTGGTGACGGCTCTTGGCAACGCCCCATGAAATGTAACTGTTTTTGTTCCGTATTTTGCTTGTGCTAAGATAAATGCAAAACTGCATGCGCCAAGCAGGAAGATGAAGCCCTTGCCCGGTCGCAGAACGATTGGATCGGGCGCGGCAGTTCAGTGGCCGGGTTGGCCCGCTGCCGGCTTCAGGGATGTTGATAGTTTGGGGTAACCCGGTGACTTGGCCACGGGCAGCAGAGGGAGTTTCCCCGGACTCACATGCGCGGCGCGAAGCGCAGGAGACTGACATATGCGCGGTCGCTTCGGCATTTCTACGCGAAGCGACCGTTGCCACTATGCACGGGTCAATACAGAGGATTCGTGTTCAATGCGCCGCTGAACCAAAGCGGTGCGGAATGGAGGAAAATGTAAATGCGACGGTCTTCTTTTGATTACGATGAGCCGCTCCAACCGGAGTCGAGGCCGACTTCCGCGTTTCGGAGGATCGCCACGGCCATTGTTTCGCTTGTTTTGATTCCGGCCCTGATCATCGCCGCGCTGCTGCTGCCGCCGATCAGATTGATCGATCGCATTCAGTTCCTGTCCTTTACGACGATCGACAGGAGCGGAGGCTCGTTGATGGATCCGGACGGGACGACGATTGTTTTTCCTCCGGAGAGTGTATTTGAAACCTTCAGGGTCAACCTTGAAAGTATTCCACGTGCAGAGTTTCTGAGTGGGAACGCGGGACAGGATTGGATGACCGCCCGCGATGCTCTGGCCGCCACGGGTCTGGAAGCGAAGAGCCCGATCTACCAAGTGGATGTGCGCGGCGGAAGCTTGGGGCAGAGCATTGTGCAGATCCCGATTCCCAATGACAGTCAGCCATACGAAACGCTGGAACTGTACAGTTGGGATGGGGACAGTTGGGAATTCGTGCCCAGTGCTATTTTGGCCATGGAAGACCGGATTGAAGCGCGAGTCAACGGCCCGCCACCGTCCAATTTTGTTGTGATGCAGACAGGTGCGCCGCCGGCGCGAGTGGGGACGAACATTGGGGTCGCCGAGATGGCTCCAGCGAGTCTGGCCAATGCTGCTATTACCACTCTTGGGGTGGCCGGATATTACCTGCGGGGGGACGGTGCGCTGGATATTGTGCGCGCCACTGCTCCTGTTGGCAACTATGCGATTGTGCCGGTCCTGCGCAACTGGCAAGGCGGGGAAGCTCCACGCAGCGACCTGCTCCACAATATGCTGGTGGAATCGGGGCAACAGCAGAACCAGATTGCGGCGATCACCGGTCTTTTGACGCAGTACAGTTATCCGGGCGTCATCATCGACTATCGCGGAATGGAGGCGACGCTGGCGGGAGAGGCAGAGTTCACGCGCTTCATCGAACGTCTGGCTGAGCGACTGCACGCGCCCGATATGAATCGCTGGCTGGCAGTGCGGGTGGAGTCACCCCAGCAGATTTCGGCGGTTGATTGGAACACGCGCGGCTACGACTGGAAGGCGCTGGGCAGCGCGGCTGACCGTATACTGATTCCGGGTCCGGCGGACCCCGCGGCATATCAGCTGGGCGGGCAGATGGGAGCCCTGCTGGCATACGCCACGGACCAGATTGACCGGAAGAAGGTGCAGGTGGAACTGCCGGGTATGTCGGTTGAACGGAGCGGAAACCAGCTGTGGCTCAAGGGCTTTAAGCAGGCGCTTCAACCGTTGGTTGCTCAGATCCGGCTGGGGGGAGAAGATGGGGTGATCGTGCCAGGCGCGGATGTTGAGGTGGCGGCGGTCAACCCGCGAATTTCTCGCCCGCTGGCCTGGGATGATGCGATTGGCGCTTATGTGTACGCGTACACTGACGACCAGCAGATGGAACGCGTGGTTACGATTGAGAACAGCAGCAGCTTTGCCCGCAAACTCAACTTGTTGGAGCGATACCAAGTTACGCAGGTGATGGTGCGGGATGCGGATTCGGGGGATGTGGACCCGGATCTGTGGGAGGTCGCCCGTCAGTTTCAGACGGGTGGGGGGGTGAATACGACGCCGGCGATGCTGAAGGTATCCTTCAGGATACTCCATCCTGACGGCGGCGTGATGGAGGAGGTAACGGTTCCGATTGAGAATCCGGTATACACGTTTATGGCGCCGCCCGGCGAGGGGGATATCCATGTCGAGGCGCAGGTTGTGCAGATTTCGAATTTTGGGAGCAGCATGGCGGCCAGCCCGCAGAATAAGGTAGCGTTGAGCCTGGCGACGCCGACGCCGGTTGCGACGAACACGCCGGTGCCGACGGCCACGCCTGAAGTTTCAAGGCTGGTCAGCACGCAGAACACAAATGTCCGGGAAGGGCCGGGCACGAACTATCCGATTGCAGGTCAGCTCAGCGCCGGTGAGCCTTACCTCATATTTGGGAAGAACGAGGCTGGCGATTGGTGGCAGATCGATATTGGCAATGGCAATAAGGGTTGGGTGTTTGCTGAATTAACGACTGCCAGCGGTCCGCTGGAGGCTGTGGCCGTGATTACCGATATCCCGGACCCGCCGGCTGCGGCACCGGCTGCAGTGGCACCGGCGCCTGCTGGGGGCGGCAGCTTCGGTTATGGGGTCCAGGCCCACATGGTGCACAACAATTTTGCTGGTCAGGTGATGCAGAAGACGAACGAGATGGGCTTTGGTTGGGTGAAGCAGCAGATCGAATGGAAGGTCTTTGAGCAAAGTCAGGGGCAGTATGATTGGGGATCGATGCAGGGCATCATAGACGCGGCCAATGGCGCAGGTATCAGCCTGTTGTTCAGCGTTGTCAATGCGCCGGCATGGGCACGCGAAGGTGGTTTCGAACCGAATGTGGGCGGACCCCCGGCAGATCCGAACACGTTCGCCAGATTCCTGGGAGCGATGGCCGGCAAGTATTGCGGGACATCCTTGAAGGCGATCGAGGTATGGAACGAGCAGAATCTGCATTACGAGTGGGGCAACCTGCCCTTGGATCCGGGAAAATATGTGGCGCTGTTGCGACCGGCCTACACGGAGATCAAGAGGGCGTGCCCGTCGATGCTGGTGATCAGCGGTGCGCTGACGCCGGCGGCCAGTAATGGCGCGCCGCAGAGCAGGGGCGGAATCGCGGCGATGGATGACTTTGAATATTTGGAAAAGATGTTCCAGGCCGGTCTCAACAACTATGCGGACGGCATCGGCGCGCATCCGAGTGGCTATAACGTGCCGCCGTCCTACACATATCAGCGGGGTTGTGAGGCGATACAGATCCACGGTAACAGCTTTAACGGCGCGTGCGACAACCCACACCACTCTTGGAGCTTCCGCAGCACGATGGAGGGTTATCGGAACATAGCGGTTACGTACGGGGCCGGCAACAAGCGCATTTGGCCGACCGAGTTTGGCTGGGCAGCCGGCGGCGCTCTTGACCCCCGGTACGGGTACGCAAACGACAACGACTACAACGAGCAGAAGGACTGGACTGTCGAGGCCTATCGGATGATGAAGAGTTGGGGTTGGGTAGGCCCGGCGATCCTGTGGAATCTGAATTTCCGGGTTGTGGCCCCTAACACTGAGAAGGCGCAGTGGGGGATAGTGGATGCGAATTGGGGCAATCTGCCGGTGTTCAATGCGCTGCGGGATATGCCGAAGTAAAGGGAATCCGCGCGCGAAATAAAGGTAAATAGTAGTGTACAGAATGCCGCCGACTGACTTGGCGGCATTCTGATTTAGGGGAAATGGGCAGACAGGGATCGCATCATTTGCTGTCTGCCGCCAGATCCTCTCATCTCCTGACCCCAGCGCGGGCCGAAGCTTGCGTGCTGTCGCCCTCCGAATTGTACATTTGGGGCGGCGAAGTACTGCTTGGCCCGCGGTCGCCGTCGCGGAAGAAAGGGAGTGCGAAGAAATCAGGCTGATCAAGCCCCATGCATCGACTCCTGCCATTTTCACCCCGTCCTGATCCGCACCCCCTTCGCCAAACTGCCGTTGACAAAATTAATACTATTTCTTATACTATGGCACAGTTTTGGCGCTCAGCCGTCTCGTCTGGCCGATGTCTTGGTTTGTCACCTCCATTCGACCAAGGACCCTGCCAAAACTTTCCTTTCTTCTCATTTATGATTCAGGCAGCGATTGGCCGGGGGCAGCCTTCGGTTTGGTGCATTCAGGCCAGCAGGTTGCCAGATCCCGCGGTGCAGGTACCGCTTCAGCGGACCAGAGGTTGATTAGAAACACGCCTTTCCCCGGCCCAGATACTGGCGCTTCCAACGTTTCAAAAGGAGAGAAGCATGAATAGAGATGACATTCAGTCTCGGCTGGCAGAGGGAGATCGGTTGCTATTGGACGGCGCTACCGGGTCGGAGCTGCAGCGACGCGGCGTCAACGTTTCCAAGGGCGTGACCTCGGAGGGCGGTCTGGGCGCATGGTCGGCGACGGCGATGGGAGATGCGCCGGACCTGGTACGCGAGGTCCATGAAGACTACCTGCGCGAGGGCGCGGATATCATCACGACCAACAGCTTTTGGACCAATCGTGAGCGGCTGGGGATGGTGGGTCTGGCCGACAGGATGGAAGCGTATACGCATTTGGCGGCGGAGATTGCCTGCGAGGCACGCGACCGGCTCAATCCGGAGGCGTATGTGGCCGGCAGCATGGCCCCGCCGGGCTGGGGGGATCTGACGAAGGAGTTCACCGACCAGTCGGCGGTGCTGGCGGCAGGGGGTGTGGACATCATCTTACTCGAATACGTAGGATCTGTGGCGGACTGTGTTCAGGCAGTCGAGGCCGCTTCGAGGACCGGTCTGCCCATCTTCCTGGGTCTAAAGCATGTCACACTGGAAGGAACCAACTCTGCCGGCGAAACTTTCGAGCAACTGGCTCGTGCCCTGGAAGACCACAGGGTCGATGCGATTCTGCCGATGTGCAGCCGACCTGAGGAGATTTCGGCCGCTTTGCCCATGCTGCGGGCGGCCTTCGACGGACCGGTCGGCGCTTATGCGAACATTGGCTACAATCAGTCGTCAGAACGGCCAGAGTTCCCCAAGCGACAGTGGCACGTGATCGAGACCGACGACTATCCCCCGGACCGATATGCCGAGTTTGCGCGTGTGTGGCTCGACATGGGCGCGCAGATCATCGGCGGTTGTTGCGCAACGGGGCCGGAGCATATAGCGGCGCTACGACCGGTCGTGAAAGGGCTTGAAAAGGAGAAGGCTTAGGGTTCCTGACGCAGCTCGGCGGAAGCCCTGCGCTGGTAGTTGGAACAGGAAGGCGATCGCTCCGGCTCATGAAGGGAAGGGAGGTGGTAGACCCGTAAATCAGATTCGAAATCCTGAAGGCTCTTCAATGGCAAGGAGGAAATCTGATGGGAAAGTATCTTAGGTTAGCCAATCTGATAATCGTTTTGTCGATTCTGCTCACTGCGTGTGCCCCCGCAGCAGTTCCCGCCGCAGCGCCGCAGGAGGCGTCGGCCTCCGATTCCGCCTCGACCGACCCGGCGAAACCGACCGACATGGCCGCCAACCAGGAACTGACCATGGGCAGGGTCTTCTATTTTTCGGGCCACTTCACTGAGGGTTCCTGGTATGATGGCGGTCTTGTCATGGGCGGTGGACTTTTGGAACGCAATCCTGACGGCAGCGTCCGCCCATGGGCCGCCGACTCATGGGATGTCAGCGACGATGGCACAGTCTACACCTTCAACCTCCGTTCCGATTTGAAGTGGTGTACAGGTGAACCCATTACGGCCCAGGATATCAAGAAGGGCTGGGAGTGGCTCAATATCCAGTTCAAGTGGGCCAAGGATTACGCCTGGTACATGGTGGAAGGCATTGACGAATTCCTCGAGGCAACAGCCGATGTGGGCCCTTGGGACTTTGACCAGCAAGACGATGCCGAAATCAGCGGCCTGGTTGCCTTGGATGACCACACGCTTCAGGTCAATCTTAAGGGTGTGACACCGGCGTTCATTGACGTCACGTCTTCGGGCGTACTGGGTACCTGGGGGCTTCTCGACCCTGCGCAGATCAGACTCGGTACGGCGGAAGCTCCGTGGCATGAACATCCCGACTATTGCGGCGGCTTCGGTCCCTTCATGGTGGAATCCTATGACCCCGAAGAGGACGTTAGCGTGCTGGTACCCAACCCCCACTACGTGCTGGGCCCGCAGCCACTGCTGGACAAGATCACGTTGAAGTCGATACAGGACCGGCAGACGCAGTTGGTGCTCTACGAAAGCGGCGAGCTGGACATCGCGATGCCTTCGACCGCTGACTTCGCCCAGTTTGCCAGCGATTCCAACCACCCTCTGAGTGACCATGTACAGGGTTTCGGTCTTGCCGGTTTGCAGTGGCTTGAATTCGATGTCTCGGCGGAACCGACAAACGATCCCAAGATCCGCGAAGCGATCTATTACTCAATCGATCTGGACCTGATCCACGAGACGGTCTACCGCAACCTGCGGCGGCGCGCGACGAGTATCATTCCCGATGGACCGTTTTACCGCGAGGACCGGCCGGCGTACTGGCAGGCGGATCCGGAACGCGCCAAGCAGGCAGTAGCCGATTCATCTTACGGCAGCGCGGAAAACGTGCCGCCAATCCTCTACTGGTCCCGCTATCCTGACCCTGAATGGCCGCAGCTGGCCCAGGCAATCCAGCAGATGGTGAAGGATGCAACCGGCCTGGAGATCCAGATCACGGTTGCCTCCAGTATGGAGGCCACTGAAAGGGTAAAATTCCAGATCTGGGAGGACAGCTACGGAACTTTCTCCCTGGACGCCCAGGCCTGGGGGTCTTACAACTTTGCCAGCGATTCTTTCATCGCTACGCGCCATACGCATTGGGGGGATGAGCATACCGATGCGCTGCTGGCGGAAATCGAGTCGAATCCGAATGAAGCCGAGCGCATTGAGGCCTGGACAGAGTTCGAGGATGTCGTGTTTGGAGAGTATTGGATGATCCCATTGTACTGGCCGACCGGCAGATTCCTGGTGAGGCCGAACGTAAAGGGCGTTGCCTTCGATCCCACTTTCCGTTGGATCAACGCTGAATACATGTACATCGCTGAGGAGTAACGACTGTACGGCAGCGGTGGAGAGAGCTGGCTTTTCTGCACCGCTGCCGCGGCAGCGACGAGGGCAAGAGCGAGGGAGATTTACAATGCAAGCAGGTCGATCTGCAGACATCTCGGGCGCAGTCTTCGAAGATGTGCATGTGGTGAAGTTGCCGAGGGAAAGGTTCGGCTATCGCGGGAATGTGGGCGATATCACAGAGTTCGATGATGGACGACTGTTGCTATCCTACACTTGCAACGATGACAGCCCTGTTGATAGCATTATCGTTGGTGACATCATGGGACGGTTCTCAAGTGACCAGGGCAAGAGCTGGGGTGAACCGTTCATACTGATTGGCCGCCCACGGCCAACTCGCAAGGATGAGGGATACTGGCACCCCAGTTTCCTGCGCTTGGCGAACGGCCAGCTGCTCTTGTCCTACATTTACTTTGCCGGGTCGCTGCCGCGGTACGCGCACACCTACTACCGCCGCTCGACCGACGACGGGGAAACGTGGGGCGATCAGCTGATCGTCACGCCCCACGCCGGCACCAATCATATCTTCAACGACAAGCTTATCCAACTGCCCTCCGGTCGGATTCTCGCCCCTTGCGAGCGGGAGATCAAGGAGGAAGGCGGTGACCACCGCGGCTTCGTGAGCATGGTTTTTTACTCCGACGACGATGGGTATTCCTGGCATCAGTCGGAGAACGTCGTCGATACGCTGCCGGTTGAGGCGCAGGAGCCACACGTGGTCCCTTTGCTTGACGGCCGCTTGATGATGCTGTGCCGGACGTACAGCGGATATATTGTCCGATCCTACTCCGACGACGAGGGGGTTACCTGGTCGCTAGGCGAGCATGTGCGCGGTTTGAAGCTTTCCAGCAACTCGTCGGCACTCAACGTGAAACGAATCCCATCTACCGGCGACCTGCTGTTGCTGCGCTCGACGGACACCAAGAACAGACTGCGGACGCCATTCGTCTCGGCAGTCTCTACGGATGAAGGCCGCACGTGGATCCACGAACGCGCGATCGGTTCTGATCCTGATGACGACTATGGCTATCCGAGTCTGACCTTTGTGAACGACATGGCGCTGGTCAGCTATCATAAACGGGACGGCATCTACGTGGCGCGCATCGGAATCGACTGGTTTTACGGAAAGTAGGTCCGAATGTTGGGAGGGTATACGATCAAGGCTTCTGGCCGCGCTGCTGGCAATAGAAACTGCGAGAATGAATTCCTCACGGCTTGTCGCGGGGTCTGTTGGTCGTTGCTGCCAAACATCGGCGGTGAGCAGCCATGATCGGCTATTTCATCAGACGCCTTGGTGCAATCGTGCCGACGCTACTGGTTGGCATCTTCATCGCCTTTGCCTTGACCTATTTCGGTCCTGGCGACCCGGTCAGTGTCTTTTTGGAGCAGCAGGGCAGGTTGAGTGAGGAGGCCTACGAGGCATTGCGCAGGCAATACGGGCTGGACCGCCCGTTCCTGGTGCAGTTCGGCGACTACGTCACCGGTCTCGTGCGGGGCACATTCGGCAAATCGATCTGGGCCGGCGGCCGCCCCATCGAGGTGATGATCCGGCGAGCGCTGCCGGTCAGTGTGCAACTCGGCTTCGTCGCTTTTCTGATAACGGTAGGGACGGGCATTCCCCTGGGGATCTTCGCGGCCTTGAGACAGAATACGCTGGTTGACTACGCGATTGTGTCGGCGTCGGTCGTGGTGTCCTCGATCCCAACTTTTGTATTGGCGCCGATGCTAATGATTCTGTTCGTGCTGGTGATCCCTGTTCTGAAGAACCCAATCGGCTGGGGCGGTATATTCGACGCGCGGATTGTGCTGCCCGCATTCTGTATCGCGGTGGGGCCGCTGATGGGGATAGTGCGCCAGGCGCGGAGCGCGGTGTTGGAGGTCATCAGGCAGGACTATGTGCGCACCGCCTACGCCAAGGGGCTGCCGCGACGGATGGTTATCTGGAGGCATATTTTTCGCCACATCCTGACGCCCTTGTTGTCGGTCGGCGTGGGGCTTTTCGGTGGGATCCTGCAGGGCTCTATCTTCGTGGAACGCGTTTTCAACATTCCGGGTTACGGCGCCCTGAGTTTTCAATCCTTCGTGGCGCGAGATTTTCCTGTCATCCTGGCGACGACGGTGGTGGCGGCGATAATTGCAATGTCCTTGAATCTGGTGCTTGATATTTCCTATGGGTTGGTTGACCCGCGAGTCCGTCTGGGCAGACGTGTCGAGGAGGTCTAGTCGTGTACAGTGAGGCTTCCTCCGCCAGCCAACTGTTCCGCCACGAGGAGCGCAGCCTGGTTAGCGATGCCGTGCGCAAGCTGGTTGCCAACAGGTTGGCGATGATCAGCCTTTTTGTCATCATTTTCATCTTTTTTATCGGCATTTTCGGGCCCTACGTGGCGCCGCAGGATTACCTTGAGCAGGATTTGCGGGCGTACAATCAGGGGCCAAGCCGCGAGCATTTGCTGGGCACTGACGAATTGGGGCGTGACATGCTGTCGCGCCTGCTATGGGGTGGACGGACGGCGATCATGGTGGCTGTCGTAAGCACCTCCATTTCCTATTTGATCGGTATTCTCTTCGGCACGCTGGCGGCCTATCGCGGGGGGCTTACCGATGCGGTGTTTGTGCGCATCGTTGATCTGTTCGACAGCTTTCCCCACATTCTGGTGGCGATGCTGCTGGCGTCGACACTGAGGCCATGGGTGCTGCGGCTGGCGCGGGAGCTTGAGACAACGCAGGGAATCAGCTTTCTCGCAGAAAATACTGTCTACATTGATTACCTGGTTGTGTTTGGCTCACTGTCCATGATTGGCTGGGCTGGTATCGGCCGCCTGATCCGCGGTCAGGTGCTGACGTTGCGGGCGACCGATTTCGTCCTGGCTGCCCGCTGTGTGGGGGCCAAGGAACGCTGGGTCATATTGCGGCATCTTGTGCCAAACGCAATTGGCCCGGTGATCGTGGCTTTGAGCAGCAGCTTTGGCGGGGCGATGATGTACGAGTCGAGCCTCAGTTTCATTGGCATCGGCATCCAGCCCCCTGGGGCCAGCTGGGGCAACATGATTGTCCTGAGCATGGGACAGTGGCGTTATTATCCCCATTTGGTGCTGATGCCTGGTATCCTGTTGATGCTGGCAATCATCGCCTTCAACTTCTTCGGCGATGGTCTCAATGACGCTTTGAATCCGCGCGCCCTGACACCTGAGAGGAGTTAGGTTGATACGAAGGACAGGGTGGCAGTGCCTCTGCACTGGCTGCATGAGGGGGCTGGCTGTCTGGACAGTGGGGAAAGAGACGGCTGTCGTGAATGGGCCGTACGTAGGCTACACGAAGATGGCATGAGAGATCCGAAACACAGGTTCAGACTCGGGGCACGCCCGCCTCGCGGAAGAGGTTGCGCAGATCGGCAAGGAGTTGGGATGAGAGCCGTGTATAGGGCGGGCGCGGCGGGCCGACTTTAAGGCCAACCGCTTCCATGGCCGCCTTGATGAACGGTCCCTCGCCCTCGGTATGTTTGACTGCCTGCTCGACCCAGGCCGACCACTTCCACTTGAACGCAGCAAGCGTTAGGTGTGCGTCGTCGTATTTTCCCGCTTCCAACTGGCGCCAGATCTTGCGGGGATACTGCGGCCAGAATCCGCTGAGGTGGGTGACGAACGCTCTGGAGCCATACATATGGCTGAGTACGTGATGGCCCTCGTTGTCGACCATTGCCACCGTGTCTTTGAACGCCATTATCGTGTCACGGAAGAGCGCCATATCGGCTGAGGCCCACTTGATTGCGCCGACGGTGGGGATGGACGTCAGCCGGTCCAGCAGTTGGCGGCTCATGTGGATGCCGTCCCAGGGCGTGTGGTAGACCATGAGGGTTACACTGGAGTGGTCTGAAACCAGTTTGAAGAGGTTGTAGATATCGCGCTCGGTGGAAGGGTAGTAGTAGAGTTGACCCAGTTGGGCGGCGGCGACGCCGACCTCTTCAGCGTAGTTGGCGAGGTCGAGGATGACCCGGAAATCGGTGTGCTGAATACTGGTCATGATAGGCACCTGGCCCTGGGCGGCTTCGAGCGAGGCGTCCATGACCGCTTTGCGCTCTTCCGGATTGAGGCTTGGGAACTCGCCGCCTGCGGCGCCGACCAACAGGACGCCGTCGCCGGTGGTGACGCCGCCTTCGATCATGAAGCGGATATTGTCTTGCAAGGCGGCCAGATCGAGTGAGAAGTCCTCTTTGAACGGCGTCGCGACGGCCACTACGGGGCCCCGCAGCCAGTCATGGATATTCTTGCGATCCATAGTGCGTCTCCTCATCAGGTCTCCCAAGCCTTCGTTAGTCTGGCTAGGAATCGCAGACCATCACTCTTGTCAGAAAATGTGGTCATGGCCAAGTACAAGAGAACAGCGAATCGTTTCGCTAATTGGAACTCCGTCCAGAACCATAAGTTTTTGCAACGGCTTTTCTGTAGCATTGCAGGCGTTAGTCCTTTTAGAACGAACGTAACAGCCTCTTGGTCTTTCCGCGGACACCCATAAGCTTGCTTCTACAACAGGGTAACGCCAATGAAGTGGTTGTTGGTCCCTTCTTCACTCCATTCCGCTATCCCACCACTCATTATTTCAATCTCTTCATACAAAAAATTGAGATCGACGTTGTTCTTATTCTCCAACTCAGAACGAAAGGCTCCGGGAAACTCAGTCCTGAGCCAATTCCTATATTCATCCCTTAAATTACTGCAATCTATACGCAATTGTTCGTTGAAACATAGTTTCTCCACAATGAATTTTCTGTGCACCCCTACTGAGCGAGGAAAGTATTCCTCGCCTTCGTACCCTTCCCTATTTGGATACTTCCGCTTACTTCGAAGTTTTCTTCCGTACCCCAATTTGTGCCTCCAATAGGCTTGTCTGTTGTTGTCGAACCGCACATACATGTATAAAGCGGCCAGAGAAACTATCGGTTGGCCACTGCTTTGTATGTCGTAGAACTGACTGAGATCCAAGAGAACCCGATACAATAAAGCCGGGTCTTCATGTGCGAAGACCCGGCCTGAATTCTTTTACTTCGAGACGATGCTCTACCCTTCGTCCTCCACGAAGACACCTGGACGGGTGCGGCGGCGACGACGGGCGACCTTCAGTCTCAACTGGCTGCGGCGGTAGGCGACCTCTACGGGTTGGCGCTCTTCGGGCGAGCGCGTGCTCAGTGCCTCTTCGGCGCGTTGCAGGGCTTCTTCGGCGCGGGCGATGTCGATCTCGTCAGCGCGCTCTGCCGAGCGGGCCAGCACGATCACCTTGTCGGGCCGCACTTCGACTACGCCGCCACTGACCGCGATGTAATCGGGCTCGCCGTCGTCGCTGTGCAGCGTGATTTCACCGATATTCAGCGTCGTCAGCAGAGGGGCATGACCAGCCAATACACCCATGTCGCCCTCGACGCCGGGCAAGGTGATCATCTCGACAGCACCGCTGTACAGCTGTCGACTGGGGGTTACGATTTCGACCTGTATCGTCATTACTCCTGCCTCAGTTGTTCACCCTTTTCGACCGCTTTTTCGATGGCACCGACCATATAGAAGGCCTGTTCCGGCAGGTCGTCATGCTTGCCGTCGAGAATTTCGCGGAAGCCGCGCACGGTTTCTTCGATTCTCACGTACTCGCCAGGCTGGCCTGTGAACACCTCGGCCACGTGCATGGGCTGGGTGAGGAAACGCTGGATCTTGCGGGCGCGGGCGACGATGATCTTGTCATCTTCGCTCAACTCTTCGACGCCGAGAATGGCGATAATGTCCTGCAGGTCCCGGTAGCGCTGGAGTGTCTGCTGGACGTCGCGGGCCACGTTGTAATGCTCCTCGCCGACGATGAGCGGGTCGAGGATGCGGCTGGTGGAGCCGAGCGGGTCCATGGCCGGGTAGAGGGACTGCTCGGCCAGGGCGCGTTCGAGCGTGATGGTGGCGTCAAGGTGGGCGAATGTTGTGGCCGGCGCGGGATCGGTGTAGTCATCGGCAGGCACATAGACGGCTTGCATCGATGTAATTGAGCCGGTATTGGTGGAGGTGATGCGTTCTTGCAACTGGCCCATATCGGTACCCAGCGTGGGCGCGTAGCCTACTGCGCTGGGAAGGCGTCCCAACAGGGCGGAGACCTCTGAACCGGCCTGCACGAAACGGAAGATGTTGTCGATGAAGAGGAGGACATCGCGGCCCTCATCGCGAAAATACTCGGCCATGGTCACGCCGGTGAGGCCGACGCGGAGGCGGGCGCCGGGCGGTTCGTTCATCTGTCCGAAGACCATTACGGTCGAATCGATCACGCCGGAGTCGCGCATTTCGTGCCACAAGTCGTTGCCTTCGCGGCTGCGCTCGCCAACACCGGCAAATACGGAGTAGCCGCTATGGTACTCGGCGACGTTGTTGATCAGCTCCTGGATGATGACGGTTTTGCCGACGCCGGCGCCGCCGAAGATGCCGGTCTTACCGCCCTTGGTAAAGGGGGCGATCAGGTCGACGACCTTGACGCCGGTCTCGAACAGCTCGGCCTGCGTGCTGCGGTCGGCGAAGCTGGGCGGTTCGCGATGGATCGAATAGTGGTCGGTGGCGTCCACTGGGTCGTCGCTGTCGATGGGGTTGCCGGCCACATCGAAGATGCGGCCCAAAGTACCGGGGCCGACGGGCACGGTGATGGGGGCGCCATCGGAGTAGCCTTCCATACCGCGACGCAATCCGTCGGTAGAGCTCATGGCCACGGCACGGACAGCGCCTTCTCCCAAATGCTGCTGCACCTCGCAGACCAGGGTCGAGTCATCGTCGAGGTCGACATAGACGGCGTCGTAGATCTCAGGCAGGGTATCACCTGTAAAGGAGAAATCAACAACCGGACCGACAACGCTGGACACGGAGCCGCTAAAGCGGCCATTGCTTCCGTTTTCTGACATGTTATGCTCCGTTCTGCTATGGGAAGGGGCTTTCGCCCGCTCGACTCTATTCCAGGCCGATTGAACCGCCTATGATGTCCATCAACTCTCGGGTGATGCCTTCCTGACGCGCTTTGTTGTAGGTCAACGTCAACTCGTCGACGAGTTCATTGGCCGCTTCGGTAGCGTTGCGCATGGCAACCATACGGGCCGAATGTTCGCTGGCGATGCTCTCGAACATGCCCTGCAAGATCTGCACCTCAATGAAGCCGATCAGTACCTGCTCCAAGACGGCCTCGGCGCTTGGCTCGAAAATATAGTCGGGCGGCATCGCAGACGTAGACTCGGCGGGGACGACCGGCAATAACTGTTGGGTTGTGGGCTGTTGGATCAGCGTGTTGACGAAATCGGTGAAGATGAGATGGACCTCGTCGAAACGCTCTGAACGGAAGTCGTCGATTATGGTGCGAGAGATGGGGCCGATGTCGGCGGCCGACGGCGTGTCGGCCATATCGGTGTATTCGGCGCGGATGACCGGGTCGTAACGCAGGAGCCAGTCGCGGCCCTTTTTGCCGACGGCAATGACTTCTATTTCGCGTCCCTGGTCACGCTGCTGCTTGATAAAGGCGGCATTTTGGCGCAATACGTTGGCATTGAAGCCCCCGGCCAGCCCGCGATCGGCGGTAATCAGAACAACCCCGACCCGTTTGACCTCGGCTCTGGGGGTAATGAGCGCGTCCATGGTTCCGCCGCTGCTGTGCAGACGGGCGATATCGCTGAGCACTTCGAGGGCTTTTTCCGCGTAGGGGCGGGTCGCCAACACCTGTTGTTGGGCACGCCGCATTTTGGACGCGGCCACGGCCTCCATCGCTCTTGTGACCTGAGAGATGTTTGTGACCGAGCGGATGCGACGACGAATCTCACGTGTGCTTGCCACTATGCCTCCTCAACTGCAGTGATCAGTAGCTGGTTACCAGGTTAATGGACTGGTCACTGACAATTGATCTCTGGTTTATTCTGAGCCACTCCAGTTACTGTTGAACGTCTCCAGGGCCAGGCGCAGCGAATCGAGCGACTCATCGGGTATATCTTGTGAGCGCAGGACGGTCTGCCCGATTTCCGGATGGTTGGCATCCATGTAGGCGTGCATTTCCAGTTCCCAGCGTTTCACATCGGTGACGGCGACTTCGTCGACATAGCCGTTGGTCACGGCGAAGAGACTCATGACCTGTTTGTCCAACTGCAAAGGCTCGTATTGGGGCTGCTTCAGGGCTTCCTGAATGCGCTGGCCGCGGTTGAGCTGGCGCTGGGTTGACGCGTCGAGGTCGGAGCCGAACTGGGCAAATGCGGCCAGCTCGCGGAACTGGCTGAACTCCAGTTTGAGGCGGCCGGCCACGCCTTTCATCGCCCTGGTCTGGGCGGAACTGCCCACGCGGCTAACGGAAAGGCCGACGTTCATGGCAGGTCGAATACCGGCGTAGAAGAGGTCGCCCTCAAGGAAGATCTGGCCGTCGGTGATTGAAATGACGTTGGTGGGAATGTAAGCGGACACGTCGCCGGCCTGGGTTTCGATGACGGGGAGCGCGGTCAGGCTGCCGCCGCCGAACTCCTCATCCATACGAGCGGCCCGTTCGAGCAGGCGGCTGTGCAGATAGAAGACATCGCCGGGGTAGGCCTCGCGGCCGGGGGGTCGCCGCAGCAGCAGCGATACCTGGCGATAGGCCTGGGCGTGTTTGGAGAGATCGTCGTAGACGATCAGCGCGTCTCGGCCCTGCTCCATGAATTCTTCGCCCATTGCGCAACCTGCGTAGGGCGCGAGGAACTGGAGGGCGGCCGGGTCAGCGGCGGATGCGGTCACGACGATTGTGTGATCCATGGCGCCGTGATTCTCCAAGATACCCACCACCTGCGCCACGGTAGATTGCTTCTGACCGATGGCGACGTAGATGCAGATCAGGTCCTTGCCCTTTTGGTTTATTATGGTATCGATGGCGAGGGCGGTTTTGCCGGTCTGGCGGTCGCCGATGATAAGTTCCCGCTGGCCGCGACCGATGGGGATGAGGGCATCGACAACGGTGACTCCGGTTTCGACGGGTGTGTCTACGCCCTTGCGCAGGACGACGCCGGGAGCGATGCGCTCCACCGGGCGGGTGTCGGTTGCGTCGATAGGGCCTTTGCCATCGAGGGGTTGACCGACGGCGTTGACAACGCGGCCGATCAGCGAATCGCCGACGGGGACAGAAGCCAGGCGGCCGGTGCTGCGCACCAGGTCACCTTCTTCGATCTCGGTGTATTCGCCCATGATGATGATACCGACGGAATCGGTGTTCAGGTTCTGGGCGATACCGAGTACACCGGTTTTGGTGAATTCGACCAACTCACTCGCCATGACCCCTTGGAGGCCGGAAATGATGGCGATGCCGTCACCGACTTCTACGACTTCGCCCACATCCACACGGCTGGGGGCCGGCGTGAAGTTGAGGATCTGTTGTTTGAGCCGGTCGGTAAATTCCTGGGTCAGTTCCTCAGTCTGAACTGCCATAAGCGCTGTCCTTTATTGTAAGTTTTCAGTTCGGGTTCCTGACAGGTGAGTGCCGCTGGATGTCGGGCCCCGAAACTGACTACAAGATCCGAATTTACCGCACTGAGGCGGCGACCATTTCGCGCAGCGCCATCAGGCGGTTAGCGACCGTATTGTCGATCAACTGATCGCCGACTCTGATGCGCAACCCGCCCATGAGGGATGGGTCAACATCGAAGCTAATGACGAGGTCTTCGCCATATTGCTGGGCAAGCCGCTGTCGAATCTTCTCCTGGGCATCGTCATCCAATTCGACAGCGCTTGTGATGTCAGCTGCCTGCGGCCCGGAATCCCCTCTCAGGCTTGCGCCCAAGGCGGCGACGACACGGGGCAGGAGAGTTGCGTCCCCTTCCTGCACGAGCATCTTGACGAAGTTCTGCAGCTCGGGGCCGGCGTTTTTGGGAATCGCCTTTTCGATGGAATCGACATCTGCGCCCAGCTTGGGATCCTGCGCGAGCGCGTCGGCGACCTCGGTCAGCGTGGTCTGCCACTGCTCTACGATCGCCTCAAGAATGGCCTGGGCATATCGTTCGGCTGTCGCGCGCTCGCTCATGAACCGCTCCCGTTTTGCTGGGCCAGATAGTCGTTGACAAAGCGCTCCTGCTCATCCCGGTTCGCCAATTCGCGGCCGAGGATTTGCTCGGTTGCGGCGATGGTCAGGTCGGCGATCTGTTTTCTGGCGTCGGCCATGACGGCGGCGGTCTGGGCTTCGGCATCGGCCTGGCCCTTCATGCGGATTTCCTGGGCCTCCTGATCGGCGCGGCTGCGGATGTCCTGGGCGATGCGCTCGGCGTCGCGGGTTGCTTGCGCGCGGACTTCTTGTGCTTCGCGGCGGGCCTCTTCGAGGATCCCTTGTTTCTCCGCTTCGGCTTCGGCGGCGGCGTTGGACGCCTTATCTGCCTGTTCCAAGCCCTCGGCGATGCGCTGTCTGCGCTGATCGAGCATTTTCAGAACGGGTTTGTAGAGAAGCTGTTGCAAAATAACCATCAACAGACCGAAGTTGACGATCTGTGAGAGCAATAACTGCCAACTGATACCTAACTTATCGAGAGCGTCCAAGGCCAACCTCCTGGATACACTGCAGTGGCTAGTGGGTCGCGGCCAGTCGTGTCACCGGCCGTATTAAGTGACCACTGGTCACTGACGACTGAACTCTGGCCACTGAGAACAGGTTTAGACGAACTTGACCAACAGGGAGATGACGAGCGCGTAAATGGCGACCGATTCACAGAAGGCGAAACCGAGCAGCATGTTGGTCTGCACAGTGTTGGTCACTTCAGGATTGCGGCCCATCGCTTCCATCGCTTTGGCGCCAATCAGACCGATACCTACACCAGGGCCAATTGCGCCCAACCCGATAGCAAGAGCAGAACCCAGTTCCTTTGCGACTTCAACATCCATGAGTGTGAACTCCTTTTTCTAAACTGCAGTGATTATTGGTTCGTGATCAGTCTTACGAGTGAATTCCGGAGCAGTCCGGTCACTGGCAACTGATGTTAATGGTGATCGTCGTGGCTGACGGTGGCCATTGTGAAGAATGCCAGAGTCAGCAACATGAATACGAGTGCCTGGATGAATCCGATGAACAGCTCCAGCCCGTAGAATATGCTGGGCAGGAGGAAGGTGACGAGAAAGGCCATCACGAGCAGTACGACTTCACCGGCAAAGACATTGCCGAAGAGACGAAAAGAGAAGCTGATGATCTTGGAGATTTCGGCGATCAGTTCGAAGATGCCAACCACGGCACCCATGCCGTCCTTAAAGGGGTTCTTAAAGTACTTGGTGAAGTAGCGCATTCCCAATGCCTGGACGCCGAAGAACTGGGTCATGAAGACGGAAATGAGGGCAAGAGCCAGGGTCATGTTCAGGTCGGCGGAGGGGCTGCGAAACAGGGGAACAAGGACTGGTTTGCCTTCTTCGGCGGCGGCGGCGACAGCGACTGCTTCGCCCCCAACCATTGCAAGCTGTTTGCCCAATTCGGCCTGTGCGTGGCTTTCGGCGGGGCTATGGTAGATGCCGATTGAGCCGAAGCCGGGCAGCAGGCCAATATAGTTGCTGACCAGAACGAAGATGAAGATGGTGATCACCCAAGGGAAGAATTTGCGACTGTTGGCGGAGCCATGGCCGGCGATGCTCTGGGTCAGGTTCCACATGCCTTCGACCATCATCTCGACGATGTTCTGCCAAGCTCCTGGTATCTCTTTCATTCTGGAGACGGCGAAAACGGCCAAGAGGATAATGATAATGTCGACAAGGAAAGTCGTCAGCAGGCCGTTGGTGAACCACTTTGGCCCATTTTCGAGCAGTGCTTCGGCCGCCAATTCGACGTGGGGAGGGGGGGCATTGAAGAACGGGATCATGCTCAAGACGAGCAGCGCAATGACGCCGATGGTAATGTTGCGAACGCGTGCGTTCGAGAGGAATGCTTGGAGAAGATTCTTGAGTCGGCTGAACAAGATCCACCCTCCTGTAAACGGCAGTTTATGGCGTTCGGAATCCGGTTATCGGTCGCTGCCAGGAGACGATGTATGGGACGCAGGCGTTAACTGGCAATGAACCGGCCGCTGATGCTTCCACAACTGGCGGGTTGGGACGAGCTGATTTGCCCAGACCGCCCATTGGAACGCGACTGCCCTCTGACTTGCTCGATCAGGGGGATGAATATCAGTGGGGTCGCAGCAATGCTTGAAAAAGTCTGTTTTCAGTATAAAAGAGCACAAAAGGATTGCGCAAATTTTCACAGCGTTGTTTCAGCATTAGATTGTGTCGACTGGCGCTGTTGAAAGGAAGTCGTCCGGAGCATCCAACACTCCTCTTATTACCTGTTGGGAGTGTGTGCGCCGACATTGGGGACTGACAGGGAATAACCGCCGTATTCGCGTGCTGAAATTGCTTCAGATATCATAGATGCTGATGGCGGCGGCGATGAAGAAGAGGAAGACGGTTGTCCCGATCAGCATTCTGTTTTTGTGCAGAATTTCATTCCAGGTGGGCGGGGGCAACAGATCGGTGGTGGGGTCTTTTTTGGAGTTATCGGCACCGAACAGCGTCTGCCGCAATTCTGCGATGGTGGGGGGTCGTTCGTCAGGATGCATCGCCAACGCCTGGAAGACGGCTCTTTCCGTTCGGGTGGAGATGGCTGGATTCAGCTGCCTAAGCGGGTCGAGCAGGCCGGACTTGAGGAATCGCTCCTTGGCGTCCTGCGGCGGGGTACCCGAAAGCAGGTGATAGAGAGTTGCGCCGACGCTGTAGATGTCAGTGCGCACATCGGTATGGCCGGTGTCGCCTCCGTACTGTTCGAGTGGGGTATAGGCGACGGTGCCGCGGCCCTGGACGACCGTGACGGTGCGTGAGTCGTCCGGTTGGAGCACCTTGACCAGCCCGAAATCGACCAGTTTCAGTCGATTTTCGGGTGTAATTTTGATGTTACCCGGTTTGATGTCGCGGTGGAGCACCGGCGGGTCCTGGCCGTGCAGATATTCGAGTGCGTCCAGGAGCTGCGAAGCCCACAGAAGGACCTGGGCTTCCGAAAGGTGTTTCTTTTGTCGCAGTGCTTCATTCACGATTTCCTGCAGGTCGCGGCCTTCGATAAAATCCATCACCAGGTATTCGCGCCCGTCGACGGAGAAATAGTCGGACACTTTGGGCAGGTTGGGATGGTCGAGCCGGGCGAGGACGCTGGCTTCCTGGTAGAATTGTTCAATTGTCTGGCCGAGATCCAGGTCGGGTCCTCGTTGGTCGATCAGCAGGGCGGGCAGGATTTCTTTGATTGCGCAGATCCGTCCATCAAGGCGCAGGTCGTTGGCCCGATAGACTGCGCCCATTCCTCCTTGGCCAACCAGACGGACAATTTCATAGCGCCCGCGCAGAATCGAGTCAGAATCCAACACTGTAGCCAAAATACACCTCTGCAAAATTACCGGACCGCGCGAGGCGCGTCATCCCCGGAGGAGGAAAGACTGCCGTCCGCGGCGCGCCCTGAAGGGAGTTAACGCCATTGTGCGATGTCGCGGGCCGGGGAAATTGTGGCCTTCATCCGACCGGGACATCTTACCACCCGAGCCTGGCTGCGCTCTCATTATGGGAAATTGGTTGACGTATAGAACTCGTTTCGTTATAATGAATGTCCCCCCTGGCATCACTACACCGGGTTTACGGACATCCTGCTTCTATTATATATTGAAGACATGGATGCTGGGAACCATACTATAATGAGTTGAGAACCATACTATAATGAATAGTAGGCAAAATGTGCAAGTGGCAAGAAAAGTTATGCTTGCATGGTATTTTTAAGAGGGATGGAAATGTCGCAAGAGGACCACAACGCTGAACAACGTTCAGTAAATATTCGTCAAGCCCGGCCTGTCGACAGACAACGTGAGACGGCAATGCTGATCCTCCGCCATGGCAACCAGACCGGCCAGGGTTGGCCGCTTAGCCGTACCACGCCTTTGATCATCGGGCGCCACGACGAATGTCACGTAACGCTGCCGGACCGGCAGGTAAGCCGCAACCACGCCCGCATATTCTGGGACGGCTTGGGTTATTCGATCGAGGACCTGGGCAGCAAGAACGGAACCCATGTAAATGGCATGGATATTGCGGATGCGTCGCATAGCCTGTCTGACGGCGACGAAGTGCAGATTGCACTGCGATTCAAACTGTCCTTTGTGGATGACGAGGCTACCACCCCTCTGACGCTGGACTCGCCCGATACCGAGACGGAGCCCGAGTCAGGTCTGCGCATTGAAGAAGAGACCCGCCAAGTGTGGCTGAACGGCTCGCTACTGGAGCCTCCCTTGAGTTTGCATCAGTACCGGCTGCTGAGTGCGCTGTGGCATGAGGGGGGCGGGGTCATGACCCGGGAACAGATTGTGCAGGCGGTCTGGCCGGAGACGAGTGGGGCCGGTGTCAGCAAGCAGGCTATTGACGCACTTGTACGCCGGCTGCGGGAACGGCTCAACGAGCACGACGCGAGATCCAACTTTATTGTAACAGTGCGCGGCCACGGGTTCCGGCTGGAGAATCCCTGATCGCAAATGCGGGGCGTGAAAAGCGGACTCTCTCTCTTCTCGTTCCCCTTCGCTTTGCGCGCGCCCAAGGAGCGCCGACTCAGGGCTGATGAAGGTACCGGTTGGAATGCGTCCGACAAATACTGAACGCCGCGCACAGCTGGACGCGGCTGCGATCGCGGCGGACGCCCGCGAGTCGCCGGCCGGGCGCGCGCCCGCTGTCGGATCAACAGTTGCAGGTGCAGCGCCTGGAGGCAGGACTGAGGATTCCCGGCCGGCGCGGGCTGCAGCAGGTTCAGCGGCCGGCAGCGGACCACTTGGCCTCTACATCCACATTCCATTTTGCGCCCGCAAGTGCCCCTACTGCGACTTCAACACATATGCCCGTCTGGAACCTCTTTACGAGGCCTACACGCAGGCTCTTTGCCGGGAGTTGGGCAGATGGGCGGCGCGGCTCGACGGGCGCACGGTGCATACTGTATTCATGGGCGGCGGCACACCAACCGTGCTCAAGTCAGGCCAGTTGGCCCAGATTTTAGCGTTGGTCCAGGAACGGTTCACTTTGGCAGCCGACGCTGAAATCAGCAGTGAAGCGAATCCGGGCATCGAGGACTGGGGTCAGTTTTCGCTGCTGCGCAGCCTGGGCGTGAACCGGCTGAGCATGGGCGTGCAGAGCTTTCAAGCGGAGGAATTGGCGTTTCTGGGCCGCATTCACGATGCAGACGATGCGCTGCGCGCCTTTGACGCGGCTGTGAAGGCGGGATTCACCAACATCAATCTTGATTTCATGTTTGGGTTGCCGCGACAGCCGTTGGAAGCGTGGATCGACACATTGGACAAGGCGCTTGCGCTGGCGCCGCGGCACGTGAGCCTTTACAGTTTGATCGTCGAGCCGGATACGCCGCTGGCGCACTGGGTGGAGACCGGTCAGACGGCGGCACCGGATGATGACGCGGCCTCAGAGATGTACGAAATTGCGATTTCCCGCTTAGGGGCGGCCGGTTATGACCAGTACGAGGTGTCGAACTGGACACGTGGGGATGGATACACCTGCCGCCACAATCTGCTCTACTGGCGCAATCAGGAGTGGATCGGTGTCGGGCCTGGCGCGCACAGCCATCTGCGCTATCCGATCAGGTTGCAAGGAGAGGCCAGCCCTGACTTTGCCTTCCTTTCTGGTGAGGATTTTCACGGGTCAACGGGGGGCTGTTCGGCGGCTGCCGCGGTACGATGGTCGAATCGGAAAGGGGTGCAGGGCTACATGAAGCGCGTCGAGTCGGAGGCGAGCCCGGTTGATTTCCATGAGGCGTTGACGGGCGAGGTTTCGATGGGGGAAACGATGATGCTGGGGCTGCGGCTGGTGCGGGAGGGCGTGGCGTTTGCGCGCTTTGCAGAGATGCATGGACAGACAATGCAGGCTGCGTTTGGGCCCATTCTGGATCGACTGCAAGATGCCGGCCTGCTGGCGTCGGATGGGGAACGAGTGCGGCTGACATCCAGAGGACTGTTCCTCGGCAATCGCGTGTTCAGCGAGTTTATCGCATGAGCGGCGCCGGCGCGGCCGACTTTTCGATCATTTCGTGCGCTGGTGCGGCAAATGGCAGCGCGTGTTCCGCAACAACAACTCTGAGGGAGTGTGCCGGTGCTGCAGGCGATTGTATTTGACTTTGACGGGACGATTCTGGACACAGAGACACCTGACTTCCAGACCTGGCAGGAAATTTACCGCGACTACGGCGCTGAGTTGCCGATTGATGTCTGGCTGCAATGTGTTGGTGGAGGCACGGATGTGTTCCGCCCCGACGATTATCTGGAAGGATTGCTAGGCAGGGCGATTGACCGGCAGCGACTGCGCACGGAGCGGCGGAAGCTATTTCTGGAACGGGTACATGTCCAACCGATCATGCCCGGCGTGCTCGAACTGATCGCGGCGGCCGAGCGGCGAGGCGTGAGGCTAGCGGTGGCCTCGAGCTCGGATCGCAAATGGGTGGAGCGGCATTTGCGGCGGCTGGGCCTGTGGGAGCGGTTTGCGGCGGTGGTAACGTCGGATGATGTCGAGCGGGTGAAACCGGACCCGGCGCTTTACCGGCTGGCGGCGCAGAAGCTGGACGTATTGCCGCAGCGAGCGGTTGCGATCGAAGATTCGTACAACGGGATGCTCGGGGCACAGCGGGCCGGATTGTGGTGTGTTTCGGTACCGAATTGGGTCACTCGAGACTCCGACTTTTCGACCGCCGATCTCTGCCTGGACTCTATTGCCAGCATGGCGCCGGATGAACTGATCGCCTGTTTTGATAGTTCGAAGAGTGAACGTTCGGCGGCCTGAAGGCAGAAGCAGCGCTGCCGGCTGCGCGATTGGGCAATTACCAGTTGAGACAGTGACGCACTATGACCCGAGCCATCTATCCTGGCAGTTTCGATCCCTTCCATAACGGCCATTTGGACATTGCGCGGCGGGCGGCTGGGCTCTTTGATGAGTTGCTTGTGACTGTCTTTGACGCGCCGGCCAAGCAGCTTCTCTTTTCGACGGACGAGCGTATTGAGTTGGCGGGGGAAGCGCTCGAGGACGTGAAGAATATCACGATTGTGTCATATAGCGGACTAACGGTAAAATGGGCACAGCGACATGGTATCCGGGTGATTGTACGCGGGTTACGAAATGTGGATGATCTTTCTTTTGAATCCCGCATTGACATGGCCAACCGGTTGATGGCGCCGCAGATCGAGACGTGTTACCTGCTTTGCAGCACGGATTATGTCTATCTCAGTTCTACAATTTTGAAGGAAGTGGCCAGCCTGGACGGCGACGTGTCGCACTGGGTGACGCCGCATACTGAGGAGGCGTTACGGCAACGGTTTGCGGAGCGCAAGCAGTAGCGGATTAGCATCCGGTTTCCTGTTTCTGGCAGCCGCTGGGAACAGCAAGACGAAAGTTCAACCTGATCATGGAAATTTTACAACTGGTGGATCAACTTGAACAGACCCTGAACAGAGGGTGGCGGGTGCCTCTCTCGCCCTCTTTGATCGTGAATTCGGAGGAATGTCTGCGGCTGATAGATCAGATGCGTATCAGCATACCGAGCGCGATCAAGGAAAGCGAGCGCATGATTACAGAGCGCGACCGCATAATCAGTGATGCGCAGGCGCGGGCTGAGCAGATCGTCGCCCACGCGGAGCAGCAGGCAATACAGATTGCCAGCGAAGACGCCATCACTGAACGCGCGCGGGAAGAAGCGGAGCGCATCATTGCGCATGGGCACGCCGAGGCGATCCGTCTGGTAGATGAAGCCGAAGTCTATGCGCTCGATGTGCTTTACCGGCTGCGGGACAAGCTGAACAATTCACTGCACCAGGCAGAGAATGGCATCCAGGCGATCGAAGCCAGCCAAGCGCCGCAGGAGCCGACGGCGTTGGAAGAAAGCGAGGGCGAATTCGCCTTTTCCCCTGCCTTACCCTCCGATGATGAAGATACAGCGCTGCGGGAAGATACATAGCCGCGGCATGCCTCACCTCCCCTGTTAATGATAGGCCGCATCGCCTCCAGTGTGCGCAGAAAGTCCGACTCTCTAAACCGCATACCGCCGCTCGCAACGTGGCCGCCCCGCGTCAGAAAGCTGATTGGGGCGCTGCTTCTTTGCAGCGTTCTTGGCCTGACCTATCGTTCCTATTTTCGCAATTGGGTGCCTTTGGGCCCGCAACGAACGGTGGCGACGATCAACGCCAAGATGGGCGTTCATACGCGCCTGACGGATGAGCCGGACGCGGCCAAGATCAAACGAAGCCTCGAGATGGTGCGCGAAATGGGCGCGCCGTGGATTGTTGAGTATTTCCCCTGGGCCTACTACGAACCGAGACGGGGTCAGTACGAATGGAGCCACCCGGACCTGGTCATCGACCACGCAAACCGGCAGGGGCTGACCGTGATCGCGCGGCTGGGCTATGTGCCGGAGTGGGCGCGGCCGGAAGATTCGCATCATTTATATCTGGAGGAGGAGCAGTACGAGGCGTTTGGGCGCTTCGCGGTCGAGTTCGTGCGGCGCTATGCGGGCAAAGTGCAGTATCTGATCATATGGAACGAGCCGAATCTGAGCCTGGAGTGGGGCTTTCGCCCGGTCGATCCGGCGGGCTATGTGGAGATGCTGAAGGTGGTCTACCCGATGGTGAAAGCGGCCGCGCCGGAGGTGCAGGTGCTGGCGGGCGCGCTCGCGCCCACGCTGGACCCGCCGGGGAGCGAATGGAGCATGAACGATCTGGACTATCTGCAGCGGATGTACGACGCGGGCGCGGCCGACTATTTCGATATTTTGGCGATTCACGCTTACGGTCTGGGATTCGAGGCCGACGAGCCGGCGGGTGAATCGGTTGTCAACTTTCGACGGTCCGAACTGTTGCGGGAGATCATGGTACGCAACGGCGACGGCGATAAGACGGCCATGATAACAGAAGGCGGATGGAACGATCATCCGCGCTGGACGAGGGCGGTGCGTCCGGCGCAGCGCATACTCAACTCTGTACAGGCGTACGAGATCGCCCGCACCGAGTGGCCCTGGCTCGAAAGCGTCGGTTTATGGGTCTTTCGCTTTCCGTGGGATCAGAAAAGCTACCAGGACAACTACACTTTTGTCGGCACGGATTTTGAGCCCAAGGCCATTTATCTGGAGTTGCAGAAGTACGCGAAGGGGCAGTTTGAGGCGCCATGAACGACCGGGAGAAGATAGACGGGAGAGAATCGCGTCAGACGAATGCAGCTGATGGCGGCCGCCAGTGGTTAGTCGCCAGGAATGGCGGCGGCCGATGGACACAGTTCTCTGTTCGAGGCAGTTTGGAGCAGCAGCCACGGCTGTGGATCGTCGTCGGCGTATTGGCGGCGGCGCTGGTGGTGGGCGGGTGGTTCATCTTGCGCGGGACGGGGACGCCGGTGGATGAAACCTGGCTCAAGATGCAGGAGCGGGGCAGTTGGCGGGTGGGGATGGACCCCAGTTTCCCGCCATTTGAAACGCTGGATGCGGAAGGGGCGCCGATTGGTTATGACGTGGAGCTGGCGCGGGAGATTGCTGCTGAGTGGGGTCTGGAGGCGGAGATCGTCGCGGTCGGGTTCGACAGTCTGTTGGATGCGTTGCTGGTCGACCGTGTGGATGCGGTGATCAGCGCGTTTCCGTACAATGCGCGCATGACGAAAGACGTACATTATTCGCCGCCCTATTTCGAGGCGGGTGTGCGGCTTGTGGTGGGGGCAGATGCGGCGTATGAAGAGGTTGCGGACCTGGACGGAGGTACGGTGGCGGTGGAGTGGGGCAGCCGGGGGGATGCGATCGCGCGCCGACTGCAACGGGAAGGCGCCGGCTTTACGCGGCTGCCATTCGATTCTTCGGAGAAGGCGATCGAGGCGCTCGTCTCCGGCGCGAGCGATGGGTTGCTCATCGACGGCGTCACGCTGCGGCTGGCGCAGGGAGAGGGTAAGGAGATTCGCGGGGTGGGCGCTGCGCTCGATGCGGATCCCTATGTGATTGCGGTGTCGATCAAGGCGCAGAAGTTGCAGGGCGCGCTCTTAGCGGCACTGGCAGCGCTGGAGGAGCACGGGCAACTGGAACTGCTGGAAGACCGCTGGTTCGGGCAGGTGGCGGGAAGTGAGTGAGGAGCGGGACATCTTCACTCCTCACCTCTATATTATCCCACTTCGTAACTACTAAGCCATATACAGTGCCTGTCTTGACCAGCCCTTTATCGCTGCCGCCATTCAGGCTATCTGATTGCGTATTCGGTTGGCGGCGGCCTCGTTGCTGGAGCCGCACGGCTGGAATGCGCACACACGGTCGGAACTGCAGTGGTCAGTGATCAGTGGTTAGTGGTCAGTGGGCTGAGACTGCAGATGGGGTAGGAGACACTGTTGGCTAGACACGCTGCCGGAATGCGCACACACGGTCGGTGAGGGATGGTTTTGTAGGGGGGCGTTGCGGGGGCGCAGCCCCTGCACAAGGGAGGCCGCTTGCGGCCGACCGCCCAAAATACAACAATGAGGGGAGAAAGAACGCCTTTGCTCCCCTCGTTCAGGGTTGCGAATCAGCTGCGGCTACGTAGTTACCCCACTTCTATATTATCCCACGTGTGTCAGCCAGCCCCATTTATCCGGCATATTGTCTTCGAGAATGCCGAAGAAGACGCCCTGGATTGACTGCGTGATCGGGCCGCGCTTGCCGTCGCCGACGGGCATCCGGTCGACCGAGCGTACGGGCGTGATCTCGGCTGCGGTGCCGGTGAAGAAGATTTCGTCGGCGAGGTAGAGCATTTCGCGCGACATGGCCTGTTCGCGCAGGTCGTAGCCCAGGTCGCGGGCGATCGTGATGGCTGAATCGCGGGTGACGCCGCCGAGGATGCTGCTGCCGAGGGGCGGCGTATAGATTACGCCTTTGTAGATGACGAAGATATTCTCGCCGCTGCCTTCGCTGACCTGGCCGTTGATGTCGAGGGCGATGCCTTCGGTGAAGCCGTTGTCCTTGGCTTCCATAACGACGTTCTGGCTGCTGACGTACTGGCCGCCGATCTTGGCCATCGGGCTGAACATGTTGGAGGCCATGCGGCGCCAGCTGCTCACCTGGACATCGACGCCCTGTTCGATGGACTCTGCGCCGAGATAGCGACCCCAGGGCACGGAAGCGAGAATGGAGTCGACGGGACAGCCGCGGCCATCTACGCCCAAGCTTTCGTAGCCGCGAAAGACCAACGGGCGGATGTAGGCGCTGCGATGGTCGTTTTTGCGCAGGACGGCTTGGGCCACATCCATCCATTCATCAACGTCGAGGGGCGATGGGATGTGGGCTACCTTGCAGGAGTAGAGCAGCCGCTCGAAATGCTCCGGCCCGCGGAAAATCGCGGCGGCGTCATTCACTTCGTAGGCGCGAATCCCTTCGAATGCGCTGCTGCCGTAATGGAGGGCATGGGTGAAAACGTGCACCGTCGCCTGCTCCCATGGGATGATCTCCCCGTTCATCCAGATATAATCCGCTTGCATCTTCGCCATCGCTGAACTCCTTCATGCCAGGTGAGCGCCTGGTCAGCAGTCATGTGCCGACCGGCTTCGTTATTGTGGTCTGGGTGTACAGGCGTCTGGCCTGCACTGCCAAGTCCGGATGCATTATACAGCGGAAGAATCTGATAGTCTAAGATTTGACTGCGAGGTGAAAGGATAGGAGGAAGGTCAGAGGCGGCTGGGGGGAGAACAAGGCCGGCTACTGGCTGCTACTGGTTTAGTGCCAGACGCGCGGCAGATACAGTTTGTGTTGGATGGGTGTTCGCTCGGTAGCGGGCGCGACGACCTCGATAGACAGGGCGGTGGGGGGACCCCAATTGCCATCGGAATCCTGGGCTTCGAGAAAGATGGTGTAGGCGCCGGGCTGCAGGCCGGTGGTGTCGAGCGCACCTGTCAGGGATTCGAGCGAGGAGTCGTAGTCACCGTCGAGCGGCTGCAGCGTTTCGAAGGTGGTTGCCAGCCAGGAGGGCGCGTCGATAGAGAAGCGGGCGGCGCTGATGGGCTGGGACGGTTCGGTGTCGGAGCCGCTGCCGGCGCTGCGGGTGTCGTCGGCGGTTGCGGACAGCGTGACGGCCATTCCGATCGGGACGCGCGCGGGATCTGCGGCGGCGTCGGTGACGTCGGGGCCGGCTGGCAGCTGGTAAGGGCGGCGGGCGGCCTTGGCGGCGTAGACGAGGGACTCCAGAATCGGGTCGAGGATGGACTCGTCGAAGTAGGCGCAGCTCTGGAAAAAGGCTGTGCCGAGCTCATAGGTGTAGGCGGCGACGCCGAGCGTACCGTAGGCGTAATCGGTGGTGCTGCCGTCGAAGCGGTACATGCAGAGCTCCGGATTGCAGACCCTGTAGTCGGGGAAATAGCCGAGCTTGCGGCCGAGGCGGCGCAGTTCATCCTGGTTGGGAGCGGGGGTGGACGAGTGCTCCCACGGGTAGAAGAGGAGGCGGCCGTATGAATGGAGGGAAATGAATACGCCGTTGGTATCTACCGGGGCGGGGTCGTTGTAGCCTTCGCCGCGTTGGTCGGCGAAGACGGTGCTTAGATAGGCCTCGATGGCTCGGGTCTCGGGCTCGGATGCGGCTGATTCGCCGCGATAGAAGACCGAGCAGATATCGCTCGACGAACAGCCCTGGCAGTGATTCCAAAGGAAGCTGCCGTTGCGATTCAGGTCGACACCGCTACGGGGGAATTCACAGCCGTTGGTGCTGTTGGTGTTTTTGCGCCAGAGATATCCTTGTTCGACCCAGGTGCGTCCGTCGGGATTGGCCTGGGGGATGATGTGGATGCGGTTGTAGTCGAGCAGCCAGGTCAGGTCGGGGTCGTTGCCGTATCCTTCGAGCAGCATATCGGCGAAACGGGTCGCGACTTCGGCGGTCGCCATTTCGCGGGGGTGTTGGGCGGCCATGACCACGAGCTCGCCTTTCTCAAAGTCGGTGGATTGGCGATTTGTCAGGACGAGCGCCTGGATGTCGAAGCCGGCCAGGCCCCAGGTGCGGATTTTGTACCAGCTGTTGCCGATGTCGTTGAGCTCGGCCAGGTCCGGGTATTGCTCGGTCAGCGACTCCAGATCTGACTGGGTTTTTGTCACTGTGCGATAGCAGGCATAGCCGGGGATGGCGTTGTTGTCGGCCAGCGTCTGGAAGGCGCAGGGATCGGGCAGATCCGCGGTGCGTTCGGTTTCTTCGGAGAAGGGGAAGCCGCCGTCGGTCAGCCACTGCTGCTGCGCGGGCGACACGAGCGCGACGGCGTTAAGCTGCTCCGGGTCGACGTGCCAGACGTCGACCCGCTCGAAGAGGGTGTGCAGAGCTTCAGCGTCGTTGTAGTCGATGCGGGCAACGATGGCGCCGGCGGCGTTGTTCTGCAGGCAGGGGTCCACGACGGGAGAGGGGGCGATGCCGGCGACGTCCAGTAGAATATTTCTGGCAGGCCCTGCCAGATCGAACTGTTGTACGGCGAAGAAGAGCAGCGCCCCCAACAGACAAAGCCCCCCGATCCAACCTACAACCAGTGCGACAGCTCTCTTAACGCTCATAAATCGCGGGCGGCCTCAGATCAGCGGGCTGTTCCTGCCGATAGCCGCTGCAGTTATGATTTCTCGACAAGCAACTGGTCCACCGCTGCCGTCAGTTCGGAGAGCGTACTGACCTGCAAGATCTTGTCGCAGAGGGGCACATACTCGAGCATATCGCTGTCGCCGCTGCCCCACAGCATGGGCATTTCGGGATTCAGCCAGAGTGTGCGGCGGCTGCGGCGGGCCATCTTTTTGAAGATATCCAGCCGGGGATCATTGTAGTTGTTACGGCCGTCGCCGACAACGATGAGGGTGGTGCGGTGGTCGATGGTGTCGAGGTAGTCATCGGAGAAATTCTGAAGGCTGTGGCCAAGGTCGGTGCTGTAATAACCTGGGGGCATACGGACCAGCACCTGTTGGATGGCTTCATTGGCGCGGTTGCCCTGGAAGTCGGGGGTGATGTACTCCAGGTGGTCGATGAAGGCGAAGGCGTGGGACTTGCTGACTTGGTCCTGCAACTCGTAGAGGAGAGAGAGCATCAGTTCGGTGCAGTGGCGCATGGAGGTGCTGATGTCGCAGATGACGACGAGCTTGGGCTTGATGGTACGGTCGCGGTGCTTGATCTGGAAGGGGACGCCGCCGTGCTTGAGGTTTGAGCGGATGGTTGCTTTGGCGTCGAGCTGGCCGGTCTTGGCCCTTTTCTGGCGGAGGGCGATGCGGCTGCGGAGGAGGGCGGCGAGCCGCCGAACTTCCTGGCGCAGCTTCTGCATGTCGCTGTCGGACAGGGCCTGGAAGGGGCGATCCATGAGCCCGTCGAGGTTGTCCTCGGGGCGCTGCTCGGCCATGTTTTCGGCGATGCGCTGGCCGGCGTGCTGGCGTAGCTGTTCGCGCAGGGATTCCATGTTCTGGGCGATGAGCTGGCGCATCTGATCGAGGCGCTCTTTGTTCATGCCCATCTGGGCCATGAGCTCCATGATTTCCTGCATGGCCTTGCGCACTTGTTCGAACTGAAGGGCGCGTTGCATGCGGCGCGCCATCCATTCGCGGTAGCGCAGGTCATCGGCCTGGTTCAGTCCCACCATCTGGCCGAGGCCCTCCAGCTCTTCGGGGGTCAGCTCCTCGCCGCGGAGGAGCCGTTCGAGCATATCGCGCAGGCGCTGGCCATACTCCTGCAGGGCCTGGGCCAGCATGTTGGCTTCCTCTTCGGTCAGGTCTTCGGTCAGATTCATGAGTGGAGGCGGCTCGCCGCTGCCGAAGAAGAGCGGGAAGAGCTCTTCAAAGGTGGGCAGGCTTTCGAGGTCTTTGACGAGGGTTGCGCGCAGGCTGAGGCGGAAGGAATCCCGATCTTTGACGCCAAGGTTTTCGACGGCAGCGAAGGCGTCGGTGCTCTCTGCGAGGCTGACGCGTACGCCGCCGGAACGCAAGGCTGAAATGAATTTTACGATTCGTTCTTCCATGGGATTCTCCTCTGCAACGGAGAGCGCAGGCGTCTCGCTTGCTCTCTCTGCCAGCAGGCACTCGGGCGGCTTTGCCAGGTGAAAAAGGTTCAGTCCATACGCCGACGGCCGGGTAGTTCTTCGTCCCAGTCGGTCTCGTCGTCGTCGTCGTCGGTGCTGTCCATACGGCCCAGCTGGCGCTGGACTTTTCGCAGATCGGTCTCGTGTTTGAGCAGCACGCTGAGCGTCGTCTCGAGGGTCTTGCGGTCCAGGTTTTCGATGTTGAGGGTGACGAGCGCCTGGGCCCAGTCCAAGGTTTCGGAGATGCTGGGCAGCTTGCGGAGGTCGACCTGACGGAGGCTCTGCACGAGCTCGACGGCCTGGCTGGCAATTTGCGGCGCCAGGTCCGGCACTTTGAGACGGACGACGTTTAACTCCTGCTCTTGCGAAGGGTAGCCGATGAAGAGATAGAGGCAGCGCCGTTTGAGCGCTTCACTCAGTTCGCGGGTGTTGTTGCTGGTGAGAACGACGATGGGCCTGTGTTTGGCGGCGAGCGTGCCGAGCTCGGGGACGCTGACCTGGAAATCGCTCAACACCTCAAGCAGGAATGCTTCGAACTCGGCGTCGGCGCGGTCGATTTCGTCGATGAGGAGCACGACGGGCTCGTCGCTGAGGATGGCTCGCAGGAGGGGCCGCTGCAGGAGGAAGCGCATCGAGAAGAAGACGTCCTCTTCGTCGGCGAGGCGGTCGGCGGCTTCGGCGAGGGAGTTGGCGCCGGCGAGAGTCTGCTGCAGTTGATCGCGGAGCAGCTGCGTGTACAGGAGCTGCTTGGCATACTCCCACTCATAGAGAGCTTTGGTCTCGTCCAGTCCTTCGTAGCATTGGAGGCGGATGAGGGTACGGTCGAGCGAGCCGGCGATGGCTTTGGCCAGTTCAGTTTTGCCGACGCCGGCGGGTCCTTCGGTGAGAAGGGGTTTGCCCAACTCTTGCGCCAGGTAGACGGTTGTGGCGATTTCGTCGCTGGCGATGTATTGTTGTTCGCCAAGGCCGTCGTTGGTCTCTTCGATGGACTGGTAAGCGCTCGTTGTGTTCATGTGAGGGGGAGGCTCCTTTGACTGTTGGCGAGTGGCACGCGGCCACTGCGGTATGTTGTAGTGTATCTGAGAGGCAAGCGGTTTGCAAGGCATCGGAATAGCTGGGCGGTTCGACCCTCCCAATTTCGCATGTGCGTGGGTGTCCCTTTTGGGCGCCCAAAAAAGTGCAGTTGCGCGATATCCAGTATTTCAGCTATATTCCTTCGCGTGTTCCCGAAACCGGGTCGCAACTGGGTTGCCGGGGCGGGTGAGGGAAGAATCGGCCGGCGGTGACGAGACTAGAAGGAAGGCACAGGTATTGCGGTTCAGACACTTGTACACAAGGAAATACGAATGCTGGATAGAGACGGCCTGATTTCGTTTGCGAGAGATATTGTGCGCATCCCCAGTCTGAGCGGCGAGGAGGCGGATGTTTCGCGGCGCATCGAGGGGGAGATGGTGGCGCTGGGGTTTGACCGCGTGTGGACGGATGATGTGGGCAATGTGGTTGGCGTGCTGGAGGGGGCGCAGCCGGGGCCGACGATCGTATTCGACGCGCATACGGATACGGTGGGGGTTTCGCCGGGGGTGCCGTGGGAGCTGGACCCGTTCAGCGGGGAGGTACGGGGAGGCGCGCTGCACGGACGGGGCGCGGCGGATATGAAGGGCGCGCTGGCGGCGATGGTGCACGGCATTATTGGGCTGGACAGGGCGGCGCTGAAGGGCAAGGCGGTGGTGAGCGCGTCGGTGATGGAGGAGGTGCTGGAAGGGGTGGCGCTCGAGAAGGTGGTTGCGCAGACGGGCGCTGATTTCGTGGTGATAGGAGAGGCGTCGAACCTGCAGATCGTGCGGGGCGGACGCGGGCGGGCCGAGATTCATCTGACGACGACGGGGCGGCCTTCGCATTCTTCGGCGCCGCAGATGGGGCGGAACGCGGTGCTGGATATGATGCGGGTGATCGCGGCGGTGGAGGATTTGGCGCTGGACGAGCATCCGCAGATGGGGCCGGCGATTTTTGCGCTGACGGATATTATCAGCGCGCCGTATCCGGGGCATTCGGTTATTCCGAGCATTTGCCGGGTGACGTATGACCGGCGGCTGCTGCCGGGCGAGGCGGCGGAGCGTGTGCTGGCGGACATCAGCGGACGGCCGGAGCTGGCCGATATTCAGCTGGATGCGCGGGTGGGCATTGGGGAATATACGAGCTATACGGGGCATCCTTTTACGACGGAGAAGTTTTTTCCGGCGTGGCTGGCGGATGATGCGGACCCGTTTGTGACGAGCGCGCTGGCGGCGGTGCAGGGGGCGGGGATCGGGGCGGGGCTGAACGCGTACCGTTTCTGCACGAATGCGGCGTACAGCGCGGGCAGGGCCGGGATCCCGACGATCGGATTCGGGCCGGCGACGGAGGCGGACGCGCATATCATTAATGAGAGGTTGAAGTTGGACGATTTGATTGCGGCGGCGCAAGGGTACCGGGCGATTGGGGAAGCGGTGTTGGGGTGACGATGCTTCAGGTGCTGTGAATCAGTACGCCGATTCAGATAGCGGAGCGGCAGCGTTGCCGACGATCTTATGAATCACAGTTCAGAACCCGATTTAGAAAATAGCAGAATGGGCATTTTTCAGACCTCGAACCGGCTGGGTCAGCGACTTTTGCATGGGATGCCAAATGCCGGCTTCATGCCCAGACCAGAGTTTTCTCCTCCTTGCGACGCCGGGAATCTGCCCCTCGCAGGCGGCGTGCGAGTGATTGGGCCGATGCCCCAATTTCTTGAAAAAGACATTGGCAGCGGTCGCTTGTAGCGCGGCTGCAATTGGCTGCGCGGGGGTGCGGCGCGGCTGTTCCATTTTTGCATTATATTTTGAGATGGCAGCGGACCGAAGATGGGAAGGCTTGGGGCGTCTGAAAATGGCGAATGTGACAAGAGAGCGCCCAGAGTGTACTGCGCTTCGCCCCCTCTGAATGCAGGAAGAATGAATGCGGCCCGCCGCAGGGGCAGCAGGCGGGGCACTCGGAAAACCTATCAGATGAACAGTCGGAATACAGAGGCTGCCAACGCAGACTACTAACGCAATGAAAATGATTACGCTTACCGAGACTGAAGCCAGACGCCTAGCCGTTGCCGCACAGCGGCTGGCAGGGCCGCGCGCCGGGGCCAGTAAAGCTGGCATCGTCGAGCTGCTGAGGCAGATCAACTGTCTGCAGATCGATCCGATCCGGGCGGTGGAGCGGACGCAGCTGCTGGTGTTGTGGAGCCGGATGGGAGCATTTGACCCGGCGTGGTTGGATGAACTCCAGCGGGAGCGCCTGCTTATTGAGGGCGACGCGCACCGGGCCTCCTACGTTCTGACGGAAGACTATGCGCTCCTGCGCCGCTGGATCGCGAGTCTATCTGAGAGGAAGGGTGCGGGGATGGAGCGGGTACGCGAGTGGATGGAGGAAAACAGCTCGCTACGCGAAGGGATCATCGGGCGGCTGAGGGAAGAGGGTCCTTTGACTTCAACTGCTTTCGACGACTTGGAGGGAGGGCCGCGGCTCGCTTCGAATTGGGCAAGCGGCAAGCCGGCATCCAGTATGCTGAGTTTTCTGAGCTGGCAAGGGGTTGTCTTACCGGTTGGCCGCAAAGGAAATCAGAGGTTGTGGCATGTGCGGGATGTTTGGCTGCCGGCGTGGGCGGAGAAGGCGCCGCCGGCGGAAGAGGCGGTCGTAGGTCTTACGTGTCAGCGTTCGCTGAAGGCGCTGGGTGTGGCCAACCAGCGGCAGATCAGCCGTCATTTCATACGCCATAAGTATCCCAATCTAGGAGAGAGGCTGGCGGCGCTGATGGGGGAAGGGATCGTGTTGCCGGCGCAGATCGTTGGTGAGGAAGGGCCATGGGAGGGCGAGTGGTATATCCACAGGGAATCGATTCCGTTGCTCAGTTCGATTCGGGGAGACGGTTGGGCGCCGCGTACGGTGTTCTTGTCGCCGTTTGACAATCTCATTTGCGACCGGGAACGGACGGAGCTGTTTTTCAGCTATTACTTCCGCATCGAGATTTACGTGCCGAAGGCCAAGCGGGAGTACGGCTACTATGTGTTGCCGCTGCTGCACGGCGACCGCTTGATTGGGAGAATGGATTCGCAGATCGATCGTAAGACGGGAATCTATCATATCCACGCTATGTATCAGGAAGAGGGGGCGCGCATCGACGCGCAAACCAGGGCGGCAGCGGCCGAGTCGTTGGCGGAGCTGGCCCAGTTTATCGGCGCGAAGCGTATCGAGCTGGGGGACCGGATTCCCGCTGTCTGGCGCAACGCATTGGAGGAGGTTAGCCAAGGCTTATGACTGCATCTGCAGAGACGGCTTCACCGCAAACGACAAATGCGTCGGCCCGTTTTGGTACTTTTGGGGGCGTGTTTACGCCGAACGTGCTGACGATTCTGGGGCTGATACTGTTTTTGCGGGCAGGTTGGGTGGTGGGCCAGGCCGGTATGGTGGGCGCGCTGCTGATCGTGGCGATCGCGAACGCGATCAGTTTTCTGACGGGACTGTCGCTGTCGGCGATCGCGACGTCGATGAATGTGCGGGCGGGCGGCAAGTATTATCTGATATCGCGGACGCTGGGGCGTGAGATTGGCGGCGCGATTGGGGTGCCGCTGTATTTGTCGCAGGCGATTTCGGTTGCTTTTTACATTATTGGTTTCACTGAGTCGTTGGAGGGGATTGCATTTTTCGACCGGATTGATCCGCGGTTGCTGGCGACAGGTATCGCGCTGTTCTTCGCGGCAATCGCTTTCATTGGGGCAGACTTTGCGATAAAGATACAGTACTTCATTCTGGCAGCGCTGATGTTGGCGCTGCTGTCGTTTTTTGCGGGAGGCTGGGGGTCGATCCGGGCGCCGACGCTGGTTGCCAATTATGGGGAGGGGATGAGTTTCTGGAGCGTGTTCGCGGTGTTCTTCCCGGCGGTGACGGGTATTGCGGTGGGCGCGAGTATGTCGGGGGATCTGAAGGATCCGGGCAGGAGCATTCACAAGGGCACACTCTTGTCGGTGATGTTTACGGCGGCAGTATACTTTCTGTCGGTTGTCTGGCTGTCGTTGCATGGCAGTGCGGATGAGCTGAAGAGCAATACGTTGATTATGCGGGATATCGCGATTTTCCCGCCGATGATTCTGATTGGGGTGTGGGCGGCGACGCTTTCGTCGGCGCTGGGGAGCATTGTGGCGGCGCCGCGGACGCTGCAGGCGATGGCGCTTGACGGGATCGTGCCGCGGGTGCTCGGCTCAAAGCTGGGGAGCAGGACGGAGCCGCGGGTGGGCGTTCTGGTAACGGCAACAGTTGCGTTTGCGATTATCTGGGCGGGCGATCTGAATGTTGTGGCGCCGATCATCACGATGTTTTTCCTGAACACGTATGGGATGACGAACCTGGTGGCGGGCATCGAGAAGCTGGTGGGCAATCCCAGTTTCCGGCCGCGGGCGAAGATTCATCCCGGGTTTTCACTGCTGGGCGCGGCGGGTTGCTACGGGGCGATGTTCGTGATCAATCCGGTGGCGACGATCATTGCGATCCTGGTCAGTTATGGCATTTACTTTTATCTGGAGCGGCGCTCGACGATTCGCACGTGGGGCGATGTGCGCAATGGGATCTGGTTTTCGCTGGCACGGCAGTCGCTGCTGAATCTGGAGAGGTCGGTCTATCATGCGAAGAACTGGCGGCCGAATATTCTGGTGTTTACGGGGCAGCCGCATAACCGGGCGCCGCTGGTGGAGGTTGCGAATTTGCTGACGCGCGGGTATGGAATCGTGTCGTTTTATCAGCTGCTGGTGGGGAATATCGATCAGTTGGCGCAGAGGAGGCTGCGCGGGGTGGCACGGCGGCAGATCCGCACTTTTATCCAGGAGCAGAATATGTCGGCCTTTGCAGAGGCGGACATTGTGGAGAATTTTTATGCGGGCGCGGTGACGGTAAGTCAGTCGCACGGGGTGGGCGGGCTGGAGCCGAACACGGTGCTGATGGGGTGGAGCGATACGGAGGGGGGACGGACGCTGTCGCTGCGGCTGCTTTCGACGTTGTATGAGCTGGGCAAGTCGGTGCTGTTTCTGCATCATGACGAGGAGCGAGGGTTCGGGAACCAGAAGGTGATCGATGTGTGGTGGAGAGGGCGCAGCGGGAACGGGGATTTGATGCTGCTGCTGGCGCATATTATTGCGCAGAATCCGACGTGGGACGGGGCTTCGATCCGGCTGCTGCGGATTTTGCCGCGCGGGGAAGGGCGGGAACAGACGGAGGCGCATTTGCGGGCGCTGCTGGACAGGGTGCGGGTTGAGGCGGAGCCGGTGGTGGTGGTGCCGCCGGAAGGTGAACCTTTCCCGGAGACGGTGAAGACGTGGAGCAGGCAGACTGATTTGACTTTGTTGGGGATGAACCGGCCGGAGGCGGAGGATCGGGCGGGGTATGGGAATCAGCTTAATGGTTGGTTGAGCGCGGTGGGGACTGTGTTGTTGATTCATAGTGGGCAGACGGAGGATTTGTTAGCGCCGAACGATTGAAGGGCAGTTTTTAGTTTTCAGTTTTTAGTTTTTAGTAACCCCACTCGTAGGCGATGGCCTATGGGGTTGGCGAATTCTAGTTCTTAGTGATTGCGCCCGTACGGGGGTGTTCTTTTGGGTTCTTAGTTATTGGTGACACCGCTGAAGGGCAGTTTTCAGTTTTTTGGTTTTTTGGTAACCCCACTCGTAGGCGATGGCCTATGGGGTTGGCGAGTTCTAGTTCTTAGTGATTGCGCCCGTACGGGGGTGTTCTTTTGGGTTCTTAGTTATTGGTGACACCGCTGAAGGGCAGTTTTTAGTTTTCAGTTTTCAGTTTTTGGTAACCCCACTCGTAGGCGAT
>Ga0209544_1000800_pt1 | contig 39340 bp, 32 predicted proteins | sample MesohylPK_FD_187297 | JGI IMG/M metagenome (GOLD analysis project Ga0209544, IMG submission 187297) | Host-associated microbial community of the marine sponge Aplysina aerophoba from Gulf of Piran - sponge mesohyl, lysed by proteinase K... | ecosystem: Host-associated > Porifera > Sponge >... | reverse complement strand
AGCCGTTTTATCTTGCTTGATCTCCGATACCTCCCAAGGAGATTCAATCCCTAAGAGATGGTTAATATCTTGAACACGTAGGGCCATCGTTGGTAATGATTGTTGATTGATTTTCGTCACAAAAACGTAGCCAAGATAACAACGAAATCTATCCAGAATCTATTCCAGCACATACTTGTTCATCCTAATTCTGACACCCAACCCACTTAAAAAGCTGAAGCCCCAATTCCGAATGTAGCGGAAAAGCTCAGCTTCAATATTCCGGCAAGGTATGCCATCGCAACTGCTGAAAGTGTTCAGACCGGTAGGGACCCGGGTTTCCCCCATAAGCGCTAACTTGTTTGTTTGGAAAAATATTTTTCGATCTGGACCTTTCTTTTACGGGTAGATTCTTTGAGTCCATTCGAGATCGCTTCCCAGTCTTGGATCATGGCTTCCGGGCCACAGGGGGGCTCAATCGCCCGAATCACCTGATTCAAGGCGAACTTGAAGTCCTTCCAAGGACTCTTCTGGAATGCGGTAGCCCCAAGGGGAAAAAGTTCGCGCATGACAAACGATTTTTTTCCGTGAGCAGTGCCACAAGAAGCTTTCCATAGAGCCAGGCCTTCGCACTCTCTTGGTCATATTTCGGTAGATGGCCAAATTGAGCCAACGATTTGAATCGTTTGAATACAAGTTCAACCTGCCACCGCAGCCGATACCAATCAAGTACTTGCGATGCAGAAAATTGATCTGCCGGAAATGTGGTAAATACAATTACATAGCGTGCAAAGCGTAGCGTTTGTTCCAAGGGCTTTGTCCCATGGTTTTGGGCGTCCTTGCGAATTTTCTTACGGGCCGCTTCCTCTGTTTTTCGAAGTACACAAACACGTCCAGGTACCGGAGGATCCGACCCGACGGACACCTCCCATTCCCCAATCGCACCGATGCGGGTGCGTATTATTGATGTATGCGCAAAGTTACGGATTTAGTTTCACCTTTCTTTATGATTCCCTAATTTTTGTCAAACACACTTGATCAACTTCATTGCCGAGGACACAGTCCAACAGTGATAATGAACATTTTTGTTAAGTACTGGAGTGTGATGTTCTTTGCTGTAGGGATATTGTTCGTGCAGCAACATTCGGCTGCACAAGCTTGGACGGTGCAAATAGAGACCCCTATGAGGGGCTGGACGCTTGGGGACTTGGTCGTCAATGATATCGGGAACGTTTATGTCACGGGTTATGGCTTTACGGATGATTCTGTTACAGTTCATGGTACATTCTCCTCGAAACGAGGCGGCCCGAATCTGGATGAGTGCGAACGTTGTTGGCATGGGTCACCGAGTCACAGTTACCTGATCAGCATTGACCACGCTGGTGAGCCCGATTGGATACGTGGTATACACAAGAGTCTCATCCCTGAACCTCGTCGCCCTGAGGCAATCGGCATGGGATTGGCGACTGGAATCAGAGGACCAGTAGGCATCACCGGCCTTAACGATGATGCCATTTACTACGATTCCATTGTTCCGTATAAACAATTTTGTGGAGGTGGAATCTCCGTTACCTCTTACAGTCTGGACGGCGTTCCAGAGTGGAGCCAAACGATCAGTTCTTCAATTGACTCTTTGTTTGAGGATCGATACGCTTTGAACGGCTGTATCACAGGACTTGATACAGATGCAGAAGGAAATGTATACTTAACAGGTCTATTTGCTGACACCTTGTTTGCTGGACCGCATATGTTGATGTCTCCTAACGAGAGAGTCGTCTTTCTGGCAAAGTATTCCGCAGACGGAGAACTTCTATGGACGCGCTCCATTGGTGGAAATGCATACATGTATTCACCAATCTATTTGTTATATGAACAGAGACGACTCCAAACGGACTCAGAAGGGAATATATACCTCCTTGCATTATTTCGCGCAGGTGCTACGTTCGCTGGAGCCACTTCTGACACTTTGGTACTCTCGGCGAATGCGCAGGTGCTGGTATCACTTACCACCGACGGGGATGTTCGGTGGTTTGATGTGCAGGATTACAAAAATTATACTAATGAAAGTCATTTCTATCTAGGTGAAGATCCAGACCAGTTGTTCGTTCAACGGACACATGCGCCTAGTTGGCATCAGTACGGTAGGACTACACAGACGGCGCAAGTACATCGGCAACGTGGGTACTCAATTTTTGGGAATCCAACATACTCAATCACAGACATCCTTCGTCCTTTACCCGGTAGGACAGGTTACGGTGGCACGGTGGACCATTTCCTCGTAGATCCAGATGGCGCGGTGTATGTGGCTGGGCGATTCTGGCACACAATACACACGACTGACTTTCGACTAGACTCTTCAGATCTTCCCCCAGGTGGGATTCATCACCCTACCGATGCCTTCGTAGCGTACTACGACCCCAATGGGGAGTTTGTCACGGCGGAACATTTTGGAGGGCCAGGCAACCAGGTCATATTGGACATGGATATCAATCCCTCAGGAGGACTTTTGATCAGTGGCTTTTTTACCGAGGATTACATGCACATGACCAAATACACTCCTCCTCCCATTTGTCTCGCATGCAAGCATGAAGGACAGGATTCCGCATACTTGACCTCTGATACATTATTTGCAGATAGGGGAAGGACATTTATTATCAATTACGACGGAGTTGGCTCTCTGGATATAGTAGAGGAGGAATACCTTCCCTCGCGTGCTGAACTTCTGACGCACTACTCTAATTTTCCGAATCCGTTTTCCAATAGGACTGACCTCAGTTTCAGGATTCAAAGATCAGCACTGGTAGAAATTGATATCTTTAACATTACAGGTCGCCGGGTGCATGCGATTGAACGCCATTTCATCCCGGGCAAACATGCGATTTCTGTTGATGGTTCTTCCTTGGCTTCGGGAATCTATTACTACCGAATCACAGCCCTTGGTCAAAGTCAAACCGGGAAAATGGTTCTGGTCCGATAAAACCGGTCACGATCAGGCAATCCCGTGACGCAGGTGCGGACGCACTAGGTCAATCATATCCACCACCAGGTTGTCCGCCGGGCAATGGAAAGCCGATGTGTCTCAGGAACGCGCATGAAACTGAAAGTCAGCCGCTCCTAGCCTGAATTTCCGGGGAGTTTTAGCCAGACCCAATTTCACATAAAATCCCATGAATATGGCCTAAAAACTGCCTTTTTACGCCTGTATTCATATTTCATCGTGAACTTTTGAACAGTATCCCATTATTATAGCATCGTATCCCGTTCTGATGTTCCCACCGAACTGTCCCAGCTCAATCCCTGCTCATTGCACCTGAATTGGGCCTTTCCTCTCCTATATCATTGATTTTGCTGGGTTTTTCAGTCTATCTAGGCCCGGTCGCTTGTTATTTAATGTTGATTGTTTGGCGACAGTTCGTTTGAAAAAGAAAGTTTCACACGAACTTGTCGCTGGCCAGACGGACCCCGCAGAGCTCAGAAATCCGAAGTAGGCAATCGGACGCCAGAGCAATCATAGCCGCATCCCGGAGGGCCGCCGACGGAGCGGGCGGGCTTTCGCACTTGGCAGTAAGGGCCGCGGACAGGTCGGACTCACGGAATCCCACGCCGTCAACCTAGCCAGTACCACGCACCCGAGCCTCATTACGAATCCCATCAAGGGCGCGGTCGATCAGCGGGCCAAGCAGGCATTCGGCATCCACTAGGCGATAGACGAAGCGTGCGGCCGCTACTACTAGGACAATCAACGTAGGTGCTACAGGGCGGAGCGGTTGACCGGAGCGCCGGGAGGCGGACCGGCAACCGACGGTAAGGAGTTCCTCCAGGTACTCGGCAAACAGCCGGTCCGAGAGCTCACGCCCGTCAAGCCGGGTCGGCATGGGGCGCGAATAGGCGCGGGCGGTTTCCGGCGAGATCAACACCCGGATGGCGCCAATGAGCTCGGGCGCAAGCGGTTCGGCAGATATTCCGGTCCCGTGGTTTGAGCACAAGCAGTGCCTGAGGAAGAAAAGAGCGCGACATCTGATGGAAAAATAAGCGGCTCCAGACACGCCATCGCACTCTGGACAGTAATATTCGGTAATTGTGGTTACCGAACATAAACAGCCATCAAGGGGCAAAAAAACCCCGAAAGTAGCGGGCATTAAATCGCTACCCCCGGGGCAACTAACCAAGAACGCACCGGTAAACCAAGCCGGCGCAGACCTGAAAAACATCCCTCCTTGTGCCCCACCTCAGACAGGCGGTTCCCCAGTTGGAACACCGTTCAACAGAATTTATACTATATTGAACGAGTTTATTCAATAGATAAATATGGATGTTACGATGTATCAGCGCCCCCATGTAAATCGTCTCTTCAAACGGGTGTCAAGGGGGGCAAACATGCGCATTGTCGCCATCACTGGTCCCCGACAAGTTGGTAAAACGACGATTGCCCTTCAGGTCCGCCAGAGACTGATTGAATCAAAAATTCCATGCTGGTACATACCTATGGACGACATAGATTCCGGTGAGTCTGACCGGTTTGGAATACCAGAGATCAGCCGTAAAGTACGAACTGGGGCTCCACCCAATGAACAGATACTTGCCGAAATATGGAAGCAGGCCCGCAGGGCTTCCCTTCGGTCAAAGCAAGGCTTAGTGATGTTTCTTGACGAAATTCAGATCGTTCCACGCTGGTCAAACCTTATGAAAGGGCTCTGGGATACAGATCGCAGGAGGGGGTATCCTCTTCGTGTGGTGATTTTAGGGTCAGCCGCTTGGCGAATGCTGGTTGGACAGAATGAAAGCCTTGCTGGTCGTTTCGATACCATTAGGGTTACCCACTGGTCACCCCGAGAAATGATACAGGCATTCGGACTGACGGTTGAGGAATTTATATTTTTTGGCGGCTATCCCAGTCCCTTCAATGATCAATCAGAACGTATTAGTCTTTCTGCATGGCGAGAATACATTTCTGATTCGGTTTTAACACCCATCATTGACCGAGACATTATGGGGCTCACACGTATCAGAAAACCTGCTCTGATGCGCCAATTAATTAACCTCGCACCAAGCTATTCAGGCCAACTTGTATCCTATAATAAGCTCCTCGGCCAACTTCAGGATGCGGGAAACGCAACGACTCTGGCGAATTACCTGGATCTACTATCCGACGCAGGCTTAGTGGTGGCTCTAACTCCATATACACCATCTCCACACCTTGGGCGAACCCGCTCCCCAAAACTTAATGTTTTGAATACAGCACTCATGACGGCTACCTCCAGTTATTCTTTTCAGGAGGCACAGGCTGATCGACGCTTTTGGGGACGTATCGTAGAAAGCGCAGTAGGTGCACATTTATATAATACTCGCAATACCGGGACCCGAATTCACTTTTGGCGTCATAAAAGTGGTACGCATGAAGTTGATTTCGTCATCTCACGCGGTCCACATCTAGTGGGTGTGGAGGTAAAAAGCAAAAATGTACGATCACGTCGTGGACTGGACGGATTCAAAGATCGCTTTCCAAATGCCAAAACAATGGTGGTGCCAACCGACGTTCCATTCAACGAATTTTTTTCATTTACCGCCGACGAATGGATTGAGGAACTATGACACCGATTGTGAAACGTACGGTTTGCCTGATGGAACCAAGAGACGATCAACGTCTTGGGAATGAGGAGCTATCGCTAAGCGACTTCGAATCTGACCACGGTTATGTACTTCTGGGTGAGCCGGGGATGGGAAAGACAACAGAATTCAAGAAAGAAGCTGGCCGGGTTCATGCTAATCCCACAATCCCTGCGCGCCAATTCATCAACCGAAATCTAAAAAGTCATCCTAACTGGCGAAAAGGCCCCCTTTTTATTGATGGACTTGATGAGGTACGTATCGGAAGCGGGGATCCAAGAGTTGCGCTGGATAAAATCATCGAACGCCTTGAAGTCTTGGGGAATCCCCAATTTCGTCTATCGTGCCGCTCTATCAGTTGGTTGGGAGCCAGAGATCGAAAAGAACTTGCCACACTCTCAGACGCTGAAGATATACCGGTACTGCAACTGAATCCGTTGAAGTACGACGACATTCGGAAAATTATTTCTGAGAAGGAAGCCAATGCATTTATTCAGCAGGCTCATGAGCATCATATGGAGGCCTTTCTCGGGAATCCACAGTTACTCGCCGTACTGCATAAATCCGTGAAAAACGGCGGCTGGTCTAACAGCCCAACTAAGACATTCGAAAATGCTTGCAAGGAACTCATACAGGAACAGAACCCTGAATACCACTACGCTCGCTTACCCGAAACACTTCCGAAACCCGAAGCCGTCCTAAGCGCAGCCGGTCAGCTTTCTGCATTCATGTTGATTGCAAATAAGTCTGGTTGGTCCGCGCATGATATACAAAAATCTGAGCTTCTCACTTTGCGAGACGTGGAGACTCAAGATTCTTCTGCACTTCTCACAGCTTTTAGTTCGGGGCTCTTTCAGGGGAATCCTGACTGTCGGGCTCCAATCCATCGACTCCTCGCCGAATTTCTGTCGGGCCGATATCTGGACAAAAAGATCCGGGATGGCTTGAGCGTGCGACGGGTCTTGGCTCTTCTCACGGGGCATGACGGAATCCCCTTTCCTGATCTCCGGGGACTTGCGGCTTGGCTCGCTGCCTTTAATCCCGAAGCACGAACAGCTTTAATTCATGCAGATCCAGTTGCCGTGGCTCTCAACGGCGATACGAGTAGATTCAGCCACGAGGAACGGCGAGAATTGCTCAATAATCTTGAGCGTAGCATTGATCTCACCTACACTTGGCCTTCTGCAGCCGCTCTTGAAGCTTTGGCTGGTCATCAAGGCACACCATTCGTCTGGGAATTGACGGATTCGCCTGAACGCTCAGATAGCAGGCAAAACCTTGTTTATTATCTCCTTCAAGGCGTTTCGCAGAGACAATACGGTGTGAATGTAGATGGGAAGAAAACTTCAGAAACCCCATCAGAAATTGACTGCAAAAACCTGCGGAAAATCGTCTATGATTCTAGCTGGGATCGATCTGTACGCCGCGAGGCGCTTCGTGCACTGAACCGAACACTCACCAGAAATCCAAATCGGCCTGCAGTCCTTCAAAAGATTCTCGCAGATTTGAAAGAAAATCGCCTGCAAGATAAAAAGAATGATCTGAGGGGTGATCTATTGGACTTCTTGTATCCCAGCGAATTACAACCTTCGGAAATATGGGATTACCTCGTAAACGGAACCCTTGCATATGGCTGCAACGTCTACTTAAAATTCTGGGATCATCTATCAGATAAGTCACAGAAAAATCAAATCGGAGATCTGCTTGATTCTCTTTGCGATCGTGCTTCTGAAGTGATTCCGAAGTTGGCAGATAACAGATTGGCGTATACTGTTCTTAAGCTCCTTGCACGAGGACTGAACTTGTTGGGAGATGAACTATCCATCCCAGACCTATATAGGTGGTTCAAATTGGTTGAGTTTGGTTTTGACACATCTCAGTTGCTCCCGATACATAGTTTGGATCGAGTACACAGTCGGAGCAACAATAAGGCGAATGAAGTAATCCGTAATTGGTTGAATGAGCGAGAATCATTCCAGCTTGGACTCATTGAACACGGACTGATTGAACGGGAATCCAAATCTGGGAATGAGCGACACAACCACCGGATAGGTCTTAAGTTCGTAGGGAAAGATGCACCTGCCGGATTTCGTTCATGGTGTCTCACCCACGCCGGAGAGATCTGGAACTCCCACCCAAAAGCGGCCGAGAAGCTTGCAGGCTGGTCCGTCAGGGAACAGGAAGGATGGGGATATCCGCTGTCTGACGACGAAGTGGCGCAGGCGGTATCTGGCACACCAAGCCTGTGCGAATGGAACCGCAGACGAATCAGTGCCAACAACCAACTCAAAGCGGAGCAAGCCAAATGGGCAAAGGAACAAGAGAAATCCAGCAACACCTTCCTTGAACAGAAACGGAAAGAACTTGAGCATATACGTCGGCAAAAAGCCGAATTAGCAACAGGAACTTGTTCACCTACCCTGCTCCACGATCTTGCCACAATCTACTTCGATGGTTTTGCCACAGAGGGTGGAGAGCCGAAAAATTATTTGGAATCCTATTTGGACGGTGATGTGAGCCTCGTACAGGTAGCTTTGGCAGGATTTCGTAGCCTGTTGGATCGAGACGACTTACCGGACCTTGACCAGATTACCCAACTCTACGAAAGCAGCAAGATATCCCTCTTTGCGTTTCCATTTCTCGCGGGAATGGAGGAGGAAAGCGAGAATATACTAGACCGCTTGTCTGAAAAAGGAAGGCGGAGGGCAATAGGGTTTTACCTTTTTACTGATTTACCTCGCCGCCAAACTTCACAAAACTTCTTCATTTTCAATGAAAATAACCTCCCGCCATGGTATGAGCAGGCTCTAAAACACTATCCAGAGGCCGTGGCTGATTCGCTGGTCTCAGTTCACAATGCATGTGTTCGCGCCAAGGAACCACCAAGGCAGCAGCTATTCAAAATGGCCTTTGACGAGACATATGCTCAAATAGCACCATTGGCTGTGAGCCGAATGTTCGCGGTTTTCCCCACCAGATGCAACAAGCGGCAATTGGAATCTCTTCGGGCCGTTCTCTGGAGTACTATTCTGGCCCGCGACATGTCCGCTGAAGAATTACAGAAGATTGTCCTAAAACGACTGGATCGTAAAAATATGGACATAGCCCAGCGAGCCCAGTGGCTTTGTGCAGGAGTACATGCTGCCAGAGACCGCTGTCTTCCGCTACTGGGAGAGTTTCTTTCAGCGGGTCACGAGTCTCGGATACGTCGTGTACTTGGTTTCTTTGTACCGGACGGTGGAAACTTCATCCTGAAAAGCGCTGACGACTGGAGTCCTGAAGAGATGTCCCAACTCATCCAGGCACTTGGAAAATGGGTACAACGCCCCGGTTTCCGGGACGGCCCACACTCTCTCAGTGAGAAGGAGATCAATAGGAATAAATTCTTGTCACTTCTTACCCCATGGATCCAGAAGCTTGCCGAACGTAGCGACGACGACGCAGTGGAGGCGCTTGCCTCGTTGGCCGCTGATCCCGATCTGACTGCTTGGAAGCCAGAAATTGCAAGAGCCCAGCAAGAGCAAGGCCGGAAGCTCCGCGCAGCCAAACGATCTGACCTCAACCTAGAAAAAATTCAAAATGCACTCCAGGGTGGTCCCCCTGCAAGTGCCGCTGACCTTGCCGCTCTGACGACTGATGTCCTTGAAGAATTGGCAGACCAAATACGTGAGGGATCAACCAATGATTGGCGCCAATACTGGTACCGGGATCAGAAAACTTTAATCGGCCCCCAACACGAAAATGACTGCCGCGATGCACTGCTATCAGATCTGAACGAAATGCTCAAAAAATATCGGATTGATGCGCAATCAGAAGGGCGATACGCGGATGAAAAAAGGGCAGATATTCGCGTGTCCTTCGGCTCTGATCTTGCAATTCCAATAGAAATTAAAAAAACTTATCATCGCGACATCTGGCGCGGAATCTCCGAGCAACTCGTGGCCAATTATACCCGAAATCCCGAAGCTGACGGTTTCGGGATCTATCTAGTATTTTGGTTTGGGATCAGATATATGAAAGTCATAGCACCAGAGAAAACCGAGGGAAGACTCATCCCAAACGGGCCGGAAGAACTAAAAAGCCTACTTGAAAAGCAACTTGATCCGCCCCTTAGTGAAAAAATTCATGTCGTCGTGATTGATGTGAGCCCAAGGGGGCGATATGCGGATTGGGAATAGCACAGCTCTGTATTTGCTTGCTCTGGCCGCATGACCACAGGCCATACACCTAAATACGCTCTATACCTTCCGATCTCCCGGGTTGGTGGGCCAATCTGTAAACTTTCGGAGGGAAAATGGCGAATTTGAGCGGGAATCCGGTCAATTGGCCTAAAATGGGAATCACTTCCGCATCAGAGTACCCTCCATCAAGACTCCGGCCCGGCCTTGATCTGACACTGACCTATTTCGTAGCAACGAGTGGACGCGTAATGGTTTTTGACAACCCCGGCCCATCAAGTTTCAATCGCAAAACGTAAACTCCTGGTGCTAACGCCAAATCCAGCGTTAAGGATATCTCGTGGCTCCCCGCGCTATAAGTCGCATCATCTGCCTGATACACCTGACGCCCCAACATGTCATACAGCACGGCAGTTGCCGTGACTGGTTCCGGGGTGGAAAATGATATATGGACAACCTCTGTAAACGGATTCGGGTAGGTCGCAAGCAACTCGGGCTCGGCTGGTATCTCATCTGCTTCTTCCCGCTGAGTGGTGGACACTAGGCGGAAGGTCATTCGGTTCAGATTGACTTCCCGATCCGCGAAACTTACCCGGAGGATGCGTTGGGTGCCGGCCTTTAGTTCAGGCGTACGCGCCTGTTCCGTAACCCACTGCTGCCAACCGCCCGTGTTGCCTATTTCTACCTCTCCGATACGATCTCCGTCAAGAGAGAAGAGGATATCTGAACCAGTCCGATCCCCCCCGCTTTGGCTGGCACCCCGAACATCAATCTCGTAGACTCCATCGTGCAAAACATCCAAGGTGAACTCCAGCCACTCAAACCGTTCAGTGAATCCCACGTTGTAAGCAAACCCGTTTGGATCCGTGGAAGGCTCAATGTCCACACCATCATTGCGATACTCCCGTCCACTGTTGCCCCCTCCAGCGTTTCCCGTAACTGCCCAGTGATCCGAATCCTGGTATGCCACTCCCTGATTCCCCAGATCATAGTCAGCAGCATTGATGATACCCGGAACCTCATGCTCCTTGAATGGCTTTTGTACAGTTCCGAACTCTGGATCAAAGAGCGCAGCCAATAAGCCGCGATTCACGCGAGCGGAATCCAAATCCAGATAATGAGCCATTCCAATGAGACCCCTGTACGCAACCTCACCAGATGGCTCTGGCCCGTCACCGCGCCAATACCTAGTTACCTCAGCATAGCCGGGTGCAAACGGCGCACTGAGTGGACTAGTCGTGGTTTCGATTTTTTTATGCGTCCACCAATTGATTCCAATACGATGTTCCTCCGCCACCTTCGTGAGTGCATAGAACCAGGAGTTTGAGTTTTCACCAGTCTCGCCCAGATAGAGAGGCACTTGGTCCTCATCCCGCATACTTAGCAGGTACTGGATAGCGCCCTGATCTGCTCCCTTCCAATAGTGATGAAACGAGTAGACCACATTTCCTCTTTGCTGCGGAATGCTACGCAGATGTTCGTCAAATGACGTCGCCCACCAATTGCCTTCCAGGAAAAACAGGTGGTTGGGAGAAATCGGTTGTACTGCGTCGATGATCCGAGTATAAAGATTGGCCAGACTCCGAGCGATTTCGTCGGGGACTGTGGGCTCGTTAATAAGATCATACCCGATGATCAGAGGTTCGTCACTGTAGCGTCTAGCAATTTCACGCCAGATCTTTATTGTCTGCGGCCAATACTTGTCTGGTTCAGTCCAAAGCCGCGCTTCACCATCACTGTCCGAAATCCCGCCTTCATTCTGAGCGCCTGGCGCCGCGTGCATATCAAGAATCACATTTACTTCATGCCTTCGACACCATTCCAGGAGCATATCTAGCAGTTCAAAACCATCCTCCTCCCAAGTATCAAGCTCAGGATTGTAAAACAGTCGGTAATGAAAGGGCAGTCGAATATGATCGAATCCCCACTCCTTAATCTTAGCAATATCCTTCTCCTGCACGTACTTCTCCCTGAACAACTCGAAAAATTCGTCCGTCCCCCGTTCACCAATGAGATCAATCATTTGGTTCCGGATTCCGGTGGGGCCGTCTGTTGGTTGACTCCTCGTTGAAATATGGAGCATATAACCTTCCGGCAATAGCCAGCCGCCAAGACCCATGCCCTTGATTACCGTAGGCTGTCCATTCGCATCCAAAATTTCCGTTCCGCCAACGCTGAAGTAGCCGGCCGAGGGAAGTTCTACTTCTTTCAGTTCGAACCGGAAAGTGCCCACCGGTTTTACTACCCCACTCACTAGGAACGGCGCCTCCTGTATACGTCTGATTTCCTCTCTCGGGCTGGTGGGTTGATTGGGTGATGTGTAGTCGGATCCGCTGTCAGTTCCTGCATCGTAAACGAACAGCTCTACTTCCAGCGTATCAATCCAGTTCATATCCCCATCCAGCAGATCCAGACCAGATACACCGACGAACCAGTCAGGACTCGGGGCGAGCATTGATGTGACCGTCACAAAATTCCAAGGCGGGCGGACCTCGAAGGTTGTTTTTCGAACACCGGGGGAATTAACCCCCGACGCATCCACGATAGCATCCGCGTTCGATGCGTTGATTGCTTGGTTGATTTCGCTACGAAACGCCCCCTTAGCCCCAAGCTCAGCCATTTGCTTAATGCCATCCGTCGCAACTTCCCCGGTACGCCAGAAGTGCACAGCATCACTGTGAGTAGCTCCAATTAGCCCGGAAAAATGAGGGTTGGGTGGAAAGCCATTCGGATGTGTCGAGGCACTCCAGGTTGGGGTGAAGGTCAACTCATAGGTAGCCGTACCCTGTGCCATCACGACGGATGCGGCCAAGAGACCACCGGCTAAAAAGCAAATCAACCATCTTTGAAATACGAGTACGAACTTGGCCATCGCTACACTGATCGTATGTGATTAATCCTGTATCTGGTTGTAGTCGCCTACCATTCCGCTACTGGATACCTAATCCAAATGTAATAGTTCAAAGCGACTACATACTGTCCGCAAAAAGCATGCCTACCAATTGTGAATATTTCGTAGTTACACCTTTAAATTTGGCAACCGACTGTGAAACGATGTCCTCTTAACGGATACCCTCTATATTGCGTCTCAGGATCGCTCAATCCAGTCAGGGATGGGAGTAACAGTTTCCTCAGGATCCGGGCCCGGATCGGACCATCCCATCTCGCTAACGGTCATTAATGGCCTAAGCGTCATATCATGCTCCACAAGAATTTGGCAAGCTAACCTTACCTCCCCAAACAGATTACGATCTGCTAATTTTTCCTGCTCCGCTCGAGAAATGACCTCAGGCTCCCCCTCGCTGATCTCCACTCGACAGGTCGTACAGCGTGCATACCCACCGCAACGGTGTCCAATATCAACTCCATTTGCTTCCAGCGCATTTACCAACCGCTGTCCTTCTTCAATTTCGAAAATTCCATACCCAGAAACCGTTATCTTTGGCATCTACATCAAGTTTTGTGAGCGAATCCTGTCTGAATATACTACTATCTCTACGGATATCAAATAATCATGAGGATGCGTTGGAATTTTTACACTCTCGCTATCGCAATTTTGACCCTAAGTGCCTGCCAGTCGGCTAGAGAAACCGTCCAAAATGGCCCGTCAGGCTGGGGTTATGTCAGCCCAAGACGTGTTCCCCCCGCTATAGAACACCCCCGCACACCTGTCAACACCCCCGTCATCGTTAATCCGGCTGCACTTGAGCGTATTGATTCGCTGGTCATGGATTTCATTGATGCGCAAGCCTTTCCTGGCGCGGTAGTGTCCGTAGGACAGGGAGCAAATGTGGTCAAAATGACTGAGTATGGTACATATACATACGCTGCCCAACGGCGTATGGAACTGGAATCACTCTTTGATCTCGCATCCCTGACCAAGGTCGTTGCCACAACGACAGCAACTATGATCCTCTACGAGCAGGGTCGGCTAGATATAGAGGCACCCGTATTTCACTACTTGAACGCATACAACACACCTGAGAGACGCTCCATTACCGTACGCCATCTTTTGACACATACAAGCGGGCTGCCTGCCTGGCGGCCATTCTACCTCGACGGTATTGTTACCCGCGAAGCAGTACTGGATTCCATACTCACGACCGCGCTTCTTTCAGAACCAGGAGAAGAGTACCTCTACAGTGATTTTGGCATGATTTCGCTTGCATTAGCCATTGAATCAATCACGAGAGAACCTTTTGATCAATGGTGTAATCGAAATATTTTCGGACCGCTTGGTATGACATCCACAGGGTTTCGTGGTACAGGCACACCGGATCTCACCGTCGTACCTACTGAATTGGATGACTACTTCCGTAATCGCCTGATACAGGGGGAGGTACACGACGAAACCGCTTGGACACTGGGAGGGGTAGCTGGCCATGCCGGGCTTTTTTCCACAGCATTGGATCTCTCACGGTTTGCTCAGATGATGGCACAACGAGGAAATTTCTCTGGAAAGGAATTTCTGAAACCTCAAACAATTGATCTCTTTACGACTGTGGCGGATACTTCATTCAGTACACGCGCACTGGGCTGGGATACGCGAAACCTGAATGATGAGCCGTCTTCCGCCGGTCAATACTTCGGTCCGCGAAGTTATGGTCATACTGGTTTTACTGGAACTTCCCTGTGGATTGATCCTGATTCAGAGGTTTGGATAATTCTGCTCACCAACCGTGTCTATCCGACGAGGGACGAGTACGAACGATTCAGGGGCATTCGGGGATCGGTTGCAGATGCGGTCTATGAGGCATTTTTCTGGACGTTGCCCGAATAGGATACGGAACAATCATCACGTTTGAGCTTTCGCAGCCGCTGTCCTAACCGTACTTACAACCTGTATGCCGACTTACGACTATAGACGGGCTGATGGAACTGTCTTCGAGATCTTACAGCCAATCACTGCAGACCGGCTTACGCACTGCCCGACAACCGGTCAACCGGTGCAGCGACTCATTAGTGGAGGAACTGGATTTATTTTCAAAGGCAGTGGTTTTTATCAGACAGATTACGCTGCTAAACCTGCTGCGAAGGAATCTCCGAAGAATGAGAAAGAGTCCCAGACTGCGACCAACGGGACACCAGATACCACGAAAGAATCGGTTGCTGAAAAGGATGAAGCTTGATCTTCAGTACCACCGTGTTGATTCGCCCCATCGCATCAACACGCTGCCACACCCACACCAGCAATCTACCGAGGAGAACACTTCCAGTGTCGCACCAGCAAAAGCACTAGGGTAACAAACCGCTCACAGCCACCGTTTGTAGGCAATCCAGGTATAAGTCAAATATGAGGGATGAAGGATTAACGGAAGAGATCATAAATTCGCGTGGGGCTTTCCACTTAGCGGAGGCGTTGAGCAGTCTCAATCTTAAATCGTTTGATAAGCGCCGTCGTGAATACAAACACCTCGGATGGGTGTATGTAGCATGGAATCCGTGTTTTGTAGATACTGTCTTCAAAATTGGGCAAACCCGGGTATCTCCTTCGGAGCGAATTGAGGGACTGAGCACGTCGACATCTGTGTACCAAAATTTCCGGCTCGCATACTTTGTCCATGTATCCAATCGTCTGAAAGCCGAGAAATATGTGCATCAGACAATGAAAGACTCCCGGCTGAATCCCGGGAAGGAGTTTTTCAATGCTCCTATCATGAATGTGGTTAAGGTGTTGGATAAGGCAGGTAGCCTATGGCAGATCCCTGCAGGGAAAACGCCGAGGGCTGGATATCTTCCCCCAGCACTAGACAAGCAAATCATTTCTTGCCCAAGATGCAAAAAGAAGAGCAGAGTCCCTCTCCTCGGAATTGACATAACAGTTAACTGCCCCGCCTGCTCTACCCCTTACAAGGTGGTGGGAGGGTGATTAAAGGAGCCGGCGGATTGTATAATAACTGTATAGTGTTATAGCCTCGAGTGAAAACACGAGGGACCCCGCATGCCCCGTGTGAGTACACAAAAGCACAAAACTCCGCCGATTATGCAGCCTCCCGGATCCCCCATCCGCTCGCCACATCCAACGCCCGCCGTGATCGACCGGGGGGAGGCAAAGCATTTCCATGGGCGAAAAAAGATACTGGGGGACTTTGATTGTCTGCTGGAGCATTACGGTAATAACGCCTCCGGCGGGACTTTCCTGATTCAAGGTCCCCCGGGAGTGGGAAAGACAGCGCTGCTATCTGAATGTGTGAGGTATGCACAGGAATCGGGATGGAGGATTGCGGGAATTGACGGCATGTTCCCTCTCTGGAGGCCAGGCGCATTACGTTCGTCCCAGTATGGCGGAAAGTCTCTTGTGGATGGTGGACTGGTCATTGATCAGAGTGCAGTATCCGTCCTAGATATGCTCCGGGGTGGGGTTGGCCCGCTGCTCCTTAAGCTGGATGAAGCGCAGCGGCTGGAGGATCTGAGCAGTGAGCTTGACATCCGGCTCTCCGTGGGCGAGGTCCTGACGGCGATTCATAATGGCGATGTGGGGCGCCCCCTCGTCCTGTTGGTGGGTGGGCTGGACACGACCGTGGATGCCTTTGAGTCTTTGGGGATTTCGAGGTTTGAGCGGAGGAGCTTTGTAGAGCTGGGGAGCTTGGACAAAGATGCGGAGCGGGCGATCATCCGCGACTGGCTTACGGAGGATGGTGGAGCCAAAGGAGATCCCAAGGAGTGGATTGATGCCATCGAGCAGGAAACGCACGGATGGCCCCAGCACATCCTGTCGTATGTGGGACCCGCTGTGGAATACCTGCACACTCATGGTGGTACCATGACCAAAGATGGGCTATCCACCGTCTTGGATGCGGGACTCGACTTTCGGACGAAGTACTATGAGAGGCGCGCGGCCGGTTTTGTCGAGGAGGAGCGGCATTGTCTGGCAAGGGTATTCGAGAATATTCCGACTGGAGGGAGCACGACCCGTGAGACGATCCTGTCATCCCTGTCCCGTGAATATGGGGAGGCTACGACCAAGAAGTTGTTTCGCCGGGCACGGCACTGCGGCATCCTGCAATTGACGGAGGGCGGGCGCTACGCGATCCCGATCCCATCTATGCAGGATTGGCTGGTGGAGAACTACGCCCCTCTAGAGATCGGATCGCCACCGATGGGGTTCACCGGGCATCGGAGTAAAGGCTTGGGGCGATGACCGGGGATATCTTGTGAGCATAGTCCCTGGAAACTGAATATGTGACACATCAGAGTGAAGATAAGGAGGTGCCCAGGTCCAAGCGGGATGATGTCTGGTAGCTGTTGGTGTGCAGATATGGCAAGATTCTTTGCGGCGGCTCAGATCGTCTTAGTCGCACTTAGGTACGCTCTAGGCCACAAGAATTGCTCGATGGAGGGCCAAATTCCGCATGATTCTCGTTGTGATGCATACTTTCACGCATACTGCCGTATTCTTGTGAAGGTGTAGGTGTGCCTTTGTGTGTGATATAGCTGAACTTCAATCTTGAGGCACAACCTTGGTTGGTTCAGTTCCGATATTTATCAGCGAGCAGATACTGATAAAGTTTTATGGTCAATTCCTGTTCGTGTTGTTCCAGCCAACGCTGGGTCTCAGGTTTGAGCAACATTGTGCGGCATGGTTCGTCTGCAACAATAATCGTCGCTGTCTCGGTCAATGGATGGGTCGGCCAGATTGCATCACCGGGGCGACACTGGCGTAGTCGTAGTCCATCGGAATTGTAGATGGAGACTAGACCTGATATCAGCAAATGCAAGCCTTCGTATGGGACCCCGGGTGCTGAAATGGTTTCCATGGTGGCATAACGTCGGGGGATCAACCACGGCTGAAGGCCTTCGATCAGGTTCTCGAAATGAATCTGTCGATCCAGATAGCGCTCAAGATGCTCGACGGTATTCTCAAATAATGAGGCCCGTCGTTGCCCCGTCGTCGCCTTATCTGTTTTCCACGCCGCGAGAATGAGCTCTTCGCAGCGCTCCATACCCAGGTCAATATTTGGTTCCAGATACAACTCCCCAAATACCGAAGATGGAAGGTTTCGCTCCAGACCGACCCGCAAGTTCTCTGAAAGGCCACTGAAGACCACATGCACACCCATTGCATTTGCCTGCTTCACTAATCGGGCCACCACGTTTACTGCCGAAAAGTCAAACCCGGTGATGTTGGTACAATCAATCATCAGGCAAAAAAGTCGTGCTGAGCTGTCCAAAGAATCTTTAAGATGGCGGGACAGAATATTAACACTACCGAAGAAGATATATCCCTGAAGCTTGTATACCTTTACCCGAGCACTTTCCGCCAGAAGGATAGCTCGATCGGGGACCGTGCGGGCTTTCTTGCTCCGATGTTCACGCGTGGTAAAAACGGATTCAATCGGGTTTAGCCGGCTGAGACGCACAGTAAAGAATAAGAGAGTAGCAACCATACCGGAAATCACGCCCTCAAGCAGGCCGAAGAATGTGATTGCCACGAAGATCAGGAGGACGATGGCAAATTCTGTTCTAGGCAGGCGTTTGTAGCTCTCTATAAGGCCTTGGTCTAGCATACCGAGACCCGCAAAGACCAGTACGCCGCCGACAAACAGGGTTGGAACGAACTGTAGCATTCCGTCACCAAACAATAGCGCAGACCCGATGACACAGGCTACGATTATTCCCGTCACCCGGGTGCTAGCGCGGAGGAGCTTGTGGCGGAGCGATATGGGAACGATGATGGTCGCTACCGTTCCCCCACCTAATCCAGCAAAGATGCTGGCAATGCCAGTCACCCGGAACTCGCGATTCCAGTCAAGATCCTTGCCCACGGCAACCTCTAGCCCGGCAATATTCATGACGATGGCGATCAGGGCGATCAGGATCAGCATGATCATGTGCGGTATTTGCCCGACGATTGCAGACCAATCTATGTGTACAAGGTCGGTCGGCCAGATTGCCGGCCACAGGTTTCCTTGTGCAGTACTGGTAAGTAGTAATCCCGCCTCTCTGGCCTCGTCGTAGGAAATGCCAAAGACAAAAAGAGCCAGGAAGTATGCACTGACTAAAAACAAAGCGCTCACCGGCAAGATCAGAGAATTCTTCCAGTACTTTATAGCACCGTACAAGACTACCCCATATATCAAACCCGGTAGCCAGGTCCACAACACGATTGGTTCCAGCAAGTGCGTGGGCTGTAAGCCCAGATTTACTCCCATCAGAGACAGGGCCGCCAGGCAGGCAGCCCCCCCGATCCCGGCTACAAATCCAACCACTACTGGATACGGGATGAACCGCAGCAGATTGGCGAGCTGGAAATTTCCGACCAGGAGACAGAATACGCCCGTCGCAGCAGCACTGAAGATCAGCGTACACACTGCGGTTACTAGGAGTGCCTCGCCATCCGCATCCACAGAGGCCACAACGGTTGCCATCACGAGTACCACCGCAGGGGAAAGACCAGCGACCACGCCACGATACCCACCCAAAAGAGAGAAGAGTAAACACACAGCGAAATTCCCAAATAAGATCAAGCCGATTCCCTGCGAAGAATACGCAGACAGCGCTCCAGAGAAGATGAAGGTGCCAAAGGCCACTTGGACGAGTAGCAAGCTGAGACCCGAAACGATCCCGGCCGACAGCACCGGAAGCAACGACGGGGAAGAGAATGCAGCACGAAGCTTCCCGGCAAGAACAAGGGGACTATGAAGCAATTTCATCCTGTGAAATTCCGCCCACCTCTGTCACTCGACTGGCAGTGACTGCCTGAGGAAGGCTTGATTGCGGCGAGTCGTAGAGACTGGAAATGCACTGCTGACCTAAAAACGGCTAACCCACACGTGAGGAATATAACGTTTTGTGAATTCTCGCAGAACCTCTCGAGACTGTTGCACTGAAAAAGTGATCCAGCTTTAATGGCTGACTTTGGAGCAACGCGCAGAGAAATGAGCGACCAGTTACAAGCACTAGGTGGTTAGGTTGACCTTCTGGAGTTTAAAGCACTGGTTTGGTTCGAGGAGTATGGAGTTAAAGAAATTTCAGAAGATCTATGCGAACCACATCATAGGCGGTTGCAGCTGCCCTGATTATCATCGGAGCACCACACTGGGGCTTGTGCGAAACCTTGTCCGGGATGACCTAGATCCCGCCGTGCCAACTCTGCCTGTAATTGTTGGCATGCCGCTGACGTTTAACATTGCCGATGGTCTCACAATGAAGCTAATTTCTTGTTCAGCACTAATAATCCTGCGTGGGAGAGCGGCAGACATGGGATGGGCAGTCCACCTATTGACTCGTTGGTGAAGCCTCACAACCTACAGATCTCATGGCCGGTAATTTTTCGCCCACTGGTGTGAGACCTGGAACAGTGCAGTAATGCATCTGTAGCAGGTAGCCCGCTGTACGGGCGCATCATTCCCCCATGGCCTTCATAAACCCGCTCATCTTGTTTGGATTGATCGCGGCAGCCATACCCCTACTTGTACATCTTTTTAATTTTCGGCGGCCGCAGCGATTGGACTACAGTTCGCTTGCTCTCCTGCAGGCACTACAGCGTACGACTCTGCAACGGATCCGTATCCGCAACTGGTTGCTGCTCCTTTTAAGAATGCTGGCATTGTGCACCCTAGTTGTTGCATTTGCCCGTCCGACCCTGACGGACTCTTCTGGTACCCGATTGTTAGGGCGCTCCAGCACATCTGCGGTGCTTGTACTGGATGCATCGTTGTCAATGATGCAGCGTGATTCTGATGGGACGCGACTGGGGCAGGCCAAGTCTGCCGCACAAGCTATCATTCAGTCAGCAGAACCAGGGGATGAATTGTTCATGTTGAGCGAAAAGGCACAATATTTGGAAACGACAGATGTTCTCGTAAATCGGGGCCCAACCCCGGCAACACAGACTGCGGCGTCAACTATTCGCAGTGCTGGCGCACTGGTCGCCCAAGAGGCCTCTCATCTTGATAAAATTGTCTACTATCTAGGAGACATGCAGGAATCGACACTGCTTGATTCGGTACAAATTCCCTTGGACAACGGAGTTCGTGTAGTACTCGTTCCTGTAGGCGCAACTGAAACGCGGCCCAATGTAGGAATTACCGATGTACAAGTAACAAGCCGGATTGTGGATCTGGATACCCCAGCCACAATAGAAGCCACGGTTGTCAACCATGGGAATTCCTCCATTGACGATTATGCTGTGAGCCTGTATTTCGGGGATGAACGTGTCGCACAAACCAGCATTGCCCTTGCACCGGAAATACCTGTTCGGGTAATGCTTCGAGGTGCACCAACAATGCGTGGATGGCTTGCAGGTCACGTGATGACGGAAGATGATGGATTTGAAGAAGATAATCGAAGATATTTTACGCTTAACGTGCCTGCGCGCAGGGATATTCTCTTGGTGCATGGCGCCGAAGCACAGACGGACCATATAGAGTTGGCCCTTTCCCTTCGTAGTGAATCGGACGCTTTGCGTACGACCAAAATCCCGCAGCGTGCACTGGCAGCCACCTTGCTTAGTCAATATTCGGCAATCTTTCTGATCAGCCCGGATGAACTCAGTACCGGCGAGATGGCAAAGCTTGAACAATACATTCAAGATGGCGGTGGAGTGCTGATTTTTCCCGCTGCAGAACCAACACCAACCAACGCATTTCTGGAGGTCGTTGGCGCTGGCCGTGTGAGCATCCAGGAATCGGAAACATCTATCGATGAAGCAGATTTCGAGCATCCGTTATTTGAAGGGGTGTTTACAGCCTCGGAGCGCGTACAGAGACTCGAGGCGGTGACGGTCTATCGTTCCGCACGGTATGTACCTGGTGTGACGGGCGCGGAGCATACATTGATTACACTCTTGGGGGGGGCGCCCCTTTTGCAGGAAATCCAATTCGGCAATGGTCGTATATTTTTTCTGGCCGTGGCACCGGATTTGGGCTGGAGCGATTTGCCTGTTCGTGGTTTATTTGTTCCGCTGATGTATCGGGCAGCACATTATCTTTCAGCAGGTGGGTCAGTGCAGGGAGAACAGCTTCTGGCCGGCCATCAGACCTCCATAAGAATACCTGCTGTACAGGGTAATATCACAGTGAAAGCTCCAGATGGAACAGAACTCATGCCACCTCAGCGTCAGGTATTTGGCGCCAGTCTATTAGACCTTGATATGGATTCGCCAGGCGTAGCTGAAGTATTGGCTGCTGACGCTTCCGTACGGCTTTTAAGTGTTGGACTGGATCCCCGGGAATCACGTCTTGTGTACATGGAGCCGGAAGAGGCCCGTAAGGCCCTCGCAGAGGCTTTGGGTGCCCCGGTCGAATTGTTGAATGTTACGTCTGGAGAGGGCGTTTCGGCTGCAGTAAACCGGGCAAGGACCGGCTTGGAGCTTTGGCGGCATTTTCTTGTTCTTGGACTCGTCCTTTTAGCAGCTGAGATGATGCTTGCTGCGCGCTGGCAAAATCGTTAGCGTATGGGACGTAAACTGTATATCACTGGAGAGCCGCACGAGGAGACCGCACTGCTTGTGGGCGCCGTGCGCAGAGGAGGTAGAGCACAGGATTCATTGGATGAGTTAGCCCAACTGGCGGAAACCGCCGGGGCAACAGTACTGGGACGCGTAACTCAGGTTCTGCAGAAACCGCATCCAGCAACCTACCTTAGATCTGGAAAGGTCGGCGAAATTGCCGAAATTGTGCAGGAAAAGAAGATCAGCACAGTTCTGTTTGATGATGATCTAAGTCCCAATCAGGTCCGTAATTTGGAGAAAGCACTCGGTTGCAAACTCATTGATCGCTCCCAACTCATTCTGGATATTTTTGCAAAACGAGCGAAAACAGCAGTCGCGAAAACCCAAGTTGAACTGGCCCAACTTGACTATTTGCGCACGCGGCTGACAAGGCAATGGACGCACCTTTCCCGGCAGCAGGGCGGTATTGGTACACGTGGCCCCGGTGAAACGCAGATCGAGACGGATCGCAGACTGATTGGTCAGCGAATGGCTACGCTTCGGAACCGTCTAGAACGGATAGATCAACAGCGTATAACGCAAAGGAGGCGCAGAGCAAAATACCGCCGGGTCGCACTTGTGGGTTACACGAATGCAGGCAAGTCTACGCTCATGAATGCTATGTCCCGGAGTGGGGTGCTTGCAGAAGATCGGCTCTTTGCAACCCTGGATGCAACTACGCGCCAATGTGTGCTCTCAAGCGCAACCACAGTGCTGCTCTCCGACACCGTTGGCTTCATCCGGAAACTACCGCATAAATTGATTGAGAGCTTTAAGAGTACGCTCGATGAGGTGCGACAAAGCGATGTGCTGATTCATGTTGTCAGTGCTGCACATCCCCGTTTTGAGGACCAGATGATGGTTGTACGTCAGACTCTCAAGGAAATAGGTGCACTGGAAATCCCTACACTGCTGGTTTTTAACAAAATAGACGCTCTCGAGGAGCCGGAGTTGGCACTGCCGGCTCTGAAGCGCGATTATCCTGAAGCAGTACCTATTGCTGCCTTGCGCGGGATTGGCCTGAACACATTAACCGCCCGGCTTGAGACGATGGTGAAGGGAGCCCAGATTGAGGGGGCAGCGCTCATTCCGGTTACTGATGGCCGCACACTGGCGGGCATCCGACGCTTGGGGACAGTGATTGGCGAAGAGTTGGTTCAGGTCAGCAATAATGGGCAACCTGCACAGGAAGCTCTGCATGTACATTACCGAATTGCAAGGGATCGGGCCGATGAGCTTGCACACCTCCTGGCACCACACAAAGGGTTACGTCAGGTACCTGCAGACAAGGCATACCCCCATAGCCATCAATAGTGAACCCTGTATCACGCAGATTCGAGTATTCGAAGAAATCGTGACAGAATCGTAACAGAGAAACAGTGAACAGAATCGTTGCAGACTGGTTGACTAGACAGGGTATTAATGCTGCGTGCTGTGGAACACGATAATCCCAATCCGCAGGTGTTTACTTCGCGGTGTAAGTGTAGAGGAGGTCTAATTCTAATAGAGTCCCGTGTGCCTGCAACGGCTTTGATGGCGGAATTTTCATTGGCCCAACGACACGTCCTCGACGGTATTCAGGAATCCAAGTTTAGTTACTGCACGGAATTCGGGACGATCAAGGCGTTGTAGAGCCGGAAACGAGAGCCCATCAGCCAATGAAAATGCGTATATGAACCAGACAGAGTACAGAGCAGAGGATATTCAAGTTCTTGATGGTCTAGAGGCGGTACGTAAGCGCCCCGCGATGTACATCGGGGATGTGAACGTACGCGGCCTTCATCACCTCGTCTACGAAGTAGTGGACAATGCAGTCGATGAAGCCTTGGCCGGTCACTGTGACCATATACAAGTCTATATCCTGGAGGATGGAGCCGTTGAAGTCAGTGATAATGGGCGGGGTATACCGATAGGAATACATCCCGAACAGCAGCGGTCAGCCCTGGAGGTCGTTATGACCGTTTTGCATGCCGGTGGCAAGTTCGACGATAAGACATACAAGGTGTCCGGGGGACTCCATGGTGTGGGGCTATCCTGCGTAAATGCGTTGTCCAGCCGCTTGGAAGCAAGAGTGTATAGGGATGGTTACTTGTGGGAACAGATCTATGAATGTGGTGTGCCCCAATGTGATCTAACAAGGGTGCGTCCCATGGAGGCGGAGGAGACCACATGCACGAAAATAAGGTTTTGGCCGGATGCGACCATCTTTTCTGATTGCCGCTTCCGTTTTGGCACAATCAGCAAGCGCCTCCGCGAGCTAGCCTACCTGAATGCAGGGGTAAGGATTGAATTGGAGGATCTCCGGAAGGATAGCCGGGAACGCGAAGAGTATTGTTTCCAGGGCGGATTGCGTGAATTTGTGGAATATCTGGACGCGTCGCGCACCCCCATTCATGATCAGATCATCAGTTTCGGGGATGACGAGAAAATCGTTGAAGTCGCGATGCGGTACAATTCGGGATACTCCACGAATGTATTTTCCTTCGTGAACAATATTCACACGCATGAAGGGGGTACGCATATTTCGGGGTTCAGGCAAGCGTTGACCCGTACACTCAGGAGCAAGGCCGAGCAAAACAATTTGTTCAGGAATTTCAAGGGCGAATTGACGGGAGACGATTTTCGAGAAGGGCTTACTGCTGTACTTTCTGTAAAAGTGGGCGACCCTCAGTTCGAAGGACAAACAAAAACCAAACTTGGTAACTCAGAGGTCCAGGGGCAGGTACACAGTATCGTTGCCGAGCGACTTGGCCATTGGCTGGAGGATAACCCAAAGCAGCTGAAGACTATTGTGGGCAAGGTGATTCTAGCGGCCACAGCTCGGCAGGCTGCCCGACAAGCTCGAGAGCTTGTGCAGCGCAAGAACACTTTTTCTTCCGGGGGATTACCGGGAAAACTGGCCGACTGCTCTTCACGTGACCCAGAGATCTGCGAACTTTATCTGGTGGAGGGAGATTCTGCGGGTGGATCGGCTAAGCAGGCACGGGATCGTCATTTTCAGGCGATCCTGCCACTGCGTGGCAAAATCCTGAATGTGGAGAAAGCACGGCTGGACAGAGTGCTGGAAAATGAAGAAATCAGGAACATCATTACGGCGCTGGGGACCGGCATCGCCACGACCGAAGACGAATTCAGCTCAGATAAGCTCCGCTATCACAAGATTTTGCTGATGACCGATGCAGATGTAGACGGTGCACATATCCGAACGCTTCTGCTAACTTTCTTTTATCGCCACTTGCGCCCACTTATTGAAAACGGGCGACTCTTTATCGCGCTGCCACCACTGTACAAAGCGAAGCAGGGTAAGCGCGAACAGTATTGCTGGTCTGATGAAACGTTGCGTCAAACCATCGAACAATTGCAGACCAATGGTAAGGGCAAGATTGTAATACAGCGCTACAAGGGCCTGGGTGAAATGAATCCCAATCAGCTCTGGGATACTACAATGGACCCCGATACACGTCAGTTGAAGCGCGTTACGATAGATGACGCAGTAGCAGCTGATAAAATCTTCTCAACTCTGATGGGGGATCGAGTGGAACCACGTCGCCAATTTATTGAGCGCAATGCACGCTACGCCACATTGGACGTGTAGAAGCTGATGCTTCCGGTCGTTGGTATCGTTGTTCCAGTCTTCGAGGAGGCTGCAACCGTCAGCCTGCTTGCTGACGAGATACGCGAGGCTTGTGAAGAAGCCGGATTGACCTTCCAAGTCTGGTTTGTAGATGACGGCTCATCTGATGATTCCTGGACTGAGATCGTACGCCAATGTGCAGCTGACAAGCGTTACAATGGTATTCGATTCCGTCGTAACTACGGCAAAAGTGCAGCCTTAGCAGCGGGGTTTGAGCACGTAAACGCCCGCATCGTGATTACTATGGATGCGGATTTACAGGATGATCCCCACGAAATCCCCCAACTCGTGGATGCCATAGACCAAGGGCTGGATCTTGTGAGCGGCTGGAAGAAGACACGAAAAGACTCCCTGAGCAAAACGCTCCCAAGCCGCTTCTTTAACTTGGTTACCCGCATTGTATCCGGTATTCCGCTGCACGACTTCAATTGTGGACTCAAGGCGTACAGGCTCGAAGTGGTAAAGGCGATAAAGGTCTACGGCGAGATGCATCGCTACATACCACTGTTGGCTAAATGGGAGGGATTTTACCGCATTGGGGAGCGTCCGGTGAAGCACCGGTCACGCCGGCATGGGCGTTCGAAGTTCGGACTCGAACGGTACATCCGAGGATGCCTGGATCTGATGACAGTGAGTTTTCTGACCCGTTTTGGTGCGCGCCCCATGCATTTCTTTGGTTCAATGGGGCTACTGGCATTTCTGGGTGGCTTTATAATCAGTTTGTGGATCACCATCGACAAACTTGTTTACGACAACCCCGTGGGGGATCGTCCAGCCCTCCTGCTGGGAGCACTGCTCATCATTGTTGGCGTACAGGCTATGTGTACGGGTTTCCTCGGCGACCTCATACTGCGCGGACGCATGGAGGAGCGGCAACCCTATATCATCGCTGAGTTACAACAGAAGGTGGCCAGACCTCCTGACGAAACTGAACATCCGTAGCCTGGCCCACGGGGTATGGAGCAGATTTTCAGACCTTGACAGCTGCCCCTTACGCTCTTGAACCACAGCTTGATATAGGTTACGGAAACAGCCAAGATGTTAAAACGCCCTCTCAGAGGCATGAGTACACACTTCGTCACGAACAATCCAATGCCAAGGCGAACGACTCAATGGGAATATCCAGGATGAAAACCATCGGGAGAGGTTGCAGAAGATTCAACAACCTCAAATCTGCAATCCTCTTCTTCTGCGGTAGCTTAAACCTCCATCTACCACAATCACGGTAGAACCTACTAATCTCTATAGCCGGATTGAAAGTATTACTGTTTCCGACCTCTTGTTCTTCTAACCACTCGCTCAATAATAAACCCAAAATGCCTATGCCTCCAAGCGGGATTGATAACCACGCTGGATCACACATACCGTAAGTCCAGCTACTGCTATCACGCTTAAAGATACCAGTGCGGATGTGACTGCTTTGAGGACCGTATATGCTGCTTATCAAGCGCCTTTTCTTGGAGTTTCGGGAGACTTTCAGCTAAACCAAAATACGTTCAGCTGCCCCAGGGTACACCTCTTCATATTTGGCAACCTCGGATGCAGGAGGCAACGGACCACTGTATGAGATTGAGGCTCCCTGAATTGAACCAATTCGTTGAGCTATCTCACCCGGAGTCTCCGGTTTCAGCCATTGCTTGAGATCCCGATCTGCCTCATCTTTCGAAAAAATGAACTCGGCCCAGTGCCAAAGCACCAGCCGCATGGACGCAAAATTAGATCTGATGCCAACCTCATGGCCTCCATGATATGCACATTGCCTAAGGAACTGGATAAGACAAATGAAACAGACATACGGGTGTGGACCAGGGCCACAATGGAATGGGGCCAACAGCATGTGCCCGGACAAGTAGAACTCGCACAACTCCACCGGGACGAATTACGGCCCCATATACACATCCTCATCCGCCCCGTAGATGACACGGGCAACCTCAACTGGCGGGCGCATTTTCACGGACGCCACACCTGGGCAGCTAATGCGCCCTCTCAGGCCGCCTTGCTTTCTAATGGATAGCTACGGCCATCCGGCTACGATACGGCCCGATGTCCGCGCCGCCGCCGTCCAGGAACGTCCGTGCTTCCTTCTGGACGAGGTTGACCCACTGGGCGTAGTCTCGGCTGCTGCGTGTAACGCCGGAAGGCAGATAAGGCGATATAAGCGTCTCGGCGAAGCCCCGGTCGTCCACGAACCTCTCTACAATCCCCCGCAGCTCCAGATCTTTGAGCGCCAGCGCGAGTCGCAGGGCCGTGCTCACGACAGTGGGAGTCTGGGATCCAGAGAGCCGGCCCCGCACGACCGCGCGCACCTGGTCCGCCTGCCCGGCAGTCAGGACTCCGTCCTCGAGCATGAACCGGAGCGCCGTCAGAGCCCCGTGGACACGGGATGGGTCTTCGTCGGGATTCGACACGACCTCGAGCGCGGCAGGGAACGCCGCCGCGCCGAAGTCCGCCAGTGCGTTCGAGGCATTCTGCCCATTCCCCAGCACCTCAATCAGAAACGGGATTGCGCGTGGATCCCCCAGCTGTGCCACGGCGTGCATATAGTCGAAGATCGCCTCGGAGCCCTCGGGTCGGTCCGTCTCGCCACGCAGTTCCGCCCACGCCGCGTTGATAACGGCGCCTCGTAGTTCAAACCCGGCACGCGCGCCAAGGTCGAGCGCGAGTGCCAGCGCGCGGTCCCTTTCCGGCGTCAACTGACCCTCAGCGAGCGCTGCTGCCGCCGTCTGCTCCGCCATCGGCGGTGGGGCCGCCCGCTCCTGCGCGGTGCTCACAGCCGGAAGCCCCAGCAGCAACAGGGCCTGAGTGAAATATAAATATCTTCCTAATACTCGCATCGCTACCTCCAATCTATGTGAATATGACTCGTGTATCGCCCTTTGGCCGAGTTCCAACCCCTTCCGGCGTCTATCGCCGCCTTCTCGAACTTCTCCCACATCGTCTCGTCAAAGCCATCGGCGGTGAAGTCACCCGCCGTGCCCTGCACGTGCTGGCTTCCCGACGCGCCGCCCACCCTCGTGTTGCCCTCCGGGCAACGCCAGTCGGATCCGATCCATCCGGAGACATCAAACTCGGAGCTCATGTACGACCATACGGCATCCCTGCCAGACTTGTACGCACCTGAGAGATAGCCCGTCGAATGATTGTCTGTGCCGTCCCCGGGGGTCACGCTGTCGACGAATTTTTCGCACGGCCACTCCGCACTGTCATACTCCTTCGCGATCGCTTCCTGGTCCTCCGTACACTGTGAATTAACGAAACCACTGTCGCAATGGGTGAGCACCAGTAGCGCGCAAACGGCCAGAGTAATGACGCCCCAATGATTCCAGTTCCTCGACGTACCGACGTTATACGGACTCATATGCATAGAGAATTATGTAGTGCTTGCCCGGAAATAGCAAAAGTATTCTAATTTCCGTCAGAAAGGGGTCATATGCGTCGATTTTGGGCGATTTTGGGCTGAATTTCGTGATTTTATTGCGCGGGCTGCGGTACGAAGATATTCCTTCAAATCTAGATTTTCCGTTTCTGGGGCGTATAACCCACTCTGAGGGCCCTTTCCGGCGGTATTGACCTGAATTGGGCCGAAATCTTCAAAAATCTTCGGCTTCATCATTGGCTTCACCGTCTCCATTTACCGTTGGTCTGTCATCCTAGATCGTCGTCATACAAGGACATAGCTTCCGCCAAATAGGCTCCTACAAGATGCCATACTCCCTGCATACTATGCCAATAAGCATCTTCACCATATTCTGTGTTCTGCCCCATGGGAGTACAGTTTACATCAATTAACTCATCCCAGAAAGTTTCTTTCGGGACCCACCCTTCTCTCACTTTCCTTCTGGCCTCAGCGGCATGCCGAAGGTGTTCAATGACTCTGTCTAATGCCTCTATCTGCTTCTGCAAATCGTGATCAGAGATGGGGATAGACTGAGACACAGTATCGGCAGGCGTATTGTCAACCATAATGCAAGACTATCTCGGGCTTTTACAATTCCTAGAACATAATCCTAATCCCAACATCGCCCTGAAACATCAATCCTAAACTACGGTTCATCGCCCAATTCATCAGCGGGGGATGCATCAAAGCTAGTGGAGATCTGGAAAGCTGTAACCCTCTACTTATGCTAGTATACTGGTTTGGGGTTTGGTTGTGTCGTTTCAGTGCCTGGATCAAGGTTTCCCATTGCCAGTCTTGGGGGATCGGTTTCAGAGATCGGTGTTCAATCTCCAGGCACGCTGCGGCAATCCATCGTTGACGTTGATCCGAGTTACACCATCGGGTGGCGATGCGTGCCAGTCGGCTGTCGATGCTTCAATGATATTCGTGGTTCAAAGTTGATCTCGCAGTGACGAAGATGAGCAGGCTTGTGGAATGTGGGCGTTTCCTCCAGTGCCTCGTTTAAGCCGGCCAATCGGCAGACATTGGTCTTCCAGGTCCGTACAGGTATTTTCTGGCAGGCACCGGGAGGCCAATCCCGAAAATTTTGACATTGGACATTGACACGTTTTTGCTATCTCTGTGATTGCTTTGACCACAGTTTTCGCAGGGGCCCAGGTTACCGTTCGCGGAACTGTAACTAACAAACGCACTGGAGAACCCCTGGAACTTGTGACCGTTTTCACTGATTGCACACAGATTGGAACAACAACCGCCCAGGACAGCATATTTGAGCTTGAAATGCCTCGATAAATTTTCAGTCAATCAAGCTACTGGTTACTGCAACGGTCCTGTTCTACAGTATGGGGTATGGGTACAATGATGATATCTGATGGAGTATGATCCGATCAAGGATCGGCTTAGCAGCCTGCTTGACTCGCGTCCGAGATTGCTCCCTATCCTTTTTGGAATTCTGGATTTATTATTCCTCCGAACGTGGTATGTCCATCGTGTACTGCGAAATTTGAGCCTCGGCCCCGGCTCAAGGCTTCTGGATGCCTGCACCGGCCTCGGGCAGTATGCCTGGTATGTGCTACGAAAGTATTCAGGAGTTTCGGTCACCGGGATAGACGTTAAAAAAGATTATTTAGACCGGGCAGCCCGCTGTTTTCTAGCCTTCGGTTTGTCTGATCGGGTCAAGTTGTTGGTTGATGACGTGACGAAACCCCAAGCTAAGGGAGCTTTTGACTGCATCTTGGCAATGGGCATCCTTGAGCATATTGAGGATGAACTTGGCGGTAGTTATGCCAGATTTGCTCCAAGGTCATCCCCTTCCGGGATAACTGCCTGTTGAGGTCCGTCCAGTCCGGCTGGGGACGATCGGAAGGAAACGGATTGCGCGGGAACAGCAAGGCCTCAAGGGTTTCATCGGTGTACTCCGCTGGAAGAGGCCGGGACACGCCCGCAGCCTCGGCGCGACGAAGATAATTACGCACCGTCCCCGGTGAGATCTGCAGGTAGCCCGCGATTTGACGCTTACTGCAGTCCTCATCGTAAGTAGTAGCACAGCACGTCACGGATGGTTTTCATCGAAATTCGTTGTTGTGGCATGAGTTGCTCTGATTGGTTCAGGGCCGCTAATGCCTTGTAATTCTTCCTGCTCCAACAACAAATCCTGTCTCGAAATTCAGATCAAAATTGCACCGAAAATCAATCGGATTTTATCCACCCAAGGTGGGCAACATCAATCTGAATGCCCGGGCAACGTCAATCTGAATATACACCCTTCTTCTTGTCCCGGTTGTAGCCATAGGCGACCCATTCATTTTTCTCGCCTTCCACGTAACTGCTGGTCACATCGTAAAGCACCATGCTCCCCTGCCTGAGATGCCGTTTCGCCAAACGACATTCAATGTTCGTCTTGCGTTTGAGCAATTCATCCATCGCATCATAGAGATCATCCTCATCCACGCGTTTGAGTCCAAGCTCTTCATTGAGCGTAGTGGACGCGGTATGCACATCCAGCATGGCGCTGGTCGAGAGCTTGCTGGCCGGCTTGATCACGCGTGCAGCAATCATACCGAGCACCAATCGGCGGAAGCGGGAATTTTTCGGCGCAATCAGTTCGGGTAGATGGAGCTGGTTCATCATGCCCAATACGGCGGCTACATGTCCGTGCGGGGTGTTGCTTCGAATGGTGAGGGCCTCTTTGACGGATTTGACGGCGGTGCCGCCCGCCAAGAGGATTCGAAACTCCTCAATGGTTTCCATGGGGAGCTTGGTGATATTGGCGAGAGTTGTTTTGACAGATTTGCCATTGATCCATTTTGACTCGCGAATGAGCCAGGTTGGTTTGGAATTCCGGTTGGGAATTTTGGGGACATACATGGGCAGACACATTCTCAGACAAAACTCCCGAAATGATACCAATTGGGGCGTAAATCAGTGAAAATGAGCGTTATATGTCCCCGCTCTGGGGAATTGCTACGAAAAAATGAGGACTGAAGCCTCAACCAAAAGATTTAGTCCTCAAAAACAACCGATTGGGTGAGAAATAGGGGGGAAGTTCAGTTATATATCGTGGAAAATCTCAACTCACAATAAAACAATGCCCACGTAAAAACAGGAACACCAAGGGATTCAAATCAGACAAGATGGATACATTCATTTATGCATGCCCCCATAGCAGGCGCCATCCTGGATGGACTCGTCAACAATGCTCAACAATCCAGTTGACCGGAGAGTCCATGCGCAAAGTGCAGAGACAACAAGAACTGGAAAACGAATCAACACGGTGATGCAAACCAGTCTGACATATATCAGTAGTCCACTCGGTCGGAATATGCATTCAACTCTGGGGACTGCAGAAAACATCAATCCAACCCCAGAGCTTTTCCTTTAACTGACCGCTTAATTTTCCAGAACATAATGCCGAAATACGACAGCGATCAAATAAAATCTTATTGACTCCAGTTCGTTTAGCATCTACTTCTGATAGGGTCCTCGGGACAAAAAATGCCGGGACTGGATTCACGGCGAGAGATTCTGCTAAGTTATTTTTGCACCAATCATCCGGCTGCAATTCAGATGTCTTCTCTCGCCAAAGTCGACCAGTCGCACATTGGCCAAACAAGATCAGCTTTGAAGCTTTTCGGTCGGGAAATTCTCTCCACGCTACAACGTCAAGACCATCATCCTTTAATTTATTGAGTTCGGGATCATTTGCACAAGCCCTCCCCTCGCGTAACAATCCCACCAAGTGGTCAACTGCATCACGAAATCCCTGAGGAAGATCATTTCGTGGAAATCCAAACACTACACATGTTTCGCTATCGCCTAGATACCGCCCAGCAGCTGCGGCACTCAGTTCCTCAAACAACTTGGGAACAGTAGTCCCATCAGGATGGCGATCATCATTGCCGAGAGATACGAGGAGCTGGAACAAATACGCAGGACACGTTCTTTCACGAACTTCAAGTCCCTGCCCGGTGATCCTGAATGGATATCCATCACCGGATCCGCAGGCTAGGAACCGATGGGAAAGAACTTCCACCCATTCCTGCAGAATAAGCTCAAAGGTCTCTCTTTTGGACCTCAAATCATCAGACTCACCGTAAGTGGCGGTTACTTCATCCTCCGAGAGGAGAAGTCTTAGGTTGGAGAACACATCGGCCCATGCAAGGTAGCCGTTAGAGTCCTTTACGCAGGTCCATTCTAAGATGTCGGCGTTTTCTTCAGCTGGAAAACTTGGGTTTATTGTCACCGTCATGAATTGTCACGATTCATGAGAAACTTTAGCGACACTGCCTGTCTATGGAGACTCTCCATTGTTGCGATCAAATCAGTCTCACCCTCAAACCCGGTGGATACAAATTGCATGGCATCCCTAGCGTATTTATCAGCTTCCGTGAGCGCATTTCGAAACAGATATTTGTCGCCAAGTGAAGCATTCAATGCAGACGAGAGTGGACTTCCTGATTCCAACAGATTTATACCTTTCTGATTTTCAAGAGATTGTGCCAAATGACGGAGGTCTGGATTCTGTCGACGTACCTTTGCCTCAATATTGCGGTCCCGATTCCCGTAAAGCCAGTTCATAAGATGACCAAGTTGTGGTAATCGATGCTCGGGAATAGGATTTTCATTCTCAAGTGTTCTAGAATCAACCCCCAGATACCTTTGAATGGATGAATAGCCCAGAGCAGTCCACAGATGGGAAAACGGGAATCGAAAATGATGGCTCTGAGTTTTATCAAAGGCCAGTTGATCCTGCGCCTGTCGAAGGACAACATACCCCCGGTACAGGCGAGTCACAGTTTCATGACGATCCCCGATCCCTGATGCAATCTCAGCAAGGGACACATTGAAGTTGGTCCTCACATTGTATACATACTCAGCCTTACCTATGGAATCCCAAACTTGTGGCCCATTAACATGCTTAAAACCGACAAAACTCCATAGCTCCTTTCGCGATGCGAAGATCACTGGAAGTTTTTGAATGGAATCAAGGACTTGTTTCGAGGGCCCCTCCTCTAGGTTAATGCCTAAATCCTCCCGAAGATGAGCGTCCGAGATGATTTTTACAGCTGCAAGACGTCGATTGCCTTCAACTACAACAAACTTTCCTGCTTCTTTGGTCGCGAACAGTTCCTCATGTTCCCAGTAGCAATTGGCGAGAATGGAGTCCACCAATTCGTCCACCGAATTATTTCGCCAGAGCCAGCGCAAGATCTTCTTCTGGTCGCTTAGAGAGAATTCCTCAAACCCGATCCGTGGATTCGTTGGATCAAGATAGAGGTCGGATGGGGAAATATTACAGGTGTTCATAGGGTGCTGTGGGCTTTTTAGTTGATGGGACGAACATCATGAATTACGACGTTTCGCATGAAGATTCCGAAACGTTCAAGTGAACAGTTCGTCACGCGTGATGATCAATTCGGGCACCCTTAAATGGTGAAGGTTTTTCATTGTTACAAGAGTAGCTTGAAATTCGTGCTTTCGAATCAGTTTGATGATCTCGGAAGAACAATCGTAGGTCATCAGAAAGTTAGCTCGACTCCTAGCCAAAGCGGCAAAAATACGAGCATGATCTACAGTGTTATGAGTGTAGAGTCGGGTGCCTGCTTGCTTTCCCCCTTTCGCCGTGTATGGTGGATCGACAAAAAAAGCGGTCTCGGGACGATCAGACAACAACTCCAGCAAGCGCACACCATCACTTTCACGGAATGACAGCTTACCCGAATACCGAGCAATATCCCTTATCCTGTTTACCAGTGTATTGGGGTACCACCGAGAACCGATTCCAACGCCATTTTCACCGCTTCTGATTAAGGAAGCATCAGGCGCCAAAACCCCTCCATATCGAGTGCGGTTGAGAACAAGGGTTCGAAATCCACGATCAAGAACACTTTTTGGGACTCTCTTGGCTATACGCTCAACCTCTGTACGACTGAAGGCAAAGGATTGAATGCGTTCAATCAACTTTTCCGGATCATCCAGTACCACCCGCCAGAAAGCAGATAGATCTTGATCTATCTCCACCATGAGAACCCGTTCGGCCAATCCCTCCATCACAGCTGTTAATGAGACAATCCCGCCGCCGGCAAACGGCTCAATGAGAGTGTCAACAGGATCCATAAGCCATTTGCGTATATGCGGCACAAGCCATGTTTTCCCGCCAGGGTACCTAAGAAGACTTCGCTGTGGCACGCTAGACACGTTGGCAGCCGGAATCGTTGATGGCTCAAACTCTTCAAATACTGAGGTTTGAAAATTCCTTCCTTGTGAGTACGAACGCATTCCTAGACGATCAGGCCCAAATTGAGGATTTATGGCCCGCCAACCATTTCACAAAATCGAACATCACTATATGGACCAATGCACACATATCAGTTGATTAGCCGCCGTAATTACCAATATCCCCTTCACATTGGTAGCGTGTAATCAAAGTCAAAGAATCGTTCATAGTGTCTGCCAGATAGTTGAAATATACGCTGGACTCTGATCCAATTATAGGTAGAGGAACTTTACGAACTAGCAACTTCAGAATGATAGAACACCTCGGGAGTCTATATTATTGGGGCTTCCGCTTTTTAAGTGGGTTTGGTGTCAGAATTAGGCTGAACAAGTATGTGCTGGAATAGATTCGGGATTGATTTCGTTGTTATCTTAGCTGCGTTTTTGTGACGAAAATCAATCAACAATCATTTACCGACGATGGGACTACGTATACAAGACATTAATCATCTAATAGGGATTGAATCTCCTTGGGAGATTTCGGAGATCAAGCAAGATAAGACGGCTTTTACGGCTGAGATTCATGTAACCTGTTCAAAGGGTTCGGTATTGCGGTGAGTCCAGCGACAATTAAAACTTTCCTCTCAGTTCCATGGGACGAATGGAGTTTTCGTGCGTGTGATCTGATATATGCAGTGTTATGCTGCCATCTCCTGAACGTTGATCCTGCCGGTAACCGCTGCGGAGATTAGCGTGACACGATATTCCTTGAGCAGGTCAATAGCCTGGTGAATTTTAGCAACAAGTGTAGGTGATTCCGGCCCTGGCTTCCCTCCAGCAGCGCGTAGGCCATTTCGGGGTCTGGCTTCCCCGACGAAAAGGTCGGGGACTGGGACCGCTTTTGTTGAACTTTGGCGTGTGTTCCTTTCCGACGCCTAGCTTCCTACTGTCGGCCCTTCACCTTATGCGCATGAACTTGCCTGTGTGAACGGAGTTTCCCTCCGGTGAAGTAGCAGTCAGGCGGTACAGGTACAAGCCGGAGGGCATCCCACGGCCGCTCAGCGGTATCGTGTGCTTCCATCCCGCAGCTTTCCCGGCTGCTGGCACCGTAAACACGCGCCGGCCCGTTATGTCCATGACCTCGACCGTCACGCTGGCAGGCCAGGGAAGATCAAACACAAGGCGCGTGGACTCTTGGAACGGATTGGGATAGTTGCCGTGCACGGCAAAAGACTCTGGCAACGATTCATGCTCGGCGGCCACCGGAGAGAATACTTCTATAGCAAACAGCAAACTGTCGCGGGAGCCGTTTGCCCCGGTAGCGCTGTACGTGTACTGCTTTGGAGCATCTGTGACCACGGTCGGCGTTCCGGTCAAGGTGCGAGTAGTGTCAAAAGTCAGTCCTGTCGGAAGCGCGGGGGTCAAGGCATACGTTACCGGAGCAGCGCCTCCTGCGGCTTCGGGAAGAACGAGTGGATCAATGGGCTGTGCGCGAGCGAAGGACAAATCGGCAATCATGTCCCCGAACGAAACGGCCGAAACGACTTCAACCGTGAACGTCAGACTGGCGGCGTTCCCGGAGTTGTCAGCAACCGAATACATATAGCTTGCAGCGGGCGTGACCGCCGTCGGTGTGCCGCTAATGGTCCGCAAGGAGGCATCAAAGCTCAATCCTGCGGGCAGCGCAGGCTCCAGCACATAGGTATACGGAGTCGCACCGCCGGTGGCCTCGGGAAGGACAAGTGAAGCAACGGGCCGGTTCACGGTAAAGGTCCGGTTATCCACGTCATTTGCAAATTGCAACGGGCCACAGGTCGGACCGCTTACGTCCGGGATACTGCTGAGCCAGCCCTGAAACGCATCGTCAGCCGGAGCACAGAGCGTCTGGCCGCCAAAGTAGAAAGTCCGGAGACTGTCCAACTGCATAAAGCTGCGCGGCAGCACACCCGTCAAATGGTTGCCGTTCAGCTGCAGATCCCGCAGTTGTGTGAGATCGCCGAGCTCGGGCGGAATCCCCCCGGTAAGGGAATTGTTCTGCAGATTCAGCCTCTCCAGCTGCGTGAGGTTGCCGAGTTCGGAAGGAATCTCCCCGCTAAGGGTATTGTTTCGCAGATCCAGCACTTGCAGCTGCGGGAGGTTGCCGAGCTCGGGCGGAATCGCCCCGGTAAGGGTATTGCCGACCAGCTGCAGCCCCTTCAGCTGCGTGAGGTTGCCGAGCCAGGACGGAATCGCCCCGGTAAGGGAAGCGTCATTCAGATACAGGTACTGCAGCTGCGTGAGGTTGCCGAGCTCGGGCGGAATCCCCCCCCCGGTAAAGGTATTGCTGCTCAGCGCCAGCGCCCACAGCTGCGTGAGGTTGCCGAGCTCGGGCGGAATAGCTCCGGTAAAGGTATTGCCGACCAACCACAGCAGCCGCAGCTGCGTGAGGTTGCCGAGCTCGGGCGGAATCGCCCCGATAAGGGAATTGTAGCTTAGATCCAGCTCCCGCAACTGCGTGAGATTGCCGAGCTCGGGAGGAATCGCCCCGGTAAGGGAATTGCGGTTCAGATCCAGCCACTCCAGCTGCGTGAGGTTGCCGAGCTCGGACGGAATCGCCCCGGTAAGGGAATTGATACCCAGCGACAGGCGTTGCAGCCTGCCGTTAGAAACCGTAAGCCCGTACCACGCTCCAAAGTCCTCCATGTTTGCAGGGACCGCTGTGGTATCCCAACCGGAGTTGTTATCCCATGTCCCACCGTTCGTCGAAGCATAGAGCGCGGTCAAGTCCCGATGGGTAACCTCCACTGCAAATTGCGACGGGCCACAGGTCGGACCTCTTACATCCGGGATACTGCTGAGCCAGCCCTGAAACGCATCGTCAGCCGGAGCGCAGAGCGCCTGGCCGTAAAAGTAGAAAGACTGGAGATTGTCCAACTGCATAAGGCTGCGCGGCAGCACGCCCGTGAAATGGTTGCCGTCCAGCCGCAGCACCTGCAGCTGTGTGAGGTTGCCAAGCTCAGGCGGAATCTCCCCGATAAGGGAATTGCCATACAGATACAGCGCCCGCAGCTGCGTGAGGTTGCCGAGCTCGGGCGGAATCCCCCCGGTAAGGATATTGCGAGACAGCGACAGGAATTGCAGTTGCGTGAGGTCGCCGAACTCGGGCGGAATCCCCCCGGTAAGGGAATTGCGAAACAGACTCAGCCTCTCCAGCTGCGTGAGGTTTCCGAGCTCGGGAGGAATCGCCCCGGTAAGGGAATTGTCAAACAGATCCAGCCACTGCAACTGCGTGAGATTGCCGAGCTCGGGCGGAATCGCCCCGGTAAGGGAATTATCCTCCAGCCACAGCACCTGCAGCTGCGGGAGATCGCCGAGCTCGGGCGGAATCGCCCCGGTAAGAGCATTGCCATACAGACTCAGCGACTGCAACTGCGGAAGATCGCCGAGCTCGGGCGGCAACTGTCCCGTGAGATTGTTCTCCGACAAGCCTAACGCGACCAGCCATCCCTCTCTCAGACCAACGCCAGCCCATGTGCCCAGCTCCTCCTCGGTCGGAACCCGCGTGATGTCCCAGTTGTCATTGTCCGTCCAGTTGTTGCCGCCCGTCGCCGTGTAAAGTGCACTCAGGCTCCGGTGCACCTCCTCCAGCGAACGGTTGACCCGAAAAGAGAGCATGTCCGCCTGGTCCGCGTGCGCACCGTCGCGGATGTGCGTATAGAATCGTACCCGCTGGTTCGTAGGCGCGTTCGCGGCTATCCTGAACTCTAATTGGACCTCAACCGAGTCTCCGCTGGCCAGGTAGCCGACATCCGCTTCCGCCACCGTCAGGTCTATGAACGGATAGGGCTCGGCCCCCACGAGCCCCACCGTGAGTTGGCGGGCATCGGAAAGATAGTTGACCACCGTCGCCGTGATCG
>Ga0209544_1000782_pt1 | contig 39950 bp, 33 predicted proteins | sample MesohylPK_FD_187297 | JGI IMG/M metagenome (GOLD analysis project Ga0209544, IMG submission 187297) | Host-associated microbial community of the marine sponge Aplysina aerophoba from Gulf of Piran - sponge mesohyl, lysed by proteinase K... | ecosystem: Host-associated > Porifera > Sponge >... | reverse complement strand
CCGGCGACGGGCGAGATCCGCCGCTTCCTGGTGGGTCCCAGGCAGTGCGAGGTCACCGGCATCGCCTGGAGCGCCGACGGCAGGACCCTGTTCGTGGGCGTTCAGCACCCGGGCGAGAAGGGTGACAGCCACTTCCCCGACGGCGGCGACACCGTCCCCCGCTCGGCGGTGATCGGGGTCACCCGCGACGACGGCGGCCTCATCGGCTGAGCCGTTGTCGTCTCCTTCCCCTCTTTCCCCGGGAGGGCGCTTCGGCGCCCTCCCGTTTTCTTCGTGGGTCGCCGCGGGTTGCAGACCGGACACCTGACGGTGTATAAGAGCCCGTTTGCGGTGACTGCGCCCAAGGCCTTCCGCCATACGACGAGAATGCCGACGTCAGCATGATCACGCCCAATCAAACAATCTTCCCGCTGCTGGTCCTGGCATTCTTCCTGACCCTCTTCCATTTCGCCGACGCCGAGACGTGCCTGAAGACCGGAGGCGCCGAAACGGGGTCCTCCTGTGAGGACGAAGACAGCGTCCCCGCCCATCATGACCACGCATCCGAGGGCCACGGCGACGCCAGCGGCATGGTCCACATCCAGCGGATGACGTGCGAGGACGGGGCGGTGGCCCGGTGGAAACCCGAGGGCCGTGACGTGGTGACGTTCAACGTCAACGATTGGGCCGGGGTCTCCCTGGAAGTGGCGCTCGCGGTACGCCGCGGCGTGCTGCAATGGAACCGGGTGCAGCCGTTCTACGCCATGTGGGAAACGGCGAGCGAGGACGCCGACATCACCATCGAGTTGCTCGACGACCTGTTTCCCGGGATCGTTGGAGCCGCCCAGGTCAAATGCCGCAACGCGCAAGAAGGGATTCGCAAGGCCTACGTCTACCTGGCGCTCAAGGGCGTGGGCGCCGTGGAAGCCCAGAACATGACCGCCCACGAGATCGGCCATGCCATGGGATTGGGCCATTCGGATCGCAGCCACGACCTCATGGACGCCAAGCTGGCGGAGAAGAACATCGACGAACGCATGATCTGTCCCAGCAATCTGGATCGCGCCGGACTGATCGCGGGGATGCACTCGTATGCCATTCCCGCGGAGGAGTGGACCGAGATGGATTGCTGGGGGCGGAGTTCGGGATGAGGGCCGCGGACCGGCAAGAGCGGCGGGGTTGCGGGGGCCGAAGGCCGGTGACGCGGCGATGATCGCTGAATGGACGATCCCCTCCGCGCTGGCCGACTTTCATGACATCGAGAATGCCCTCGAGGGCAGGCGCGCGGCGGTGTTCCTCGACTACGACGGGACCCTGACGCCCATCGTCGACACCCCCGAGCAGGCCGTGCTCACCGACGAGATGCGCGCGGTGGTGCGGCGCCTGGGCGACCGTTGCGTAACCGCCATCGTCAGCGGGCGCACGCGCAAGGACGTGCAGGCGCACGTCCGCCTCGACAATCTCTTCTACGCGGGAACACACGGATTCGAGATCGTCGGGCCCGAGGGCTCCGGCATCCACCACGAGGTGGGACAGGAGTTTCTCCCGGCCATGGAGGAACTGCACCGGCGGCTGCGCCGCGCCATCGGGGATACTCCCGGCCTCTTGCTGGAAACCAAGGGCTACTCCCTGGCGGTGCACTACCGGCTCGTGCGGGAGTCCGCGGTGGCGCGCGTGGGATCCGTCGTCGACGAGTCGATGTCGGACTACCCCACGCTGCGCAAGACCCACGGCAAGAAGGTGTTCGAGATCCGCCCGCGGTTCGACTGGGACAAGGGCAAGGCGGTCCAGTGGATCCTGCAGGCCCTCGACCTCGACCGCGCGGACATGGTGCCGTTCTACCTGGGCGACGACACCACCGACGAGGACGCCTTCGAGGCGGTGGACGGCAGGGGCATCGGGATCCTCGTGGCGGACGAGCCCCGTCCGACCGCGGCGCGGTACCGGCTGGAGGACAGCGCCGAGGTGGCGCGTTTCCTTCAGGGTCTGGTACGTGTTCTGCATGAACCGACGTAACACCCGTGCGACAAGCTGATGGAGGATCGGCGCCAAGAGTTCTGGAGCCGGCTCCGTGCCGGGGGCATCCCCGGCGTTCCCGATGAGTTCTCGGTCACCTTCGCCCACCAAGGGATTCCGGCCGCCGTGCTGGACGAGATCGACGCGTTCATTCGCGTCTTCGAGGACGTCACCACCCGGCCCGTGTGGCAGGAGGCCGTGGTGGCTTCGTCGGGCCAGACGGTGCCCGCGCACCGCCCGGAGGTGTGCTTCTTCAGCGCCTGGGACTTCCACTTCCCTCCCGACGGTCCGTGGCAGGTCATCGAGTTCAACGACAACGGCTCCGGGCTTCTTTTCGCCGGTCTCATCAACGAATGCTACCACGCGCTCCTGGAGCCGGACCGTCAGGCGGCCGTCGAAGCGCCGCCGTCGGCCGCCGAGTTGGGGCAACACATCATCCGCATGGTGCAGCGGGAGGCCGAGGGTTTCTTCGGCAACATGCCGGACGGACTCTTCCTCATCCTCGACGAGCCCGACGCCCTGGAACGGGGCAAGTTCCAGCGCGAGATGGAGATGCTGCGGGAGTTGTTCCGCGGCGAGGGCTGGTCCGCGGAGGTGGGCTCCACGGCGGATCTCGACTGGGACGGAACGCGGCTGCGGCATCGCGGCGAGCCGGTGTCCTTCATCGTGAACCGTTCCACGGACTTCTTCCTGGAGAAGGACGTGACGCGCGCCTTGCGCGACGCGTTCCTGGAAGGCAACGTCTACGTCGCGCCCAGTCCTTTCACGTACGCCACGCGCAGCGACAAGCGCCTGCTGGAGTTCCTGTCCTTGCCGCAATGGGACAGTGAACTCGGCATCGAGCCTGGCGAGCGCGCGGTCCTGAGCCGGCACATTCCCGAGACCCATCTGCTCCGCCCCGACAACCTCGACAGCCTCGCGGCGGACCGGGAGCGGTTCGTCTTCAAGCCCATGCGCAGCCACGCGAGCCGGGGCTTTCTGCCCAGCGCGCGCGTCGGGCGCTCGCGCCTGCAGCGGCTGGTGCGGCGCGGCGAGGGCTACGTCGCCCAGCGCAAGGTGGGGCGGCCGCGCGTCCCCCTCGGCGACGGCGCGCACGTGTGGGCCGATCTGCGCGTGTGGGCCTACCGCGGCGAGCGCGTGCTCCTGTCCGGGCGCACCTCCATCGACGAGAATTCGCTGGACCTGAGGCCGCCCGCCGGGTGGCTCCCCACCTTCGCCGCCAGGAGAATCTGAGGAGTTGACCGCCCCGATGGCGTGGTCTACCTATGGACGAGTGCCGGGAGCGAGGAGGGCGGCTCGCGCCCGGCAAACACGTTGTGCCAAGGCGCTCTTGTGCCAAGGCGCCGTTGTGCCAAGGCGCTCTTCTCCTTCATTCCCGCCCTCCTCTCCGTCATTCCCGCGAAAGCGGGAATCCAGGGGCGGGGCGGGGAGCCCGAGCCTTGACGCCACCCCGGCGAACGTACCGAAACGGAGGAACGACACATGATCGAAGTCAACGGACTCACGGGCGGAGAAGCCTTTCTGCGCGTTCTGTCGGGCATGGGCGTGGAGCGCATCTTCGCGTCGCCGGGCTCGGAGTGGTCGCCGGTGTGGGAGGCCCTGGCCAAGCCGGACGAGAGCATGCCGGTGTACTTGAGCTCGCGCCACGAAGAGATCGCGCTGGCCATGGCCAGCGGCTACGCCAAGGCCACGGGCAAGCTGCCGGGCGTCATGATCCACACCACCGTGGGTGCGCTGCACGGCTCCATGGCCCTGCGCGGGGCGCTCCACGAGCAGGTGCCCATGGTGGTCTTCACCGGCGAGTCCATCGCTTTCGGCGAGGATGACGGCCCCGATCCCGGCGGCCAGTGGATGCGTTTCCTCTCGGACGTGGGCGGCCCGGCCCGGCTGGTGGACCGGTGCGTGAAGTGGAGCTTCGGGGTCAACGACAAGAACATCCTGGTTTCCACCATCCAGCGTGCCTGCCAGATGGCCATGAGCTCGCCACGCGGACCGGTGTTCGTGTCGCTGCCCATCGAGTACCTGTTCGACAAGGTCACGCGGGAGGCGCCCCTCAAGGTGTCCATGCCCACCATGCCGAGCCCCGACCCCGACGGGATCGCGGAGCTGGCGGGATTGCTGCGCACGGCGCGGAACCCCGTCATCGTGAGCGAGAACGCCGGCAAGAACGCGGCCATCGTGGAACGCATGGTGGAGCTGGCGGAACTGCTCAACGCCCCGGTGGTGGAGACCCGCAGCAGCGGCTACTTCAACTTCCCGCGGGACCATGAGTTGCACGGCGGCTTCGAGCCCGGCGAATACATGGCCGACGCCGACGTGGTGTGCCTCATCGGCGCGACCCAGCCGTGGCATCCGGCATCGGCGAACGTGGCGCAGGGGGCCAAGGTGGTGGCCCTGGACGAGGAGCCGCTGCACATGAATCTGCCCTACTGGGGTGTTCAGGTGGACCTCAGCATCGCCGGCGAGTTGGAAGCATCCCTGGGCGCCTTGGTGGAGCGACTTCGCCAGGACGGTGTGGAGGACGGCGGCGCGGGCGCGGAACGGCGGGCGAAGCTGCGGGAGCAGGGCACGGCGCGCCGGGCCAAGTGGGCTCAACAGGCCCAGAGCCTGGGATCCAAGGAACCCATGGACACCAACTGGGTGATCTACCAACTGAACCAGGCGATTCCCGATGACGTCTACCTGGTGGAGGAGACCATCACCCACCGTCTGGCGGTGCACCAGTACCTGGACCGGGTCAAGCCCGGCAACTTCTACAGCGGCTGCATCGGGGGGCTGGGCACCGGCCTGGGCACCGCCCTCGGCGTCAAGGCCGCCCATCCGGACAAGCCGGTGGTGCTGGTCATGGGTGACGGCACGTTCAACTACAACCCCGGCATCGCGGGCTTCGGCTTCGCCCAGGAATTCCGCATGCCGATCCTCATCGTGCTCATGAACAACCACGGCTACAAGTCCATGAAGCGCGGCGTCCCGGAATACTATCCCGACGGCTGGGCGGTGAGCACCAACAAATTCGTGGGCACGTCCATCGCGCCGGCGCCGGACTACGCCGCCATCGTCCGGGCCTTCGATGGCTTCGGCGAGCGCGTGCAGAGTCCGGACATGGTCAAACCGGCCCTCGAACGGGGCCTCCAGGCCGCCAAGGAAGGGCGGCTGGCGCTGGTGGACCTGTGGCTGGAGCCGGTGAACGAATAGGCGCTCGCTCGGGAAACCGTTTGTAGGGGCGACCGGCGGTCGCCCCTGGCGGGCATCGGCGCGTTCTTTCGGTAGCACAAGGAGCATTTTCGCGTGAAGATTCTTCGTTTCAATGACGATCGCATCGGCGTCCTCAAGAACGGCAGCAACGTGGTGGACGTGAGCGGCATCATCCAGCACCGCGTGGAGAAGGGTCCGCAGCGGGTGATGGAGGAGGTGATCGCCAACTTCGACGACTACCGCAAGGAGTTCGAGCGGCTGATGCGCGAAGGGTCCGGCTTCCCCTTGAGCGTGGTCAAGCTGCTGGCGCCCATCCCCCGGCCGAGCAAGTGCCTGGCCGCCTTCGTCAACTACCTGGACTCGCCCGAGCGCACGCCCGAGAGCCTGCCCATCGAGTTCTTCTACAAGGCGCCCGAGTTGCTGGGGCCGGAAGGCGCGGTGGAGTTGTCCGACATCCCGGCGGTGGTGGTGACCCAGCCCGAGGCCGAGCTGGCCTTCGTCATGGGATCGTGCGGGCGCAACGTGTCCGAGGCCGACGCCATGGACGCCGTGTTCGGCTACGTGCCGTTCTTCGACATCTCCAACCGGGGCATGGTGCGCCGCACCCAGTTCCTGCCCAAGGGGCAGGGCAGCCACAGCCCCTGCGGCCCCTGGATCACCACCGCCGACGAGGTCCCCGACCCCCACGACCTCACGGTCAAGTCCTGGGTCGGCGGCGAGGCCCGGCAGGACTACAACACCCGCCACATGGCCCACAAGATCCCCGAGCTGGTGTCATGGCTGTCGCGCTTCGTGCAGCTCCAACCCGGCGACGTCATCGCCACCGGCACCTACCACGTGGGCCTCGGCCCCATGAACAACGGCGACACCCTGGAGATCGACATCGAAAAACTCGGCAAGGCGCGTTTCACCGTCCGCGCCGAGGGTCCGCGCAAGGACACCGAGTGGATGCCGGGGAAATCGCAACCGCCCGCGGGGGGCGGGATGTCGAGGGTGTAAGGGCGCGAATCGTCATTCCCGCGGAAGCGGGAATCCAGGGGTGGAGAGGGGCCAACAATATCAGGGTTGGCTGTCCCGCTTTAATCCCGCCAACTCGTCCCGCAACGCGCGTATCTCGGCCTGCAGGTCCGCGAGGGTCGGCTCGGGGGTGGACGCGGCGGGCGTCTCGCCAAAGACGTCCCCATGGCCGTGCGTCTGCATCGCGTCGACAATGATGCCGATGAACAGGTTCAGCACGGCGAAAGAGGTGACCAGGATGAACGGCACGAAAAACAGCCACGCCTGCGGAAACACGTTCATCACCGGCCGCACGATGCCCATGGACCAGCTTTCCAGGGTCATGATCTGGAACAGGGTATAGGCGGAGCTGCCGATGTTGCCGAACCATTCCGGAAAGCGGTCGGCGAACAGGCTGGTGGCCATCACCGAGAATACGAAATAGATCACCGACAGCAGCATCACTACCGAGCTCATGCCGGGTACGGCATGGAGCAGGGCGCCGACAACGCGCCGCATGGCGGGCACGGTGGATATCAGCCGGAAGACCCGGAGGATGCGGAGCGCCCGCATGACCGAGAGGAACTCGGTGGCGGGAATCAGCGCGATGGTCACGACCAGAGTGTCGAAGTGGTTCCAGGGATCGCGGACGAAGTCACGGCGTTGCCCCACCACCTTCAGCAGGATCTCCACCACGAACACTGCGAGAATCACCCGGTCGGCCAGTTTGAGGAAGCTCCCGGCCGCCGCCATGGCCGCCGGGCTGGTCTCCAGCGCCAGCACCAGGGCGTTCAGCACGATCAGGATCGTGATCCAGCGTTGCGTGGTGGCGTTCTCGACGAACGAGCGGATACGGTCGGTCTTGGTCATCTCACTTGCGCCCGCTACGCGTACACCGCCTCCCTGATGCGGGACCAATCGGCATCGCGGTATTCGGCAACGTAGGTAGCTTTGCCATGCAGCGCGACGCGTCGCAACCCGGGACACTTCGGGAAGGCGCCGCTCAGCAGGCTGTTGAGAAACCGGTCTGGCGCCCTTCGACTTCGCTTCGCGAACCCCTACGAATCGTCATTCCCGCGAAAGCTTGCCCTCGACCCCGATCGGGGGCGGGAATCCAGGGGTGGAGCGGGGCCAACTGGCCGGTGTCCCCGCCCACGCCCCGCCACTAGACCACCGGTTCGAACACAAGCTCCGGCACCACCACCTCCCAGCGGTCGCACTTGATGATGTGGTGGTACTTGGGGTCCGATATCTCGCGGTTCCACGTCACGATGGCCAGTACCGCGGCGGAGCGGCAGCGCATGCTGGCGGGCGGCTCGAAGCTCGCGGCCAAGCGTCCCACCACCACGCCGTTGCCGTCCAGCAACTCCCGGCGGCCTGCATTCGTGAGCCGCATTGCGAGCGGATCGCCTGGCGACAAGGCGGCGATGGCACGGTGCGTCGGGTGGCGGGCACCATGCCGCCCGGCGAATCCCAGGTCCACGTCCTGGAGACCGGGTTGGACGTGGCGGTATCGAAGCTCGGCGGGGGAGGGCGAAAGCACGGTGGGGTCCCGGTGCAGCACCGAATTCCGTTCGAGCAGTACGTCTTGGATTGTGTGCTGTCCCTCGAACCGCGCGAGCGCCAGGGTCGCGCGCGCCCGCGTCATGGCGACGTAGTACAGTCGGCGCGGTGCGTCGGGGTCCTCGTCGCGGCCGACGCGCTCCCAGCCGCCGTCGAGCACGGCCACGTGGTCGAACTCAAGGCCCTTGGCGCGGTGGGCGGTGAGCAGGAGGAGGCCGCGCTGGCGCCGGCGGATCTCCCGGCCCCACTCGGCCAGCCACTCGATGAAGTGGTCGACGGCGGTCTCGCCGCCGCCGGTTTCCAGCGCGTGTTCGTCCATGGCCTGCCGCAGCAACTCGTGCCAGGGGTTGGACGGCTGTCTTTCCGTCCACTCGCGCAGGACGGCGCTGTCCACGAGCCCGGCGTCGCAGCCCCGCAGCCATGCGACGAAGCATTGGGTCTCGCGCAATTGCCAGAAGCCGGGGATCTCCTCGTTGCCCATCTGCGCGGGGATATCGTGGTGTTCGCAGTACGCGCGCACCGGTACGAGATAGCTCCACTCGCGCGCGATCACGGCGCACCGCCGCCAGTCCCAGTCCGGTGACAGGGCCGCGAGCCGCCGCAACTCGGTCATGACGACCTGGGCCTGCACTACCGGATCCCTCGGTTCGACGTCACTTGGGACCGGCAAGATCTGCACCCGCCCCCGCCCCACCGGATCCAGCTCCTGCCACGCGCCTCCGGGCGCGTCCTTGGCCCGTGCGGCGTTGACGCGGATGGGATGCTCGTCCTTCATCCGCTCGCGTGCCCGCTCGATCACGGCGTTGGCCGCGTCGATGATGTGGGCGGTGGAGCGGTAGTTTTCGACGAGGTGGATGGGCTTCGGACCGTAGTCCTGCTCGAAGCGCCGGATGAATTCCACCGAGGCGCCGTTGAAGGCGTAGATGTTCTGGTCGTCGTCGCCCACGGCGAACACGGTGAGCTTGCCGTCGTCGTCGTCAAGGGTACGGCCGGCCAGCGCCGAGATCAGTTCGTACTGGTCCGCGGCGACGTCCTGGTACTCGTCCACCAGGATCCAGCGGAAACCGGCCAGGAGCCGGACGCGCTGCTCGTCGGCGTCTTCGGGCGGAACCCCTTGGCCGCGCAGGAGGTCCACCGCCCGGCGCAAGACCTCCCGGAAGGACGCGTCGTCGGGACGCTCGGCGCGTCCGGTGAAGCTGGCTCCGGTCAAGCGCATGGCCAGGGCGTGACAGGTGAGCACGGTCACGCCGCGCGCGTCCGCGCCGATCAGCTCCCCGAGGCGGCGGCGGATGTCCACGGCCGCGTGCCGGTTGTAGGCGAGTGCCAGGATGCCGCGGGCGGTCTCGCGCCGCGCGCGGATGAGATAGGCGATGCGGTGGACCAGCACCCGGGTCTTGCCGGAGCCGGGACCGGCGAGCACCAGCACGTTCGTCTGCTCGCGGTCGTCGGCCACGATGCGCTGCTGGACGGGGTGCTTGAGGTCCTCGACGATGGCCCTCCACGACTCCGGCGTGGTCTGTCTCCCGATCTCGCGGGCGCGTCCGGGCAGCCAGCGTTGGAGGAACGCATCCTGCTTCATGGCGAAGTAGTCCAGCGCCATCCGGGTCGCCTCGGCCACGGCCGCCAGTCCGCGCTCGGCGAACTCCACCATCACGTGGACCTGCAGCACCTGTCCGCGGTAGTGAAGCGCCAACGGTGTGAAGTCGGCGTTGGTGAAGCCCCGCCGCTCCCGCTGCAGGTGGATGGTCATGGCGGGGCGGAATACCGTCAATCCCTTGTTGAGGCGGATGACCTCCAGCTCATGCAGCCACAGCAGGGCGCGGTCCAGCAGCCTGGCCGGGTGGCGGACTCGGCTCTTGATCTCCAGGTCGGATACCAGGGCGTGGGTGAGCCGGCCCAACGTGGTCTCCGCCAGAAGGTCCGTGCCGCGGGTGCCTTGTGGAAGACAGTCCAGGAGGTGCTGGAGCAGGAGCTTGGCGCCGTCGCGCCGGATGCGCGCGGTCTCCTCCAGCGCTTCCCATTCGCGATGCAGCGTCACCCGGGCGATCTCGGAGTCGAGCTTGCGCGCGGTGAGGCTGCCGGCGGCGCCGTCCTCGCCGCGGCCGTCGTAGGCGATGCCGCGGAGGATACGCCACAGCCGCTCCGGCAGGGAGCCGGTCAAGCCCTCGTCCCGTAGCACCTGGGACGCCACGCGCAAGTGCAGCGTCGACGTGTCGTCCTTGCCCAGGTCCGGCGCCGCCTCGCGCATGTGCCGGATCAGCGCGACCTCCAGTTCGGTCGCCGCCTCCAGACGCTTCAAGGAAGAGTGCTCCACGCCCGCGTGAACGAACGCGGTCAAGGACGTGTCGTTGCTGGCGATGCCGAAGCGTTCCAGGTCGTAGAGGGCGTGGCGCACGCCCTCGGGGCTGAGTCCGGACACGCCCATCAGTTCGTCGGTGGACAAGCCCTCGTCCGGCCTGGCGTCGATCAACGCCGCGGCCACGCGTTCCAACTGGTCGCCATAGGCCGCCGCGATGGACGCGCGCCGGAGACGCTCGCGCACCTCCTCCGCCGACCGAACCCGCAGCGACGAAGGGAACACCTGCACGCGGTTCTCTTCCCGCGTGAGCAACTGGGTCTCCTCCAGCCAGGCGACGGCGGTGCGCACGCGGGTGTCGTCGGTGGCGGAGTCACGCTCGAACACCTGTTCTTCGTCCTCGCCGAGGATCTCGCCCGCGGTGGCTACCACCTCCCCGCCCATGCGCTTCTTCCGGTCCAGGTTGCGCAGTGCCCGAAGGATGCCGTGGATCTCCGCGCGCGTCAGGCGCGAACGCGCCGACATGCCGAACTGCCGCTCCACGTCCTCGGCCGAGTACAGCAGCACGCAGCGCGCCGCGGCCCGGTCGCGTCCGGCGCGGCCGGCCTCCTGGAGGTAGTTCTCCAGCGAGCCCGGGATGTCGGCGTGGATCACCAGGCGCACGTCGGGCTTGTCGATGCCCATGCCGAAGGCATTGGTGGCGGCGATGGTGCGCAGGTCGCCGTCGATGAAGCGCCGCTGCACGTCCTTCTTGGTCTCGGGCGAGAGCCCCGCGTGGAAATGGTCCGCGGCGACGCCCTTGAGTTGCAGGAACGCCGCCACCTCTTCGCTCTGCCGCCGCGTGGCGCAATAGATGATGGCGCCGCCGGGGGCGTCCGGCGGCAGGTGCCAGGTCAGCACCTGGTGGATGTCGGGGAACTTCGCGCCGCCGGAGGTGGGCATGACCTCGAAGGTCAGGTTGGAGCGCTCGACGCCGCCGTTGATGACCGCCAGCTCGATGCCGAGCCGGTCGCGGAAGTGGCGGGTGATGTCGCCCACGACATCGGGCTTGGCCGTGGCCGTGAGGCACAGCACCGGCGGCGGCTCGCCGTCGGCCCTCTCCTTGATGAAGCGGCCCACGTAGAGGTAGTCGGGGCGGAAGTCGTGTCCCCAGCGCGACAGGCAGTGAGCCTCGTCCAGCACCCAGGCGCCGATCTCCCGCTGGCCGAGGGCGCGGCGCAGGGAGGGCGCCCGGAGCTGTTCGGGCGAGCAGAGCAGGATGCCCGCGTCCCCCAGCCGCACCCGGTCCAGCGCGTCGGCCCGCTCGGGCATGGACAGCAGGCCGTTGACCGCCACGCAGCAGGTGATGCCGCGTGCCTCGAGTCCCGCCACCTGGTCCGCCATCAGCGCCACCAGGGGCGAGATCACCACGGTCAGCGCACCGGTCTTGTCGTAACGCGACAGCGCCGGGATCTGGTAGCACAGCGACTTGCCCGTGCCCGTGGGAAGGATCCCGAGCACGTGCCGGCCGGCCATGGACGCCTCGACGATGGTGCGCTGCATCGGCCGCCCCGCGTCGTCCACGGGTTCGGGCCGGAAGTCGGTGAAGCCGAACCAGCGCTTGAGCTCCTTGCGCGGGTCGTGGCGTTCCCGGCACCAGCCGCACGCCGGCTCCGTGCAGGCCGTGTCCCGCAGCCGCCGCACCAGCCACCCCGCCTCCGGGAACTGGTGGCGCACCCAGGGGGGCATGACCGAATTGCCGCCGGCCACCGAAAGCCACGCCAGTGCATAGGCCAAAGACCAGCGGGAGCGGGCCGTCGCCGCCGCATCCCGGGCGTGGGCGTGTTCGTCGGACTGTGCTCCCACCACCTCGTCCGCCTGGACGGCGCAGCCGGCGCCCTCGAACCGCCTCCGGATGGCCGCGTGCGCTTCCGCGTCCGAAGGGCGGCCCGCGTTGTCGCGGAAATCCGAGAAGACCACGTCCAGCGCCCGGTCGGCGCCCTTCGGCGACGGTGTGACGAGCCAGTGCCACGCCGTCAGGAGATCGGCGTCCGCCTTCCGGAGCGCGCTTCGCTGGTCGCCGAACACCTGCAATGCCAGGCGGGCGTCCAGTTCGGGATCGTTCAACTGCCGGCGCCGCAGCCCGCCGTCCTGGTAGTGCTTTACGAGGTGGTGATAGGGGTTCCGCGGGAACGCCAGCGGGTTGAGGCGCAACGTGTCCACCGGGGGCAGCCCGAGGAGTCGCAGGCCGGGCTTCGCGGCCCGCAGATGGGGCAGGTCGAAGGCGATCAGGTTGTGTCCGAGAAGGAAGGATGCGCCGTCGGTGAATACATCGAGCCTGTCGAGGGCCGAGTCGAGGCCGCCGCCGGAATGGGTCAGCGGGCGTCCGGTATCCGTGCGGATCGCACCGAAGGCGTGAATGGTCCCGCTCTTCTTGCCGACCTCCAGGTCCAGAGCGAGGCAGCGAAAGAGGAAGGGATCCATACGGTTCATTTTCGTATCAATATTCTATTATCGTATCAATGCCGACGACCTCGGACTCGACCTGCGTGTTGTTCCACCGGGCACGCAGGCTGCCCACCCGTGCCAGTCCTGGTTCTTCAACAGCCTGCCCGTGTCACCCGAAGAATCGGCCGGACAGTACGCTCGGTCAGAAGCTCAACGAGATGTCGCGGTGGCGCGACAGGCAGGCGGCCACTTCTTTGGCCATCGGGGTCGGCAGCCGCTCGAGCTGCCGGATGCCGATGGTGTCACGCAGGGCGTGCTCGTACTCGGCCAGACCAGGGTCGAGGTCTCGGGCGGCGCGCGTGCGCCATTCGATCTCGCGCTCCAACCGGGCCAGCGCCTCGCCCAGCCGTTTCTCGGCGCGCTGGCGGCCGGACGCGCCCCGCCTCAGGTCGGAACGCGCCTTCGAGAGGGCGTCCCGCAAGTCGTGGGTTCCGGGAACCGTTCGCAGCGAGCGCTCGGCGTCGCGGATCGCCGAACCCGCCTGTTGGGCGGGTTGCGTGGTCACCATCTCCGGCAGTGCCCTGAGGCCCGCGCCGGCGGCTTCCAGCTCCGGCACCTTGGCAAGCATCTCGCGTACCGTGAGCACGGAGGAAGCGGCATCGTCGACATTGCGCCGGTAGTTGCGCCGGGCGGTGTTCTCCTTCTTCTCGAGTGCCAGGTAACGCTTGTGCAACTCCTTCTCGCCCTCGGGGCGCGTCGCCTCCACTTCGGCCCTCCGCTTCGTCAGCTCCTCGACCTCGTGGCGCAACGGCGCCACCACCTCGGGGTCGGCATCGCGTCCCAGCCGCCGGATGGTGGTGCGGATCTCGCGGACCTCGCGGTCGATGCGCCGTTCGTCCGCGTTGATGCGCCGGACCACGGCATGGGTGGACTTGTAGGTCTCGCCGAAGGCGCTTCGTTCCGCGTCGGTGCGGCGCACTTCCGCAACCAGGTCGAAGGTCCGGGCCGCCTTCTCCATGCCGCTCGTCAGGCTTCGGCGCAGCTTGTCCGGCAGATAGCTCGTATCGAGGCCCCGCGCGGTCCGGATGCTCGCGCGTATGGCGTCGCCGTCGCGGTCGTAGATCTCGAAGAGATTCTGTTCCAGGCAGCGCTGGAGGCGCGGGTTCCGGGGCGGCGGCGCGGTCTCGCCGGTGAGGGAGGTGCGCGCCGGCAGGTAGTTCACCAGGGGAGGATAGAACCCGACGATGCCCAGGGCCACGAGTTGCAGCACGATGAACGCCACCACACCACGGTAGATGTCCGTGGTCAGCACCGAGGGCGGTGCGACGCCGCGCAGATAAAACAAGGCGAAACCGAACGGCGGCGTCAGGAAGGACGTCTGCATGTTCACGCCGATCATGACGCCGAGCCACACGGCGGTGATGTTGGCGGAGGGATCCGACAGCAGGATGGGCGCCACGATGGGCACCACCACCACGGCGATCTCGATGAAGTCGAGGAAGAAGCCGAGAACGAAGATCACCGCCATGACCACGATGAACTGGGTCCAGAAACCGCCGGGCAGGGTGGTCAGGAACTCCTTCACCAGTTCCTCGCCGCCGAAGCCCCGGAAGGCCGCCGTGAGCATCGCCGCGCCCAGCAGGATGATGAAGACCATGGCCGTGGTCTTGGCGGTCTCCACCATGACGCCCGCGAGCATGTTCTCCGTGCGGTAGGCGCGCCAGCCGCTCCATGCCACGGAGACCAACAGTCCGGCCACCGCGATGGCCGCGGCCGTCACGCCCACGGCCTCGGATACGCTGTGGATGGTGCGTATGTTCAGGTCCACGGTGGCCAGCAGGACGAACAGGGCGATGAGGGAGACGCCCGCGATGATGGCCGGCGTGTAGGATCCGCGCTGTCCTTCGGTCAGGCGGTAGCCCGCCATGATGGTGGCGCCCACCGCGCCGATGGCGCCGGCCTGGTTGACGGTGGCGATGCCGGCGATGATGGAGCCGAGCACCGCCAGGATCAGCGCCAGGGGCGGCACCAGCGCCAGCACCACCCGGACGGCGAACTGACGGTCGAAGCGCCCTTCCAAGGGGATGGCGGGAGCCATGCTCGGCCGTATCAGCGCCACCGCGAGAATGTACATGACGTACAGGCCCACCAGCACCAGTCCGGGAACGATGGCGCCCAGGAACATGTCGCCCGCGCTGGCCGAGGTGATGTCGAACTCCGTGGGCATGACGAAGTTGCCGGTGGCCGCCTTGTAGTCCACCTGCCGCAGCGTGCTGGCCTGGTCGGTGGCGTTGGAGAGCTGGTCGGCCAGGATGATGAGCACGACGGAAGGCGGAATGATCTGCCCCAGGGTGCCGGCCGCGGAGATGGTGCCGGTGGCGAGTTGGCGCGAGTAGCCGTTGCGCAGCATGGCGGGCAGGGAGATGAGCCCCATGGCCACCACGGTGGCGCCGAGAATGCCGGTGGTGGCGGCGAGCAGCGCCCCCACCAGTACCACCGAGATGCCGAGGCCGCCCGGGATCGGTCCGAACAGGCGCGCCATGGTCACCAGCAGGTCCTCGGCGATCTTGGAGCGCTGCAGCATGATGCCCATGAACACGAACAGCGGCACCGCGATGATGGTGTCGCGTTCCACCTCCCAGTAGACGCCGCGGAAGTTGGTCACGCCGGCGGTGAGCCACTGGACCGGGCCGTCCTGGGCGAAGAAGGAATGGGTGTCGCCGGTGAAGATGTAGCCGGTGAGCGCCGCCAGCCCGATTGTCAGGATGGCCGAGCCGGGCAGCGCGAAGGCCACCGGGAAACCGGAGGCCAGCGCCGTGGCCATGGCCAGGACCAACAGTGCGAGGAAGAGGGATTCCACTTCAGGACGGCTCGGGTGTCGGGTGGTTCGCGGCCTGCCCGCGCAGCACCGCCATGGCATCCAGGAAGTACGCCAGGAACTGCGTCATCATGGAGACGGCGTACACGGCGAGGAATCCCGCCATCAGGTACTTGACGTAGAGGCCGAAGCCGCTCTGGGAAGTCTCGAAGTAGAGCAGCGGACTGTTGATGACGGAGGCTTGGCCCGACATCCCGACACCCAGGATGGTCCAGCACAGTGGCACGCCTAGAACCATGGAGCCCCACGCGTTCACCAGGGCCTTGCGCTTTTCGCTGAAGTGGGTGAACAGGACGTCCACGCGTACGTGGCCCCCGGCGACCAGGGTGTGGGCGCTGGCGAACAGGAACAGCGCGGCGTACCAGAAACGCACCAAGTCGCCCATGAAGGCCTGCTCGTAGGAAAAGATGAAGCGGGCGATTACGATCTGAAACTCTGCCACCACCACGAGGAGCGAGAGCCAGATGAAGTCCAGCCCGCGCTTGAAGCAGGCGACTGCGGCCCCGGCCAGGATCAGCGGTATGTGGACGTAGGTGCCCCGGAAGCTCGGGACTCCCAGCTTCTGACCCAGCGTCTCGCCCAGCACCGCGGGCAGCAAGCCTTCCACGCGCAGGAACGAGATGACCCCGTCGACGATGCCGATGAGGAATGTCGCCCAGAAGGCGGTGGCGATGATGTACGTGGTGACCGCCTTGAGCAGCGCGGCGTCCGACGCGAAGGCGCGTTCGCGGGTCCTGAGCGCGAGGACGAAGATGACGGCCACCGTAAGGACGTAGCTGGCGAGTTGCAGCCACGCCTGGAAGATCACCGCTCCGCCGAGCGGCGCTTCTGTCCCGACCCCGAAGACGCGCGCCGGTCCGGGCCAGCCCTGCCAGAAGTCGAGATAGTTGTTGAAGAGGAAGACGAAGGTCAAGGCCGCCAGCGACAGGGCCAACGCGCGGTAGAGTGCATCCGCCGTGCCGTGCCGTCCCCCGCCCGCGTCCGCCCGAGACGTTGTCACCGTGGAAACCCGTAGCGGCTTGTAGTCCGATGGGGCGGCTCCCGGTGCGGAGCCGCCCGTCGTTCCTTATCTCTAGGTGCCCAGCACGCGGTTGCGCTGTGCCACGTACGCCTGGTCGGAGACGTTCGACCAGCCGCCGACTTCTCGCCGGGACTTGTCGAAGCTCTCGTGAATGCGCTTGGCGAGGGCGCTGTGTTGCACCACGCCGTCGAAGACTTCCTGGGCGGCCTTTCCGAAGGAATCGTAGATCTCGTCGTTGAACTTGCGGACCTGGACTCCCTGATCGCGGGTGAGCCGCGCAAGCGCCGCGCCGTTCTTGGCGTTGTATTCGGACATCATGACGTCGTTCTCCGTCGACGCCGCCGCCTCGATCAGCGCCTGGTCCGATTTCGACAACGATTCCCAGAACTTCTTGTTGAAGCCGGCCGACAGCATGGAGCCGGGTTCGTGCATGCCCGGATAATAATAGTACTTGGCGGCCTCGTAGAACTTCATGACTTCGTCGTTCCACGGCCCCACCCATTCGGTGGCGTCGATGGCGCCCGACACGAGGTTCTCGTAGATCTGGCCGCCCGGCAGGGACACCGGCGAGGCGCCGAGCTTAGCCATGACGTCGCCGCCCAGGCCGGGGATGCGCATCTTGAGGCCCTTGAGGTCCTCGGCGCTGTTGATCTCTTTGCGGAACCACCCGCCCATCTGGACACCGGTGTTGCCGCACATGAGGCCCTTGAGTCCGAACTCGCCGGCCAACTCGTCCCAGAGCTCCTGCCCTCCGCCGAAGCGGATCCAGGCGTTCATCTCGGTGTACGTGAGGCCGAAGGGCACGGCGGTAAAGTAGGCCCAGCCGGGATGCTTGCCTTTCCAGTAGTAGTCGGCCGCATGATAGGCCTGCGCGTTGCCCGACGCCACCTCGTCAAAGGAGTCGAAGGCGCCGACGCGCTCGCCCGCGGCGAAGTAGCTTACCTGGATGCGACCGTCGCTCATGTCCTGGACGCGCTTGGCGAAGCGTTGCGCCCCGGTCCCGAGACCGGGAAAGTCGCGTGGCCAGGTCGTCACGACGGCGATCTCGATGCGGTCCTTCACGATGGCCGGCGCCGCAGGCTGTTTGGCCACGGGCGCCGGCGCTGGTGGCGCTTCTTGCTGGCTCGACATGTAGGCCGCGGTTGCACCCGCGCCCACCACCACGCCGACTGCTGCCCCGGTGAGAAAGTCACGACGATTCATGGATCCCCTCCAGTGAGTGAATTTGTTGGTCTGACGGATCGTTGGTCGACTCGCCCCTTACGAACCCACGCGCGACGACCCAGCCAGACTCGTGCAGGCGAAAAGCCTGCCACGCCACGACACTAGTCACCAATACTACGACGAGCAACGTTCCAACGCAACGGAATTGTTGGGGGAGTTGTCGAAATGTGATGTGACACTCCGCGCCGTCAAGCGCGTTCCCTGACGCTGCTCACGAGTACTCCGAACACCGCGAACGCCACTCCCGACCCCAGCAGCATCGCCAGCGTCATGCTGTCCAGCCAGGTGATGAGCTGTCCCATGGCCACCGGCGTGGTGAGGGCGGCGACGTAGTGCATGGACATGATGAGGCCGCTGGCGGCGCCTACCCGGCCCTCGGCGACGGTGTCCTGGGCCAGCGCCACCACCAGCGAGGGGATCGGTGACTTGCACAGGCCCAGGAGACAGATGCCCGCGGCCAGGGCCAGCGCATGGGCAAGCCATCCGTAGACCATCAGCACCACCAGCACGCCCGGGAAGGCCCCCATCAGGATGATGCGCTTCCGGCCCATCCTGTCGGACAGCATCCCCAGCCCCATGGCCCCGAGAATGGGGGTGGCGCCCCAGGCCGCCATCACCAGGCCCGCCTCGTCGAGCGTCAGCCGGACGGTCTCGCGCAGGAACGTGGGTGTCCAGGAGGAGGTGATCCAGAACACGGACCCGCCGAAGAACTGCGCCGCCGCCAGAAGGTACATGTTACGGTTCATCACCGGCGGTCGCCGGGCGTCGGCCGCATGAGGAGCGGTGCGGGCCCGGGCGGGTTCGCGGATGCGCAGCCACTGGACCAACGCGATGGTGGCGGCGATGCAGCCCACCGTGGCGGTGGCGCCGCGCCAGCCGAAGCGCTGGATGATGGCCGCGGCCACCAAGGGGCCGCTGACGCTGCCGAGGCCGTAGGTGCCGGAGAGGAGGCCCATTCCGAACCCTCGTCTCGAGGGCAGGAGATCGGATACCAGGGACAGGACCGAGGCGGTGATGATGCCGTATCCCAGGCCGGCCAACGCCAGGAAGGCGATCGTGGCCCCGTAGCTCTGGGCCGTCGATACGAGACCGAATCCAAGGCCCAGGGAGAACCCGCCGGCGACCAGCACCCTGCGCCGGCCGAGACTGTCGGACAGCCGCCCGGCCGACCAGCTCGCGCACGCCGCGACCACGAAGATGGCGGTGAAAAGAGTACCCGCCCACACCTCCGAGAGATGGAGGCTGGCCCGGATTTCCGGCAGGCCTATCCCCATCACCGCCACTACCATTGCCGGGCCCACGGCGGAGAGGGCCGCAACCAGTACGGACCCCCAGTCGGTCCGGCTGGACTCGGGAGTCGCGGCGGCCGGCACGGGTCAGAGGTCCCGGCGTGGCGGAGGAACCGGCCCCGCAGCGAGCGGGGCCGGACAAAGGGAGGAGACGATCAAGCTAATGGCCGGGACACTACGCGCCGAGGGCGATCTCGTTGATGCACGGGAGCCCGCTGGCCACCGTGCGGCAACTCGAGCCTTCGACGATCATGATCTCGCCTTCCGACGTGGCGGCGATGATGCCGGGACCGTCGGGGTCGGGCACGGTGTCCATGATGCCGCCGGGCAAGTCCTCGGCCACGGTCTTCCATCCGGAGGCGTCGTGCTCGCTGCGCAGGATGGCCGCGCTGGCCCGCACCTTGCGCACCCAGGTGTTGGGCCGGCCCAGCGTCACTCCGACATACAGGCTGCCGTCATCCGTCTCGGTGACGGTGGTGCCGTAGGTGCGGACGTCGGACGGCGTAATCTCGTCCCAGTGGCCGGCGCGGTCGCGGCTGCGAAAGATCCCCTCGCCGCAGGCCGCCACCACCATCTCCGGCTCGTGCTTGCAGTGGTGCAGTTGATGGATGTCGCGGTCCCACAGGCCTTCGTTGGCCGTGTGCCAGTCCGCGCCGTTGTCGTCGCTCACCAGCAGGCCGCCCACCTCGATGCCGGCGTAGAGCCGTGAGGGCGAGGCAGGGTCGCCGGTGAGATAACGGGTGCGCGGCGCCTGGGCCGGGTTCGGCGGAAAGACGCCGCAAGAGCCGCCCTCGCGCACTCCCGGCAACTCCTCCCACCCCTTGCCGGGAGCGCCGTGGAACAGCGCCGCCGGCCGCGTGCCGACGTACAGCGAACCCGGCAACGCCCACAGCGAGAAGATGTCGAGATGCGGGACGTTGGGGCTGGACCGTGTCCAGCTCTCGCCGCCGTCGTGGCTGTAGAACAGCCCCGAGTGCTCGGTGCCGCCGTAAACCGTCCGCGGATCTTCGGGGTCCACGGCGATACAGCTCAGGTTCCAGAACGTCAGGTCCCGTGCCACCTGATTCCAGGAATCGCCGTTCTTCTCGAAGCGGTACCACCCGGAATGGGTCATGACGTGCAGCGCCTTCGTGTGACCGTTCGTATCGCTCATTGGCGGTCTCCTCCCGTGGGTTGGGATGTGAAGTGGACAGAGTATGCGTGGCGACAAGCTAGCCGAGCACTACCAGTCTTGCCGCGGGAGTGTCAAGCTCGCTCGCGCCCGTCAGGCGTCCGCCAGCAGCGGGTTCAGCGTGCGAAAGAACTCGCCGATTTCGCCCTGGTGGCTGTAGTCCGCCAGGGGTTCGATGTGGGTGGGTTCGCGGTTGACGATGGCGAGGAGCGCGCCGGCCTGTTTGGCGATGACGGGGAAGGACGCCGCGGGCTGGACCACGAGGGACGAGCCGACGACGATGAAGATCTCCGCCGCCTCGCTCCAGATCTGGGCCTGGCTCATGGCCGCCTGGGGCATGGCCTGGCCGAAGGAGATGGTGCCGGTCTTGAGCAGGCCGTCGCACGCGTCGCAGCGCGGCGACGTGAAGGTTTCCCCGAGGCTCGCGAGAACCTCGTCAGGGTCGAAGAGCTTGCCGCAGCCCAGGCACACCACAGTGCGGTCCGAGCCGTGCAACTCGACGATCTTCTCGTCCGACACGCCGCCCCGGCTGTGCAGGCCGTCGATGTTCTGGGTGATGAGGCCCAAGAGCTTGCCGCGCTTCTCAAGGTCGCCGATGGAGGTGTGGCCGATGTTGGGCGTCACGTCCTTGTAGAGCTGGTAGCTTTCCTTCTTGCGCTGCCACGCCTGGACGCGCGCCTCCTCGCTGCTGACGAACTCGTCGTAGTAGACCGGCCGCATGCGGCTCCACTTGCCGCCCGGGCTTCTGAAGTCGGGAATGCCGGACTCGGTGCTGATGCCCGCGCCGGTGAAGAAGACGATGTCCGTGGCGCGGCGGAGTCTTGCGGCGAATTCGTCGAGGTCCATCAGCGTCCTTCCTTCGAGTCGGGCGGTCCGCCCGGGTGTCCTGTCGCCGGTCAGTCGCCGAGGAGCCGCGTCGTCATGTGGCGGATGTGGTCCTGCCCGCCGAAGAACACGGCCAGGACACGCACGCTCCGGAGTTCGTCGTCGACATCGAACCAGTAGATCGCCCGTTCGATGGGCAAGTGCCGCACGCCCGGCAGGAGATCGTCGTGGCGCTGGCCCCGGTGGGGCATGGCCGATATGCTGTCTGTCGCCGCGCGGATCTCCCGTATCCGTGCCTCCGCATGATCGAGTGCGCTCTCCAGGTTTTCGCCGAAACCGACGTAGCTGTCGAAAAGATGGTCGAAGATCAGTCCGAAATCGCGTTCCGCGTCGGCCGAGAACTCAAGACGATACGCCATGTGCCCGGCGCTTGCGTGAAAACATCTCCGCCAACGTGCCGTCCATCCGTTCCGCGCTGACGAAGGTACCGGCGCGACGGCGGGTGAGAACTTCCCGCAACGCCGCAAGCTCCAGCTCTTCGGCGTCCATACGCTGGCGGAGCATGTCCACACCTTGCTGGAGTACAGCGCTGAGACTGGCGTAGCGGCCGCTCTCCACCAGTGTCCTGGCGAAGGCATGCTGCTCGTCGGTGAGGGATATGGATGACTTGACAGCCACGAAGGGTCTCCTTTACCCGCAAGGTGCCACTTGGTAGCACCGATGTCAACGGCGCGTTGCTCCGTACGGTACGTTGACTCGGTCCGTGCGGGGCGATAAGGCATGGTTGCAGGGCAAGCCGGGTGCCGGCGGGACGCGCGAGGGGCTACAACGGACATGAAACTCGTCAGACGATCGAGGCAGGGAAGGTAATCAATGGCGACAGGCAATATCGTGGGCGTGTCCACCCCCCGGGTGGAGGGTGTGGGCAAGGTGACGGGCGAGGCGGTCTACGCGGTGGACGTGACCCTGCCGGACATGCTGTGGGGCAAGGTGCTGCGCAGCCCGGTTCCTTACGGAAAGATCAAGCGCATCGACACGAGCCGGGCGGAGCAGGTGCCGGGCGTCCGGGCGGTGGTCACGAGCGCGGACGTGGCCGGGCTCAAGATCGGCCGGCGGCTGCGCGACATGCCGATCCTGGCCGAGGACGTGGTGCGCTTCGTGGGCGAGAAGGTGGCGGCGGTGGCCGCAGACAGCGAGGAGGCGGCGGAACGGGCGGCGGAACTGATCGAGGTGGAGTACGAGGACCTGGAGCCCTTGCTGGACCCGCTGGAGGCGGTGAAGCCCTCGGCGCCGCTGCTCCACCCCGACGTCGTGAACTACGACGGTCTCATGGCGCCGCTGGAAGAGCCCACCAACACCTTCGTGTACCTGTCCTGGGGCAAGGGCGACATCGAGCAGGGCTTCGCCGAGTCCGATGTCATCGTGGAGAACACGTTCTACACGCAGTCCCAGCACCAGGGCTACATCGAGCCGCATTCCTGCGTGGTGGACGTGAAGGAGGCGGGGAACGCGGATATCTGGGCGTGCAGCAAGACGCCGTTCGCCCTGCGCCAGCAGATCGCCAAGGCCCTGGAGGTGCCGTTCGAGAGCCTGATGGTGCACCCCTGCTACATCGGCGGCGACTTCGGCGGCAAGGGCGACTTCATGGACGTGGCCGTGGCCTATGTGCTGTCGCGCAAGAGCGGGCGCCCGGTGAAGATGGTGATGGACTACGACGAGGAACTCATGGCCGGGAACCCGCGCCACGCCTGCACCATCAAGGTGCGCACCGGGGTCAAGCGCGACGGCCGCATCATGGCGCACCACCTCGACTTCATCTTCGACAGCGGCGCCTACGGCGCGTTCAAGCCCATCGGTTTCCTCTTCGGCGCCCAGGAAGCGGGCGGTCCGTACAACATGCCGCACCACCTGAGCGAGGAGCGGGTGGTGTACACCAACAAGATCCCGTGCGGCCACATGCGCGCGCCCGGGGACCCGCAGGGCTTCTTCGCCACCGAGAGCCAGATGGACGCGGTGGCCAGGGAGCTGGGCCTGGACCCGGTGGAGTTCCGCCGGATCAACCTGATGCACGACGGCGACGAGTCGCCCACCGGCCACGTGATGCATCACATCAAGACGGAGGAGACCCTGGATCTGGCCCTCGTGGAGTCCGGCTACCGCGCTCCCAAGGGCCCCACCACCGGACGGGGCGTGGCCGTGGCCCAGTGGCTGCCCCTCGGGGGCGAGTGCTACGCCTTCGTGACCATCGACACGGCCGGGGCCATCACGGTTTCGTGCGCGGCCATGGACCAGGGCAGCGGCACCTACACGGTGCTGCGGCAACTGGTGGCGCAGGAGCTCCAGGTGCCGCTGGAGTCCGTCAACCTGGAGACCCTGGACTCCACCCAGGTGGAGAAGGACCAAGGCCTGGGCGGCAGCCGCGGTACCCGCATCTACGGCAACGCCGCCTGGTTCGCGGTGACGGCGGTGAAGGAGGAGCTGCTGCGGATCGCCGCCGAGGCCATGGGAACGGAGGCGGCCAGGCTGGCCCTGGCCGAGGGCGGCGTGACCCAGCTCGATGCCGAACGGCGCATGACCTACGCCGAGATCGCCCGGGCCAAGGGCGCCGAGATCCGCGGCGAGGGGTACTACAACGACACCACCATGGGTCCCGAGGCGTCCATGTGCGCCCAGGTGGTGGAGGTGGATGTGGATCCCGAGACCGGACAGGTGCGGCTCGACAAGGTCACCGTGGCGCTCAACACCGGTACCATCATCAACCCGCTGCTGCACCAGGGCCAGATCGACGGCGGCATCGTCATGGCGGTGGGCTACGCGCTCATGGAGGAGGTGCTGTTCGACGACGGCAAGGTCACCACCGCCAACCTGGGCGACTACAAGATCCCCACCATACGGGACGTGCCCGAGCTGCGTACCGCCCTGATCCAGTCCGACACCGGCAGCGGCCCCTACAACAGCATGAGCATCGGCGAGACCCCCGTCATCCCGTTCGCCGCCGCGGTGGCCAACGCCGTCGCCGACGCCACCGGCGCGCGCATCCATTCGCTGCCGATCACGGCGGAGAAGGTCCAGTCGAGGATGTCCCGATCGGGCACGCCGGCCACCGGAACCGGCCAAGGCCTGGACAGTGTAGTGTGAAGCCGGTCAAGAGGCAGGGCCCCCGCTTCGCCGGCTTCATGTCCACCTGGTGGGTCGTGTTCGCCGGCGCCTTCGCGCACGCCGTCAGCACCGGTCTGGCCTACTTCGGCCTGGCCGCCTATTTCCCGTCCTTCGAGCGGGAGTTCGGCTGGAGTCGCACCGCCATCTCCGGCGCCTTCTCCATGGCCCGGGTGGAATCCGGACTGCTGGGTCCGGCCGAAGGGTACATGACCGACCGCCTGGGGCCGAGGCGCGTGATGTACCTGGGCACCGTCATCTGCGCGCTGGGGTTCCTCGGCATGAGCTTCGTGAACTCCCTGCCGATGCTCTACGTCACCATCGTCGTGGGCATCGTGCTGGGTTCCAGCGTCGGATTCTACATCCCCGTGAGCGTGGTGGTGGCGACGCTCTTCCGCGCGCGCCGGAGCCTCGCGTTCGGCATCTTCCGGACCGGACCGGGGCTGTCCGGACTGCTGGTGCCGGTGGTGGGCCTGATGATCGTGTGGTGGGGCTGGCGCGCGGCCTCGGTGGCCTCGGCGGTGATCATCGTGGCCATGGGGTGGCCTCTCGCGCGGGCCATCGGGGGGGCGTATGAGCGCAGTGTCGGCCTCGCGGAGTCACCGCGCGACACCACGGCCCGGGGGGCGGCGGCCAAGGCCCCCGCCCCCGAGATCTCGCTGTCGGTGAAGGAGGTGCTGCGCACCCGTTCGTTCTGGTTCCTCGCCGGGGTCATGGGGCTGCGGCAGATGGTCACCGAGGGCCTCTCGGTCCACTTGGTCATCCTGCTGGTGGACCGGGGGTGGGCGCAGGAAGTGGCGGCCGGACTGCTCGGCGTCTCCGCCCTCATCGGCGTCCCCGCGCGCCTGGCTTTCGGCTGGATGGGGGACTTCATCGAGAAGCGCCTCTTGATGATCGGCCTGCTCGGCACCCTCAGCGTTTCGGTCCTGACCATGGCCATGACCGATTCCTCCACATGGTTCATGGCCGGCCTGGTGATGTACTCGCTCTGCTACGGCGGCCTCGCCTCGCTCCAGGAGCCTATTCGCGCCGACTACTTCGGCGTGCGCCACTTCGCCAGCATCCAGGGCTTCAGCCGCATGTTCGTGACCGCCGGCAGCGTCATGGGGCCCGTCAGCGCCGGCTTCTTCTACGACCTGACCCACAGCTACACGATCCCCCTCGCGATCTTCGCCGGATCCGCGTTCGTGTCCACGGTGCTCATGTTCTTTACGCTGCCGCCGGCACGCGACTCGCGGAGGTAAGGAACGGGGCGCGACGCCCCCAACCGTCTTTCCCGCGAAACAGGCTGTGCTAAAACGGCCGTTTTCCCGGCGGGAAGTTGCAGCACAGTCCGGTTCATTGTACTCGTTGAGGCGATGAGTAAAACGGGATTCAGTGTCCCCAGGGAGGAACGTTACTTCGAAGACTACGTGGCCGGTTCGGTGCACGAGTTCGGCCCTATAAGCCTTGACGAAGACGAGATCATCGACTTCGGCAAGCGGTTCGTGCCGCAGCCATATCACATCGATCGGGAGCTGGCGAAGAAGACCCTTTACAAGGGGCTTATCGCCAGCGGTTGGCACACGGCGGCGGCCATGATGCGGGTCTACTCGGACAACTATCTTTCGGCGGTGGCCAACCTCGGCTCTCCCGGCGTGGACGAGTTGCGCTGGACCAAGCCGGTGCGGCCGGGGGACGAGTTGACGGTGCGGGTGACGGTGCTGGAGACGCGGCGGTCGAGTTCGAAGCCCGACCGGGGCATCGTCAATTCGTTGCTGGAAACCTTGAACCAGGAGGGCGACGTGGTCATGAGCATGAAGATGATCAACTTCATGACCGCCCGCCAGACGTCCGGGTAGCGGGCAGCATGGTGTCCTTCGACCGTGCTTCGCTACGCTCGGGACGCCAATACAACCAACGGAGCGAGGAGAGGCGTGATCTACGACATCGAAATCAACTCCGCGGCGCACTATCCCGCGGCGGACGTGGTGAGCTTGGTGGAGCAGGCGGAGCAGGCCGGTTTCGGCGCGTTCTGGAAGGGCGAGTCCAACAGCACCGATCCCATGGTGCTGATCTCGGCGGCGGCGAGCCGTACCAGCACCATCAAGCTGGGGACGGCCATCTACCACATCTACGGCCGCAGTCCGGTGACCCTGGGGTTGCAGGCCGCGACGCTGCAGGACCTTTCGGGCGGGCGCGTGCTGCTCGGACTCGGGGTGGCCAACAAGGCCATCGCCGGATGGCACGGCGGCGTCTTCGACCGGCCGCTGCGGCGCGCGCGCGAGTACATGGAAATCGTGCGCGCGGTGGTGGCCGGGGAACGCGTCGAGTACGAGGGGGAGATGTACACGACCGGCAAGCGCTTCCAGCTTTCGTGGAAGCCGCGGCACCCGCGGATGCCCGTCTATCTGGCCGGTCTGGGGCCGCAGATGACCCGGCTCGCGGGCAGGATCTCGGACGGGGTCTTCATCAACATGGCGACCGTGGACAAGATCCGCGAGATCGCGGACCGCACCCAGGCGGCCGCCAAGGCCGTGGGGCGCGGTCCGGTGGACGTCATCGGCAAGGTGCGCGTGTCCCTCAACCCCGACCGCGAGGTGGCGCGCTCGAAGCTCCGGCAGGCGCTGACCTTCTACAACATCGCCGACCACTACAGCACCATGCTGCGGGAGCAGGGCTTCGTCGCGGAAGTGGACGCGGTGCAGGAGGCGTTCCGGAGCGGCGGCTTCAAGGCCGCCATGGGCGCCATGAGCGACGACTACATGGACCGGCTGCCGGTGATTCCGGCCACCTCGGTGGAGGAGATCAAGGACCGGCTCGCGCCCTATGTCGAGGCGGGCGCGACGCGGATGGTGGTGCCCTACGTCCCGGTGAGCGAGCCCGTCGCCGAGGACGCGGCACGGTTCATCACGGCTTGGGGAAAGGCATCCGGCTGACGCTCCATTAGGACGTCTACAACCAATTCAACCATCGAAAAGCGAGGAGAACGCATGTGTGATTTCGCAGCAGACGCAGAGGCCGCGGGCATCCTGGTAGGCCGGACCCTCACCGTGGAACGCGTCCGTCAGCTCAACGCCAAGGACTACTTCTACCAGATGCTCAAGGACAACCCCGAGATGCTCAAGATCTATCCGGGCATCGAGGACGACTTGTTGGAGAACGCCATCGACTGCCACATCCACGCGTATCCCGACTTCGTGCACCGCTCCCAGGACATGATCGAGATCGCCATCGATGCCTCCAAGGCGGGCATGCGCGCGCTGGCCTTCAAGGACCACTGGAACGTCAGCGCCAACGCTTGTTACGTCGTGCAGCGCCACATCGACCACCTCGTCGAGACGGGGGAGCTGGAAAATCGAGTGGAGGTCTACGGCGGCTGCGGCATGTGCTACGGAATGAACCCCGAGTACGTCCGGATAGCGCTCCAGTACCCCAATGCCAAGATGATCTGGTTCCCGACCTTCACCTCGTTCGGGTTCTGGCGCAGCGCCGGCCATCCGGAGAAGGGCGGGGTGCGCCTGGTGAGCGAGGAGGGCGAGGTGCTGCCGGAGGTGGTGGAGATCATGAAAATGGCGGTGGAGAACAAGGTCGGCATCGGCTTCGGCCACACCGACTTCGAGGAACTCCTGCCGCTGTGCAAGAAGGCCAAGGAGCTGGGCGTGCGCGCTACCCTGGACCATCCGCTGCTGGAGCTCAACAAGCTGCTGCTGGACGAGATGAAGGAGCTGGCGGACCTGGGCGTGTACGTGGGCACCTACTGCCAGCCCATGATCCCGAGCCTGTACCAGCCCATCGCCGATCCCATGGAGACCGTCAAGACCATCGCCGAGATCGGTCCCGAGCGCTGCATCATCGGCAGCGACTTCGGCCAGGTGCTGCACCTGAACGCCGTCGACGGCATGCGCGTGTTCATCCGCGCGCTGCTGGGCTTCGGCATCACCAAGGAGCAGATCTCCATCATGCTCAAGGACAACCCGGCCAAGCTCATGTGGCTGGACGACTAGGGCGACCGCGGGTCGCCCCTACGGGGTTCATCGCTGGGTGTGCAGGGGCGACCCGCGGTCGCCCTAGCGGGGTTCATAGCTGGGCGTGTAGGGGCGACCCGCGGTCGCCCTGCAATACGACCAAGGAGTAGACATCAATGGCTGAAGCACTCAACCGGCACAGCCGGACCATCACCCAGGGGCCGGACCGGGCGCCCTCCCGCGCCATGCTCAAGGCGGTGGGGCTGACCGACGAGGACCTCAACAAGCCGCTTGTGGGCATCGCCAACACCTGGATCGAGGTGATGCCGTGCAACTTCCACCTGCGCCGGCTCTCGGCCAAGGTGAAGGAGGGGGTGCGCGCCGCCGGCGGGGTTCCCATCGAGTTCAATACCGTGGCGGTCTCCGACGGCGTCTCCATGGGCACCGAGGGGATGAAGGCGTCGCTCATCAGCCGCGAGGTCATCGCCGACTCCATCGAGCTGGTGACCCGCGGACACCTGTTCGACGCGGTGGTGGCCTTGTCCGGGTGCGACAAGACCATCCCGGGCACGGTCATGGCGCTGGCGCGGCTGGACCTCCCGTCGCTGATGCTCTACGGCGGCTCCATCATGCCCGGGCGCTTCCAGGGCCGCGACGTCACCATCCAGGACGTGTTCGAGGGCGTGGGCGCCCACGCCGCCAAGAAGATGACCGACGCCGAGCTGCTGGACCTGGAGAGCAACGCCTGCCCGGGGCCGGGAGCCTGCGGCGGCCAGTTCACCGCCAACACCATGGCCACGGCCTTCGAGATCCTGGGGATTTCGCCCATCGGCAGCGCCAGCGTGCCGGCCATGGACGACAGCAAGGACGACGTAGCCTACCGGGTCGGCGAGATGGTCATGGAACTCGTGCGCAAGAACCTCACCGCGCGCCAGGTCATCACGCGCGCGGCCCTGGAGAACGCGGTGGCCTCCATCGCGGCCACCGGGGGCTCCACCAACGGCGTGCTGCACCTGCTCGGGGTGGCGCGGGAAGCGGAAGTGGACCTGCGCCTCGACGACTTCGACCGCATCAGCTCCAACACACCGCTCATCGCCGACCTGAAGCCCGGCGGCCGCTTCGTCGCCAACGACCTCTACCGCGCCGGCGGCATTCCGCTGGTGGCGCGCCGCCTGCTGGACGCGGGCAAGCTCGACGGCGACTGCCTGACCGTCACCGGACGCACCTTGGCCGAGGAGGTCGGGGACGCGCCGGAGACGCCGGGCCAGGAAGTGGTGCGGTCCGTGTCCGAGGCGCTGAAGCCCACCGGCGGGCTCGTGATCCTCAAGGGCAACCTCGCGCCCGAGGGCTGCGTGGTCAAGGTGGCCGGGCACGAGCGCACGCGCCACAGCGGACCGGCGCGGGTGTTCGACCGCGAGGAGGACTCCTTCAAGGCGGTGCAGAACGGAGAGATCAACGCGGGCGACGTGGTGGTGATCCGCTACGAGGGTCCCATGGGCGGCCCGGGCATGCGCGAGATGCTGGGGGTCACCGCGGCCCTGGTGGGCGCCGGGCTCGGGGAGTCCGTGGCGCTGCTCACCGACGGCCGCTTCTCCGGCGCCACCCATGGCCTCATGGCCGGCCACGTGGCTCCCGAGGCCGCCCGGGGCGGCCCCATCGCCGCGGTGCGGGACGGCGACACCATCACCTTCGACGTCGACGCCCGGCGCCTCGACGTGGAGATTTCCGAGGAGGAGATGGACAAGCGCCTGCGGGAGTGGAAGGCGCCGGAGCCGCGCTACGCCAGCGGCGTCATGGCCAAGTACGCCAAGCTGGTGTCGTCGGCCTCGGAGGGTGCGGTCACGAGGTAAGTGGATGCGCGGAACCGTCGCCACGTCATAGTGCAGAGCGTCATTCCCGCGGAAGCGGGAATCCAGGCGGGGTGAGGCGGGGAATACGCCCGTTCGGCCCCTCCGTACCCATGACCCATGGATTCGCGCTTCCGCGGAAATGACGTATTCGTAACGTCTTCGCCGGGAGGGTTTTGACACGGACTGGAAAGCGGAAAGCCCGGCGGGGGGTGGGGAGAGCCGCCGGTCTATTTTCAAGGAGGTTGCCATGGCCAAGTACAACAAGATGTCCATGCCCCTGAAGGACGTGAAGGACAAGGAGTTCTTGTCGCAAAGGCTCAAGTGTGAGGGGGTCGGTTTCGGTATCGTGCGCATCAAGCCGGGCAAGGGCGCGGAGTACGTGCACCAGCACGAGGTTCAGGAAGAGGTGTTCATGACCCTCAAGGGCGACGGCACCATCATCCTGGACGGCCGCCGGATTCCCATGCCCGAGGGCACCGTCATCCGCGTGAGCCCGGAGGTGAACCGCGCCATCGGCAACGATTCAAAGCGGGACGTGGTGTTCCTGTGCATGGGCGCGGTCCCGCCGAAGGACTTCCCCTTGGGCGGCCGCACGCTGTTGGGTGACGGCATCCCGCATCGGGACAAGGTGCCGCGCTGGAAGAAGGCGTAAGCGGAAACGAATTGCAGCATCTCAAGAACTGGTCGCTGACCTATCCCGACCGGCGCCATGGGGTGCTGGCGCCCGCCTATGACTTCGTTTCGACCGTCGCCTACATTCCCGACGGCGAGGCGGCCCTCAACTTCAGCTGCACCAAGCGGTTCGATCAGTTCTCGGAAGACGAGCTCTCTCATCTCGCCGCCAGGGCACGCCTGCCGCAAAGACTCGTCCTCGAGACCGCGCGCGAAACAGTGGAACTGTTCCGACAGTACTGGCGCGCGGAGAAGGCAAGTCTACCGCTGGAAGCAAGCGTCGTCGATGCCGTCGAAGCACACCTCCGGACGGTCCCCATCGCCTGAACCGGCAACCGCCGTCATCCATTGATCCCTCGCGGCGCTCGTACTAACATGGACGCCACGATTGGTTGTTCGGGAGGCCCTCCATGAGCAAGCGCGAACACGATCTCGATCGCGAAGTCGTCGTCGAAACCAAGAAGAAGCTCCAGCGGCCGTCGCTCTTCAAGGTGCTGCTGCACAACGACGACTACACCACCAAGGAGTTCGTGGTGCAGATCCTGGAGTACGTCTTCAACAAGGAGAACACGGAGGCCGTGCAGATCATGCTGCACGTGCACCGGAACGGCATCGGCGTGGCCGGGGTCTATCCCTACGAGGTGGCGGAGACCAAGGTGAAGACGGTGGACAGTCTGGCGCGCCAGTACGAGTATCCACTCAAGTGCTCCATCGAAGAGGAATGACGTGATCACCAAGAACCTGGAGGCGGTGCTCAAGGCGGCCTACGACGAGGCCAAGAACCGGCGGCACGAGTTCGTTTGCGTCGAGCACCTGTTGTGGGTGCTGCTCGACGACCCGCACGCCAGCGAAGTCATCCTTCACTGCGGCGGTGACCTCGACCGTTTGCGGCGGGAGCTGGAAGAGTTCTTCGAGACGCGCATGGAGACGCTGCCCGAAGGGACGGAGAAGGAGCCGGAGCAGACCCTGGGCTTCCACCGCATCGTCCAGCGCGCCTTCATTCACGCGCAGACCTCCGAGAAGGCCGAGATCCAGGGGAGCGACTTGCTGGTGGCCCTGTACCGCGAGCAGCAATGCTACGCGCGCTACCTGCTGGAGGCGCAGGACATCAGCCGCTTCGACCTCATCAACTACATCTCCCACGGCGTCTCCAAGCTGCCGGAGGAAGAGCCGCAGCACATTCCCGGGGGCGAGGAGGACGAGGAAGCGGGGCAGGGGCCGCAACGCGATCCGCTGGAGGTCTTCACCACCGAACTGGTGGAGAAGGCGTCCAAGGGACTCCTGGACCCGCTCATCGGCCGCAACAACGAGATCGCCCGCACCATCCACGTGTTGTGCCGGCGGCGCAAGAACAACCCCATCTACGTCGGCGACCCGGGCGTGGGGAAGACCGCCATCGCCGAGGGACTGGCGCTGCGCATCCATGAGGAGAAGGTACCGGAAGTGTTGTCGGACACGCGCATCTACGCCCTGGACATGGGCGCGGTGCTGGCCGGCACGAAGTTTCGCGGCGAGTTCGAGGCACGGCTGAAGGGTGTCATCACGGCGCTCAAGGACAAGCCCGGCGCGGTGCTCTTCATCGACGAGATCCACACCGTGGTGGGCGCCGGCGCCACCAGCGGCGGTTCGCTGGACGCCTCCAACATTCTGAAGCCGGTGCTGGCGTCGGGCGAGATCAAGTGCATCGGCTCCACGACGTACCACGACTACCGGAGCTACTTCGAGCGCGACCGGGCGCTGTCGCGGCGGTTCCAGCGCATCGAGGTGCCGGAGCCCAGCATCGACGAGACCGTCAAGATCCTGCAGGGGCTGAAGCCTCACTATGAGAAGCACCACGGCGTGACCTACAGCCAGCCGGCGCTGCGCACCGCGGCCAAGCTCTCGGCCAAGCACATCAACGACCGCTTCCTGCCGGACAAGGCCATCGACGTCATCGACGAGGTGGGCGCGTCGGTGCGTGTCCTGCCGCCGGAGAAGCGCAAGAAGACCATCGGCCCCAAGGACGTGGAGCAGATCGTCGCCACCATGGCGAAGATCCCGCCGCGCAGCGTCTCCAGCTCCGACAGGGAGCAGCTCGGCAACCTGGACCGGGACATGAAGCTCGTGGTCTTCGGCCAGGACGAGGCCATCGACGCCTTGGCCAGCACCATCAAACTGTCCCGCTCCGGCCTGGGCCAGCCCGAGAAGCCCACCGGCTGCTTTCTCTTCTCCGGTCCCACGGGCGTGGGCAAGACCGAGGCGGCCAAGCAACTCGCCCAGATCATGGGCATCGAGTTCCTGCGCTTCGACATGAGCGAGTACATGGAGAAGCACACGGTGTCGCGCCTGCTGGGCGCCCCGCCGGGCTACGTCGGCTTCGACCAGGGCGGCCTCCTGACCGACGCCATCCGCAAGACGCCCTACGCGGTGCTGCTGCTCGACGAAATCGAGAAAGCGCACCCCGACCTGTTCAACGTGCTGCTGCAGGTCATGGACCACGCCACGCTCACCGACAACAACGGCAAGAAGGCCGACTTCCGCAACATCATCCTGATCATGACCACCAACGCGGGCGGCCGGGAGATGAGCGGCACCGCCCTGGGCTTCGCCCACAACTCCAACGTGGGCAAGGGCAGGGAAGCCATCGAGAAGATGTTCAGCCCCGAGTTCCGCAACCGCCTGGACGCCACCATCTTCTTCAACTCCCTGAGCCCCGTGGTCATCGAGAAGGTCGTCGACAAGTTCATCACCCAGCTCGACGCCCAGTTGAACGAGCGCAAGGTCACCATCCAGCTCGAACCCGCCGCGCGCACCTGGCTCGCCGAGCGCGGCTACGACCCCCAGTTCGGCGCCCGCCCCATGGCCCGCCTCATCGACAACGAGATCAAGAAACGCCTCGCCGACGAGATCCTCTTCGGCCAACTCCAGAACGGCGGCCGCGTCCGCGTCGACGAAAAGGACGGCGAGCTGGTGTTCGAGTACGAGGTGTGACGGCGGGTTTCACGGCTTCCTGGTCGCACTAGATGAGATCCGTGGGAGTCGGCTCGGCCGGCGTAATCTTGTCCAGCTCGCTCCTGAGTCCTTGCTCCATCCGCCAAAGATCGTGGTTCTGCTGCATCCTGAGCCAGAGTCCGGGACCGTTGCCCACGAGTCTCCCGATCCGTAGCGCCATCTCCACCGTAACGGCGTGAGTGCAAGCCAGGATTCTGTGCAATTGCTGACGCGACACGCCAAGCCGTCGGGCTGCCTCGCTGACCGACAAGCCGAGTGCGGGAAGAACGTCCTCGCGCAATATCTCACCCGGATGTATCGGCGGGCGTTCGAGGGGGCGTTTGACCAAGTACTCTGTCATGCGTTCTCCTAATGGTACTGTTCAAGATCCACTCGCAGGGCCTCACCGTCCTGCCAGGCGAATGTGATGCACCAGGGACCGTTGACATGGACACTGTATCGCTCCGGTATTCCGTGGAGACGATGTAGGTTGAAACCCGGCATGTTGATTTCGTCCAATGTTTCGGCCTGATCCAGAATTTCCAGCCGGCGCAGGCAACGCACCTGAAGGGTCGGTTGAACATGGCGGCTGCGGCCCCGTTGGAAGAGTTCAGCGAGCCCTTTGTGACGAAAGCTCTGGATCATGTCGGACTGTAGCATGACCTGTTACAGTGTCAAGGCTCGCCAAGGGATAGAGTGCAGGAGGAAGCGAGTATGGAACGACTCGGGGGCGAGAAACGCACAGGCCTCTTCGAACTCCATGCGGACGCCCCTAGGCGAGCCGATTGGACCGTGTTCGGACGCGTGCCGCACACGGATCGCCGGGGTTTTCTCAAGGGAGCCGGTTTTGCGGCCATGGCGGCGGCGGTCGGCGCAGCGATGCCCTTTCACCGTTACATGCCGGCCGGCTTCATGCCGGAAGCGCTTGCCGCCGGTCCGGTGGGAATCGAGGGCAAGGACGGTCTCACGGTACTCGGCGCGCGGCCGCTGAACGCGGAGACTCCGCCTCATCTGCTTGACGACGAGGTGACCCCTACGGTCCGGCACTTCATTCGGAACAACGGTATCGCTCCGAAGCAGGTGGACGCGGGGACTTGGCGTCTTCGGATCGATGGTCTCGTGCACCGGCCGATGGATCTGAGCATCGAGGATCTGAGGAGACGTTTCGAGGTGGTGAAGCGCCGGCTGACCATCGAATGCGCCGGCAACGGGCGGGCGTTCTTCGAGCCACGCGTGGGCGGCAACCAATGGACGCTGGGCGCGGTGGCCTGTTCTGAATGGACGGGTGTTCGCCTCGCCGACGTCCTGAAGGCGGTGGGCGTGAAGGACAACGTTGTCTACACCGCGCATGTGGGGGCGGATACGGATGTCTCCGGCGCGAGGGGAGAGCTACCGCTCTCCCGCGGGGTGCCCATCGAGAAGGCGATGGAACCGGGCAACCTCATCGCCTTCGGCATGAACGGCGGGCCGTTGCATCCGATGAACGGGGCGCCGCTACGGTTGGTGATCCCTGGCTGGCCGGGGTCCTGCTCGCAGAAGTGGCTCACGCGCATCTGGCTGCGTGACGTGGTGCACGACGGGGCCAAGATGACAGGGAGCTCCTACCGCGTTCCGGAGTATCCGATCGCGCCCGGCGAAATGGTGCCGGACAGCTCCATGGCCTTCATCGGCTCCATGCCTGTGAAATCCCTGATCACGACCCCCGGGAACGGGCTGTCGATCAACGGCCGGAGCCTGTCGGTGGCGGGGCACGCCTGGGCGGGCGACAACGAGGTGGCGCGCGTCGACGTGTCGACCGATTTCGGGGCTTCCTGGCAGCGAGCCGCGCTCGGGCGGCCGGCCAACGGGTATGCGTGGCAGCGGTGGTCGGCGAGGCTGGAGTTTCCCGGCCAAGGCTATTACGAGGTCTGGGCCCGGGCCACCGACGACAAGGGAACCAGCCAGCCGTTTGCCATCGCGTGGAATCCCAAGGGCTATCTCAACAACGCGATGCACCGTATCTTCGTGCGCGTGAGTTGAGCACGGCTCGGGAGCCGCACGGGCCTTGACTAATCCCTCTCCTCCTTCTTCAGCGGGCTCCCGTCCAGCAGATACTCCTGCCGCGCCAGCGTCTCCGACCGCTCTTCCCGAAGATAGCGCTCCAGGGCCTCCCGGAAGCGCTTGTTGCTGACGTAGTGGGCGCTGTAGGTCTTGGCGGCTTCCAGGCCGCGCAGGGTCTTGAAGCTGCCGCCGGCGCCGGCCTCGAAGCGGACCAGCGATTCGTCGATGCAGTGCTCGATGGCGGCGTAGTAGCAGACGTTGAAGTGCAGGTAGCGGTGCTCCTCGAAGGAGCCCCAGTAGCGGCCGTAGAGGGCGTCGGGGCCGCGGATGTTGAAGGTGCCGGCGATGATGCGGCCGTCGCGTTGGGCGACGATGGGGCAGAGGAACGGGTAGGGCCGCTTCAGCAACTCGTCGAAGAAGCGGCCCTTCAGGTACTGGTGGCCGTAGTAGAGGCGGTCGATGTGGTGCTTGTACAGCTCGAACATGGTGCGCTGAATATCCGGGGTGATCTCGTCGTAAGGGAGCGCGCGGATCTGGATGCCCTGGTTGTCCAGCTCACGTCGCTCGCGCTTGATCTTGTTGCGGCGGTCACTCCGGAAGGCGCCCAGGTAGTCGTCGAAGGTGTCGTAGTCGCGGTTCTGCCAGTGGAACTGGAGCCCGATCTTGGGGATGAAGTCGAGGTCCTCCAGCGCTTCCATCTCGTCCTGGTCGCAGAAGTTGATGTGGATGGACGACAACTCGTTGCCGCGGCAGATCTCCACCAGCGCCCGGCCGAGCACGGCGATGATGCCTTCGCGGTTGACGCCGGGGGCGGTGAGGAAGCGCGATCCCGCCACCGGTGTGAAAGGCACGCCCACGAGCATCTTGGGATAGTACTGGATGCCCGCCTGCATGGCGTACGAGGCCCACTGGTGGTCGAAGACGAACTCCCCCATGCTGTGGGACTTGAGGTACATGGGGCAGGCGCCGAGGATGTCCTTGCCCCTCTCGACCACGAGGTGGTGCGGCGCCCAGCCGGTCTTGTCGCACACGCAGTCCGTGGCCTCCAGGCTGTCCAGCCAGTCCCAGCGCATGAACGGCGAACCGTCGCGCACCAACGAGTCCCACGCCTCCCGCGACACCCCGTTGATGCGCCGGACGATGCGGACCGCGAGTTGTTCCTCCCCCATGGCCCCACCTTCTTGCCAGAAGCACCCGATCAGGTCTAGGTGTCTGTCGGAGTAGTTGCGTCGTACCAGGAACAGGCGACCGGGTGGTCGCCCTACAGGGCCGCCGAAGCACAGGCGCTCGGTCAGGAAGGACAGTGACTCTTTTCGCCCTCGGCCTCCTCCTGGCGGCCGCCTTCATCCACGCCACCTGGAACCTTCTGCTGAAACGAGCCGAGGGCGGCCCGGTGTTCCAGTGGCTGTTCGCGGTGCTGTCCGTGGTCCTGTACCTGCCCGCGGTGCTGGCCTTGAGCTGGTATCGTCCCATTGCCGTGGACGCCACCGTGGTCGCGGTGATCGCCGGCAGCAGCGTGCTGCACACGCTCTATTACACGGTCCTCCAGCGCGGCTACCGCGCCGGCGACCTGTCGGTGGTCTATCCGCTGGCGCGGGGTACCGGGCCTTTCCTGGCCGTCATCGGCGCGATGCTGCTTCTCGGGGAACGTCCCCCGGCCGGCGTCCTCGTTGGCGGGACATTCATCATCCTGGGTGTCTTCGTGCTCAGTGGCGGGGGCGGGTGGGCCCGTGCCCAAAGGCCGTCGCGGCCGGCGGTGTTGTACGGTCTGGCCACCGGCGTGGTGATCGCCAGCTATACGCTGTGGGACAAGAACGCGGTCACCGCGATGTCCATCGCGCCCTTGCTGCTGGATTGGGGCACCAACTGCGGCCGCTCCGTGTTGCTGGCGCCGGTGGCCTTGCGCCGCCGGCGGGAGTTGCGCGGCGCCTGGCGGGACCACCGGCGCGAGGCCCTGGGCGTGGCGCTGCTGAACCCCCTGGCCTACATCCTCGTGCTGACGGCGTTGCAGATCACCCCGGTGAGCCACATCGCGCCCGCGCGCGAGATCAGCATCCTGGTGGGCGCGCTCATGGGGATACGTCTCCTGGGCGAGGGAAGCGCCAGGGTCCGGTTGCCGCCCGCGGCAAGCATGACCCTGGGCCTGATCCTGATCGTGATGAACGGGTCCGCGCCGTAGCGGACGGGTCCGTTAGTTGACGGTCACGTACCGCGCCAGGCGGGAGGCCTCCGGCTCCGAGGCGTGCTTGCCGATCTTCGCCCGGAAGTCGTCGATGTCGGCGAAGGGACGAGCCTGCTTGAGTGCCTTGAGCAGCGCGTCGGTGAGGCCCGGAATCGTCATGAGCGCCGCATCGCCGGCCTTGTTGGCGTCCATGGGCACGAACACGTACTGCTCCAGGCGCGCCACCTCGGCGTCGTCGACGTACTTGCCGATCTCCCGCCGGAACTCCGCGATGCCCCGGTAGGGCCTGTATTCCTGAAACTCCCAGGTCATGCGCCGCCCGACGCCCGGCACCATGCGGATGGAGGCGACGCTGGCCGTGTTGAGATTGATGGGAAGGAACAGCCGCGCGTAGAGGGCCTTGCGCTGTTCGGCGCTCAGTCCCGACGCGAGCGTCTTGTCCAGGGCATCCATATCCGGATACGGCCGGCCCGCGACAATGCGGCCGGCCAGGTCCGGGTTCACCCCGGGCAAGCCGGCCAGCGCCGCGGCGGTGGCCGTGTTGGGGTTCAGGACCCCCGTGTTCTTGCCCACCTGGGCGCGGGTGTCCGGAGCGGTGGCGAGGGACAGTGCGATTGCCATGACCAGCAGTGTTGCCAGCCGGATGTTTCGAGTGTTCACGGTTGCTCTCCTTCCGCTTCGTACGATAGCCGTTTCGGGTTGAAGACAGGGTGTCGGAACGCGTACAGAAGTCCCAGCAAACCCAGTTGCATCATCGTGCCGGGCGCCAGCGCCGGCATCGCGCCGGTCATGGCCTCGCGGAACAGCTCCAGGCCGGCCATCGCCGGGCTCATCTCCAGCTCGAATTCCACGTTGCTCTCGTAGTGGTGCCAGATCCCCACCGGCCCCGCGAGGACGGACAGGGCCATCAGCACCTGAAAGACCCGCAGGCTCCACCGCGTGCGTTTCCTGATCCAGACGCCGGTGGCCACCAGGCCGGAAGCCAGGAGGATCAGTGGGATCCACTGCTCGAAGTCCTCCGTATGACCGAGGAGAAACAACTCCACACCCGTCCCGAGCATCCCGAGCACGAGAATCAGGAGCAGCAGGCGGCGGAACAAGGACTCGTTCTGGAGAATGCTTGCCACGAGAATTGGACGCTCCTTACCGCCGGCGCTTCCGGAAGCTGGGGTCGGGCGTGCCTTTCCAGCAGCGGGCGACAAACGGGTAGCCCTCGGTGATGAAATAGGCGTAGGAGCCGTCTGGGAACTCCGGGGACCGGATCACGGCGCCGTTGCATTCATCCAGATCGCCGCTGCCGGCGACGTATTGCCAGTCCTGCACGAAGGCCCCGTCATGGGCGCCGTCGGGGGCGTCCCCGCTTGGGCGCGCGCCGGGCTTGAGCCGGTAGGAGCTCCGGATCTTCCGCACGCCGTTCCCGAGGTCCCCCGTGACCGCGTAGACCGGATAGCCGTCGGCGGCCCAGCCGATCAGGGGCGAATGCGCATCGGCCTTCCAGCCCAGCCGCTGCATCAGGCCGGTGGGCAGTGCGTGGTAGTGGTAGGCGCCGGTGCGCTGAACGTGCGCGTGGTTGGCGTCCAGCCCCAGCCGTACCGCGCCGCCGAGGGCGTCGTAGTTCCAGCCGCCGCGCTCGCCGTGCCAGAATTCCGCGGTCGGCGCCTCGAACGGCACGCCGTTGACCGCCACGCCCCAAAGCCAGCGACGCGACCGGGTCGTCCTGCCCGCCGGCGCCGGCTCGGTGGTGACGGTGAACGCGTAGTCCTGCGGCGTGATGGTGTGAGGATTGCCGCGGTTCGGGAAGGTTCCGACCCGGTGCGCCGGGATGCCGTTGGAGCGGATGGTCCGGGTGGTGCCGGACACTTCGATGGACGCCTTCGGCGGGCCGGCCGTCTCGTTGGCGGGCACGAGCCTTACCGCGGCGCTTTCCGTTGCGACGTGGAAGCGGGCCGGCCGTCTTCCTTCCCGTTGAGCCATCGCCGTCACCGCGAGCAGCATCGCGGTCAAACCTACGACAGCACAGACAAACGGTTTCATGAGCATTAGACCGAACGGGGTTCCTGGGGAACGGGCTGTGTGAGACTGATTGGATACCGGAACGGTACCGATGCTTGTAGCGTCATTCCCGCGGAACAGGCTGTGTCAAAACACTATTTCAGCGAGGCAATCCCCCCGATTCGTCATTCCCGCGGAAGCGGGAATCCAGGGGTGGCGAGGCGGGGAAACGCCCTTGTAGTGCCCCACCACCACCCCTGG
>Ga0209544_1000774_pt1 | contig 40188 bp, 33 predicted proteins | sample MesohylPK_FD_187297 | JGI IMG/M metagenome (GOLD analysis project Ga0209544, IMG submission 187297) | Host-associated microbial community of the marine sponge Aplysina aerophoba from Gulf of Piran - sponge mesohyl, lysed by proteinase K... | ecosystem: Host-associated > Porifera > Sponge >... | reverse complement strand
TAGGCGCTCGGAGGCGCAGGGGGGGTAGGCAACTCTCGATCGAGTGTCCCGTGAATTCTATATAAACTTGTTTTTTTGCTTTCCGCCAGATTCTAAATATCTAGCTTATGAAAGGTATCGGGGGGGGTCGGGGTAGAACTAAACTCCCGTTGTAAAGGGTTATTTCATTATGTGCTGAGTTTTTCATGGAACCAATTTTCTCCTTATTGCAAATTGCCCATGCAAAATCTCCCGTGGTGAGAACTGCGGGTTAGTACCATCCCGTCGGTCTAGATACAAACGGTCAGTATAACTAAATATAATGTCACCGTCTATTCTCAGTTCCACCCGGGGCTTTTGCGCAGGGCGGTCTCACGCTGTGGGCGAAGCATCAGGTGTAGAGAGGGAAAAAAGGAAGTGAACGTTTCCAAATCGCGGTTCAGACCATCTTTGAGAGATGGTGCGCTTTAAAGTTCAGCCGGCGATTGTAAAGCTTTCGCTGTCAAGGAACTGGCGGCGCAACACAAAGGGGGAGAACGGGAAGATAAAGAAGGGAGAAGCTTCCGGAGAGCGGAAAAAAACCCGCTAAGAAGGATATCACAGGAGACCGTGATTAAAGAAAACCGTCACTCCTCGCGGGATGCCTCGCGAAAAGTCCAGCGGGAGTTCAGGTAGTAGTTAAGCAAAGCGCCGGGGGCAATTCCTCCCGCTTGAAGCAGTACGGGCAGGACTTTCGGGAAAAGCATCGATAGGACAACAAAGACCGTGTAGCTGAGCAACAGCGTTGTCATAGAAACGATCATGAATTTGAATCCCCTTACGGACCTGCGGCTGGTCATGGCGCGGTCACCGAAAGTCCAGTGATTGTTCATCAGGAAGTTTGAAATGATGGAAGCCAATATGGCCGTCGGCGACGCAAGGAACTTGTTAAGCCCGAGTTCAATGAGCAGGGAGAAGGAGCCGAGGTTCACGAAGACTCCGCAAGTGCCCACAAGGGAAAACTTGACGAAGGTAAGATGGCTTCTCAGGCGCAGCAGCAGCACGCTGAAGAAAAATTCAAGCATGTTCAGCATACCGAGCTTGGTTTCTCCGCGCTCGCGCTCGCGAAAATGAATCGGTTCCTCAACGACCCGCGCCCCGCAGTTAATCAGTCGGTGCAGGAGATCCACCTGAAACACGTAACCCCGGGCCTGGACGCTCTCGATTTTCGCTTCTCTTAACTTCTCCGCTCTTATGGCCTTAAATCCCGCGGTGCAGTCCGAAATCCCTTTCAGACCGCCGATCCACCTAGCCAGACGATTCCCCCAGCGGGAGAGCAGCCGTCTCCCGGCGTGCCATCGTTCATCAAGCGATCCGCCCGCGACATAACGGCTTCCTATGGCTACATCCGCTCCCCCCGCAATGCGGTCAAGCAGTCTGCCCGCGGCGGCGGGGTCATGCGAGAAATCGGCATCCATCTGTACTATGACGTCAGCGCCGAGGGTATCTATGGCGTGGGTCATTCCCCGCACGTATGCGTCTCCAAGTCCGCGCCGCTTGCCCTGGATCAGGCGGACGCGACCGTCGACCTTTTCCATGAACTCCCGCACCAGATGAGCCGTGCCGTCAGGACTTTCGTCGTCAACAATAAGAAATGCCACGTCCAGGTCCCCGTAGAGTTCCGTGAGTCGGCTCAGCAGGGGATTTATGTTTAACGCTTCGTTATACGTGGGAATAACGAAGCATATTCTTACGTCGCGTATTTCTTTATTCAACTAGACAACCTCGCTCCGCGACACGGATTTACAAAAGAATACAGCAACAACATTTTTTTCTAGGCAAAAACTTTCTGTCAAGGCTGCTTCAGGAAATATCGAGTCAGAGGAACGCCTGTTCAACCTGAATTTCCAACTACTAGGGGACGAAGTGACATTCAAGACAGACTTCATCTTGTGTTTCCATGCTTTTTTGTATCATCGGGTTTTCAGAATCCGGTTCTTCTGCCCCTCAAAGCGTCATCTCAATCTTCTTGTAGTTGGGAATCCAGGCTCAATGAATACTGTCAGGTTATCCGGGAGAAAAGACACAATGTCTTGGCTTCAGAACAAGAAATTATGTGCCTTTCGGAACTGCCTACTTGCTGTATTTTGCAGTCAAACCCAGTTACGGAAATGACAACCGGGAAGAAAAACCGGGCCTGATTACTTGATCAAAACTTTCAGGAACTCTTTTTTTCCGATCTTAACCTCGAAAGCGGCCTTGTCGGGAAACTCCGAATTCGGATCGGTGTACTTATCTCCGTCTATGACAAGCCCTCCCTGGGATATGAGCCTCTTGGCCTCCCCTTTAGTGCTGATGGAATCGGACACTTCCAGAACAAGGTCAACTACCTTGCGGGAGCCGGCAGCGTATGCCTTTTCCTTCGCGTCTTCCGGAAAAGATCTCTTTGAGAACTTGGTTTCGAAATCCCGTTCGGCTTCAAGGGCGCTCTGGGAGTCATGGAGCCAGGAAACAATTTCTCTGGCAAGCGCTTTTTTCGCATCCATGGGATGCCCGGTTTCTAAATTTCGTATCTCTTTTTCATCGCAGGTGCTTAAAAGAAGATAATATCTCCACATAAGCTCGTCAGAAATTGACATCATTTTCCCGTATATATCCTGTGGAGATTCGTCAAGACCTATATAGTTTCCAAGCGATTTTGACATCTTCTTTACCCCGTCTGTTCCCTCAAGTATCGGAAGAAAGACTCCTACCTGCGGAGACTGTCCGTAATGTCTCTGGAAATCGCGGCCGAGCAGTATGTTGAAGGTCTGATCCGTGCCGCCGAGTTCAACGTCGCAGCGCATCTGCACCGAGTCGTATGCCTGCACCAGGGGATATATGAACTCCCTGAGGGAAATAGATACTCCTTCTCTGTACCTCTTTGAGAAATCATCCCGGTCCAGTATCCGCGAGACATTAACCAGAGAGGTAAGTCCGAGAAGCTCTTCTGAATCGAGTTTGCTGAGCCAGCGGGAGTTTGAAAGAACTTGAGTCTTTTTTCTGTCAAGAACCTTGAAAACCTGACGTTCGTAAGTCCTTGAGTTCTTAATTATCTCCTTTTTTGAAATCGACGGGCGGGTCTCACTCCTGCCCGAGGGGTCTCCTATATAGGCGGTAAAATCCCCTACCAGGAAAAGAACCTCGTGACCCAAAGTCTGAAAATCGCGGAGTTTCTTGAGGATTATCCCGTGACCCAGATGCAGGTCGGGAGAGGTTGGGTCAAACCCTGCCTTTACCTTAAGCGGACGGTCGTTCTCCCTTGAAGCCTCGAGCTTCAAAAGAAGCTCCTCTTCGGGAATTATCGCCTCGGTTCCCCTTCTTATTACCTTTAATTGTTCTTCAGGATCAGCAAAGGCCATCTGGAAATCCCTCCTCGCGGCAGGTTTAGCGTATTTATGGAAGGTCGGTTGATCCCATTAGATATCTGTCGCACTCTCTTGCGGCTTCCCGCCCCTCGTTTATCGCCCACACCACAAGACTTTGTCCCCTGCGCGAGTCCCCCGCGGCGAAAACTCCCTCGATGTTCGTCATGTACTTTCCGTACTCCGCCATGGCGTTCGACCGCTCGTCGGTACGGATATTCATCTGCTTCAGAAGTTCCTGTTCGGGTCCCAGGAATCCGAGAGCTAAAAGCACTAGCCCACACGGCCACCTCTGCTCGGAGCCCTCCACTTCCCGAAACGACATCCTTCCGTCATCTCCCCTGTACCACTCAATGCGCACGGTCTCAAGTTCCGCTACCCTGTCCTCTGCGTCTCCTATGAATCTTTTGGTAAGAACCTGATACCTTCTCGGGTCTTCTCCGAAAACCGCCATGGCCTCCTGCTGGCCGTAATCAAGTCTGTACACCCTCGGCCATTGCGGCCACGGGTTATCCACCGCTCTCTCCGTGGGAGGTTGGGGAAGTATTTCGAACTGAAGAAGGCTCCTGCATCCGTGTCTCATGGATGTCGCTACGCAGTCGGTTCCGGTGTCGCCGCCCCCGAGAATGATAACGTCCTTGCCTGCAGCGGAGATATAGCGGCCGTCGCTTAGTCCGCTGTCAAGAAGGCTCTTCGTGTTCGCCCTCAGGAACTCCATCGCGAAGTAAATTCCATCAAGGTCCCTTCCTTCTATCGGAAGATCTCTGGGTTTCGTCGCTCCCGTGCATATCACGACCGCGTCAAAATTCTTTACGAGTTCGTTTCCGTCTATATCCTTTCCCACTTCCGTGTTGGTAACGAACTCGATTCCCTCTTCTGCGAGTATATCGACGCGACGGTCAACTATTTTCTTGTCAAGGTGGGGATTGGGAATTCCGTACATTAGCAGTCCGCCGATGCGGTCGTCCCTTTCAAACACGGTGACCAGATGTCCCGCCTTGTTAAGCTGCGCGGCGCACGCAAGTCCCGCGGGTCCCGAGCCTATGACGGCAACTTTTTTCCCTGTTCTAATCTCGGGGGGCTCGGGCATTATCCACCCTTCCTCAAAACCCCTGTCGACTATTGCGCACTCTATGCTCTTTATGGTGACCGCGGGCTCGTTTATTCCCAGAACGCACGATCCCTCGCAGGGGGCAGGACATATTCGGCCCGTGAACTCGGGAAAATTGTTAGTCTTATGAAGCCTCTCGAGGGCCTCTCTCCAGAGGCCTGAGTAAATCAGATCGTTCCACTCGGGTATAAGATTGTTTATGGGACACCCCGAGGCCATGCCGCCGATTATCTGCCCCGTCTGGCAGAAGGGAACACCGCAGTCCATGCATCTTGCGCCCTGGAGCGCAAGCTCTTTTACCGGAAGATGTCCGTGAAACTCGTCCCAGTCACCGATTCTCTGGGCAGGATCCCGGTCAGTCCCAAGCTTCCTCTTGTAATTCATAAAACCTGTGGGATCACCCATTGAAAAACTTCTCCTCCGTTCGAGTTTCCGTGTTAGTTTCCGCTTACGCGCGCGAGATCTCTTTTGTTTTCTTCAAAGGCAGCCATAAGGGCTTCGTCACCGGAAAGGCCCCTCTGTTGCGCGTGGTTTATGTGCTCAAGCATTCTCTTGTAATCTTTCGGTATCACTTTCACGAATCCAGGAAGGCTTTCTGTCCAGTCTTCCAAAATCCGCTTTGCTACCTCGCTTCCGGTATACTCAAGGTGTTTTCTTATCATTCCCAAGAGTTCTGCTTCTTCATCCTCTTCCACGAGTTCGAGAAATACAGATTCTGTATTGCATCTTCCCTCAAAATCCCCCTCGGGGTCGTAAACATACGCTATGCCGCCTGACATCCCGGCCGCGAAGTTCCTCCCGGTCGGACCCAGCACCACAACGCGGCCCCCGGTCATATATTCGCAGCAGTGATCCCCGACCGACTCTACCACGGCGCGGACTCCGCTGTTTCTGACGCAGAACCTCTCACCGGCAATACCCCTCACGTAAGCCTCCCCTCCGGTGGCACCGTAGAACGCAACGTTCCCGATTATGATATTCTCCTCGGCGGCGAAAGTGGATTCCTTCGGTGGATAGATGACTACCTTTCCGCCGGAGAGCCCTTTCCCTGTATAGTCGTTTGAGTCGCCTTCAAGAACGAGTGTCATGCTCTTGGGAACGAAGGCCCCGAAGCTCTGGCCCGCCGAACCCGAGAAATGGAGCCTTATGGTGTCCTCCTCGAGCCCGTCAAGACCGTACCTTCTCGTAAGCTCGCTTCCGACTATGGTTCCAACGGTCCTGTTCACGTTTTTTATGGGAACAGCAGCCTCGACCCGCTCACCCCTTTCAATCGTAGGGCGACATATTTCCATCAAGACGGTTTCGTCAAGGGAGTTCTGTATGCCGTGGTCCTGTTCGATCTGGCAGTAGGTTCCCCAGTCCTCAGGAACTTCGGGACGGAAGAGAATACTGCTTAAGTCTATGCCTTTGGCCTTCCAGTGATCAACCGACTTTCTCATCTCTAGGCGGTCCGTTCTGCCTATCATCTCGTCTACGGTCCGAAAACCCATCTTCGCCATTATCTCTCTGAACTCCGTGGCGACAAAATGCATGAAATCGACTACGTGCGCCGGGTTTCCCGTGTATTTCTTTCTAAGCTCGGGGTTCTGCGTGGCAACTCCGACGGGACAGGTATCAAGATGGCAGACCCTCATCATTATGCATCCGAGAACTATCAGGGGAGCCGTGGAAAAGCCGTACTCCTCGGCACCCAGAAGGGCCGCAATGGCAACATCCCTTCCGGTTTTCATCTGACCGTCGGTCTCTAGAACCACCCTGCTTCTCAGGTTGTTAAGAACTAGGGTCTGGTGTGTTTCGGCTATGCCGAGTTCCCAAGGAAGTCCCGCGTGGTGTATGCTGCTTTGCGGAGATGCTCCAGTTCCCCCCGAGGTTCCGCTTATGAGTATCACATCCGCGTGACCCTTCGCCACGCCCGCGGCTATGGTCCCAACGCCTACCTCCGAAACCAGCTTGACGTTTATCCTCGCATGCTTGTTCGCGTTTTTAAGATCGTAGATAAGCTGCGCCAGATCCTCGATCGAGTAGATGTCGTGGTGCGGGGGCGGCGATATAAGCCCCACTCCGGGAGTCGAGAATCTCACCTTGGCTATCCACGGGTAGACCTTTCTTCCCGGAAGCTGCCCCCCCTCACCGGGTTTTGCCCCCTGGGCTATCTTTATCTGTATTTCGTCTGAGTTCACCAGGTATTCGCTCGTGACGCCGAAACGACCCGAGGCAACCTGTTTTATGGCGCTTCTCCTGAGGTCCCCGTTCGGATCGGGGGTGTACCTGTCGGTGTCTTCTCCGCCTTCGCCCGTGTTGCTCTTTCCGCCTATGCGGTTCATCGCGACCGCGAGGCTCTCGTGGGCCTCCTTGCTTATCGCCCCGTAGGACATGGCCCCCGTTTTGAACCTTCTGCATATGCTCTCGACCGACTCCACCTCGTCAAGCGGAACCGGATTGTCCGAGAACTTAAGCTCCATCAGGCCGCGAAGCGTAAAATGCTCTTTTTCCTCGTCGTTTGCAAGCTTCGTGTATTCCTTGAACCTCTCGTAGCTTCCCGTCTGGCAGGCTTCCTGGAGCTTGTGCACGGTGCGCGGGTGGTACATGTGGCGCTCTCCGTCGGGTCTCCACCTGTAAACCCCTCCGGTCTCAAGCGTCGCAACTTCAACATCCCTTTCAGCGTATGCTCTCGAGTGGCGTTTTACCGACTCTTCGGCTATAACGTCCACTCCCACTCCCTGTATCCGCGAAGCTGTCCAGGTGAAATACTTCTCGATAAACTCGGTGTTAAGCCCTAACGCCTCGAATATCTGGGCCCCGTGGTAGCTCTGCACAGTGGAGATGCCTATTTTGGACATTATCTTCACTATGCCCTTAACGAGACTTTTCACATACCCCGAGACCGCTTCCTCATAAGACATGCCCACAAGCATGTTCTGGTGAATCATGCCGTTTAGGGTTTCGTAGGCCATGTAGGGAGCGATCGCGCTTGCGCCGTAGCCTATAAGAAGCGCCATGTGATGGGTTTCCCTCGGCTCGCCCGACTCGACGACGAGCGCCGCGCGCATCCTGTTTCCGTTTCTTATCAGGTGATGATGAAGCCCCGAGACCGCGAGCAAAGCGGGAATGGGGGCATTTTGAGCGTCAAAACCCCTGTCCGAGAGAATCAGGATGTTGGCACCTTTTTCTATGAGTTCGTCGGCGCAGGCGAATACTCCTGAGAGCGCCTCCTCGAGTCCCTCGGTTCCCTTTTCGGGATCAAAAAGTGTAGAAATTACCTCACAGCGGAACTTTTCCCCGTTAAGTGTTTTCAGCTTCTCTATCTCGGGATTGGTAAGAAACGGAGTTTCGAGTTCTAATTTCTCGCAGCTTTTCTCCTCGGGACGCAATATGTTGGCCGTCGTCCCGAGCGTGACCATGGTCCCGGTTATAAGTTCCTCTCGTATGGCGTCAATCGCAGGATTTGTGACCTGGGCAAACATCTGCTTGAAGTAGTTGTAAAGAAGTTTCGATTCATCAGACAGCGCCGCAAGCGGAGTATCGATTCCCATGGCCCCCACAGGCTCGACCGCGTTTTTCGACATCGGGCCCAGAAGAATGCGCAGGTCCTCAAACGTGTAGCCGAAAACTCTCTGCCTGGTAAGAAGCTCTGGGGGATCATACTCGGGCGGAACCTCGGGGGGCTCTTCTTCCATCATCCCGGAGAAACTCTCCATGTTTTCTTCAAGCCATTTTCCGTAGGGTTTTTCCGTCGAAAGTCTTTTCTTAAGTTCTGTGTCCCCGACGATGCGGCCTTCACGGGTGTCTATCAGAAGCATCCTTCCCGGAAGCAGCCGCCCTTTGTAGCTCACTCTCTCGGGTGGTATGTCAAGGACTCCCACTTCCGAGCCCAGAACCACGATATCGTCTTTTGTCACGTAGTATCTGGTGGGGCGCAGCCCGTTTCTGTCAAGCACCGCGCCTACCTTCTCACCATCGGTAAAAGCTATTGAAGCGGGACCGTCCCAAGGTTCCATGAGACAGCTGTGAAACCTGTAGAAATCTTTTTTCTCAGCTGACATGCTCTCGTGCTTTGACCACGGCTCGGGAATCATCATCATCACGGCGTGCTCTATCGAGTAACCCGAGAGACACAGAAATTCCATGGCGTTATCAAAAGAGGCGGAATCGCTTCCCTCGGGAGCTATCACGGGGAAAATCTTTTCGATATCGTCGCCGTAGAACTCCGATTCCAAAACAGCCTGCCTTGAGTGCATCCAGTTTATGTTTCCCCGAAGCGTGTTTATCTCCCCGTTGTGTATCACGTACCTGTAAGGATGAGCCCTGTCCCAGCTCGGAAACGTGTTCGTGCTGAAACGGGAGTGAACAAGCGCTATAGCGCTCTCCATGAGATCGGATTCAAGGTCAAGAAAATAGGGTTCAAGCTGCCATGTAACGAGCATGCCCTTGTAAACTATGGTTCTGGACGAAAAACTGGATACGTAGAAATACTCGTCGCGCCCGGCGGTTTTTATTTCTGCCTCGGCACGCTTTCTTATTATGTAGAGCCTTCTCTCGAAATCGTCTCCTGCAGGAGTCCCGTCCCCCCGCCCGATGAATATCTGCCTAATCCCGGGCTCGCACCCGAGTGCGGTCGCGCCCAGAGAGGAATTGTCGGTCGGAACCACCCGCCAGCCCAAAACGGTCTGGCCCTCTTCGGTGACTATATTCTCAAGTCTCTTTTTTGTTTTCTTCTCAACCGCCGGATCGGGGGAGAGAAAGATCATTCCGACCCCGTAATCCTCCTCCGCCGGGAGGGTTATTCCCTCGGTTCCAAGAACGTCAGCGAAGAACGCATGGGGTTTCTGAAACAGTATCCCGGCTCCGTCTCCCGTATTCGGCTCGCATCCGCAGGCCCCGCGGTGCTCAAGGTTTTTGAGCACAGTTATGGCCTGGCGTATTATAGCATTTGACCTGACGCCCTTCACGTTAACGACGAATCCTATCCCGCAGGAATCGTGCTCAAACGCAGGATCATAAAGACCCTTTTTTTCGGGAAGTTTCTTAAAATTCATATAATCTGTCCGCCTGTTGTGTCGTTATGAAAAAACAAAGCGAGAACTGATGAGGCGCAAGCAACCTCTTCTGACGCCTCCCGTAATTATAACATAAATCCCGAACTCCGCACACACACAACTCGTGGTTATAATAAACAACCATAGACCATGAACTCAACCAATAACAGCCAGGAAAAAAAAGACCCAGAAAGCATAATCCTCTCTTTTCACATGGAGTCAAGCGCAACTTTGTGGAACAGGATATTCGAGGGTTTTTCCTCCGAGATGGTCCTTGTGAGCAGGTTCGAGGGAAAGGACAGAAAGGCCCTTGAGATACTCTACAGGTTCGGCTCCATGGTCGTGGAAAGATACGCAAAGTGCGCTGTAGAGCCCAGGGTCTACGGAATAGTCATAAAAAAAGACGTGAGCGACGAGACCGAGGAAACGGTAAACGAGTGGATGGACCTGATGCGTACGCTTCGTCGCGAAATAATCGGGGTTCTCTAAAAGACAGTATCTCCCGTAATCACCTTGCGAAGGTCACCCTCATCCGTTCTCAGATAAAGAAATCCGGTTGCATCGACGCGTTCCACAACTCCGCTTATAACCTCCCCTGAGACGTCTACAGATATCTCCCTTCCCACAAATCCCCACCTCTCAATCCACATATCCACAATCGCCTGTGTCCCGCGGCGGCGAAACTCTCCGTAGAACCGGTCAAGGGCATTAATAAGCTCCGCGCAGAACTTCTCCCTGTTAACTTCCTCTCCAAGTAGTATAGAAAGAGAGGTGGTTTTCTCCGAAATATCCTCCATCTCGCGGCGGATGAACTCCTCGGGCAAATTAAGATTAACCCCGATACCAATCACGAGATAATTGACCGCGCCGTCGGAGGTGCCAAGTTCCGTGAGTACCCCCGAAATTTTCTTCCCGCCGACAAGAATATCGTTCGGCCACTTTATCTCGGCGTCTACGCCGTAGGCTGAGAAAACTTCGACAAGGGCACAGGACGCAAGAAAAGTAAAGACGGAAGATTCCTGCGGGGAGACCTGCGGGCGAAACAAGGCGGAGAGATAAAGATTCATGCCCCCGGGAGATAACCACTTTCGCCCAAGCCGCCCCCTGCCCACGGTCTGCGAATCGGAAACCACTACCGTTCCGTCCGCGTCTGAGCCTTCCGCTATTAGTTCACGCAGGACATCATTTGTGGAACCTACTTCATTGAAGACAAAAAGCTGCCCCCCGACTTTTTCCGCCTGAAGATGGTTTCTAATTCTCAAGACTTCCATGCAGATAAAGCACCCCTTTTGCTTGATATTCAAGTATTATAGTCGGAACCCCGGCTCAAGAGAAAAAAACCCAAGTTCCATGAAACGACTTCTTTCGAAAAACCTTGCGATTCCGCTTGTCGCTTACGGGGTTGTGGTAGTGGCGATAATCATCTCAAGAACCGCGATTGGCCGAGAGTACGCGCTTTTGCTCTCGGCGGGGTTCATGCTCTGGGCTCCCTTTCTACTTGACCGCGGTGCGGCAGATGTTTTGAGGTTCGACCCGCGGGGGCTGGTTCGGGGAGCGATAATTTCTATTGCGGTGCTTTTTTCTTACTTGGTCTGCCTATATCTTCTTTCAGCCTACTTGGGGAAAACGGTTAAGTTCGTTGAGCCGACGGCGCTTTTCGTGCTGACGCACCTTGTGGCTATCGCGTTTCCCGAGGAGTTTTTCTTCAGGGGATACCTTCAGAGAACTTTCGGCGGCGGGTGGGACGCGATTATCGCGGCAAGCGTGCTTTTCGCAATGGCACACCTTCTTGTTATCTGCGTGTTCACCGGCGGGGGGGTATGCGGACAGAACGCCCTTACGTTTTTTCCTTCTCTCTTAATGGGGTATCTATACATGAGAACCGGGACTATATGGTCAAGCGTTTTCTTTCACTTCGCCGCGAATATCGTCTACCTGTCTTTCAGAATTGCTTAGCCTTAATCATCCCAACAATATCCACTACCGGTTTCGGTGCCGGACCATGATGGCGGAGTTTCTCACATTTCACTCCAAAGGATACAAAACGGTTTTAGGAATATGTTACTTGCTTCTTTTTTTAATAAGAATATACTCTTAAGAGCTAATTAACTGGGATAAAATAGACTTAAGAGCTTATGACCGCTAAAAATCTGCTAAACACTACTCCACCGTACACGGTTGAGCGAACGCTGAAGCGCCTCGGCCGCAATCTGCGTACAGCCCGGCTTCGCAGAAACCTTACAATCAAAAGTGTTGCGGAAAAAATCGGCACAGGCCCCCGTCCGGTTTCTGATGCCGAAAAAGGCAAGCCTTCAACCGGCATCGCCGTTTATATAGCCCTTCTCTGGGTTTACAACCTGCTCGAACCCATGGATGAGATTGCAGACCCAGTTCTGGACGAAGAGGGGTTGGCGCTATCGATGGGCAGGGAACGCGCCCGCTCCCGCACAACGGAAGGCTTGGAAAATGACTTCTAGGAAATCAAAGTGAACGGCGAGTGCTATGTCTACATTGTTCTTCCCGGTGAAACGGAATTCGTGACAGCCGGGAAATTCGTACTGACCAAGAATCGGTTCGATGTACCCGTCGGCAAGTTCGTTTACGGCCAAAGTTACCTGGCACGTGAAAATGCGGTCCCGATTGACCCTTTTGAGCTAAATCTCGGCACAAAAATTTTTGAGACAAAGCGCCTCAAAGGTGTTTTCGGTACACTGCGCGACGCAGGTCCAGACTACTGGGGCAGGCGGGTTATCGAGAAACACTCCGGCAAGACCCAGCTTGGCGAGCTTGACTATCTGCTGTATTCGCCGGATGACCGCGCCGGTGCGCTTGGCTTCGGATTGAACAGAGAACCTCCTGCTCCGCGTCGCGAATTCAACCAAACAATGGATCTTGAGAAACTGCAGAGTTTGGCAAGTGCCGTAGTTAACGATGAAGACCTACTCCCTGATCAAGAAACCGAACGGATACAGGAACTGCTGCTTTTGGGCACATCCATGGGCGGCGCGCGGCCTAAGGCGGTAGTCGAAGACAGCAGTGGTCTTTGGATTGCTAAATTTAATCGTCCTGATGACAGATGGAACTATGCTCGGGTTGAGCACACAATGCTGGTTCTTGCACGCGCCTGCGGCATACAAAGCGCTGAGAGCCGCGTGGAAACGATCGGAGACCGAGATGTGCTGCTTGTCAAACGATTCGACAGGGAAAAGACCGACCAAGGATACCGCCGCGCCCGGATGTTAAGCGCGCTTACGCTCCTGGGTTCAGAAGATTCATATCAGGATCGTGATAAATGGTCGTATCTGTTGCTGGTTGAGGAGTTGCGCAGAATTTCCTCGGGAGAGAGACTGGATGCTCAAGAACTGTTCCGACGCATGTGCTTTAACGCCCTTATCTCAAATACAGATGACCATCCGCGAAACCACTCCGTTATCGCGCTAAAAGAGCACTGGCGACTCTCGCCGGCTTATGACCTTATGCCTTCTGTACCGGTGAGCATTGAACGGCGGGACTTGGCACTTATTTGCGGCGATGCGGGCCGTTACGCTCACGCTAAGAATCTGCTGTCCCAATCCGCTCGTTTTATGCTCGCACCCCAAGAGGCACGAGCGATCATTCAGACTATGGAGCAGACCATAGCAGATAGATGGTATGAAATCTGTCGAGCCGAGGGCGTTACCGAAAAGGACTGCGACAGGATTTCGGGTGCATTCGTATATCCGGGATTCAGACCCCTCATCGACGGTAACCGACCGTGAAACGGAATAAAATGGATAGTGCGCAGAATTCTCACAAATTAAACTGTGCAAACTTCGCAAGCTCATCTTGGTCTGAAACCATGTTTCTTCGTTTATATTGGAATGCAATTCCATAATTAACGAATTTTACTTTCACAGCGCGTCTTCTGAATCCAACAAAGACTACTTTCCCCAGTCAAGCAGAAAATACCTCGCAAGCCCAAGAGTTCTCGAAATATCCTGCGGTTGCAAGTATAATTTCCAGATGAAACAGTTGCGGGTCGGGCTCTCCCAGATCAACCCGAGCGTGGGGGACATAACCGGAAACACGAAGAAAATAATCGAAGTGATCGAGGCGGCGCGAGGTCTCGATATAGACATTCTGTGTTTCCCCGAGCTTGCCGTGACCGGCTATCCTCCCGAGGATCTTCTTCTAAAAACCGAATTCATCGACGACAACATCCGGGCGCTTGACGAAATAAAGAAGCACTGCCGGGACAACATGGTCGTCATAGTTGGCTTTGTCGACAAAAAGGACGACATATTCAACTCAGCAGCCGTAATCCAGGGAGGGGAGGTAATCGACGTATACCACAAACTTCGCCTTCCCAACTACGGAGTATTTGACGAGAACCGCTATTTCCAGTCAGAAAGACGGTTTCCCGTCTACTCCATGGGAAAAATGACTTTCGGGGTCACTATCTGCGAGGACATATGGTACCCTGGAGAACCTATAAGAAGCCAAGTTCTGCTAGGAAACGCCCAGATCATATTTAACCTCTCAGCTTCACCCTACTACATGGGGAAACCCCTGGCGAGGGAGAGGATGCTCGCCACAAGGGCGGTTGACTACAACACAATAATAGCTTACTGCAACGTGGTCGGCGGGCAGGACGAGCTTGTGTTTGACGGAAACAGTATGTTCATAGACGAAAAAGGCGAGATCGTTGCCACCGCCGGAAATTTTGAGGAAGATCTGCTGGTCTGCGACGTTAACACCGAGAGGGTTTACAAATCAAGGCTTAACACTCCGACAATAAGAAAAACGAGATATGAGCTTTCCTTTGAAGAAAACCAGATGCAGGCGTTCACACTTAAACCTACAAAGACAAAGCGGAAAGTGAAAATCCCGGGAAACCAGGCTGATCCTTCAGAAGATCCTCTAAAATGCGCATTCTCGGCACTTGTCCTCGGCACCGGGGATTACATAAGAAAAAACGGCTTTGAAAAGGTGGTGCTCGGGTTAAGCGGCGGGATAGATTCTTCGCTTACGGCCGCCATTGCCACAGAAGCCGTCGGACCCTCCAAAGTCGTTGGAGTCTCCATGCCTTCAATGTACAGTTCCAAGGGAAGCGTCACCGACGCGAAAAAGCTCGCGCGTAATCTCGGAATCGAGCTTCTCAGCATTCCCATAGAAGACGTTTTCAGGTGCTACGAGGGAATGTTCGCCGAGTTTTTCTCCGAAATGGAGTCAGACGTAACGGAAGAAAACATCCAAGCGAGGATAAGAGGAAATATCCTCATGGCGCTTTCAAACAAGTTCGGTTGGCTCGTGCTTGCTACATCGAACAAAAGTGAACTCGCGGTCGGCTATTCTACCCTCTACGGGGACATGTCCGGGGGATTCGCAGTGATAAAGGATGTGCCCAAGGGCATGGTTTACGAACTCTCTCATTATTACAACCGCCTGCGGGGAAAACAAATGATACCGAAATCGATAATTGAAAAGCCCCCTTCAGCCGAGCTTCGCCCAGACCAGAAAGATACTGACTCGCTTCCAGAATACGACACGCTCGACAGGATACTGAAAGCCTACGTGGAAGACGGCCTCGGGGTCGACGACATAGTAAAGCTCGGGGAGAAAAGAAGTGTAGTGCGGAGAATAATCAGAATGGTCAGCAATAACGAATACAAAAGAAGGCAGAGCGCCCCGGGGGTGAAAATAACGTCGCTTGCCTTCGGAAAGGACCGTCGCTTCCCGATAACCAACCTCTACAAGAAATAAAAGGACAAATCACTTAAGCGAGAGAATAAACTCGGAGAGACTCTCAACGGTCTCAAGAATCCCGGGGGAAACCTCGGACTCGTCAATTGAGACCCCAAACTCTTCTTCAAGCTCCATAATGAATTCAAGCGTCGAAACGGAATCGACGCCAACTCCGAGTTCGATCAGCGACTGTTCAGCCGATATATCCTGAGGCCTGATGTCGAGGTTGAACTTGCCAACGACAAGCCGTCTTATTTTTTCCCCAAGAACTTCTTTTCGCTCGGTCATTTAAGTTTCTCCCTAAGCACTTTGCCTGCCGGGCTTCTCGGAAGTACGTCTACAAATTCCATCTTCGCGGGAATCTTGTAGTCGGAAATTTTTCCCCTGCAGAAGTCGACAACTTCCCGCCTCGTGAGTCCGTCCGCGACGATAAAGGCCTTTACCTCTTCCCTTCCCCCGGCTCCAGGGGTTCCTATCACCGCGGCTTCCGTTATTTTCCCGTGAGTCATAAGCAGGTTCTCAACTTCGAACGGGTCAACCTTGTTCCCAGAGATATTGATGAAAAGCTTCTTTCTTCCGCAAATGAAAAGATACCCGTCGCCGTCGAACATTCCGAGATCCCCGGTGTGGTAAAAACCGTCGACAAAGACCCTCTCGGTCTCTTCCGGAAAATCAACGTAGCCGTCTGTCATGGAAGGGCTTCTTATTATTATCTCGCCAATCTGCCCGACTGGAAGTTTTTTTCCGGTTTCCGATACCACCCTTATAACAACGTTTTCAACCTCTACTCCGACTGAAAGACGTTTCTCCTCTATTTTCTCCGCGATATTAATTGCCATCACCCCGGTCTCAGAGGAACCGTAGAGCTGGCGGGGATAGACACCGAAAGCCCGGTGGAAGGAAAAAAAAGTTTCCTCGGGCAGGGGGGCCCCGGCAGAAATAACATGCTTTAGCCGCGGGAAATCATAATCCCCACGGCTTGCGCTTCGAGCGAGGGTCTCGAGCATGAACGGGACGGCGGGAAAGATCGTTATCTGTTCTTCTTCCAGCACACCGAGAACTTCTTTTCTAGTAAACCTAGGGAGGAAATAACAGCACGCCCCGACGCTTACGGCACTCACGAAGTTCCCAAGACCATAGGTATGCGATATCGGAATCGAGAAAAGAATTCTGTCCCCGCTATCCCAGTTTATTGTGGCCGTGTGATTCCGGGCAAGAGCAATCATGTTGGCGTGGCTTCTCGCAACGCACTTGGGCTTTCCGGTTGAGCCCGTGGAAAAAAGGTAGATGGCTTTCTCCGAAGGATGATTTCCGGGTGGATCCGCAGGAGCCTCGCCCAGAAAGTTGTCCCGGGTCACGCAAATGGTGTTTATGCCTCCGGAAACGGCGTCCATGGTATGCGCAAGAGATTCATCCGTAACAATCAGGGCCGGCTTCGAGAACTCGAGGCAGTGTCTTATCTCCTCGGTTCCGCAGGCGCTGTCAATTGGAACGCAGACGGCTCCAAGTCTTGCTATCGAAAAAACGGATACAGCAAGGGAAAGTGAATTGGGAAGGAAAACGCATACCTTATCCCCCAGTGATACCCCCCGCTTGAAAAGAAACGAGGAAAAGCCGTCAACAAAACCGCAGAGCTGCGCGTAGCTGTAGATTTCTCCGTGGTACCAGACGGCCGCTCCCCGGGGATTTCGCTCAAGGTTTGAATAAAGTATTTCGCAGTAGTTTCTCATCGCCCCGTCACGGGAAAAGGGGAACTTGTCCGAGTCCAGTGTCCTCGGGAAATCCAAAGACTATATTCATGTTCTGAACGGCCTGGCCCGCGGCCCCCTTCATGAGATTGTCAAGAACCGATACGATGACAATGTGCCCTTCCCGCTCGCAGAAACCCAAAGAGATGTAGTTGGAACCGGAAACAGACGCTATTCCGGGCGGCTCGTCGCAGACCCGGACGAAAGCATCATTTCTGTAGAATCCGGCGTAAAGTTCCTTTACCTCATCGGGGGAGATCTCCGAGCGGAGCCTGAGATACGAAGCGGCCATTATCCCTCTTTTAACCGGAACGCGTGTATTAAAAAAAAGGAGCTTTTTCTTAACGTCGCAGAAGTCGTAGAGCACGCGAAGAATCTCATGCTTCTGGTCATCCCCTCCCGTTCCCCGGGCGGATACGTCCTCCTTTATCTCGGTGTAGTGACTCTCGGGTTTCGGAGCCCGTCCCGTAGTCGAAAGAGAAGACTTTATGTCCACTATAATGTCATCTTCCACTTCATACTCTTTAAGAAAAGGTACTATGGCGAGTGAAACGCATGTAGAGTAGCAACCCGCATTAGCGACTAACGGGGCATTTTTTATCCTCTCGCGGCTAAGCTCGCTAAGTCCGTAGACCGCCTGTGAGAGAAGCTCGGGAAAACGCGGCGCCGCACCGTGAGCCAAGGAGTAGTCAGCAGGGTCAGAGAATCTTAAGTCGGAACTGAGATCGATCACCCTTACGCCTTTCTCAAGGAACTTCCGCACGAAAACAGAAGAAGTTCCTGCGGGAAGGCAGGAGAACAGAAGATCCAGAGGTTCTGAGTCAGGAATTCTCGATACGGGGCTTAGGATAAGATCCGAGCAGCCCAAAAGATGCGGAAACGCCTCATCCGTCCTCCTGCCCGAGAACTTCTCAGACGTAAGCACCCTCAGATCAACGTTAGGGTGGCGCGCCAGAAGGGAAAGAAGCTGCTGGCCGACATAACCCGTAACTCCCAGAATTGCCGTCTTGAGTCTCATCTTCTCTTGGGAAACCAAGCTGTTCGTCGCAAATCCGTCTTAATTAATATGGGACTTAGGGAATTATGTATTTCAGTTGACACATCCATACACTGTTCTTGGCCGAACAGGCCCTACATCAGCCTGCCTCTCTCTCATCCTTCCGGCCATGCGGGTTACATTCCCGCCCGCAATCGTGAGTCCACGATGAAGGATATTTATCGCAGCGTTTACGTCCCTGTCCGCTTCATAACCACATGAACATCTGTGAACACGCACAGAGAGAGACTTCTTTACCGTTGCTCCGCAGTTTGAGCATTCCTGCGAGGTTCCCCCGGGGTCCACTTCCACCATCTTGCCGCCAGCACTCTCGGCCTTCTCGTCAAGCAGGGTAATGAACTTGCCCCAAGTCTGCTCCTGTATGCTCTTTGCCAGGTTTGTGTTGCGAAGCATGTTCTTTGTCTTTAGTTTCTCTACCGCTATAAAGTCGTACATCCTCGCTATCTCTGCAGTCAGTCTGTGGAGATAGTCTCTTTCCTTGTCCGATACTCTCTGCCATTCCTTTGCAAGCAGGGATACGGCTTTACGCCAGTTGTTGCTTCCCTTCACCTTGCGGGACACGGACCTCTGCAAGCGTATGATCTTCTTTCTGTCTATCTCCCGCTTCTCCACGGTCTCCCCGTCGCTAAGCGTCAGACGCTTCGATATCCCCATGTCTATCCCTACGGGGTTGCTGAGTGGTTTTGCCTCGGGAGTCGGCAGTTCATACGATAACGCTACTTCCGTACGCACAGGCTTTCTGGTAATTCTGATTGCCTTGAGCAGATTATTAGGCGGGAGTTCCCGGGATGGTCTTACCTCAATGCGGGGCAATCCCTTGATCTTGAGGACCAGCTTATCACCCTGCTTCTTGAGCATACGCCAGCACTGGTCGTTTATCTCTATGGTTCGCCAGCGTCTCCGGTTCTTGAAACGGGGGAATCCGGCTTTCTCTTTTGCTTTCACCCGGCGGAAAAACGACTTGTACGCCTTGTCAAGCCTCGATAGCACGCCTCGGAACACGATACTGGATACAGCCTCAAACTCCGGCAACTCCGCTCTTACCTGCACAAGTTCCTTGTACTGGTCATAGAGACTGCGGCTTTCGCCTGTCTTTCTGTAGCAGTCAATGCGGGATTCCAGTCCTGCATTGTACAACTCGGCGCTCATCCCAAATATCTGAGACAGCGTCTCATGCCCCGACTTGGATAACTTCACCCTGCACTTGTAAGTCCTTATCATCACTATATTATACCTGTTTTACAGCCAGAATCTAATCCGTCAACTAAAATACATAATTCTATTTACTATCATTAATCGTGCTTTAAAAGCGGGAGGGAAAAACCAGTCTCGGAGGAAAAAGAGGTTGGCTTCCGTCTTCAGGCGCTCTGAGCGGTCGCGGTTCTAAATACCCTGTCGATCCATTGCTCTATGTTCTTGCGCGAGGTTTTTCCTATGAGCTGCCTCACCTCTTGCATGGGAATCACGGCCTTGGCGTAGGACCTGTGTCCCCCGGCACTTCCTATTTCGTCAAAAAGCTCGAAAAGCAGACGCCCGGCACTCTTGACAGACCCGCTGTTTCTTACGGACATAACCACATGGGAACCGGAAACAACCCCGAAAGCAACAGACCAGTTGACCCCCTCCACCTTCATCCCCATATCAGCCACCTGAGAAATAAGATGCTCTTTTTCTATCCTTCCCAGGTTCATGAAAATTATTCCGTCATTTATCCAGTGTCTTGAGAGCGCCTGGCCGTAATGCTTGATCTCTTCTGAATACAGGTTTTTCGACTCTATTTTCCTGAGCAAACCCAAGTCAGCCTGATTGTAGAGATATGTGAACGCTTCGAGATCGTCAAGATCCGCACCCCTGTTGAGAATCATGGTGTCGGCTTTTATTCCGTAGAGAAGCGCAGTTGAGAGTTTTGCGGAAATCTCAACCTGGGCGGCCCTGAGGAGCCGGGTCATGATCGTCGCGGTAGCTCCTTCTTCAGAACTTATCTCGGTGAATTTCGCGTCGCACTCGGGGGTTACCGGATGATGGTCGATCACCGAATCGACATTCGTAATTTCGCCCCTGAAATAAGAAGGCTGCACATCAACAAGCGCTATGGAATCGAAATTCTTTATGTCATTGTGGGAAATCACCTGCAAGTTTATGCCCATAAGCTCCACCATGGCCACGTTCTCGGGTCTTGAAATTTCCTCCCCGAGGTAGCCTATGGTCGCCGTTTTCTTGTTTCTCCTAAGAAGGGTCCGAAGGGCCATGGCGCTTGCGATCGCGTCCGGGTCGGGCTGGTTATGAACGAGTATGAGAAGCTTTTTCGCGTGGCGGTGAACCTCTCTTATCAGTCTTACGGAGATATCGGACCTCGCAAGCTTCTCCTCAAAAGATATCTGGTTGTCTGCGACTTCATCGAATCTCACGTATCTCGCTATATAGCCATCCTTGCGCTGCTCACCCTCAGCGGAAACAACTATCGGGCTCGTGGGATAACCGTAAGCAAGGGATTTCAGAAACTCCTTGGTTGCGAACTCGTTGTTTACGACTATGAGCGTAAAGGTCCCCTTCCGATTAAACGCGTCGTCAGGAGAATCAAGCTCTGTTACCTGGCCCCTGTTCTTAAAAAGACTCATCAGGAGAATGTCAAATTCTCCGATGAACATATATCGTCTTTCCCCGTTCGTACTCATCGCATCTGGAATGCAGAACGTCTACCTGTAGCAAGCGGCACTAAGTTCCTCCGTGAAGCTTGAAATCCTACCCAGCATTTCCTGCCTTTCCTCTCCACCGCTCTCGATTATTCTCACAAGGGCACTTCCCACGATAACAGCATCGGAAAAAGAGGCTATCGCAGCGGCCTGGAGCGCGGAGGACACCCCGAAACCCACCCCGACGGGAAGTTCCGAGCGGCGCTTTATTCTTCCCACCAAGTCCTCGAGATCGTAGTCCATGTCAGGACGCGCTCCCGTGACCCCAGTAACCGAGACCACGTAGATAAAACCCGAGGCGTTTTGCGACACCATCTCTATCCTTTCTTCGGTACTCGTAGGGGCGAGCAGAAAGATACGGTCAAGCCCTTCCTGTTCGGCATGGACGCTAAGTTCCCCGGCTTCCTCGGGCGGAAGATCAACAACCAGAACTCCGTCCGCTCCCGCCTCGCGGGCATCGCGCGCAAAGCGCTCGGTACCATAGGAGAAAAAAGGGTTGTAGTAACCGAAAAGTATTACGGGAATATCCGAGCGGGACCTTATCCTTTTAACAAGCGAAAGCACGTCGGAAACGGACGTCGAGTTAGCAAGAGCCCGTTCCGAGGCTGCCTGGATCACCGGTCCGTCCGCCATGGGGTCCGAGAAGGGGATGCCGATTTCCACCATGTCGACACCGCTTGCCTCCATGTGGTCAATGATCTGCTCGGTCAAGTCGATATCAGGATCCCCGGCGGTAACATAGCAGATTAAAGCCGCTTTGTTTTTCTCCCGAAGTTCGCGGAATTTTTCCTTTATTCTTCCCATGTGCTTTTATAAGAAGCCGGCAGCCTGGAAACGCAGAAATCGCAAGCAAACAGAATAAAAAACGAACCTCCAACCTTCGGAAGCTTTATATACGCGCGTATGGGTATTGTCAAGCAGACGGCGGGGAAGAAAAACCGGTTCGCACCGCTTCATATAAGAGAGGAAGCAGTATGTATGTCCTTATCCCCTCTGCCGGAGAGACAGATCACTATAACCTGCTCTGGGGACATGGAAGGAGCGATTTTGCGCACGTGGGCTATTGCGTGGGAAGTCTCAAGCGCGGGGATTATCCCCTCTACTTCCGAGAGATAGGAGAACGCTGAGAGCGCTTCTTCGTCCGTTACGGACACGTAATCGACCTCGCCCATGTCCTGGAAATACGAATGTTCAGGACCCACGCCGGGATAGTCAAGACCCGCGGCGACGGAATGGGCACCCTTTACCTGGCCATCTTCATCCTGGAGCAGGTAGGTTTTGCTTCCGTGAAGGACTCCCACTGAGCCCGCCGTTATGGTCGCCGAGTGAAGGCCGCTCTCAAGACCGTGGCCCGCTGCCTCCACGCCAATTTTCCTTACCCCGGATTCCTCTATGAAGGGAAAGAAAAGACCCATGGCGTTTGAGCCTCCGCCGACGCAGGCAACCAGAGTGTCGGGAAGCTTTCCTTCCGCGGCGAGTATCTGCTCCATCGCCTCAAGTCCGATCACGGACTGAAAATCCCTTACCATCATCGGGTAGGGATGGGGACCGGCGACACTTCCTATTATGTAGAAGGTGTTTCTCACGTTCGTAACCCAGTCTCTCATGGCCTCGTTCATGGCGTCTTTGAGTGTTTTGGTGCCCGAGACCACGGGCCTTACCTCAGCGCCCAGAAGCTTCATGCGGAAAACATTAAGCTCCTGGCGTTTCGTGTCCTCCTCACCCATGTATATCACGCACTCCTTGTTCAAAAGCGCGGCAACCGTGGCCGTGGCGACCCCGTGCTGCCCCGCTCCGGTTTCGGCTATTATCCTGTCCTTGCCCATCCTCCCGCAGAGAACCCCCTGGCCTATCGTGTTGTTTATCTTGTGCGCTCCAGTGTGGGCAAGATCCTCTCTTTTAAGGTAAATCTTGGCGCCGCCGAGACTCTCCGTCATCGCGCGGGCGTAGTAAAGCGGGGTGGGCCTACCCGCGTACTGCTTCAGGTAGTAATCGATCTCCTCGTGAAAAGTCTCGTCAGCCCCAGCCTCCTCATAGGCCCGCTGAAGCTCGATCAGAGCGGGCATCAGGGTTTCTGAGACGTAGCGGCCGCCGAAGTCTCCGAAATGACCTCCAGGGTCAGGATAGCTGTATTTCCGGTTGGTTTTACCCATAACTTACGGCCTCCATGAATCGCTTAAGCTTCGTATGATCTTTTACCCCAGGGGAACTTTCTACCCCGGAGCTCACGTCAACGGCATAGGGACCCACCGCCCGTATGGCGTTGCGCACGTTATCCGGGTTAAGTCCTCCGGAAAGTATAACGAATTTATGCTCAAGATTCCGACGGGAAAGAACTTCCCACGAAAAATTTTCTCCCGTGCCCCCATAGGCATCCGGCGAGTAAGCATCGAAAAGAAATGCGTCCGTATCATAGAGTTCCACCGCATCAAGACTTTCCGCATTCCTGACCCTTATGGCCTTTATGTAGTTCTCTTCGAACGTGGCACAGAACTCCGGGGTCTCATCCCCGTGGAACTGGTAGACGTCAAAACCCGCGATGTCTCTTGCCTCCCGCAGGTAATCCGCCTCGGCGTTTACAAAAACCCCCACCTTGGTTACAAATGGGGGAATCTGTCTTATTACTTCTCCTGCCTCTACGGGGCTGATGAACCTCGGGCTTTTCTCGTAAAAAACGAAACCGAGTGCCCCAGCTCCCAGCCGCACTGCGCAGAGAGCATCCTCCGGGTTAGTTATTCCGCACACCTTTACTCTCGTCATTTGCGCTTAATCCTAACCGATGAGACAGAATTAATTAACCCGTATCCAGGCGTAAAAAACAAAAGCCCTCTCGCATCGTTTCCAATGCGAGAGGGCTTCAGCCTAACAGATTAAAAGGAAGGAGAAAAAAACTTATTCCTTAGAGCAAGATCCTAGAAGTAGGCCTGAACCTGCGCTCTTACCATCGACTCATCAGACTCTGCGCCAGCGAGATCCTCTTCTCTCTGGAAAGTGTAGTCAAGCTGCAATTTCCACTTGTGATTGCCGCTTAGGTAGTAGTTAAGACCCTGTGTGAACGTCCATACGTTGTCAAGGTCATTTCCCCCGAGAACGTTGGGGTCATCGTCAAACATAACCATCGCGTATCTTGAGGCAAGCTCGACTTTCTTCGGAATCACGAAGAAACCGCCCTGAACTCTGAAACCGGAATCATAGGCAGTGCCTACGCCGGCGTCGTCGGGATTCACCCACCTTCCGATATACTCACCGGTAAGGTTGAACCTTGGGTCCCTGTAGTTTATATCTGCCGTGAAGGAAGTGACTGTACCGTTTTCAAGCGCTCTCTCTCCAGATGGAATTCCTATATTGCCATCGCTTCCATCTTCAACATCTATACCCGCAACAGCGGCTCCAATCATGAGCGTGGGCTTCTTGGCGAAATTCTCTTTTACCTTCTTGGCTTTTCCGCCGATAACGGCCGCCTGAACCCTAGCAGCCCAGATCATGCCGGTGTCACCCTTGTCATTCTTGGTGTTTGTGCCCTCTCCCTGGAAAAGACCTAAGTCGTAGCGGAGCATCCCACCACCCAGAAGACCGTAAGCACCTACACCGATATCCCTGTCGTACTCAAAGTAGTCGGTTATTATCGAACGGCCTACAACCTGAAGGGCGGATGAGGAGTTAAGCACCTCCCTGTTGAACGGAACCTTGTACTGACCCACCGTGGGAACAAAAACCTTGTTCTTTGCGAACGAAAGTTTCATGTCCTTAAGTTCACCAGTTCTTCCAAAATCGTACTGAACCTTATATTTCATCCACGGGGCAAAGGCGTTACCGTCCCAGGTTACCCTGAGCCTTCTTACCCTGAAACCGAGACCTTCATTATCCTCTCCCTCAGGATTGATGAAGTTAGCCAAGAACTGGCCGCGAAGCCTCATCCTCATCTTGTAGTTCTTGTCCGCAGTCTGGAAAGTAAGACCCGTGCCCTTTTTGGTTTTGACCTTTATCTTGTTGTACCAGGCCTTGGTGTCGGTGGCCTCGTACATCTTCATGTTCATCTGCTGGCTCTGCTCCTCGAGCCTCTCTATCTTCTTCTTCAGTTCCTTGATCTGGGCCTGAATGCCGTCATCGCCGGCGTTTGCCTGCGGGGACGCAAAGGCAAGCAACGTCATAAAAGACACTGCTAGAAGTGCTGAAAATCTCATCTCTCATATCCTCCTGGGTGTGTTTATTGCTCTGCTTTGAACAACTCAGGGCTAATGATATGCGCAAATGATTAATCCAGAATAAACAAATTGTTAGTTCTATGTTAAGAAGCCCAGGTGCGCAATTGATGTACACTTCCATATTCTGTAAATTATCAGGGAACACCGATGAAAAAGCTCATAGCGGTCGTAGATGACGAAAAAGACATACTCAGCCTTATAACCCACCACCTGAAGCGTGAGGGGTATCAGGTAAAACCTTTTCAGAACGGAAAAGATTTTCTGCTCTACATAAATTCCGTCCCGCCGGATCTCGTACTGCTTGATTTAATGCTGCCCGGCATGGACGGCCTTGAGCTCTGCAGGATCCTTAAAAGCAAGCCTTCAACGGAGTCCATACCCATAATCATGATCACCGCGAAATCCACCGAGGCTGACATAGTCTTGGGTCTTGAATTCGGCGCCGACGACTACATAGTCAAGCCTTTTCGAACCCGAGAGCTTGTGGCCAGGGTAAAAAGCATCATGAGAAGGTACGCGATGAAAAATACGGGGGACGGGTCGCTCCGGATAGGCCCTCTCAGAATAGATCCGGCAAGCTACGAAGTATCGGTTGACTCGCGAAAAATCGACCTCACCACCACCGAGTTCAGAATACTCGAGACCCTGGGAGAGGCAGGGGGAAAAGTGTTCACTCGCGATCAGCTGCTCAAAAGAAAAACCCTCTGGGGAGACGAAAGGGTGGTTTTTGACAGAACGATAGACGTTCACATAAAAAATCTGAGAGAAAAACTGGGTTCCGCCGGCAAAATGATAAAGACCGTTAGAGGAATCGGTTACAAGCTAGAAGAAATTCAACCGATTTGAAGATATTCAGAAAACATTTTTTCTACCTGCTCTGCCTCGCCGCCGCCGCCGCGCTGCTTGCCGTACTGCTCTCCTTTGGCGGCGGGACCTTAGGCTACATCGCGTACGCAGCAGCATTCGTTGTGTTCGGGTTCGTCCTCTGCTGTATCATCGAGAGAGACATCCTAAAGGACTTCTCGAGGATATCAAAGGCACTTGAGCTTCTGCCGGAACGACAGAAAAAGGCCCGAAAAACAGGGCGCAAGGTAGGCGGCTTCGACACGGGAGTGTCAATCTCCATAAGCGAGCTATCTGAGAGAATCTCCTTTCAGATGCGCGAAACCGAGAGAGAGGGAAACCAGTTCAAAAGCATAATCGAATCCATGAGGGAAGGGATCATGGTGATATCAAGGGAAGAGAATCTCCTGCTCGTAAACGACGCCGCAAAGGAAATGTTCACGATAGACGACGCGGCCATCGGCCGCCCCTACATGGAAACCGTAAGAAACCCGGACCTCCATGGGCTCATCTCCCGCATCCAGCGAAAAAAGAAATCGGCCACCCAGGAAATCTCCGTTCTCTATCCCAAGGAAAGATCGTATCTCGTAAGCGTCAGAGTAAGTCCCCGCTACAGGGAAATCATAGTGGTCATCTTCGACATAACGGAATTTAAGAACCTTGAGCGAATAAAGGCGGATTTCGTGGCGAACGTATCCCACGAACTGCGAACCCCGCTTACGTCCATAAAGGGGTACATAGAAACGCTTCTTGACAAAAATTACGACACGGACGAGGAAAAAAAGGAATTCCTCGAGATAATAGAGGAAAACACCGACAGGCTTATAGCTATAGCGTCCGACCTGCTCGTGCTCTCGGAGCTTGAGAGCGGGGAGGCTGATTCTCAGGATTCAAGGAAAGGGTACGAAGAAATTGACTTCAAGGAAACGATCCTCCGCTCCGTGGGTTCACTTGACTCCCTTTTCTCGAGAAACAAAGTCAATCTCTCTCTTGACATAGAAGACGGCATGCCCCCCTACAGGGCAAACAGGTTCCTCGTGGAACGCATGCTTATTAACCTCGTTGAGAACTCGGCCAAATACACGCTGGAGAACGGCTCAGTTTCGGTCCGCGCCTCGGCCCGAAACGGCGCTTTCCGCATAGAGGTCGAAGATAACGGGATCGGCATTCCCCAAGAACACCACGAGAGGATATTCGAGAGGTTCTACAGGGTGGACAAGAACCGCTCAAGGGAGATAGGTGGAACGGGTCTCGGCCTCAGCATAGTGAAGCACATAGTCATACAGCACGAGGGAACCATAAGTGTCAGAAGCTCTGAAGGCGAGGGAACCACGTTCACGGTCGAACTTCCGAGCCGGGAACATTGAGATGATGCGGGTCAGTTTATCTCCGAAGTGTGCTGGTGCTTCAGCATCTCTCCGGTGGCTATGTAGTAGGCATTCTCCGCTATGTTAGTGGCCAGATCCGCAACCCTCTCAAGATGCCTTGCAACGTAAATGTAGCGAAGGGCCCGGTTAAGCGTCGAGGGATCCGACATCATGAAGGTTATAAGTTCCCTTACTATCTGAGGCTCGTAGTTATCAACCTCGTCGTCCTTACGGCAGACCTCAACGGCAAGCTGCTCATCTTGTCTTATAAACGCGTCAAGGGCCTCGCGGAGCATCTCCATCGCCTTGTCGGCCATCTTGGGAATGTCGACAAGGGGCTTTATAAGCGGGTATTCCGCCATGAAAAGAGCCATTCTCGAGATGCTCGAGGCATGATCCCCTATTCTCTCAAGATCGTTGTTAACCTTCATTATCATGGTGACGGTCCGAAGATCCGTGGCCTCGGGCTGGTAAAGAGCCAGTATCTTGATACAGAGATTATCTATCTCGATCTCCATGGCGTTTACCTGCTCGTCCGTGCCGATGACCTCCTGAGCAAGAATCATGTTGCCTTCGCGAAGGGCCTTTATGCTCTTGGCAATCATGGTTTCGACAAGGGACGCCATCTCAAGCAGCCTCTTGTTAAGAAGCACGAGTTCCCCTTGGTACTTTATCATTTGTGATTGCTCCTTCGTTGGTGCCTAGCCGAACTTGCCCGAGACGTAGTCTTCGGTGTGCTTTTTGGCGGGGTTAAGGAATATCTTCTCCGTGGCGTCAAACTCGACTATGTCGCCTATGTACATAAAAGCTGTGTAATCCGAAACTCTGGATGCCTGCTGCATGTTATGGGTTACGATCACTATGGTGAAATTCTCTTTGAGCTCGGTTATGAGATCCTCTATCTTCGCCGTGGCTATCGGGTCAAGCGCTGAGCACGGCTCATCCATCAAGAGCACGTCCGGTTCCACGGCTATGGCTCTCGCGATGCAGAGCCTCTGCTGCTGCCCTCCTGAGAGTCCCATGGCGCTGTCATTGAGCCTGTCGCTCACCTCGTCCCAGAGGGCGGCGCGTTTTAAGTTTTTCTCCACGAGATCATCAAGAACTGATTTCTTGTTGATCCCCGATATCCTTGCCCCGTAGGCAACGTTCTCGTAGATTGATTTGGGAAACGGGTTTGATTTCTGAAACACCATGCCGACCCTTTTCCTAAGATCGGTAATGTCGACATCCGGATCGAATATGCTTTTGCGGTTAATGGATATGTTCCCCTCGATCCTGCAGCCGTCAACGAGATCGTTTAAGCGGTTAAAGCAGCGAAGCAGCGTGGACTTGCCGCAACCCGAAGGACCGATAAACGCAGTAGCCTTTTTTCTCGGTATGTTCATGCTGATATTCCGAAGGGCCTGTTTCGTGCCGTAAAAAAGACTTAGGTTTTCAACCTCGACCAAGGGGTCTGGAACGGTCTTCGCCTTCTCCGATCTTCGGGTCTCGGGAGCCGGGGATATTCCGTTTGCCGGCGGGGCTTTAAATTCTTGCTTTTGCATCGCTTCTCCAGATATCATGAAACTTTCCTCCAAATACCATACTCTATTACCTTATACTGCGGAAGTCGCGTATTTTTTCCTTAGCCTGTTTCTTATTATTATCGCAGTTATGTTGAGGATAATCACTATCAGTATGAGCAGAAACGCCGTCATGAACACCATGGGTTTTGCGGCCTCGGCGTTTGGAGACTGAAAGCCGAGATCGTATATGTGAAACCCCAGATGCATGAACTTTCTCTCAAGGTGAAGAAAAGGGAAATGCCCGTCTATGGGAAGATCCGGGGCAAGCTTCACAACGCCCGTTATCATAAGCGGCGCAACCTCTCCAGTGGCCCGGGCAATCGCCAAGATAAGACCCGTGAGCATGGCCGGAAGCGCACTCGGAATAACGACTTTCCATGTGGTCTCGAACTTCGTGGCCCCGAGCGCCAGTGAGCCTTCCCTTATGTTTCTCGGAACAGACGCAAGCCCCTCCTCAGTCGCAACTATCACGACGGGAACCGTAAGAAGCGCCAGGGTAAGCGACGCCCACAGTATGCCCCCCGTGCCGAAAGTCGGGTTTGGAAGCGCTTCTTTGAAGAACACCGAGTCGATTATGCCTCCTATTCCGTAGAGAAAGAATCCTACTCCGAAAACTCCGAAGACAATCGACGGAACACCGGCTAGGTTGTTAACACATATCCTGACGATTCTGACCATTAGCCCCTGCTTTGCGTACTCCCGCAGATAAAGGGCCGCTATGACTCCGAAGGGCATGACCACTATGCTCATTAGGAGCACCATGAGCACCGTGCCGAAAATGGCGGGAAAGATCCCGCCCTCTGTGTTCGCCTCCCTCGGGTCATCGGATATGAATCCCCAGAACCTCTCGACATAAAATCCCGCTTTCTGGGCAAATCCCATGTCGTTTGGGCGAAAGGCAAGGACGATCTTCCCAAGCGGCATTACCTTCTCGTCTCCCGCCGCGGAGAGCATCACCACCTCGTTTCTGATAAGCTCCGTGTAGAGCTTCCCAAGCTCGGCCTCGCTTATCTTGTAGCGCGTTTCGTACTCCTCTATTTTCAGGCGGATCTCGGACTCCTTGGCTGGATTCGACTCGCCGCGCATGGAAAGGCCCCGGAGCTTTAGGCGCTGCTTTTCTATCCCATAGTTTATGTCCCCTATCTCTCCCTTTTCTATCTTGAGTATCTCGTCGTATATCTTGTTGGCGTCGTGTATGAGGTCCTCAAACACCCCGAAAGCCCCGGGGGCGGTACCCGGGATTACCGTCCCGTTCTTTCTTATTTCCTTGAGGTAGCCATGGTAGTTACCCCACTCGCGCCGCTCAAGGATCACGGCCTCCGGGGGGTAGTCGATCGAAGCTATGTCCGTCTCGTCTATCCACCTAAAATCAAGGCCGTAGAGGTCCCTGTTTCCTATCTTGAGCTTGACGCGAAAATCCGAGTCGTTTTTTACTCCGCTGGCTCCGCGCACCAACTCCCTGCTTTGAAGCTGTCCCAGGTAGGTCGAACCGTCTTTGAGCGTGTAGTGCCCGATATCAACCGGCCACATGGAACCCAGTCCCTTTGTCGCTATCAGAAACAGGAGCCCCCCTATCATCACCAGCGTGACCATGAGGGCAAGGCCCGATATCCATATGTAGGCGTCGCCTGGTTTCCAGAGTCTAGGCATCGGACTGAGCGTACTTCCTTCTTAGTCTCTGGCGGAGAATTTCCGCCAAGGTGTTAAGCAAAAACGTGGCCAGAAACAGCAGAATCGCCGCGAGGAAAAGCACCCTGTAAAGTGTTCCCCCGTGCGGAGCCTCGGGAAGCTCGACCGCGATGTTGGCCGAAAGCGCCCGGAAGCCGTTAAAGAAGCTCCAGTCCATAACCGGCGTGTTGCCCGTGGCCATAAGCACGATCATCGTCTCTCCCACCGCTCTTCCGAAACCTATCATGACGGCCGAGAATATACCGGCGCTCGCAGAAGGCAGAATTATCCTCACCGCAGTCTGCCACCTGTTGGCCCCGAGCGCTAGAGAGCCCGCAGACAGTATCCTCGGAACGCTTGAGAGCGCATCCTCGGAGATGGTGAATATGATCGGTATCACCGTAAAGCCCATGGCGAATCCCACGACAAGCATGTTTCTCTGGTCGTAGCGAAGATCAAATATCCTGAAGAACCAGTCCTTAAAGTCCCCGGCGAAAGCAAGGCTCTCAAGGGGAGCGTTTAACCAGAGGGAAAGCGCGACCGCGCCCCCTATCACGCCCACTATGGTGAAAAGCTCGGCTCCCACCCGGAACCTTCGAGAAAAAGAAACCGGAAGGCGCTGCCAGAGGAAAAGCGCGAGCAGAGTAAGCCCGACCACTATAAACGGCATCACCAGAATCGCAACAAAAATCTTCTCAAGCAGCGGCGCGAGCCAGAGGCCCGCAAGGAATCCGAGCACAACGCTAGGAAGCCCTGCCATTATCTCTATAACGGGTTTCACCACATTGCGTATCGAGGGATGGAGAAACTGCGAGACGCAGATGGCCGCCAAGATAGCAAGCGGAATCGAGAGTATCATCGCGTATATGGCGCCTTTGAGCGTACCGTAGGCAAGTGGAGTAAGGCTGAACTTGGGCTCGAACTCGTCCGTCCCCCCGGTCGACTGCCACACGTACTGGGGCCTGTCGTAGCCCTCGTACCAGATCTTTCCGAAAAGGGAGCGGAAGTTCGTCTCGGGATGCGGGTTGTCAAGATAGTAGTTTGAAAGTACCATGTCGGAATCCACGGCCACGACACCGTTTGCCTTGGGAGAAAAGGAAAGACCCATATAAGGCTTTCCCTCGCCCGGAAAGTCAAGCTGCTTTATCGCGGAAGTCGCCTGATAAAGGAAGATGTTCCCCGAGGTGTCGGAAGCAAGAAATCCCCTCCCCCTCTGGGATGCGGAGAACTTATCGACCGGCCCAGGAAGCGGGGGTAGGACGTGTACTTTAGTGAGCCTGCTTGCTCCGTTGTCGCCTCTGGTCTCAAACCACACGCTTACGTTCCCTGCGGCGTCACCGACGACAAGCGAGCGCTGCCCGAGAAGAAACCCTATCTCGGTAACTGCCACACCGGGGTCCCCGGTGGCATCCTGCACCGATTTTAACTCAGGGGAAGACGGATAATAAAGGGACCAGTGATAAAGCTTTCCGTTTGCCGTGGAAACGTAGAGGTTCTCCGTTGAGGAGTCGACCTGCACTCCAGTGACCCTGGCTCCTTCAAGCTGCCCGGTAAGATCGGTCGTGAAAACCTCGGTTTCGATCTCGCCCAGAAAACCCCCTTCACTTTCGGTTTCGACATAGGTTATTAGACGCCCGGAAGCCGTGTATGCGGCAATCACGGGAGATCCCGTCTCGGGGGAACTCTGGTAGGCGAAGGTTTCTATCGGCTCCTCGGTTATTCGGATAGCATCCTCCTCGGTAACCTTAGACACTATGGTTCTTTCGGTACCTTCGCGGAACTCGACCCTGAAGCTGACTTCAAAGGGAACTACGTGGCCTTCGCGGTCGGCAATGGCGTAGGAAGTGTTGGTTTTAGAGTTGTAGAGGGACGTGTAACCGGATGTTTTGTGTGAAATCGTGTGGGTCTTTAGATGTTTCGGTTCTTCTTCGAGCGTGAAGAAGCGGACGGACCCAAGCGAGTCTATAGTGAAGATCTGCTTCCTGTACTCATCAACCCCAAGAGCGAAAATGCGTACCTGCCCAGCCGACGTCCCGGAAACGAGACTGTCTCCCATTTCCGAGACGCTATCAAGCTTTTTCTCCGGGCTTTTCCAGAGAGGAACGGTTTCGACGCCTATGAAAAAAAGTATTCCTATTATGCAGAAAATGATTCCGACGCCGCCAACAAACACAACATGCCTTGCCAGCTTGTCGTAGAACTTTCTTCTTTTTATCTGCTTTTGCTTTGAACTTTCGGTTGTTTCTAGCGGGTCGGGGTTATCGTTTGGCAATGGAAGCTACCTTCAGAGTGAAATATAGCTGAGTTAAAGGGCAATTTTCAATTAATTTTGCCTGTGGAAAACGGCAGGCGCTCACGAATCCCGGTTACGGGGTCCGTGAGCGCGCATAAGCCATATAACCAGTTTATCAGTTAGCACCTATCAGGCCTCTAAGCTCAGAGACCTTGGCGGCGGGAAGCGGGAGATAGCCGTCTTTTATGACTATTTCCTGTCCCTGCTTACTCAGAACGTATTTCAGGAACTCGAGGCGAAGCGGATCGAGAGCTTCGTTCGGCTTCTTGTTAACGTAGAGGAAGAGGTACCTTCCAAGCGGATAGTTCCCGCTTATGACGTTTGCAAGATCGGGTCCGAAGCAACCCTTCTCAACAGTTTTGGCAAGCTCGATCGCCTTCACTCCAGAGGTCTTGTACCCGATACCACTGTAGCCGACGCCCTGGAGGTCCTCGGTGATTCCCTGCACAACGGCGGAGGATCCTGGCTGCTCCTTAACGGTGTCCTTGTAGTCGCCCTTGCAAAGAGCCTTCTTCTTGAAGTACCCGTAGGTTCCCGACGCGGAGTTTCTTCCGTAGATGCTTATCGGCTTACCGGACCAGTCGCCGCCGAGACCCGCGGCTCCCCAGGTATTGATGTCGCTTCCGCCGCCGCACTTTCTGTTCTTAGAGAAAATCGCGTCGACCTGCTTTATCGACAGACACTTGATCGGGTTGTCCTTGTTAACGTAAACCGCAAGCGCGTCAATTGACGTCGGAACTGCGGTCGGCTTGTAGCCGGCTACCTTTTCGAAGGCGTCAACTTCTTTTGATTTCATCATTCTGGACATGGGTCCGAACTGCGCGGTCCTCTCTATGAGAGCCGGAGGAGCAGTGCTTGAACCCTTGCCCTCTATCTGGCATTTAACGTTTGGATAGAACTTGGCGAATCCCTCGCACCAGAACGTCATAAGGTTGTTCATGGTGTCGGAACCTATGCTGTTTATGTTTCCTGAAACACCCGTAACCTTCGTGTAGGAAGGTATGCCCGGGTCAACCTTAACCGTCTGAGCTCCGGCAACCTGGCCGAAGGTAAGGGCGCAGACGATCGCAAAAAGTGCAAAACTCGACATAACACTCAAATACTTCATTACAAGAATCCTCCTTAAGATAGTGGAAAACAAACCAAATCAGTTTGCTTAATTTAAACTCCAAAAGATTAAGCAAGTGTTAAGAAGGAATTAAAGAAGAGTAAACAAAGAATTCGGGAAGAAGCCGGTCCCTCTCATCTGCGCGAGCGTCTGGTTCCCTCGGCGATTACGATGCGCCTGTCAGGAGTCTTCTGGCTTGCCTCGTAGTATTCAAGCGCCTCGGGCATCCACCTGCGGAGGTTTTTTATCCTGGTTCTGTACCCAGGGTGGGTAGATAGAAACTCGGGCGGGGCTCCTCTGCCCGCGGCCCCCATCCTCTCCCAGAAGGGAATCGCCTCGCGCGGATCGTAGCCTGCCTTCGCCATGTATATGAGGCCTATCCTGTCGGCTTCTGATTCCTGTTTTCTTGAAAACGGCAGGGCAACCACAAGCGCTGTCCCCACTCCGTAGGCGGCAAGGACTCTAGCCGTAGTTTTTTTGTCTTTTTTCTTCATGGCTGACGCGAGCGCCGCGGAACCGATCTGGAGCAGGATTCCGAGAGTAAGCCTCTCCCCTCCGTGGCGCGCCGTCGCGTGGGCGACCTCGTGGGCCATCACGGTAGCGAGTCCCGCCTCGGTTTTGGCAACGGGCATCATTCCGGTGTAAACCCCGATCTTTCCCCCGGGAAGTGCGAAAGCGTTTACCTGCTTGTCGTTATCAAAAACGGTGTACCGCCATCTTAGATTAGGAGTGTGGGAAACCGCGGCTATGCGCTGTCCGACCCTCCTCACGACCCCGTTGTAGTGCGCATCGCGTGAGATCTTCTCGGTCTCAAGCAGGTTCACGTACGCGCTTGCACCGAGCTGCATTTCGAAGGCTTGGGGAAGTAGTATAAACTGCGTCCTGTTGGTAATCGGTGCCTTGGCGCACGCAACAAAGAGGAGCAGAAAAAGCAGAACTCCGGCTGGAAAAAGACTTTTTCTTTTAAATATCGACCTCAATTTCCGTTAATTCCCCGGGCCCGCAAGCCTGTGGGCCCGGAGTCAAGTAAAAAGCCTAACTTTCTATGCTAATCGACTCAGGAAAGATCCGCTTCCCTCATTCTCTTCATTCCTTCGTCTATATCGTCATCAGAACACGCGTAGGTAACCCTTACGTAACCCTCTCCCTGGCTACCGAAAGCCGTGCCGGCCACCACGGCAACCGCCGCGCGCTCAACCAGCCTGTCAGTGAACTGCTGAGAGGTAAGCCCCGTACCCGAGATGTCGGCAAAAGCGTAGAACGCCCCGTCCGGTGTATCGCAGGTTATGCCATCAACACTGTTTAGCCCGGCAACCATACGGTCCCTTTTCTGCTCGAGCAGGACAAGCTTGTTATCGACCCAGTCCTGCGGTCCCGTGAGCGCCGCGTGCGCCGCTTTCTGTATGAACGCTGCCACGTTCGTTATCGAGTCCTGAAGGAATATCGAGAGCTTATCGATGACGGGCTTCGGAGCCACCGTCCACCCTATTCTCCACCCTGTCATCGCCCAGGTTTTTGAGAAAGTGTCTATGCAGATCACCCTGTCGCGTATGCTCTCTATCGAGGAAATTGAGAGATGCGGCTTCCCGAAGGTTACCTGGGAGAATATCTCGTCCGATATGATCATCACCTGCGGGTGGCGCTCAAGCATGTCCGCTATCTCCTGGGGGTTCTCCACCAGGTGGCCGTTAGGCCTCTGGGGGGTGTTTATGATCACAAGCTTGGTTTTCGGGGTGATGAGTCCCTCAAGCTTCTCCACGTCGAACTGCCAGTCGGGCTTTGTCAGCGGGGTGTGCTTTATCACCGCGTTTGCGTACTTGGCCCATACCTCATCGGGAGGGTATCCCGGGTTCGGGAATATCACTTCGTCCCCGTCCTCAAGAAAGGTAAGAAGGTTCATCGTAAGGGAGTGCTTGGCTCCCGCCGTCACTATGACCTCATCGGGCTCCGTGGGCCTTCCCCGCTTACCCATCTTCTCCGCTATAGCCTCCCGAAGCTCCGGAAGTCCCGGGCCTGGGTCATACCTTACGTAACCGTCTCTAAGCGCCTGCTCCGTAGCGTCAAGAACATGCTCCGGCGTATCGAAATCGGGTCCCTGATAATCACCCTTTTCGAAATGAATGATCTTTTGCCCCGTTTTCCTCTCAAGTTCCCTCGCAACCCTCATGCTCGCCCACTGCTTCGGCGGGACAAAGTGCTGGGTCCGTGAACTGTATCCATATGATGACATAACTCCTCTCCTCCTTAATTTTTTTTCAAAAAGCTAAGAGTCCATGTTTACAAGCAGTCCCGAAGCAAGCTGCGAGAAGACGGCGTCTGCCACCTCTCCCGCATCCATCGAGAAATCGTGGTGAACCATTACCGCGCCCACGGCCCCGTAGAGCATGAGGGCGCGAAGCCTCGGGTTCTGTCTCACGAAGCTTCCTTCGTCTATGCCTTTTTCTATTATTTTTTCGTAGAGCCTCACCCGCCGTGCTCTCCATTTCTCGGTAAGCTCGAAGTGTTCCTTGAGAAGATGGGTCTCGTCCCGGCTCAGTATGCGAAGAACTTTCAAGTTCCGTCTGTAGAAAGTGAATATGGTAGTGAGCAGCTTGCGGAGCTTAAGGGGGGCCGGGTCCGAATTCTCTACTTCCTCATGCAGAAGCGCCTCTATGGCTTCGAAGCTCCCCTTGAGGATTTCGAGGTAGAGATTCTCCTTGGAGGAGAAGTAATTGTAGATGGTTCCCTTCGATACGCCCATCTCCTCGGCTATCTCTTCCATGGTGACCTCGTGGTAGCCTTTCTCGGAGAAAAGGTCGGTCGCGGCCCTCAGTATCTCGTCGCGGCGCCTGAATTTGCGGGATGTCTGTGTGTTCTGCGCACCTCTATCGGGAACGCTGCTAGTCTGAACCATCTTCCTCACCCACTGACTGACTCGTCAGTCAGATTAACAAGTCCTCAAAAAATTGTCAAGGAAAAATTTAGAGTCGTCATTAACAGGGGTGTTTTGAATTTTTGAAACACAGCGAAAAGACCGATAGAATTTTTTCAGTGGAGAGGGTTCTCGCTCTCCATGCAGTGAATAGCGCGGGCGAGGGATAAAAACATGCGGCCGGAAAGGAAGTTCGGTCATACGCAGGCGAGGATATGGAAAGCAAGAGGGTAAAAGCGGCTCTTGTCTTCTGCGTGCTCTTTGTGCTGTGGATAGTGGCGAAGCCGTTTTTAAGCGAAGTCGATCCCGTAATCGTAAAAGACACCAGGGAAGAAATACGCCGGGAAACCGGGGTCCGCGAATTACTCCCGCCCGAGGACCGTATCAGCATCTCCCAACTGCCCGACGGAGTGTTCGGCTATGCAAGCCCGTCGCGCCTTGAGGAAATTGGGCACATCGATTTCGTACCGCTTGGTCGCGACTCAGGGAAGGCTACCGGAGAGCAGAGGGTGGAAATCCACAAAACATCCGAGGGGAAAATCGTCGTAGCGCTCTACGTAAGCCAAGGAGACGTGGCGCTGCTCGGGGATCCGGGCCGGAAAATGCCGCTTCTCGTGGACGCCTGCCTCAGAGAGCATGGAAAATGCGACCGGCTCATCGGGCTTCCTTTCTCCCGCCTGATCACATGGCACAGCAAATCGGAGAAAGAAAAAGACAATGGGACGGGGCTTGTTGAAATCAGGGTCCGCTGATTCCGGTTCGCGTTCCTCCGTGCCGCTTGCTGAAAAATTCCAGAATGAAGAATGAGACGATAATAACCCCAGACCGCAAATACCGGTATCAGCTTTACAGAAAAACCGCAGACGCCGATAAAAAGATCTGCTTTATAATGCTAAACCCCTCCACCGCGGATGAAAAAGATGATGATCACACCATCCGGCGCTGCATTTATTTCGCCCGAAGACTGGGATACGGTGATCTCTACGCGGTCAACCTCTACGCCTGGCGCGCGAGGAATCCCCGGGAACTTGGGAAACCGTCGCATGAGAGCAGAATCGGTCCGGAAAACGACTCCTTTATAAAATGCTGCGCCCGCGGCTGCGACCTGACTGTGGTTGCTTGGGGAGCACTCAAAGACCCGATGCGGCAATCGCGGGCCAAGCTCGTAAGCGGCTGGCTTACAAGCCCGAAGGCGCTCGGATTTACAAAGGACGGACACCCAAGACACCCCCTCACTCTTCCCAGGGAATCCGAACTTTCTGATTTTCCGGGATACGGATAAGCATCTTGTAAACCAAGCCCCGACTGTTCCGCGGCAAGCGGAATCTTCCAACGAGATCAAAATCTTTAAATTCGCGAAAATTCCCTTACCATATATATCTTCAGATGAGAAGGCTAATATTGGTTATTTTCGTGCTCGGGGTGATTCTCGCGGCGGGGGTTTTCCTCTCGGAGAACGTGTCGAGGTATGACGCCAAAAGACCCGCTCCCAAAACCCCGGCGCTTGAGCCACTTGCGGAGCATCTTTCAAGAGCAACTATCCCGGTCTCCGTTCCCATAGCTGCCGTAGGGGAAGCGCTTGAGCGCAAGACGCCTAAGCAAGAGTCGGGGTCAAGGAAAAACAGTCTCGGAAGGCCCTTCGCCCAAACCGAACTCATCTGGGATCTAAGCCGTTCCCGTCTTCAGGTATCGGGCCGAAGCGGAGCGCTAAACATAGCGACCGAGCTTAGCGGAGAGGCCCACATGACGGGGGCCATTCAGCTGACAAGAAAAATCGACTTCAGCACAAGCGGCGATGTGCTTGCAAGCGTCTCTCTCGCCGCAAGTCCGACCCTCGAAATGAACTGGCGCGTCTCCCCGAACCTCTCCGAAACAAAAATGGACATACAAAAAGCCAACATCCCGATAAAACGCATCGGAAATCTTGACGTAGGAGAAGATATACTTCCCGGAGTTCGAATCACGGCTGATAAACTTCGCACGCAACTTAACCAAAGCGTGGCCCGAAGCGATTTCTTTGAGCAGGCGGCAAGAAAAGGCTGGAAGAGACTCTGCGACTCGACACCGCTTGGAGAAGACTCGGAGTTCTGGCTTGAAACAAGGCCCGTAGTCGCGCGCGCGGCGCAGATCCGCATCGGCCGCAAAGACATCAACACCACGATTGGAGTTGATGTAAAGACCCGCATCCTGACAGAAAAGACGCAGCCAGAATGCCCCTTTCCTAAAACCCTGCTCCTGGAAAAGCCAAAGCCGGGGGGCTTCGAAATCGCTATGCCCGCCATAATCGATTACGAAACCCTTGAGCGAACACTTGCCGAGGAGGTCGTCGGCAAGTCTCTGGGCAACAACATCTCCATAGTCATAAAGGGGATCAGTATCCGCCCTTATGCAAAGATGCTTCTGCTTGAAACCACGGTGGCAGTGGAGGCGGATTACCTCTCCGGCACGGCGGCGAAGGGGACCCTGTACGTTATCGCCGAGCCGAAACTCGATGCCAAGGCGCAGACCATAACGCTGGAGAACGTAAGACTCGATATCGATTCGCAAAACGTGCTTTTCTCAATGGCTGGAAAGGCAGCGGAACCACTACTGCTGGAAGCCGTCTCAAAGCGCCTTCCATTCGACCTCGGGCCGAAACTTGAGGAACTCAGGGACGAGGCCGAGAAGGCGATTTCTGCGCTTTCATCGAAAAACGTCTCGGTTACGGGCAAGGTACGCCGGGTGCGTATAACCCGCCTTGACGTGGGACCCGAGCACCTGCGTTTAGTTCTCACGGCAGAAGGCAGGGTCAGGGCAAAAGTGCAGGCGATTCCCTAGCGTATTTTTTCGCGTCCGGGAGTCCTAGGGAAGATTCCGAAGGGGAGTTTTTCTGGTAAACTCTTTAGAGGAGAAAATCGGGAATTATATACAATCCTAACCGAACCGGTTATAATATACTGAAATGCTTGAAGAAATACGCACAGTAGAGTTTGTCGTTCTGCCTGCCGCTAAGGCAAAGGCAAGGAAGATGTTCCAGATAGCGGGAGCCTGCCGGTATGTCTGGAATCATTTTCGGGAGAAGAACCTTGCCGACTACCAAGCGTTCAAAAAGGGCAAGGCGGAGCGACCGCAGACCAGTTATTTCTCTCTGGGCGTGGAGTTCACCAAGCTAAGACACAAGACGGACTGGATGCTTGAACTTCCCGCCAACCCGGTCAAGCACACCCTCAAGCATTTTGCGGATGCACTAAAGGAAGCGATGGCTGGCAAGAAGGGTTTTCCGAAGCCCAGAAGCAGAAACCGCCACGCACCCAGTTTCACGCTTCCCAGCAAAGAGAACTTCAGAATAAAGAATATTGATAAAAAATACTCTCTGCTTCTTATTCCCAAGATCGGTTGGGTAAAGATGACCCGCAGGGGAGGCAATCCCTGGGAGGACGGTACACCCAAACAGGTGGTGCTTCGCCATGACGGGCACAGGTGGCGTGCATTCGTATCCTACGAAGTGGAAGTGGAGA
>Ga0209544_1000773_pt1 | contig 40199 bp, 32 predicted proteins | sample MesohylPK_FD_187297 | JGI IMG/M metagenome (GOLD analysis project Ga0209544, IMG submission 187297) | Host-associated microbial community of the marine sponge Aplysina aerophoba from Gulf of Piran - sponge mesohyl, lysed by proteinase K... | ecosystem: Host-associated > Porifera > Sponge >... | reverse complement strand
AAGGCACACGGTCGGTGAGGCATGTTTTTGTAGGGGGGCGTTGCGGGGGCGCAGCCCCTGCACAAGGGAGGGCCGAAGGCCCGACCGCCCAAAATACAACAATGAGGGGAGAAAGAACACCTTTGCTCCCCTCGTTCAGGATTACGAATCAGTTGCGGCTGAGTAGTTACCCCTTGTGCAGGCACGCGCGGTTTCGATAGTTGAATTTTGGCTATCTTTGCGTTACCATTGCCAGAACCTTCGAATATTATTTTTGTCCAGGTTATCATTCTGGAACCTGTCAATCCCTCAATCACACAGTTCAGATCACATGTAGCGGACCCACTTGAATCAAAGGAGACAGTTTCATGAGAATTCGAAATTCGTGGACAGTGGTGGGTGTCATGCTCATCCTGGCACTGCTGGTTGGCGCTTGCCAGCCGGTCACCGAGGCACCGGCCGCTGAGGAGATGGCAGGCGATGATATGGCGGCGCCGTTGAAGGTAGCCTTTGTCTATGTCGCGCCCATTGGCGACCTCGGCTGGACGTATGCGCACGATGAGGGGCGGCTGTACCTGGAGGAGAATCTGGAAGGCGGCGCGGAGACGGCCTTTATTGAGAATGTGCCCGAAGGCCCGGACGCAGAGCGCGTGATTCGCGACTTTGCGCAGAAGGGTTATAACCTGGTAATCACCACCAGCTTCGGCTACATGGACCCGACTCTGACTGTTGCGCTGGAGTTCCCGGATCAGTATTTTGTGCATGTTTCCGGCTTTAAGACGGCCGACAACATGAGCACGCTGTTCGGCCGTATGTACCAGCCCCGCTATCTGAGCGGCCTGGTGGCAGGCAGCATGACCGAAACCAATGTCATCGGCTACGTGGCGGCGTTCCCGATTCCTGAGGTAATCCGAGGAATCAACGCGTTCACGCTGGGCGTGCGCGAGGCAAATCCGGACGCCGAGGTGCGGGTGGTATGGACGAACACCTGGTTTGGTCCTCCGGAAGAGAAGGAAGCCGCTGAAGCGCTACTGGACCAGGGCGCGGATATCATCGCCCAGCACCAGGACACGACCGAGCCGCAGAAGGCCGCGGCCGAGCGTGGCGGAACCAGCATCGGTTACAACAGCGACATGCGCGTGTTCGTCGGTGACTCCGTCCTCACGGGACCGGTCTGGAACTGGGGCCCAGCTTTCGTGAAGTTCGCGGAGCAGGCTCGCGACCACAACTGGGTTACTGAGCAGTACTGGGGCGGTATGGACGACGGGATTGTTGGCATGGCAGAAATGAGCCCGTCCGTTCCTGAAGACGTAGCCGCGATGGTCGCCGATAAGCAGGCCATGATCGTTTCCGGTGAGATGGATGTGTTCTGCGGCGCGATGAATGGCCAGAACGGTGTCCAATTCCTGGAAGACGGCCAGTGCATGGACGACGGCCAGATGCTGGGCATGGACTTCTTTGTGGAGGGCGTTGTCGGTGAGGCGCCGGGTGAGGCTGCACCGCTTGGAAACTAGCCCAGATTTCGGCCCGGAGTCAGATCGTGTGAGGTTCGCCTTTGCGATTTGGGCCGTCTCTCAGAACAGGGCTGTTTTCTGAATCAATCGATTGTGATCGTTAAAGATTGCTCCTCTCCAGGTGTCTGATACCGTAAGGGAGGAGCAATCTGTTTACCGCATGAACTGCTGTAACGATGGGCGAGTCCGTCTGTAAATGTAGTGAAAAGGAGTGAGTTACATGAGGATTCGGCATTTGAGGATAGTGGTTGGCGTTCTGCTGATCCTGGCTTCGTTGATCAGCGCCTGTCAGCCGATCGGCGAAGGGCCTGCGGCCGAAGGGCAGTCAGGTTCCGCTAAGACGGTCGAGTCGATGAAGGTCGCCTTCGTCTACGTTGGCCCGGTGGGCGATCTCGGTTGGAGCTATGCACACGATCAGGGACGGTTGGCGCTGGAAGAGCTGGGTGTGGAAACAGCTTACAGTGAACTTGTGGCAGAAGGACCGGACGCGGCGCGGGTGCTGCAGAGCTACGCGTCGCAAGGCTATGACCTGATCTTTGCCACCAGTTTCGGATATATGGATAGCGTTATCGAAGTTGCGGCGGAGTTTCCGGAGGTGAAGTTTGAGCATGCCACCGGATACAAGACAGCTGAGAATGTCGGCATATATGACGGCCGCGGCTACCAGGGATGGTACCTGGCAGGAATGGTTGCCGGCGCGATGACACAGTCCAATGTTCTCGGCTACATTGCGCCTTACCCCATTCCGGAGGTGGTGCGGAATCTGAACGCATTCGCCCTGGGCGCGCAGTCGATAAATCCCCTTGTTGAAGTACGGCCGATATGGATCTTTGCCTGGTTTGATCCACCTGCCGAACGGGAAGCCGCCCAGGCCCTTATCGATGCGGGCGCGGATGTAGTGGCCCGAGAGAGCGACAGTGTCGAGCCGGACAAATTGGCCGAGGAGCAAGGTGTCTACGCTATTGGCTACAATGTGGTCAACCCGGACATCGCGCCACAGGCTCTGCTGACCGCACCGATCTGGAACTGGCATGTCATCTACGAGAAGAAGGTGCGCGACGTAGCTGCCGGGACGTGGACCAATGAACCGGTCTGGTGGGGCATGGAAGACGGCGTGTTGGATCTGGCGCCCGTGGCCGAATTTGTGCCGGCGGTTGTACAGATAGCGGTCGAGGAGGTCAAAGAAGGCATTCTTGACGGCAGTTTTCAGTTCTTCTGCGGCCCGATCTACGACAATGCCGGTGAAGAACGGGTCGCTGCCGGTGAATGTATGGACGACCCTGCTCTACTCAGCTATGATTGGCTGGTAGCAGGTGTTACGGGCCAGATTCCCCAGTAGGGAAAAGGGCACACAGCAGGTCGGGAATGGGGCGTCGGAGAGCAGGATCACAGCCGTTGTCCCCATTCTCCACCTGCATTTCGTCTTAGCGTCGGTGCATGTAGACACTCTCATTTGCTCATGACCAACACAACTCCTCTTGCCGTGGAAATGCGGGAAATCACCAAACGGTTTCCCGGCGTGCTGGCAAACGACCGCGTCGATCTGACGATCAATAAGGGTGAGATTCATGCCCTGTTGGGGGAAAACGGCGCGGGCAAATCGACGCTGATGAACATCCTGGCCGGGCTGTATCTGCCGGAACAGGGGAATGTGCTGGTGCACGGGCAGTCAGTGCATATCGACTCGCCCAAGACTGCCTTCGATCTGGGGATCGCGATGGTCCACCAGCATTTCAAACTGGTGATGAACCAGACGGTTGCCGAGAACATTATACTGGGGCTGGATGACCCTTATGCCGCCGCGTCCGGGCAGGGCAGGCAGGGACGATTCAAACCCCTGCGGCTGGACATGCAGCGGGTGCAGCGGCGCATTGCCGAGGTAAGCGAGCAGTATGATATGCACGTGGACCCGGAAGCGTTCGTGTGGCAGTTGAGCGTCGGCGAGCAGCAGCGGATCGAGATTTTGAAGGCTCTGTACCGCGGGGCGGACATCTTGATTCTTGATGAACCGACAGCTGTTTTGACCCCACAGGAGGCTGACGCGCTGGGCCAGACAATGCAGCGGATGGTGCAGGAGGGCAAGACGATCATCTTCATCAGCCATAAGCTGGACGAGGTGACCCGATTTGCCGACCGCGTGACGGTGCTGCGGCGAGGACAGGTGGTTGCCACCGAGGATGTGACAGGCGAAACGAGTACCGCGCATCTGGCCAAGTTGATGGTGGGGCGGACGGTCATCTTCCGCATTGACAAGGAGGCGCAGGAGTTCGGCGATGTCTGTCTGGAGGTCGAAGAGATCTGCTGCCTGAACGACAAGCGGCTGCCTGCCCTGAGGGATGTTTCGCTGCAGATACGCAAAGGCGAGATTCTGGGCATCGCTGGTGTCGCCGGCAACGGGCAGAAGGAGCTGGCCGAAACGTTGACCGGTCTGCGACGGGCCACCAGCGGACGCTTTCGCCTGCTGGGGCAGGATCTGACAAACCGGACCTCGCGCGCCATCATCGACGCCGGCATCGCCCATGTCCCTGAAAGCCGCATCCACGTGGGATCGGTCGGCTCGATGAATGTGGCCGATAACATCGCGCTCAAACATTACCGGGCAAGGCCGGGGCCGTTCCTGGATCGAGACCGCCTGGACAAGATGAGCAGGGATCTGGTGGACGAGTTCAACGTGGACACGCCTGGCATCACGACCAATGCGGGCGCGCTCTCCGGCGGGAATCTGCAGAAGCTGATACTGGCCCGCGAACTGACGACGGACCCGAAGCTGATCATCGCGGCCCATCCGACACAGGGGCTGGACGTGGGTGCGACCGAGGCGGTGCGCCAGCGGCTGCTCGAACAGCAGGCGGCCGGGGTGGCGGTGCTGTTGATCAGCGAAGACCTGGACGAGCTGTTCAGCCTGGCCGACCGCGTCGCCGTTCTCAACGGCGGGCGCGTAATGGGTGTCGTCGACATCGGAGCGGCCACCCGCGAGCAGATCGGGCTGATGATGGCCGGCGAACAGGCCGCTTGACCCACATACGGGATACGCATGGATATTCTGTACAAAGTTGGCTCGGTCGCTCTTCTGCTGGTGGGTGTACTCTATCCGCTGGGCGCGATCTACATGATGATGAAGTTCCTCGGACGCGAAGACTTTCCGCGCCCTTCCCCCGCCTACATGATGCTCCACTTCGTTCTGATTGCGACAGTGCCCCTGGCCGGGATTCTGGGCGGATTTGCCGGCTTTGCGCCGACGCTGTGGCAGAGCCAGGTCATCCGCATGATCGTCTACGGCGCCGGTGTGCTATCGATGGTCGCGTTCGCGATGCTGCTTATCAGCAGCCGGGCGGGGCAACCTGACGACAGTGAATAGTGCATGGCGGAGAGTAGGAACTACCCGCCATCTCTCTGATGACTGAAGCCCCGGTCTACCTTCCCCGAACGACATACCGCCTGTTCGCCTTGGGCGGCGCGGTGGTGGCGTTGCTTTTCCTGCGGGAAATCCTCAACGAATTCAGCCTGTCGGTCCTCTTCTATCTGCTGGCGTCGGTCGGGTTCACGGTCATCTACGTGCGCTGGGCGCTGATGCGGTTGGCGTTGACCGCCGACGGCGTGACCGTGCGCGCGCCGTTGCAGGACACTCTGCATATTCAGTTCCGCCAGATGATCACTTGTGACGAGGCCGGCCGCTTTGCGCCGGGGCTGAGCCTTGTCTACTGGCCCATCACCGCTGACGGTATCGTAGAAACGGACGTCCCGCGGACGATTTTTCTGCCGGCGGTGGCGCGGCAGGAGAAGCTGCTGGCTGCCCTGCAGGATGGGATACCTGACTAACGCGAAGGCCGTATAGTTATGGGGGCTTGAACAGAGTGGCGTCAGAGCAACCGAAGGTGTTGTTCGTAACCGGCGAATATCCGCCGATGGTGGGCGGTGTCGGCAGGTTCACGGCCGAGCTGGCAGGGGCATTGCAGGCGAAGGGCGCGCAGAGCGCAGTTCTGACCGACGAACAGGTGACGGCGTCGGCGGGGACGGATGCGGTTCGGGTTCTTCCGGGGCGCGGCAGCTGGGGCTGGGGGATCCTGTCCGATATCCCTGCCCGCGCCCACGCTGCCGGCGCAGAATGGGTCCACGTTCAGTACCAGACCGCCGCTTACGGAATGCACCCCGCCATCAACGCCCTGCCCTACTTCCTGCGGCGGCATGGTCTGCGTGCGGCGTGGACCTATCACGATCTGCGTGTTCCCTATCTCTTCCCCAAGGCCGGCGCGCGCCTGCGCAACTGGGTTACGCGCTTGCCGCTGCGCGCCGCGGATGCGGTTGTGGTTACGAATCAGAGTGATTGGGAATCGGTGCAAGGGCAGGTGCAGCGCGGCCAGCTTCACCGGATTCCGATCGGCAGCGACATCGAGAGCCGGCAGTTTTCTGCAGAGGAGCGGGTCCAGCGCCGGGCGGCGCGCGGATACGGCAGCGCGCAGCTTGTGCTGGGCTATTTTGGCTTTCTCAACGCGAGCAAGGGCGGGCTGACGCTAATCGAGACTGTGGCGGCGCTGGCAGGCGAGGGCTGGGATGTTCATCTGCTGATGATCGGTGAACGGGTAGGGGCGAGCGACGAGACGAACTTCAGGTATTTGCAGCGTGTCGAGGCTGCCATCGCTGAACATGGGCTGGACAGCCGCGTGCAGTGGACGGGCCACCAGTCGGACGCGGAGGTCGCGGCCGACTTTAACGCGATAGATGTGTTGGTGATGCCCTATGAGGACGGCATGAGCTTTCGGCGCAGTACGCTGACAGCAGCCTTAGCCAACGGCTGCGCGATCGTAACTACGCATCCGCAAGACCCGACGCCGGAACTGAGGGCGGACGCCGACCTGGTTCTTGTGCCCCCCAGAGACCCGGCGGCGACCGCGGCGGCGGTGCGGCGAATCGCCGCGGACCCGCGCCTGGCGGAGAGCCTGCGCGCCAATGCACGCAAGGCGGCTCGCCAGTTCAGTTGGGAAGTGATCGCGGCGCGTCATCTGGAGATGTACCGTGCTTAGGCGGATTTTCGCCGGGTCTCGTAGCTACTTAGCGATATACTGTGCCGGTCGCGGCCAGCCCTTCATCTTCGCCGCCATACGGACTATCTGATTGTGTATGCGGTAGTCCGAGGCCAGGTTGCTGAAGCCGCGCGGGTGTGGTGAAGACGTAAGGTGGCTGAGGCATGGTTTTGTAGGGGGGCGTTGCGGGGGCGCAGCCCCTGCACAAGGGAGGGCCGAAGGCCCGACCGCCAAACTGCAGTGGTCAGTGGTTAGTGGATGGTTGCAGGGGATTGGAACGAGAATCTACCATGGTATGGTTGCTACCAAAAAAATTCGAGAGCTCACCCCCATTTTGGGCTGCGCACCTTCTTTCCCGCCCGTTGACCCGCCTTTGGACGCGTTGTACACTGTCTGCATCCTAAAGATTTGCAGAACTTCTAGCCATTGATAACGAGCGATTGCAGGGAGGCCAACTGATGGAATATCGCGCATTTGGACGTACCGGAATGGACGTATCCGCAATCGGGTTCGGCTGCTGGGAGATCGGCGGCGGGTACGGACACTTTGACGAAAGCGACGTTTTCAAGGCGGTGCAACGGGCACTCGATCTGGGGATTAATCTCTTTGACACGGCCGAAGGCTATGGGTTTGGCCAATCCGAAGAGATTCTGGGCAAGGCGCTGGGGACGCGGCGCGATGAGGCTATCGTTGTCACCAAGTTCGGCATATTACAGGATGACGGCAAATGGTACCGAGATAGCAGCCGCGAGTCGGCGCTGGCGGCCATTGACCGCAGCCTCAAGGCGCTGGGGACCGACTACGTCGACGTGTATCTGATCCACTGGCCGGATAAGGATGTGGCATTGGAGGAGTCGATGGGGGCGCTGGAGGAGATCGTGCAGGCCGGCAAAGCCCGCTTTGTCGGCGTTTCCAACTTCCGCCCGGACCAGATCGAGACCTGTATGGAGACGCGGCGGGTGGACATCACCCAGTACGGCTACCATATGTTTGACCGCCGGCTGGAGCGCGAGGTCTTCCCGACGATTGCGGAGCATGGCATCGGTCTGATGACGTACGGTTCGCTGGCGCATGGTCTGTTGACGGGGACGTTCACTGCTGACACGACTTTCGACGAAAGTGACTGGCGCTCCAGTGGGATTGCCTTCAATATCCCGCTGTTTACGGAGGAGGTCTTTGCCAGGAACGTGGCTGCGGTTAATGACCTCAAGCCGATCGCTGCCCGGCACGGCAAGACGATGGCGCAACTTGCGCTGCGCTGGGCGCTGAGGAATCCGGTGGTAAGTGTGGCGCTGATCGGGTTCCGCCGGCCCGAGGAGGTTGAGGAGAACGTAGCCGGTCTCGACTTGTCACTTGATCAGGAAACGCTGGACGAGATAGAGGCGGTGTTCGCCAAGCATGGTGTGGATACGGCGCCGGCGGCCTGGGTGGAGAAATGATCGCATAGCGGTCGGTGTGACGACATCAAAATGGACCTGAAATCGTTGCCGATTTCGGTGTCGCTGGGAAAGGATGATTCTGCATGGCAACCGCGCGCTTGCGTTTTCTGTCTGAGGAACAGGTGAAGCAGTTCAAGCTCAATGGCTTTCTGACGGTGGAGGACGTTCTCTGCGCGGAGGAGGTGGCGGCTCTGGCTGCGCACACCGATCTGATCGCGGCGGGCAAGGTTGAACAGATCCCGGAGACGAGCATTCAACTGGAGAAGGTGTTTCGGGAAGGCGAACGTGAAGTTGCCGACCAGGTGCTGGCGGTGCGTAAATTGTACAATCTGGCCGTCTATGACGAGTTCATGTGGGGTCATGCCACCCATCGTCGCATCGTCGACATCATCGCCGATCTGCTGGGCAGCGACGACATCAAGATGTACGGGGACCAGCTATTTATGAAGGCGGCGGTGACGGGCACGGCGCAGCCCTGGCACCAGGATTCGGCGTCGTGGCGGGACATTTTCCCGATGGACCTGGTGACGGCCTGGACGGCGATCGATCAGGCTACGGTTGAGAACGGCTGCTTGAATTTCGCCCCTGGCACGCACCGTTGGGGGATGGTGCGGGGGGAGCAACTCTCCTGGTTCGTGGAGGATTTAGGGAGCGAACAGTGGCCGGTCGTGCCAGCGCCGTTGAAGCCGGGTAGCATCAGTTTTCATCACAGCCTGGTGCTGCACCAGAGCAATGCCAACCTGTCCGGGCAACGTCGGCGCGGCTATGCGGTGCACTATATGCGGGCGGCGTCGCAGCGGGATGCGTCGGTTACGGACGCGCCGAAGATGCCGCGGTTCAAGCAGGTACGGGGACGGTCGTTCGCGGGGCGTGTGTAGTTTTTTAGCCCAGGAAAAACTGCTAACAGATCCACCAACCGGCACGCGTGCGGCGTGCCGGTTTTCTGTTCAATATCAGTCCGCCGCCGCTACACCGCGCCGGGCGCGCCGAGTGGATGCGGGCCGTTCGTCATCGGATTGGCGCGGGCGAAGGCGTAGACGGCGTCCTGCAGTTCGAGGATGCGTACTGCATCTTCGACATTGGGCGAGAAGCCGGTGCGCCCTTCTTCGATGGCTACAAGGGCCCGGCGCATGATCTCTTGCATTCCACGCGTATTCGGTGATTCCTCGTGGAAGGTCACGCCCTCGGTTGTGTGAACCTCAGTCACCCTGTTTCCCTGCTGGTCATAACGTTGCAGGACCGTCGCTTTGGTGCCGATGAAGCGAAAGCTGTGATCCCCGCCGCGCGCGCCTGATGGGTAGCTGTAACCGGATTCGACGATACCGGTTACGCCGCTGTCTGTGCGCAGCACGCCGATGGCGACGTCCTCGACAGTCCGGCCGTACATCGAATTTGAGATAACACCCCCGACCGCGGTGACAGGGCTGCCGCCCGCGAACTGCAGGAAGGTGTCGATACCGTGGGCGGACTCGGTCGCCCAGCAGCCGCCGCCGGAGATAGTTGCATCGTTATGCCAGGCGGAGGGCGTGGGGTCGTAGCGGGAGGGAGGCCCGTTGTTGAGGCGGCTGTTGTAAAGGACGAGGTCGCCTAAGGTGCCATCGTCGATCATCTGCTGGACGATGTCTACAAGCTCTGTTCCGCGGTTGGGCAGGGTGAGGGCACTGAAGACGCCGCGCTCGGTGCAGAGTTCGGCGACAGGACGCAAGCGGTCGGCGCAGTCGGCGAAGGGTTTGTCGAGCAGGAAGGGCAGGTCGCGCTCGGCGCAGGCACGGACGTGGTCCGGCATCTCGGTATGCTTGCCGGCGATCAGGACGGCGTCGGGGCGACTGGCATCCAGACATTCGCCGGCGGAGCTGAAGGCGGGGCACTGGAATTCATCGGCCAGCTGCTGGCGCGGGCCTTGCTCGGCGTCCATGACGGCGACGATCTCGTGGCCGAGATCGCGCGTTGTGGTGGCCATGCCGCGGCCGTGGTGGCTGTAGGAAAGTAGAGCAGTTCGCATGGTTGTATACCTCAAACCCAGCCGTGAAGGCGAGTGACGGGCACGCCGTGGCGCTGGTGGGTCCAGGAGTGGCCGCTTTCGAGCACGACCTCGCGCCCGCTGATGGCGGAGTTTTCGGCGGCGAAGAGGATCTCCATGATGTGGCGGCCCCACTCACCTGAGGTGGGCGGCTCGATGTCCTGTTCTATGCACTCGACGAACGACTTCCATTCATGGTGCATCTCGACGGGTGGGTCGTCGAAGGGTATGTCCTTCCACTCGTCTCCCTGCCCGACCTTGACGAACTTTTCGCCGTGCTGGCTGAAACGCAGCGTGCCGTTGGCGCAGATGACCTGGCTCTCGAAGTTGGGCGCGCCGTCGGCGAAACCGACGGAGACGGCGACGCCGGCGAGGCCGTTCTTGTAGCGAACGAGCGCGGTGGCGGTGTCGTCGCTGGCCTGGTAGTGGGCGCGGGTGCCCATGCTGGCGGAGACTGAAACGGCCTGGGACGCCATCAGCCAGGTGAGGCGGTCGACGACGTGAACGCCGTTGGACAGCCACATGCCGCCGCCATGGAAACGGCTGCGGTACTGCGGAGGGCGGCTGGCGTGGTTCCAGTTCTTGGACATGTAGCAGACGACTGTCATCAGCGGCCCGAGCTGGCCGGAATCGAGGATCTCCTTGGCCTTGAGGCTGGTGCCGTAGTAGTGCTGGGTCTGGCCGACCATGAGCTTGACGTTGTTGTTGGCGGCGGCTTCGATCATTTCGTCGCAATGTTCGAGGCTGAGCGCCATTGGCTTCTCGACGAGGACGTGCTTGCCGGCGTTGCAGGCGTCGACGGTGAGGCGGTGGTGCAGTTGATGGCCGAGCACGATGGCGACGGCCTCGACCTCGTCGTCCTTGAGAAGCTCGGTGTGCGTGGAATAGCCCTTGGAAATATCATGCTTCTCCATGTATTCACGGCGCTTCTCTTCGAAGAGGTCGGCGACGGCGACGACTTCGACGTTGTCGAGGGTGTCAATGGCACTAAAGTGGGCGCGTGCGATGCCGCCCAGCCCGATGATTCCTACTTTCAATTTCCCCATGTCTGTCTGTTTCGCTCCTGTGGGTTGTAGCAGTTAGTACGAGCTCTTGATGTATCGGAAAGGCGTGTTCGGTCTATGGCCGGTATTGCAAGTTTAGTTTGCCATGCCGTGTCGGTGGAGTAAAGCGACCCACGTGGCTGTACACCTCAGATCCAGCCATGGTCGCGGGTGACAGGCACACCAGCACGCTGATGCGTCCAGGATAGGCCGCTTTCCAGGACGACGTCCTGCCCGCTGATGGCCGAGCTCTCGGCGGCGAAGAGGATCTCCATGATGTGGCGGCTCCACTCGCCGGAGGTGGGCGGCTCGATGTCCTGTTCGATCGACTCGACAAAGGATTTCCACTCATGGTGCATGACGGCCGGCGGGTCGTCATAGGGGATATCCGTCCACGCATCGCCCTGCCCGACCTGGAGGAAGGGTTGTCTGCCGCCGCCGATGCGCACAGTTCCGTTGGCGCAGATGACCTGTGTATCCATGATGGGGGGTCCGTCGGCGTAGGCGATCGAGACTGCGACGCCGGCGAGGCCGTTTTTGTATCGAATCAGCGCGGTGGCGGTGTCGTCTGCGGCCTGGTAGTGGGCGCGGGTGCCGATGCTGGCGGATACGGAGACGGCCTGGGAGGCCATCAGCCAGGTGAGGCGGTCGACGACGTGGACGCCGTTGGTGAGCCACATGCCGCCGCCGTGAAACCTGCTGCGGTACTGGGGGGCGCGGTTGGCGTAGGTCCAGTTTTTGCACGAGTAGCAGACGATGGTCATCAGCGGGCCCAGTTGAGCGGAATCGAGGATCTCCTTCATTTTGAGGAGGATGCCGGAGAAGTGCGAGGTGTGGCCGACCATGAGTTTGACGTTGTTGCTGGCTGCGGCATCGATCATGGCGTCGCACTGTTGGAGGCTGAGCGCCATCGGCTTTTCGACGAGGACGTGTTTGCCGGCGTTGCAGGCATCGACGGTGAGACGGTGGTGGAGTTGGTGGCCGAGTACAACGGCGACGGCGTCGATGTCGTCGTCCTTGAGGAGCTCGGTGTGGGTGGGGTAGCCTCTGGGAATGCCGTACTCTTCCATGTACTGGCTGCGCTTCTCTTCGAAGAGATCGGCGACGGCGACGACTTCGACGTTGTCGAGGGTGGCGATGGCGTCGCAGTGGGAGCGGGCGATGCCGCCCAGCCCGATGATTCCGACTTTCAGCGTGGACATATCAGCTTGTCGCTCCTGCGAAGTGTTATTTGAACACGCCGCTGGTGATGCCTTCGACGATTTGGCGTTGAAAGATGAGGGTGATGATGAAGACCGGGATGGTGGTGAGGATGGCTACGGCGGACATGTTGCCCCAGGAGACGTCGAATTCGCTGCGAGCCCCGATCACCTGGGCTTCGGAAAGGGCCATGGTGATGACCTTGACGCCGGCGCCGCGGGCGAAGATGAGCGGCGTAAAGAACTCGTTCCAGCCGATGATGAAATTAATGAGGAACATGGTGGCGATGCCGGGGCGGATCACGGGCAAGACGATACGCCAGAGGAGCGGGAAAAAGCTGGCGCCGTCGACCTTGGCGGCGTCTTCGATCTCGACGGGTACCTGGCGCAGAAATGAGACCAGCACCCAGGTGGTGATCGGCAGCAGCGCGCTGCCGTAGAGGATGAGGAGGCCGAGCAGCGTATCCATCAGGTTGAGCGATTGGTACATCTGGAAGAGGGGGATGACGGTGGCGGTGCCGGGCAACATGCTGGAGGCAAGCAGCCCGACCATAACCAGGTTTGCGCCGGGAAAGTCCAGGCGGGCGATGGCGTAGGCGGCGAGCAGGCTGACGGTGAGCGCCAGGACGGTGGAAAGGGTGGCCAGCATGGTGGAGTTGAGCATGTAGCGTGCGATGGGCAGCGCGCCGAAGATGTCCTGAAAGCGTTCGACGGCCAAGCTGCGCGGAACGTAGGTCAAAGGAACGGTGAACAGTTTTCCGCTTGGGGCGAACGCGGTCAGAAAGATGTAGTAGATCGGCAGCAGGACCACGGTCAGAAAGAGAATAACCACGAGTATGAAGAGCGTTGTGCGGATCCCGCGCTTGAAGTCGAGTTGTGTATTCATAGGAAGTCGGTGGTCCCTGGTCAGAGTTGTTACAGTCGTTCCCAGGCGCGACGCAGGAAGCCGTAGCCGAGGACACCCACGAGCAGGACGATGAAAAAGAGCAACATAGCGATGGCGGACGCGTAGCCGAAGTTGAGGACGCGGAAGCCTTCGAGATAGACAAGATAGGAGAGCAGCGATGTAGCAGTGCCCGGCCCGCCATTGGTCAGCGCGTAAACGATTTCAAAGGAGAGCACGCGGAAAATGGCGGTGAAGATTATCATCGAGATAATGAGCGGCATCAAGAGCGGCAGGGTGACGTACCAGTAAGAGCGCACGCCGTCGGCGCCGTCGATTTTGGCGGCCTCGTAGAGTTCCAGGGGGATCCCCTGGAGTCCACTGAGGAAGATGACGGACAGGAAAGCAGTGTTTTTCCAGACGTCGGTGATGGTTACGGCGAAGCGGGCGGTGGTGAAGTTGACCAGCCAGAGCGGTCGTTCACCGCTGAGCCGCCAGATAATATCGTTGATGAGGCCATAATCCTGGTGGAAAATCCAGCGGGCCGCGGTGGCGATCACGATTGGGGCCATGGCCCAAGGCAGCAGGTTGACGGCGCGCGTCAGGTTGCGCATGCGGAAGCGCTGGTTGAGCAGTTCAGCGATGGCCAGCCCGAACACGACTTGCAGGATAACGGACGTGACGGTAAAGAAGAGCGTGAAGGTGAGGGTGGCGTCCACGTTGGAGTCGCGTGTCAGCGCGATATAGTTGTCGAGGCCGACAAAGTCGAAGGTGCGGCGCACGGGGCTGTTATCGAAGAAGCTGATATAGAAGGTGCGCAGGAAGGGATAGACGGATGTGAGGAGCCGCCACAGCACCACAGGGGTGACCAGCAGCCAGGCCAGAAGTATGCGACGTGTGCTGAGGTTCTGTTGACTGAACAAAGGTAGAACGCCAGTGGTGAGTGGTGAGTGGTCAGTGGTCAGTTGCCGGTGGCCAGCATCCGTACTGGCCACCGGCAGTTTATTACGGTTATGAGCCCAAGTCGCGTTCGAGGATTGGGTTGATCTTGTCCATGGCGGCCGTGACCGCTTCATCGAGGCTGACCTGGTCGGTCAGGTAGGCGTGAACGTTCTGTTCGGCGGCGTCGTAGATTTCCTGGATGCTGGGTGTAACCGGGCGGGCCTTGACTAGGCCACCGGCCTCGGCCAGATCCAAGAGGAAGGGCGAAGAGGGCGCGAGATCCTGGACTTCGGGGTCGGCCCAGAGGGAGACGCGGGCGGGAACGCGGCCGCGATAGATCTGCTGCTTCATGACATCGGCGCGTGCGGTGAAGCCGATCCACTCGTTGGCAAGTTCCTGGTTGGGCGAGCTGGCGACGACGGACCAGCCCCAGCAGCCTGTGATCGTCTCTGCGTTGTCCGGTCCCATTGGCGGCAGGAATGCGGAAACCTGATCGGCCCAGAACTCCTCGTTGGTGCGCATTGCGCCGAAGAAGCCGTCCCAGCACCACCACATGGCGTATTTGTTGGAGAGCCAGCCCTGGAAGACGGAGCTGTAGTCCTCTTGCGGGGCGGAGTCGGGGGCGATATTGTGTTCGGCGTAGAGCGCCTTATAGAAGGCGAGGGCCTCACGTGCGCCGTCATTGTCGAGGTTGTTGATGGCGCCGCCGCCCTGGTTTGTCCAGTGCTGGATTTCGTTGCCAAGCTGGCCGCCGATGGTGGCGGAAAGGGCGATGCCGTAGATGCCTGCGTCCTCGTCGGTGAGGGCGGTGCCTATTTCGACGAGATCGTTCCAGTCGGTGGGCGGAGAGACGCCGGCTTCTTCGAAGTAGTCGGTGCGATAGAAGAAGATCTCGGTGTCGTTGCCCCAGGGGATGCGGTAGAGGGCGCCGTCCCAGGAGGAAACATCGTAGATCAAGGTCTGGGGCCAGTCATCGAGGTCGATGTCATAGAGGTCGACGACGGGCTCGAGCGGCGAGAGCCAGCCGGCGGCGCCGTAGATGGCAGCCTGGAAGTCGTCGGAGTGGAAGGCGTCGGTACCGGTATCGCCCGATGCCAGCCGTGTCGTCATCATCTGCTGCCATTCGATGTAAACAGCGGGCGCGACTTCATAGTTGACAGTGTTGCCGGTCTCTTCCTGATACTGGTCGATCACGCCCTGGAAGAAGTCATTGCTGTCGGCCCAGTAGACGATGTTCAGTTCCTGCGGTTCGGCCATGGTTTCTTCGCCGCCTGTCCCTTCGGCGGGCGCGGCTACGGGCGCGGCACAGGCGCTGAGCGCGGCGAACGCGGCACCGGCGCCAGCTGTCTTGAGGAAGGCACGCCTGGATACGGGGCGCGTCAGCGAAGCAAGAGCTTTTCGGGACATTGGATTCCTCCTGGTTTGGAAAGGATGTAAGGAAGTATCGGTTGTCGATACGATTTAAGCAGTGAATCAAGTGGTTGGGTGAAGGTCGGCGGTTCACTGCATGAATCGGACAGTGTATGGAGTACAGCGTCGCGGTCAACATGCTGTGGGCCGGCCAAGGGATCATAGCAGAGACTTCAGTGGCACTGCAAACACTGTTTTTTGGGCCACTTGCTATCTACTCTCTTAAGAAACGAGAGACGCTCCATGCAAGGACTGCATTTTGCTTGCATACCCATCCACAGGTTTTGAGCGTCACGGAATGCGCTCCCACTCCCGTTGATGCGTGAAATTCTGTTACAATACGGCTCGGAGTTTCATACCACTGTTCATACGGACACGGTAGCCAGATGATCACCCCCTCTGACTTACAGTGCGAATACGCCGTCGATCCGGTGGGCATAGACGCCCATCAGCCGCGCTTCAGCTGGCTGCTGCGCGCGGCGGCGCGCGGCCAGAGCCAGTCGGCATACAGGATCCTGGTTGCCAGCAGCGAAGCGAATCTGGAGGCCGGGGACGGTGACAGATGGGACAGCGGTCGTATCGCGTCCTCTGAGATGGCGCAGGTCGAATACGAAGGTGCGACGCTCGTCAGCAATGAGCGCTGCTGGTGGGCGGTGCAGGTGTGGGATCGGGAAGGACGGGCCAGCCGGTTCAGTCCTCCGGCGGTGTTCGGCATGGGACTGTTGGAGGCAAGCGATTGGCAGGGCGGCTGGATCGGCGCGGCCGACAGGACGATCTCCGCGCCGTTGCTGCGACGGGAGTTTGTCTTGGACAGACCGGTGCGGCGAGCGACTGTTCACATGTCGGGTCTGGGTTACGGGGAACTGTATGTGAACGGCGCCAAGGTTAGGCGGAGCGTGCTGGACCCTGGCAACACGTACTACAACAATGACCAGTCGTTTGCGCTGGGCGAGCGAGTGCTCTATGTGAGCCACGATGTCACGGCGTTGTTGCGGCCGGGCGCCAACGTTTTCGGCGTCATGCTGGGGCACGGCTGGTACAGCGCGGAGGATGACATTCCGCCGTCGCCCAGCCACCGCACGCCCTATGGGGACAGGCCCAGGCTGCTGCTGCAAGGGGTTGTTGAGTACGAAGACGGCGGGCAGGTCAATATCGTCTCTGACGGCGGGTGGAAGACGGCGCCGGGCCCGATTACGTATAACGACTTCTGCAACGGCGAACTTTACGACGCGCGTTTGGAAAAAGCGGGGTGGGACAGCCCTGGTTACGACGACGCGGGCTGGCAGCCGGCTGCGGCCGTGGACGCGCCCGGAGGCGCGCTGACGGCGCAGCGTATGCCGGCGGCGCGCGTTGTCGAGACGCGTCCGGCAGTGGGGATGACCAGCCCGAGCGAGGGCGTGTATATCTTCGATTTGGGACAGACAGTTACGGGCTGGGGCCGGCTGCGGGTGCAGGGGCCGGCGGGGGCGACGGTCACGTTGCGGCACGGGACCTGTCTGTATGCGGACGGGACGCTGGATGCGCGCAGCAATATGTACAATGCGCCCGATTCGGAGGAGGAGGACAGGCAGGGGAGCAGCCGCGATGGGGAAGTCCATCATGGCGCGAGGCAGACGGACAGTTATACGCTCAGAGGAGATGGTGTCGAGGTATGGGAACCGCGCTTTACACTGCACAGTTTCCGCTACGTGGAGGTGACCGGCTATCCGGGGGCGCCGAGGCTCGGGAGCGTTGATGGGCGCGTTGTGCACACGGCGGTTGGGACCGGGAGCCGTTTCCGCTGTTCGAACGAGCTCTTCAACCGGATTCACAGCAATGTACACTGGACGCTGCGGGGCAGTTTTCAGAGCATCTCGCAGGACGCGGCTGATCGATCCGAACGGGTAGCGTGGCTGGGCGATCCGGGTTTTATCGCCGAGGACTACCTCTACAACTTCAGCAGCGCCAGTTTTTGGACGAAGTGGCTGGAGGACATCGCTGATGCGCAGAAGGAGGACGGCGATGTCCCGGTGGTGGCTCCGCTGCACTGGCGCACGACGATGGATCCGTATCTGAGGTGGATGGACTGGGCGAGCACTTATCCGATCTTCGTGTGGCAGGTCTACCGGCATTACGGCGATGAGCGCGTTCTGGCAAGGCATTACAGCTCGCTGAAGCGGATGATGGCCTTTTACGGCGGGCTGGCGGAAGGGCATATCATGCGCCATGGCCTGGGTGACCACATGGAGCCGCAGGCGGACGGTACATCCAGTTTCAAGCCGCTGCATACGCCGATGCCGCTCACTTCGACGGCCTACTACCAGCACTGCGTGTGGATCTTGGCGCAGGCGGCGCGGGTTCTGGGCGAGGACGAGGACGCGCAGCGGTACGACGCGCTGGCCGGGGAGATTAAGGAAGCGTTCAACCGCGAGTTTCAGGACGAGGAGACCAACCAGTACGGGGGCGGCAGCCAGACGGCGAACGCGGTGGCGCTGCACCTGGACCTGGTGCCGGCAGACAGGGTGGAGGCGGTTGTGGCCAACCTGGTCGAGGATATCCGTGTGCGCCAGAACGGGCATTTGACGACGGGGATCATCGGCACGGCCGCGCTGGAACATGCGCTGCCGCGGTATGGGCAGGCGGAGGTCATGGCCGAGCTCATGTCGCAGACCACTTTTCCGAGCTGGGGCGAACAGATCGCGAAGGGCGCGACAACGGTGTGGGAGTCGTGGGACGGCGACCCGGAGGAGGCGTTGAGCCTGAACATGAAGATGTTTTGCAGCACGGAGGTCTTCTTTTATCGGACGCTGGCTGGGATCAGCCCGACCAGTCCCGGCTATCGGACGATCGCGATCCGCCCGAACGTGGTTGGCGGGTTGACCGATGTGGAGGCTGAGGTCGAGACGCGGTCGGGCACGGTGGCTGCGGCGTGGCAGCGCGACGCGGGGGCGTTTGCTTTGCAGGTAACAGTTCCCGTCAACACGAGGGCGGAGGTCAGCTTGCCCAAACTGGGTTTGGGCGCGGCGATTGTCAGCGAGGGTGGAGAGACAGTTTGGAAAGAGGGGGCGTTCAGGCCGGGTGCGATAGGCATCGATGCGTGTGAGGAGAACAGGGACGCCGTCACTTTTCGGGTTGGCTCCGGCTCCTATGACTTTCGCCTGGTCGAAGGATAACTGGTAAAAGCAGAATCAATCCTGAGAGGAATAAGGATGACAATGAAGATTGCGGTTGTGGGAACCGGAGGCGTTGCGGAGAAGAACTATCTGCCCTGCATCGTGGAGCGCGAGGATATCCAGCTCAGTTATCTGAACCGTACGCGCAGCAAGGCGGAAGCGGTGGCGGAGAAATTCGGCGGGCGCGTGGCGGCGGATGCGGCCGACCTGTTGGCGGACGAACCGGACACCTGTTTGCTCTTTACCAAGGAGACGGACCGTCTCGCCGCGGCCAATGCGCTGCTGCCTTTCAAGCCGAAGCGGCTCTTCTTTGAGAAGCCGCTGGCGGCGCGGTATGGGCAGGCCGATGTCGTGGAGGAGGACTTCTTCGACGCGCGGGAGATGCTGCAGGCGGCGCACGGCGCGGGCGTGGAGACGGCGATGGTGTTCAACTATCGCTTCTTCGACCAGACGCGGCTGGCGCGGGAGATCGTGGAGCGCAAGGCGTTCGGGCAGCCGGTACATTTCACTGGCCTGGTGCACTACAACTGCTGGAGCCACTGCATCGACCTGTTGCTGTATTTCATGGGGCCGGCGGCCAGTATCAGCGCGCAGGCGTCCTCGCCAGGGAAAGGCGCCGATGAAGCGCGCAACGTAACGGTGGCGGCGCGCTTGGCAAACGACGCCACCGGTACGCTAATCGGCACATCCGCCATCGATACCAAGCTTCCGCTCTACGAGTTGACCTTCGCCTATGAGCACGGGCGGCTGCGTATGCGGGACCTGGATGGCGAGATGGAGGTAATCAACTACCGTACGGGCCGCCATGAACGGCACAACCTGACGTTCGATATCTCGCGCTGGGACCAGTACCGGGCGTCGTTCGGTAAGGCGATCAACGCCTATCTGGACAGCGTGCGGGATGGCGCGCCGCCGCCGATTCCGGGCGTGGCCGGGCTGCAGGAACTGCAGTTCGAGGCCGGGATCAAGCGTGCGATTGCGAGCGGCGCGACTGTTGATTTGGAGGCGGCGTTTGGGTTGGGCGGTTTGTCCTAGTCCCGAAAGCAGAGAGCGAGGTCATCGAGGACAGGAGGAGGCCAAGGTTGAAGGCTCTTGCATCACGACACCCGGCTAGCGTTCAGATCGGTTCGGAGGTTGAGCCTCATTCTTTGGGGAAGTGTCTTTTCCTCCATTTGGCTCCCGGCATCGCAAACATAGCAGCGATCTTGTTGGGATTGGCGACTTTTTGGAACCCGTCATTACCTCCGGAACTGATCTTGGGCGTATTCACAAACGTATTCGTGCTGATTCCCGTGCAGCTGGGATATCTCTACTACCTGGCAAAGAAGCGACACAACCCAGGGTGGTCGCTTGAAGGCATCGTTGTATACAACCAACCAGTCTCCTGGTCTCGCTATTTCCTATGGGTTCCGGCGATCCTGGTGCCAACCGCCTTTTTATTTGCCGCGTTTGAGCCGATCACCCTTTGGCTTGAAACTTTCGTTGGTTTCAGCGTCTTCGCGAAATACCAAATGACAGGGGTTTCGGAGGTCGCAGGGATCGTTCTATTTGCGAACATCGTGCTCACCGGCATCCTCGTTCCCATAGCCGAGGAGCTCTATTTCCGCGGGTATCTGCTCCCAAGAATGCCAAGTCAGTTCGGGCGTCTGAAGCCCGCCGCACACAGCTTACTTTTCGCCATATACCATTTTGACACGCCCTGGATGATGCCGGTACGCACGTTGGGCATCCTACCGCTTATCTACACAACCATCCACACGCACAGCGTCCGCCCCGGCATAATTGCGCACTGCCTGGTCAATTTGGCGAACTTTTCCGATTCCATATCGAGGCGTATTGGGACCCCGTGAATGTGCGAGTATGGTCCTTCAAAGACGCAGGGGACGCCTGGCTAGACATGGGAACTCGATTGGACAGTTGGGGCGCAAGCCCGTCGCTCGTATCACATCGGCGACCTTGAACCGAACTAAGGTCGGATCTGGTGGACGATAGAGTCCCTGCCGGTCCGATAGAGAGCCGCGGCGCGCATAGATGGTGCGACCGACGACTGGCTACCCCGCTTCCTGCAGCTCCGTCTTAGGCAGTTCCTTGGTCGGGTCGACGAAGGGGACGCGCACGACTTCGGCGTCGACGATGCCGTCGGCGGGGAGCTGGACTTTGACCTGGGTGCCGCGTCTCCAGTGAGAGCGGGGCATGACGGCCAGCGCGATGTTGGAGCCTTGGGCAGGGGACCAGAAGGCGCTGGTGACGTAGCCGACGTCGTCGCCGGAGTCGCTGTCCTTGACCAGGTAGAAATCCTCGTTGTACCAGACGATCGGCTCGCCGCCGACGCGTAGACCGACCAGCCGCTGATTCACGCCCTCCTGCTTGATGCGGGTAAGCGCCTCTTTGCCGATGAAGTCCCCTTTGTCCAGGTCAACCTGCCAGCCGAGCCGCACTTCGTAGGGGTTGTTCTCGATGTCCATGTCCTGACCGTAGGAAAGGATGCCTGCCTCGATGCGGCGGATATGGCTGGGCGCGATGACGCCGAGGTTGAACTCTTCGCCCTGCTCAAGGATGTAAGGCCAGACGTCGTCGGCGTGGAGCATGGCGTTGTGCAGGTAGATCTCGAAGCCAAGCTCGGCGGAGAAACCGGTGCGCGAGATTGTAACCGGGTGGCCGTTGACCGTGTCGTGGATCAGGCTGTAGTAGGGCATCTCACGGACGTGGGGGCCGACCATCTTCTCCAGGAGCGCGGCCGACTTGGGGCCCTGGATCTGGACCGGAGAGACGTCGAGCTCGTGAATGTCAACGTTGAATCTGCCGGTGGAATTGACGCCCTGCGCCCAGAGCAGCACGTCGGAGTCGGAGATGCTGAACCAGAACTCGTCATCGGCTACGCGCAGGAGCACCGGGTCGTTGATGATGCCGCCGTACTGGTTGCAGAGGATCACGTAGCGGGCCTGCATGGTGGGCAACAGGCTGTGCACATCACGGGTGATGACATAGTCGACGAAGTCGGCAGCGTCGGGACCCTTGACCTGGATCTGGCGTTCGACGGCGACATCCCACATGCTGACATGCTCGGTGAGGAATTTGTACTCGGCGAGCATGCCGCCATCTTCGGGTTTGATGTAGGCGCGGGGGTGGTACTGGTGGTTGTAGGTGGTGTAGGCCCAGCAGCCGGCGGCCTTGGACAGGTGCCACCAAGGCGACTTTCGGATGCGGGTGGAGATGAGCATGCGGGCATCGCTGTTTCCGCTCTGGCGCAGGTTTATGGGCAGGCGGCGGTGCTTGAGACCGTCGATGAGTAGGGTTTGTGACATGTTGAGAAGCTCCAAGATCGGTGGTCAGTGGTCAGTGGTCAGTGGTCAGTGGTCAGTGGTCAGTGGTCAGTGGTCAGTGAATGATGGTCGGCGCGATGCTGCGTATCAGGCTTTCATTTTTGTGCCGCGCGGGTCATAGAGGGGCTCTTTTGCAACCGTTGCGGGAAGACGATCTCCGAAGTAAAGAATATCTACAGTGGTTCCCACATTGACGTAATCGAGTGGCAGGTAGCCGTAGACGATGCCGCGGCCGATGGTGTGGCCGTAGTTGGCGCTCGTTACATAGCCCAGAACGCGGTCCCCGTCCATGATCGGCTCCTTGCCCATGACGACGGCGTCCGGGTCGTCCAACGTCATGCAGCAGAGCCGGCGGTTGGTCCCTTCGGCTCGGATATTGGTCAACGCATCGCGGCCGATGAAGTCGCCTTTTGCCATACGCACGGCGAAGCCGATGCCTGCCTCGTAGGGATTGTATTCGGTGTGGATGTCCTGGCCCCAGAGCCGGTAGCCTTTTTCGAGCCGAAGCGAGTCGAAGGCGCCGCCACCGGCCGCGAGGACGCCGAGCGGTTTGCCCGCCTCCCAAAGGATATCCCACAGGCGCAGGCCCTGTTCGAACGGGGCGTAGAGCTCCCAGCCGAGCTCGCCGACGTAGGAGATGCGCAGGGCCAGTACGGGGACCTCTGCGACCGTTATCCGCTTGGCGGTGAGGTAGGGGAAGGCCGCGTCGCTCAGGTCGTCTTCGCTGACGCGGCTGAGCAGGTCGCGGGCGTGCGGCCCCCAGAGGCCGATGCAGCACTGTCCCGCGGAAATGTCGGTCAAGATGGCCGAGCCGTCAACGGGCAGATTTTCCTTCATCCAGTCGAGGTCGTGGAGGCCCATGCCGCCGCCGGTCACAATCATGAAGCGCTCCTCGCCCAGGCGAGTGACGGTCAGGTCGCACTTGATGGCGCCGCGCGGGGTCAGCATGGCGGTGTAGGTGATGGCGCCGACCGGTCTGTCCATGTCGTTGGCTGCCAGACGCTGCAACGCGGCAAGCGCGGCGGGGCCGGTTATCTCAAATACGGCAAAGGGCGTCAAGTCGAACAGAGCCACCCGTTCGCGTGTGGCGGCATGCTCGGCAGCGACCGCCGGCGACCATTCCTGCGCGGCCCAGCCGCTGCGGTCTGCGCCGGATACTTTGCGTGAATCGAGCAGGTCCAGGTTGGCGTCGTACCACTGGGGGCGTTCCCAGCCCGCGTTTTCGAAGAAGACGGCGTCCAACTCCTGCTGGCGGGCAAAGAAGGGCGTCAGCCGCAGGTTGCGGGGGTGGGTCATCTGCTGGCGCGGGTGGATGATGTCGTAAACCTCGCGGTACTGCTGTGCGGCGCGGGCGCGGACGTAGGGACGGCTGAGGGCGTGCGGGTGGAAGCGTCTAATATCGCACTCGTGCAGGTCGGTTGTGGATTCACCTTCTACGATCCATTCGGCGACTGCCTTGCCCACGCCGCCGGCGTGTGTGATCCAGACTGCCTGGGCCGACCAGAAGCCGGGCAGTTGGGGGGATTCGCCGAGCACGGGGAAGCCGTCGTTGGTAAATGAGAAGATGCCGTTGAGTTTGCGCGTCAACTCTACATCTTTGAGGCTGGGCATCAGTTGGCCCGTTGCGGTCAGCGCGGCCTCGAAGTGATCCGGGGGGAAGGGCATTTCAGCAGGGGGCATGCCGTTGACGGCGCGGTCGGGGAGTTCGGCGGCGTCCACCAGGAGCGGTTCGTGCAGGTAGGAGCCGATGCCGATGCTCTCGCCCTGCTGCCGGAAGTACATCGCCTTGTCCTGGTTGCGCAGGAGAGGGAGTGTTATCTCCTCGGTCGCGCCTGCCAGTTCAGGCAGCGGTGTGGTAACCGCGTAGAGGTGTTGCATTGGCGACAGCGGGATCGGCACGCTGGCCATGCCTCCGACCTTGGGCGCCCAGATGCCGGTTGCGGCGACGACGAGTTCGGTCTCGATGTCACCGTGCGTTGTATGCACGGCGGTGATGCGCCCGTTGGCGATGCCGAAGCCGGTCACTTTGATGCCGCCGAAGAATTCGGCGCCGGTTCGCTCGGCTGCACGCGCCATGGCCTGTGCCGACCTGGTGGCCTGCGTTTGGATATCGGAGGGAACGTAGAGCGCGCCAAAGATGCGGTCGGTCAGGAGTGGAAAGCGGGCGCGCGCCTCGTCCGGGCTGAGCAGATGGCAGTCCACGCCCCAGGCGAGGCCGTAGCCGTGCTTGCGCTTCAGGTCGGTAAGACGTTCGGGCGTCCAGGCGACTTCCATGCTGCCGACCTGGCGGGCGCAGGGCTCGCCGTCAACCTCCATCTGGGTCCAGAGGTCGACGGTGTGGCGCGCGAACTCGGTCATTGTTTTGGAGGCGTTAATCTGGAAAACGAGGCCCGGCGCATGTGAGGTAGAGCCGCCAGTCTCGAACAGCATGCCTTGATCGACGACGACGATTTCGCGCCAACCGAGCTGCGACAGGTGGTAGGCCACGCTGCAGCCGGCGATTCCGGCGCCGATGATCACTGCCCGGGCATGCTTAGGCAACATCATACTCCCCATTTCTCGCTATTCGCATTCCAGTTACCGGCCGTCGTTGGTCGGCGTCAGGCCATTATCTTCAGTTTCTCGTACGGGACGACCAGCCGCAGCGGTCTGTTGTTGAAGAAACGCTCGATGTCGCGCACGATTTCCTCGACAAGGCGCATGCGGTTCTCGACTGTGTGGCCGGAAACATGGGGGGACAGGAAGACATTGTCGAGATCGCGTATGGGATGGTCGGGGGACAAGGGTTCCGGCTCGAATACATCGATATAGGCGTTGAAGCGGTTCTTTTGCAGCTCGGCGAGCAGAGCATCCTGATCCAGCACCCAGGAACGAGCGGTGTGGACAAAGAGTGCGTCGTCGCGAATCAACTGAAAGTGAGCGCCGGTGATCATCTTCCTGGTTTCGGGGGTGATCGGGGCGTGCACCGAGATGATGTCGGAGTCGGCAAAGAGGTCTTCCAGAGAGACGCTGCGCACATCGAGCAATTGGGCGTCTTCTTCGCTCAGATAGGGGTCGTAGACGGTCACATCGCAGCCAAAGGGCTTGAGCAGACCGATGACGCGGCGGCCGACCATGCTGGCGCTGACGAGCCCTACTTTTTTGGAATACAGGGAGTGACCGGGCCAGTTGTGGGCAGGTTTCCAGCCGCGTTCCTCCTTCATGACTTTTTCGTAGGGGAAGAGATTGCGCTGTCCGCTGAGCATGGCCCAGAGGGTGTACTCGGCGACGGACTCGGCGATGACGTCGGCAGCGCTGAGCAGGACGATGCCGCGTTCATGGCCGGACGGCGCCAAGCGCGTTTTGACCGAGCCGGCGGCATGGCCGACGATCTGCAGGTCGGCGGCCGCGGCGACATGTTCTTCGGTGATCTGGGGCGAGCCCCAGGAGGTGACGACGACGGCGGCGCCCGGGACCATCTCAAGCAGTTCATCGTCTGTGTAGTTGCGGTCCAGCTTGTTCCAGATCACGGTGCCCAGGCTCTCCAGTATGGAGACAGCCTCTGGGGAGAGGATATCTTCGGAGAGGCCAGTCGGGGGCAGATAGAGGATTTTTCGTTCTTGCGTCATGCGAATGTGTCAGCCTTTCACGCCACTGAGTGAGATGCCACGGATAATATAGCGCTGCATGAGTATGAAGACGAGCAGGGTCGGCAGGAAGCCGAGCACCGCGCCCGACATATCCAATCCTGCATCTCCGCCGGAGCGCGCGACAGTACCAAGACCGACGGTAAGGGTGCGCATATCCGATTTGGATGTGACAATCATGGGATAGAAAAATGAGTTCCAGTTGCCCATAAAGCGCAGGACGGCCAGCGTCGCCATAGCGGGCACGACCTGTGGCATCAGCACCCGCCACCAGGTCTGCCAGAGATTGGCGCCATCGATGGTAGCGGCATCGTCATAATCACGGGGAATACTCAGGTATGCCTGGCGCAGCAAGAAGGTACCGAAGATGGATGCAAACCAGGGTCCGATCAGAGCCGTGTAGGAGTTCACCAGCCCCAATTGCGAGAGAACGACAAATTGGGGCACGATCAGAGCTGTATCGGGCATGATTAGAATGCCTAGAAAAAGCGTAAAGATAACGGTCTTGCCCCAGAAGTCGCCCCTGGCAAAGGCAAATCCGGCCATGCTCGACGTGATCACTCCGCCCAGAGTTGATACGAACGCGACATAGACACTATTGAAGAGCCAGCGCAACGCATCTGTCCTGGCAAAGAGTAGCTGGAAATTCTCCAAAGTAATCGGCGTAGGGATCAGTTCGACTGGGAAGGTGATAAAGCGGATATTCTCAGTTAAGGATACCGAAATCATGATCAGAAACGGCCCAACGGTTGTGAGCGCCACCACCGACATCGCTATATAGATGAGCGTTTCTCGAATCGGGTTGCGTTTTTCGACTGATGGGCTGCTGGTTTCGGAAACAGACATCTGGAGAGCTCCATTGGATCGTTCCAAGACAGAGAGTCGGGCGCCGGTCTCTTTCGACAAGGGCTATCCCCGATGACCGGCAATTCTCCTTACAGATCAGCTAATATATGTCTTCACCAAAACGCAGATATCGGGATTGAATCAGGGCGACGATCAGAATGATAACAAAGAAGAGGATCGACAACGCGGACGCGTAACCGAAGCGGCCAAAGTTGAAGGCTTCGCTGTAGATTTGGTAGACCACTGTCGTCGTCGCGTTGACCGGCCCGCCGCCCGTCAAGATGAAAATTGAACCGAAGACCTGCAAAGCGCCAATGGTGGCGATCACGATGATAAAGGCTGCGGTCGGGCGCAGCAGTGGAATGGTAACGTAACGGTGCAGGCGCCATCCGTTGGCGCCATCGACTTTGGCGGCATCATAGAGCTCACTGGGGATGGCCTGCAGACCGGCCAGCCAGATGACCATAAAGTAACCAAACGCCTCCCACAGGCTGATGCCGACAATGCTGGGCATGGCCTGATTCACATCGATCAGCCATTTCTGGGGCGGAATGCCGACAAGGCCGATGAGAAAGTTGATGGGGCCATCGGGACGCGGAGAGAGGAAGCGACGAAAGATCAAGGAAAGGACAGCCACTGACGTAATATTGGGAAGGAAGTAGAGGGCGCGAAACGCCTTCATACCCCGCAACGGCCGGTTTACCAGCACCGCAACCCCGAGTGAAACCGCCACTAGCAGCGGGATATACATGACCGTAAACCAGACTGTGTTGAGCATGGCCTTGTGGAGCTTGGCATCGGTCAGCATGGTCACGAAGTGATCGAGCCCCACAAATTCACGCGTCGAAAGCAGGTCGGTCTTCAGGACGCTGTAACGGAACATCGAGATCCAGGGGACTAAATTGAATACGAGAAAGATTACGGTGTTGACGATGATAAAGGGGTACCAAGGCAGAGAACGCCGTAATCTTCTGAGGAATTGGGAGGTTGCGCGCTGGGATGGGCTCGCAGCGGCCATGATCAGTTTCTCCATTCCGAACGAAAAACCGCAGAGATGCTGAGATGGGAGGCTGTCCCGCTTCTCAGCATCTCTGCGATCTATGTTGGGCTTATTGTGGCGGAGATGGCTCCGCTAGCCATATTGTTCCAACAGGAGCGCATCGATCTCCGTCTTGATGGTCTCCAATGCTTCTTCAACTGTGGCCTGCCCAAGAATGGCGGCCTGGAATTGCGGGCCGGCGACAACCTTACTCTCCTGCCAGAGGGTATTGGTGTCGACACCGGCGAACAGCAGCGGTCCGAAACGGTCTACGTACTCGGCTGTGCAGGGGGCAGGGTTCCAGAATCCCTTGGCTTCGTTGCCGACGGGGGTCGTGCCTGCCAGATTGGCGCGTGTCCCGACCTGTTCCGGTTTGAGCATATACTTAACCCAGGTTACGGCGGCATCGACGGCGTCACTTTGACTGGTGACGGCCCATCCCTGGCCCGAAACGATACCGGAGACGGGTGTAACTGAGCTGTCGATGCTGCGCGGGTGGCCGATCACATACTCCAGATCCGGGTTTGCTTCCACGTCCTGAACGCAGGCTGCATCTTCTCTGCGTCCAGTCACCTGCTCCAGGGACAACCAGTAATCGGGGAGGCCGCCCTGTTCATCGACGCTGCCGATGGCGTATTCCAGCGGGACCCAGCCATTCTCATACTCGGTGACCCAGCGGGTAAGGGCATCGATGACGGGCTGTTCGAGGAAATTGGAGGTGGTGCGGTCGTCCGAATAGACCTGGCCGCCTGCTTCATGGACGGTGACCAGGAATTCACCCCAGTTAAAGGTACTGAGGTTTTCCAGATACCAGTTATTTTCTGCGGCTTTTGCAGCCAGTTCATGGAGCTCGTCCCAGGTCTCGAATGCCGCGGTGGCCGGGTCATAGCCCAGTTCTGAGAGCAGGCCACCATTGTAGGCGATGCCGTTGACTTCGGCCTCGAACAGCGGCATGTAGAGGACACCGTCCATGCTGGCCGCATCGATTTCAGCGGCGCCAAAGTCGGCCAGATCCTCGGCGGACAGGAGATCGTCAAGACCAAGGATCACGCCTTTTGTGATATAGGCCGGCACCGTATCGGTGGTTGCATCCCAGATATCGGGCGCCTCGCCGGCTGCGGCCGCGGCGTAGAGTTTTTCGCGACGGCCACCCCAGGGCTGTACCTCGACCTGCGCCATGATGTCGGGATGGGCCGCATGGAATCCCTCATTCAGAGGGGCATAGACGATGTCCCCGTCATTTTCAGTGCGGGGATAGGCCCAGATGTCAATGGTCGTAGTAGCCATCGCTGCGTCACCGCTATCGGCTGCGGGCGCGGTCGGGGCTACACAGGCCGCCAAAGCCGAAGTAACTGTCACGCCGGCTGTCAACTGCAAGAACTTACGTCGACTCAATACTGATTGCTTCATAGTTCTCTCCTCAGTGAAGTTTATGGATACTTTCAACCGCGAGTCCAGAAAAGGGGGCATATGAATTCTATTGTGGCTTTGGTGCGAAAGGGAACTGCTGAGCGAGTATACCACGTTTTTGAGAGACGGGAGAATCTTCAGGAGCCTGCTTATGGCCTTGTTGCCGAAGATGTCTCACAAGCCCGGACGGCGTCATTGGCTCAAATGATCGGCCACCTTTGCGCGCGCCACAGTCTCCTGCTCGCCGTTGATCAAGTTTTTGACGGTGACGGTGCCGGCCGCCACCTCGTCTCCGCCTAACAAAAGGGCAACCGGGATGTTGCGGTCTTCGGCATATCGGAACTGCCGACCCAGGTTGTCGTTGTCAGGGTAGAGATCGACGCGCAGACTGGCCTGGCGCAGCGCATGTGCCAACTCTACGTTTTCGGCCAACGTCTCGCGGTCGAAATTGGTAATCAGTACCTGGGGTTGTCCGGCCAGTTGTTGCGGGAAGAGGCCGCGCTCCTCCATGATCAGGAGGATCCGTTCCAGGCCCAGGCTGAAGCCGCAGGCGGGGATCGAGCGGTTGCTGAACATGCCGATCAGATCGTCGTAACGTCCGCCGGCGCCGCCGGAGCCGCTCAAAGATGGGAATTCGATTTCGTAGATTGGCCCGGTGTAGTAGCTCAGGCCGCGCGCCAGGTAGGGGTCGATGAGGATGTGGGCGCCGGCCGGACCTGTCTGCGTCAGCGTCACCACATTTTTGAGTTCAGCCACGGCCTGGGCCCCGTTGGCGGAGCCTGCCAGCCTTTCCTCCAGCCAGCAGAGCGCCGCGTCCGTATCCTCCGGTGCAGCGGCCATGAGTTCCAGAAGGGCTGTCGTTGCCTCCTGATCGAGGCCTCGTGCGCCCAGCTCCTTTTCCACGCCTTCCAGGCCGATCTTATCCAGTTTGTCGACGGCCACGAGTGCGTCCGACTCCAGTTCTGCGGGCACGCCGGTCACCTCCATGAGGCCGCGCAGCACGCCGCGGTGATTGAGGCGCAGCCGGAATCCGGACTCGTCGCGCCCGCGGAAGCCGAGCTCCTGCAGGACTTGAGCGCCGGCGTTGAGAACCTCGGCTTCGACGAGCTGGCTGGAGGAGCCGACCACATCGAGGTCGCACTGGTAGAATTCGCGAAAGCGCCCCTTGGCGGGGCGGTCGGCGCGGTAGACGGGCGCGATGTGGTAGCGTTTGAAGTAACGGGGCAGTTGATTGCTGTATTCGGCGACGATGCGGGCGAGCGGCACGGTCAGGTCGTAGCGCAGGCCGGCGTCGGCGATGTCGTCTTCGGTTGGGGTGTGGGCGAGCGCCCGTTGCAGCTTGGCGCCGCGCTTGGCGACGCGGAAGATCAGCTGATCGCCCTCTTCGCCGTATTTGCCGAGCAGGGTATCCAATCGTTCCATGACCGGTGTGTCGAGCGGTTCAAAGCCGTAGCTTTGGTAGACGCGTTCGATCACATCGATGACGTAATTCCGGCGCAGCACATCCAGGGGGAGGAAGTCGCGTGCGCCGCTGATCGGCTTGGTTTGAAATCGGGCCACTGAGGATTCTCCTAGTTTGGTGCGCTTGCCTTTTGGAGTGGCAGCGCGTTCAGCAGCATCTTACACGAAGAGGCGGGGGGATAGAAAGAATGGGGAGGAGGGATGCGCTCTATTCCAGTCCACTTTTCAGCACGTCGCGGTAGGCGGCGATGCGGTCGCGGCGCAGGTCTCGTTTATGGCCCAGGAACGCTTTGACCGACTCGCTGGCTAACTGCAGGCGGAATTCGAGGAGCAGATAGCGCCGCAACAGCTCTGCCCACAAGGGGCCATGCCATTTGCGGGCGTAACGCACCTTGCTGCGGTTGAAGAGGATGTGGCGCTGGGCGCTGATCTGGCCGCTGCTGCGGCCCTCTGCGTGGATGACGATAGCGGCCGGGTCGTAGACGACGCGCCAGCCGGCATGCTTGATGCGGCGGCAGAGGTCGGTCTCTTCGCTGTACATGAAGAACTGCGGATCGAATCCGCCGAGCGCGGCCAATACATCGCCCCGCACGAGCAGCGCGGCGCCGACGAGCCAGTCGACATCCTGGCGGGAGTCAGCCGGCCAATTGGCGAGGTGATAGCTGCGGGTCCACGGGTTGCGGGGCAACAGTTGCTCCAGCCAGGTGCTCTCGAAGAAGCCGGTGAGGGGGCCGGGGAAACGCCGGCGGTTGCTCTGCAGCGCGCCGTCCGTGTAGCGCAGTTGCGGTCCGATTGCACCGATCGTCTCGTCTTCGTTTATGCCATTGTAGAGTGCCCACAGGCTACCGGGAAGCAGTTCGGTGTCGGGGTTGAGGAAGTAGATGAAACGGGCCTTGGCGTCGGGGCGGGGAGACGCGTCCTTTGCTGGATCACCGACGGGCTGATTGGAGACTTCTCCTGTGGTGACCGGCGGCGGCAGGGGCTCGAACCCCATCGCTTGCAGCGCGCGGTTGTTGCCGCCGGTGAAGCCCAGGTTTTCGTCGCTGAAAATCGTCTGCACCCAGGGGAAGCGGCTTGGCAACAGAGAGGTCGTGGAGTCTTCGCTGGCATTGTCGAGCACCACGACTTGGAGGGTGGCCTCGTCGCGCGGTCCGAAGCGGCGTACAGGGGTCGAGGAGTGGGAGTCGTTTGAGCGCTTTTTTCGTTCTGCGCGTCCTTCGTCTATCGGTTTGCTCTGCTGTTCGATGGATGTGAGGCAGGCGCGCAGATGGTCCCAGACGTTCCAGGAGATGATCACGATCACCAGGTCGGTCGGCGGCGGTCTACTGTCCGTTTGCGGGTGGGCCTCGCCCCCAGGCTGGGCCTTGTTGCTGGCGGGGTCCGCTCGACCACTAAGTCGTTGAAGCATCGCGTTCATGGGTGGCTAGAGGGCCGATTGCCGGAGGTAGTGCGGACGTTTTCGCTGATCTCTGGCCGCTGGCCGGCCCGGTTCAGCTACTGCGCTGCACGACAAAGGCGCAGAGGCCGAGAAGCGATCGCTGGCAGAGGTTTTCATTGAAGGGAGCCAAGTCGTGAACCGCGTGATCGAGAAAGCCGAGCGCTTCCTGGTGGGCAGCCTCGATGGCGCCGCTGGCGCGCACGGCCTGAACGATTTCCTGCACGGTTGCGGACAGGATGCCGGGGTCGCCCTCGTCGGCGCGCTGCCTGGCGTGAAGCAGCCGGCTCACCAGTTTTTGCGGCTGGGGCAGTTGGCGCAGGTAGTAGAGGAACGGCAAAGTCAGGGTGCCCTGGCGCAGGTCGCTTCCCACCGGCTTGCCGAGGGTGGCGTCGGTGCCGACGAAATCGAGGATGTCATCCACGATCTGGAAGGCCATCCCGAATTGATAGCCGAAGGATTTCAGTGCGGTGACATGATCCGGCTGCAGGCCGACCAGAACTGCTGCGGCTTCGGTGGCGGCGCTGTAGAGGCTGGCCGTTTTGGCATAGATGCGATCGTAGTAGGCTTGGCGGTCCTGGTAAAAGTCGTTGCGATCGGAGAGTTGGCGCATTTCGCCATCGACGATAACGCGCAGGGTATCGCTGAAGATGTTAATAACGCGCACGTTTCCGGTTTCGGCGGCGAACTGGGCGGAGCGGGCGAACATATAGTCGCCGGCGAGAACCGTAGCCCCAGCGCTCCACGAGGCGTTGAGCGTGGGTGCGTCTCGGCGCAGCAGCGCGCCGTCGATGACATCATCGTGGACGAGTGTGGCGGTATGTAGCATCTCCACAGCAGCGGCGAGGGCGATGAGCGCATGCGGGTCACGTTCGCCAGCCGGGATTCCATTTGCCCCGTCTGTATGGGAGCGGGGGCTATTGGGGTCGGGGCGTCCCTCGTGCAGCCCTGCAGCCAAGAGCGCCAACGCCGGCCGCAGCCGTTTGCCGCCCTGGCCGATCAGTTCAAGAAAGGCGTTGGCCAAGGGCGCAAACACGTCGGCGTCAACGCTCTTCATTTTCTCTTCGACCTGCTCGAGCGGCGCGCGCACCGGGGCCAGCAGGGCGGAGGCGTCTTGGGGCGTCAGCAGCGCGCGACGGAATTTCTCTTGCGCCAATGTTTCGCGCGCGCTGAGAGTACGCGGGCGCGGCATCATCGGCGGCATATCCTGCGCCAAGGGTCTCGCTTCCGTATTGGTGAGCTGTTCGACTTGAACCTGGTCAACCATGAAATACTGTCACGAAATGTTGATATGGCGAGCCGCAAGCAGGCAAATCCAGCGGTGCGGCGAACTACGATGGACAGCCGGCAGTCATCGTGACTGTTTCCGGCTGCTGGTCACCGTCCAGCGGTGCAAAGAGTGAGCGGGCGACGGCGGTCGTGCGGGCAGCTATTTCCTCTACTGGCACAGCCAGCAGTTCGGCCAGCCGCGCGGCCACCAGGGCAACATAGGCGGGTTCATTGCGTTTGCCTCGAAATGGATGCGGTGTCAGCCAGGGGGCGTCCGTTTCGAGCAGCAGGTGGTCCAGGCACAGTTGCGGCGCCAGGTTGTGCAGGTCCTGGGCGTTCTTGAATGTGACCGGACCGCCCAGGCCGATGGCGAAGTTCCAACTGAAGGCCGCTTGCGCGAGCGCGGCGTCGCCGGAGAATGCGTGCAGTACGCCCCAGAAGGGGCGCTTTGCCAGTGGCGAGTTGCGGGTTCGTGCGCTGGCCGCCCAAGCGTCCAGGATCTGTGCCAGATCGGTCGACGCTTCGCGGTTATGGATGATCACGGGCAGTCCCAGTTCGGCGGCCAAGTCGAGCTGCGCCCGAAATGCCTGCGCCTGTGTTGGGCGGGAGACAGTCTCCCAGTGATAGTCCAACCCGATTTCTCCGATGGCGACAACTTTGGGATGTTCGGCCAGCGCGGACAACTTTGTCAGCGTCTGTTCACTGAAGTCAGCACTGCTGTTGGGGTGGATACCCACCGCAGCGTACACCTGCGGATGCAGGTCGGCCAGCGCAATGGCCTGCTGGCTGTGGACCAGATCGATGCCGGGGTTGACGATCATGCGCACCCCTTGCGCTTGTGCCCGCTCGAGTACGGCGGCCCGGTCGGCATCGAACTGCTCCAGGTCCAGGTGGCAGTGGCTGTCGACCAGCGTCGGAACAGTCATTTGCGCTCAAATAGGGAAGTGGAAGCGCATCGGATCGGAACTTGTGTCACTTTCGAGCGGAGTGGCATTCGACCTTTTTCCGGCATACATTGTTTGTTAATTTTATCACATAGTACCACTGTATGAAAGCGCGTCGGGCGTCTGAAAGGCTAACGGGATGAACGGGAAATTGGGGGGCATTCCCGCTGCTACAGGCCGGCCAGTTTTTGGCCATCAGCGAGGATCGCCGCCACTTTGTCCTTGCGGGTCGTCTCCGTGTATATCCGGATCAACGGCTCGGTACCGGAGAAGCGCACCAGCAGCCAGCCCCCATCCTCCATCAGGAATTTGTAGCCATCGACAGTGATGCGTTCGGTGATGGCGATGCCACCCAGGGTACGCCCGTTGATATCGACGCTGTCGAGTGTTTGCTGGGCGGCGGCCTTCATTTCGGCGCCGGTCAGACGGATGTCGATCCGGTCGTAAAAGTGCTCGCCGACCTTCTCGAAGAGTAGCTGAAGCAGCTCGGTCGGCCTCTTGCCGGTGCGCACCATCAGGTCCAGCAGGCAGAGATTGGACAGGATGCCGTCGCGTTCCGGTACGTGGTCGCGGAAGGCGTAGCCGCCGCTTTCCTCGCCGCCGATGAGCGCGTTGTGCTCCACCATGGCCGGCGCCACGAATTTGAAGCCGACGCCGGTCTCTACCAGGGGCACCTCGTAGGCCGCGCAAAGCTTATCGAGCATCGAGGTCGTACTGAGGGTTTTGACGATCGCGCCGCGTTCGCCGCGAATCTCGAGCAGATAGTAGGCGAGCAGCCCGTAGACGCGCAGTTGGTCGACGAACTGGCCGTTCTCGTCGCCGAAGCCGCAGCGGTCTGCGTCACCGTCGAGAATACAGATGCAGTCGGCCTCGACGGAGCGGGCGACAGCCAGGCCGGCGTCGACGTTGGGGGGGATCGGTTCGGGGCGGGCCATTTCGGGAAAGATCGGGTTGCGCTGGGCGTGGATTTCGATGACTTCGGTTTTGCCTCCGCCGAGGATCTCGGTCAGCCAGCCGGCGCCGTTGCCCCACATGCTGTCAACGACGATCTTGAGGCCGGCGTCGCGAATGCGGGTGACGTCGATCAGGCTGGTCAGATGGGCGAGATAGGCGGCCTGGGGCTGGAGATAGCTTACGGTGCCTGCAGCCAGGGCGGCATCCAGAGGCGTGCTGCGGACCCCGCTCGTATCGGGAATACGGGCTTCGATTTCGGCCAGTCCGTCCGGCGGCACCGCGCCGCCGCTGGCGTCGCGCACTTTGAAGCCGTTGTCCTCGGGAGGATTGTGGCTGGCGGTAATGTTTACGGCGCCGACGGCGTTGTTGTCGACGGCGGCGAAGCTGATCACCGGCGTGGGCGCGGCCCCGTCTATCAGAAGGACCTGGAGTCCGTTGGCAGCCAGCACCTCTGCCACCGCGGCGGCGAAAGACTCGCCCTGGAAGCGTTTGTCGTGACCGACGACGACCGTTTGGGAGGCATAGCCCCCGTCCAATAGCCAGTTGGCAAAGCCTTGGGCACAGCGGCGCACATTGGCAAAGGTGTAGTCATCGGCCATGCGTCCGCGCCAGCCATCGGTGCCAAAGCGTATTTCTGTCATGTAGATTCCTTCGGTTCCGGAGATTCTTTTAACTAAGTGACTGTCTGCTCAGCGGGGGACATTCTGACCCGGCAACACAGACAGCCATGATTATCTGTTACCAGACGTAAGCCTACTGCATAACAGGGGAATGGGCAAGGAATGGGCGTTAAATGGAGCCGGGCCGGGTAGGGCCTTGTGTGACTTTTTTGCTTGCTGCTGATACGAGCGTTCGGCTATTATGACATCTGTGCCCACAACCGTTTGGCGGCTTTTTGGAAGGGTCAGGCTACCGTTGAAGACTTGCATAAGAGTAGGGCGGAGCGCTATTGAGAAATACCGGCCCCAAGTACTTTCAATACTGGCTATGGGATTGGGGGGGTCAGTTGCTGTTGGTATTCTCTACGTGCTCAGTGTTAATTTTCCCGATCTGATTCCGCATTGGCCTGGCGGTATGCTGGAGTTTCTACTTCCCTGGTGGATAGGTGGGACGATTGGTGTAGTTTGTTTCGGCCCATTCAAGGTATATGCGGCGAAAAGCTCGAAGAGAGTTGAGTGAGCGCTAGTCGTCGGCACAGTGTATTAGCAGAGAGGAGTTGAATTCAGTTTCGGCGTGTCGCTTTTGGGCTCAGGCGGAGTAGCGAACATCGAATTGCGGCAGACGGTATCGTCGGACCGGCCATGGCGCCTTTACTCTCCTCGCCTGACCGGGCTCTGCCGTCTAACCCTGTTTGCGCCCGATGAACAGCCCTTCTTGCAGATGAAAGAGCGTGCGGCCGTCCTCGCTGCGGGGATGGAGGAACTCTTGCGTCTCGGGGGGGCCGTGCCAGAGGAGGGCCCGCAGGTAGGACTGCATCACGGGATCGTGGCGAGCAGCCCAATCTTCGAAGACCATCTGTTTTTCGAGGATTTCATGCTGGGACAGTTCCAAGCCGGCCTGCGAGTAGCCTTCCAGCCACTCTTCGGTGCTGAGGCAGCGGCCGTGGCTGGGGTCGCGCAGTTTCTCGAAGGCGTTGACAAAATCGCCGGCGACGCCCGCCGGTACGACGTTATCCACGACCGCCAGGATGCCGCCGGCGCGCAGCACGCGCACCGACTCGCGCAGGAAAGCGCCGACGTCGGGGAAGTGATGGGGCGCGATGCGGCAGGTGAGGAGATCGAACCGACCGTCTGCATAGGGCAGGTTGTCGGCATCGGCGTGCTCGACGGTTACGTTGTCGATGCCGCGTGTCGCGGTCTGCTCGCGGGCGACGGTCAGCATCTCGGGCGTGATGTCGGTCGCTCGCACGTGGGCGACGTGGGGGGCGAAGGCGAAGGCGGTGTGGCCGGCGGCGGTGGCGATGTCCAGCGCCTGCCAGTGCGGCTGCGGTTCGACCAGATCGACCAGCCGTTGGAGACTGGCGCCTTTGGCGTGGGGCCGACTGGTGATATAGGTCCGCGCATGGGCGCCGAACTGCTCTTGCACTGATTTCTTGTCCATTTGTCCTAGGCCTTTCTGTCAGTTCTGATCGAACTTCCCTGAACGAGCCTCTTGTATTGCCTGCAGCAATGATTGGTGAACGCCCGGCTGGCCGTTGCTGGCGATGATGCTATGGTCGGTCAGGCGGAAGGGCGCGCCGGCGTAGTTGGTGACGAGGCCGCCCGCCTCGTTCACAAGCAGGACGCCGGCCGCGACATCCCACGGCTGGATCCATCCCTCCCAGTAGGCTGAGAAGGCGCCGGCGGACACGTAGGCCAGATCGGCCGAGGATGCGCCCATGCGCCTTACGCCGCGGCAGATTGGCATGATGCGGGCGAATTCGGCGGCGTTGTTGTCCTCGTTGACCGCGCGGTGGTAAGGGAAGCCGGTTGTGAGCAGCGCGTCCGCCAGCGAGGATGCCTGGCTGACCTGCAGGCGCTGCTGCTCGCCGCTTTGGCGGCGGAAAAAGGCGCCCTGGCCGGCCTGCGCCCAGAAGAGATCGAATTGCGGCAGGATCAGCGAGAGACCGAACAAGGTCTTTTCACGGTGGATGAGGGCGATGTTGATGCCGAACCAAGGCACGCCGGCGGCGAAGTTGATCGTACCGTCGATAGGATCCACGAGCCAGAAATAGTCGTCATGCGGCTGTTCATCGCTCTCTTCGCCCCAGAAGCCGAAATCGGGTGTGAGGGAGGCCAGACGGTCGCGAATCAGTGTCTCGCAGGCGAGGTCGGCCTCGGTGACCAGGTCATTGGGCGTTGACTTGGAATGGATTGAACGCAGGCCATCCTGTTGCATCGTCAGGGCCAGTTCGCCGGCCTGGCGGGCTAATTCGAAGAGCGGAGTTTTCGCGACCGGCATCTCCTCTTCCTGGCGTTGCGTCTGTTCTGCGGCTGCCGTGGAGGTCACCGCTACATCTCCTCGCGATAGTGGAGGCCGCTTCGCTGCTTTTCCAGCATGGTGGCCTTACGGATCATTTCCCGTACCTCCATCGGATCCTTGACGTTGTGAAGCGTGAATTCAGGATGGCTGGGATCGGCGCTGGTGATCGTGACATCACCCACGTTCAGTGCCCTTTCGCCTAGATGTTGGGTCACCGAAGTATCGCGTACGCGCACCAACTCGATCTCGTGGTAATTGCGGCCAAGCAGACCACGAATTAGCCGTACTCGTTGGGTAGTCAGTTCGTAGCGGGTACCGATCGAAAGGTAGGGCCGGCCTGACCAGAGCAGTTCCTCGGATTCGAGGTCGTCGGTGGCGGCATCGGAGGAATACGCTGCAGGGGATTCCGAATCACGCTCCTCAGGGTCACTCGTGCGCGATTCTGTGGCGGTGAAGGGATGATCGGCTTCAGTTTCCACCTCATCGAGAACGGCAAAGACGCCGTCGGCCAGCGCGTTGACGATGGCTTGCAGCTGGGCTTGAGGAATTGCGGTGATTTCGACATCACTTTGGGCCAGCGACTGATAAAAGCGGGCAGTTACTGCTTGACGCACAGACTGTTCGTCCATAGAGGGTTTCTCCGACGTAGCACGCATCACCATTTTTTCGCGCTTCCTGTTTTCAGTTGCCAGATGAGCGACTACCAAGAGCAGAAAACGGTACAGTGCGGTTATGATAGTGCTTGAGCAGACAATGAGCAAAGAAACGCCGTAACTACAAAGCCACATGCAGTGTCTGTCGCGGCCAGCCGGTGGTCCCCGTCGCGGTTCAGGCCACCTGATTGCGTATGCGGTTGGAAGCTCCAGGTTGGATGTGACGCACTGCCGGCATGCCACAGTGGTGGGGAAGAACCAGCACGGTGGGTAGACAGAGGGGGGCGTTGCGGGGGCGCAGCCCCTGCACAAGGGAGGGCGCTTGCGCCCGACCGCCCAAAAGGACAGAAGAGAGGTGATAGAGAGGGCCTTTGACCGCCCCGTTCAGGGTTGTGAGTCGATTACGGCTGGGCAGGTAGGAAACGCCCGAACGGACTGCGTCTAAGAGGTGGTCGTCTGTGGAGATCGCCCGCGCTTTGGGGGGAGGCGTACTGGTGATGTATGATCGTTATGCGTTACGAGCCTGGTTCCGGACTGCGGAAAGACAACAGCGGGCGCGGCGACGCTGCATTATTCGGAGAGCGGCTCTGCGCTGGATCATCAGAGCTTTTGGCACTTAAGAAAGGACAGGACTGTGGACATCACCTGGTATGGTTTCTCCTGCTTTCGTCTGCGAGAGCGCCGCGTCACCGCGATCTGCGACCCTTTAAGCAGGAAGGCTACGGGCATCCAGTTGCCCAAGATGCAGGCCGATATTGTGACCATCAGTAGTGACTCGTCTGCCCAGGTCCAAGATACAGGTGTTGGCGGCGGGGAGCCGAAGATCCTGCGCCGCCCCGGTGACTACGAGGTGAAACAGGTGCTGGTGACAGGCCTGTCGACCTCCCTGAACGGTACACGCAACGTCGTCTTTTTTCTGGACTTCGACGGCCTGACAGTCGGTCATTTGGGAGAGCTGGGACAGGTCCCGGCCAGCGTCGGCGGGGAAGAGCTGGGCGATATCGACGTGCTGCTGGCGCCTGTGAGCGGACCGCACATTCCTGACGTTTCGCGTATTGCCGAGGTGATCAGCCAGCTGGACCCGCGCATCGTCGTACCGATGCAATACCGCCACGAGGATCTGCGCGGCGAGTTGTCTGAATCTTTGGAGCCGGTGGACCGCTTTCTCAATGAGTTGGGTATCAGCGATCCTGAAGTGACGGATACGCTCAAGCTGACGAAGAGCAGTCTGCCGGAGGAGACGCAGGTGGTGCTTCTGCGCCCGACTGGAGCGGCCCGCGCCGGATAGTTGCGGTTGCCGGTCCCTGGCAACCGTGTAAGACGCTTCGAATATTTCCTGTAACTACCAATCGATATGCAGTGCCCGTCTTGACCGGCCCTTCATCTCTGCCGACATTCGGGCTATCTGATCGCGTATTCGGTTGGCGGCAGCCACGTTGGTGGAGCGGCACTGCTGGAATGCGCACACCCGGTCGGAACTGCAGTTTTTGGTAGTCAGTTCTTAGTTTTCAGTGGAACACCAGTCGTGAGGGGAACACCGGAGATTAGCGGTCGATGGTCGGTGGTTCGGGGCGGCAAGTGGGGGAGGAGACACTGTTGGCTAGACACGCTGCTGGAGCCGCACGGCTGGAATGAGCACACAAGGTCGGTGAGCGATGGTTTTGTAGGGGGGCGTT
>Ga0209544_1000768_pt1 | contig 40389 bp, 31 predicted proteins | sample MesohylPK_FD_187297 | JGI IMG/M metagenome (GOLD analysis project Ga0209544, IMG submission 187297) | Host-associated microbial community of the marine sponge Aplysina aerophoba from Gulf of Piran - sponge mesohyl, lysed by proteinase K... | ecosystem: Host-associated > Porifera > Sponge >... | reverse complement strand
AGACTCCGTTCGCCAGACACGATGCTGGGGAAGAGTAAACACGGTCGGTGAGGGATGGTTTTGTAGGGGGGCGTTGCGGGGGCGCGGAACTGCGGGGGAACTGCAGGGGTTAGGGGGATGAGACAGCAAGGGGGAGTAGACACCGTTCGCCAGACACGATGCTGGGGAGGCGTAAACACGGTCGGTGAGGGATGGTTTTGTAGGGGGGCGTTGCGGGGGCGCAGCCCCTGCACAAGGGAGGGCCGAAGGCCCGACCGCCCAGAACTGCAGGGGTCAGGGGTCAGAAACTTCTGCGGTTGGAGGCCGGGTGTTAGCGGGTTGCGTGTGAGACGCCGGCGATCCCGGGGCAAGGTTGCTTTGGATGGGTAGGAATCGATATTGGTAGAGTAATTTCATCATTGGAACATATCTTCCCATGTGGGGGGCTGCGATCTGCTATACTTCCCTCTAACCATGTGGACGGGCCAAAAGGTTTGGAACTGTCTTGGAACTGGATCTGAAACTACCGTACAGTACAGAAGGGCTGCCGGGGATCGGGGGGCAGTTGCGGGCTGCGCCGGAAGCCTTTGTGGTTGAGGAGATTCCTCTATACGAAGCGAGCGGCGTTGGCCAGCATCTTTATGTAAATATTACGAAAGAGGAACAGACTACGCGGGAGGTACAGCGGGGACTGGCGGAGGCTTTCGACCTGCCGTACAACGCGGTCAGTTTTGCCGGCATGAAGGACAAGTTTGCGCGGACAACGCAGACGTTCAGCTTGCTGGTGGGCCACGTGGACGACGGATTTTTGCGTGCGGCGCCGGAGCGTATCAGCGAGAAGTCGCCGGTGACGGTCAATTGGGTGCGGCTGCATCGCAACAAGCTCAAGAAGGGCCACCTGTTGGGCAATCGTTTTGCAATTACGGTTACAGGGCCATCGGTCCAGGGCGAGGAGGCGATGACGCGGGCCGAGGCCGTGGCGGCGCAGTTGCGGGATAGGGGGCTTCCCAACTTTTACGGCCCGCAGCGCCTGGGGCAAAATGGGGCGAATGTGCGGCGGGGCTGGGAGCTGCTTCAGGGTGGGAAGCGAATGTCAAACCGCTGGTTGCGCGGTCTGCTGCTGGCGAGCGTGCAGAGTTATCTGTGCAATCGTTATCTGGCCGTGCGGCAGCAACAGGGCCGATTCGCAGAGATGATGACGGGAGACATCGCCAAGAAGCATGACACGGGCGGGCTGTTCGTGGTCGCTGATCGGGAGGCGGAGCAGAGCCGCTACGAACGGAAAGAGATTAGTTTTACGACGCCGATTTACGGTCCGAAGATGTGGGATGCGGAAGCCGAATCGGGGGAGTTGGAGCGGGAGGTCCTGGCGGAGAGCGGGCTGGACATTGACTCTTTAGCCAAGGCAAAGATGATGGGCACGCGGCGGCTGGGAAGGATTCTGCTCGATGATCTGTCGGTTGGGCAGAATGGGACGGACATCGTGGTACAGTTTTCGCTACCTAAGGGGGCATTTGCCACAACGGTATTGCGAGAGTTTATGAAAGTGCCTGACGATTTATTGGCGCAGGCGCCTGATGAGAACGGTGCGTGAAACGTGAATGGCGAGACTTGATCGATGATCGATGAGAAGCGCGACAACGACAGCGAATTCTCCCTTAGGCAACGGAGTTCCATCATGGAAATGCCACTCTTCCCTCTGAACGTAGTGCTTTTCCCGGGTATGGCGCTGCCGCTCCATATTTTTGAGCCACGCTATCGTGAGATGATCAACCGCTGTCTGGATGAGAACCTTGCTTTCGGCGTTGTGTTGATCAAGGAAGGCCCGGAAGTAGGCGACGGCGCGCAGCCGCGACGGGTGGGGACGGCGGCCCGGATCATGAATGTGGACCGCCAACCGGATGGGAGGATGAATATTCAGGTGGTGGGTACGCGACGATTCCGGATTGAGGAATTGAACCGCGATCTTCCCTATCTGACCGGGCGTGTACGTCATTATCCGGTGACCGATGGGGATACCAAGCTGGCGGTAGAGCGCGCCCACAAGGTTCGCCCCAAGATCATGCGGTATGTCGAGCTGTTGACGAAAGCTACGGGCGTACAGCTGGAGCTGGAACGTCTGCCGGAGGACGCTACCAGCCTGGCCTTTCTCACTGCCATCACGTTGCAGGTGCGCCCGGAAGACAAGCATCGCATGTTGGCGCTGCCGGGTGTGCCGCAGCTATTGGAGCTGGGCAACTATTATTTGGGGCGCGAACTGCAGCTGCTTGAACATATGATCAACAGTCAGGACATGCTACCGGCGATGACTATCGGCCCCACCGGACAGTTGTTCGCCAATTAAGACGAGTTTGGCGCATTTGCAGCAGGCTCGAAGGACATTCCAACTCTTCGCAATATAGGTTTGGACGCCGTTGACTGCGGGTATTGGCGGGTTGACGGCGCTGGATGGGCAGGCCTGTTTTCACGAGGGCCATTTCAGTTTAATTCACAGTTCATAGTCGTCGTACCAGACAGTCGCGAAAGGACGGATGTATGGCAACCCATCAGTTCGAGCCAGACCATTATTACAGTACAATCGGCTCTCACCCACCGGTGTTGCGGGTGCAACCGGGTGACAGCGTCGAGACAACGACGGTCGATGCCAGAGGACAGGACAGCAGCGGTCAGGAGGTTACGCCAGGGGGGAATCCGATGACCGGCCCATTTTATGTGGAGGGGGCCGAGCCGGGGGATACGCTGGTGGTGCATTTGGACAAGCTGCTCTGCAACCGTCCTTACGGGTGGACGCGGACGATGGTGGCCCCCAATGTCGTGGACCCGGAGCAGGTGCCCAATATGCCATGGCCGGCGGAGGGGCAGGAGCTGGCCAACTGGCGGGTGGACAACGAGGCGGGCACAGTGACCCTGGTGGAGCCACAGACGAGCCTGGGGGCACTGACTTTGCCGCTGGCGCCGATGCCGGGCTGCTTTGGGGTAGCGCCGGACCGGGGAGAAGCGATTTCAACCGCCACATCGGGGCCTCACGGCGGCAACATGGACTATCGCGGGTTTGTCGAAGGGGTGACTGTCTATCTTCCTGTCTTTGTGCCCGGGGCGCTTTTTCACATTGGCGACGGCCACGCGGTGCAGGGGGATGGCGAGATCGTGGGCACCGGCGTGGAGATCTCTTTCGACGTGGGCTTTACGGTGGATGTGCAGAAGGGGCGGCGCATCTTCTGGCCGCGAGGCGAAAACGAGGGATATATCTTTGCGGCGGGCAACGCACGTCCCTTGGATCAGGCGACGCAGCATGCCACGACGGAGATGATTCGCTGGCTGGAGAAGGACTTGGGGATCGATCCGGTGGGGGCGCACATTCTGATGGGACAGACGGTGGAATACGATCTGGGCAACATATATGATCCGGCGTATACGATGATCTGCAAGATGCCGAAGGAAGTGCTGCCGTAGGCGGCGGGGCCCCGGGCAGCGGGCCTTAGTTATGACAATTCCCCTTCCTGCCAGCATTGCCGGGACTGTAAAAGACGAACGCTTTCGCCTCCAACTGGTAACAGGAGTGATCCTGTTGGCATTGGGGGCGATTGTCGTGCTGTTGCGCCTTCAGGGCTTGGCTGAAATCCCCCCCAGACTGGATGCTGATGAGGCGATACATGGATTGGATGCTCTTCAGGTGCTGCAGGGGGAGCATGCTGTCTTTTTTGATGCGAATCACGGACGCGAAGGACTTGTTGTCTATGTTATAGCGCTGTCCATCTCTATTCTGGGGCGCACTGAACTGGCGATTCGTTTGCCTACGGCCCTGGTCAGTGTGGGTGCTGTCTTTGTCGTATTTTGGTTGGGCCGTACCCTCTTTGGGCGAGATGAGGTAAGCGGAGAGGCAACACCGTGGCGCGGTCTGTTTGTCGGGGGGGTCGGGGCTGGACTGCTGGCAGTATCCCTCAGTCAAACGATGATCGGGCGCATGGCGATGCGGGGCAACTTTCTTCCGTTCCTTATGCCCTTGTGTATGGTCCTGCTCTGGGAGGGATACAGGCAACGGAGTTGGAGGCGGATCGCGCTGGCGGGGGCGTGCGCCGGGCTGCTGCCGTACACTTATGTAGCGGCACGCTTCACGCTCTTACTTTTTCTCTTTTTTGGTCTGAGCATTCTGGTGACGAGCGACTCTGTCACCAGGATGCGAGTGCGGGTTGATCTGCTGAAACGGTACCTACCGTTGACAGGGATTTTCGTGGGCGTGGCGGGACTGGTGGCTGCGCCGATGCTGATTCATTTTGCTCTACATCCCGAAGACTTTCTTACTCGCGGCAGTGAGCTATCGATCTTTGATTCCGATTTGAGTCAAGGAATTCCCGTAAGAGAATTTCTTGTCAACACCTGGAAGCATCTATTGCTCTTCGGTTTGCACGGTGATCAGGCCTGGGACCGCAATTTTCCGGGCCGCCCCATGTTGAACCTATGGGAAGCTCTTTTTTTTTGGCTTGGCTCGGGCATAGCTCTCTGGCGTAGGCGACCCGCCCACCGTCTGCTGCTGATCTGGCTGGGAGCGCTCGTGTTGCCAGCCTTTCTAGCTAGAGATATTACTGTCCCCAACACACTGCGCATGATAGGCGCTGTGCCGGCTATCTATCTGCTCACAGGTGTCGGCATGTGGGAGGCATTCCGATTCTTGACGGAGCGGTTTCGGAATATGCAAGGGGGCATGGTTCGATTACATAAGGAGAATAAGTCCAGGATTGTATTTGCTGCGGCGATTTTGGTCGCTGGCTTGATTCTCGTTCAGGGTGTTACCACCTATCGCATTTATTTCCAGAAGTGGGCGGAACATCGTGAAGTAAACAATTCATACGAGGCATGGTTGGCAAATTGGGCGTGGACGCTAAACGCGTTGCCGTCCGATGCAGGAGTTGTTTACCTGATTCCTGGATACGCCTATACCTACCAGATCACCAATCATTACACTTTCAACTACTTGTATCACGGCGCAGCCTCAGCACGTACGATTTATATGAGTGCGCCTGATTTAGCACAGCAGATCGAATCTACACTGACAGCTAAGGAGAAGGTATCAACAGTAAGGGTGTTGGACTGGAACAGCACCAACAGATGGGTAAGGGATGATTCAAGACCTGTTACCTTTTTGCTTGGCAAGTACGGGCGATATCTGGGTAGCGACGAACACCCTGACTTTCAGATCCACAACTACGCGGACATCTCTTTGGAGCGTCCCTGGACATTCTACGAAGAAATTGAGCCTTTGACAGTCCTCTACGATGGCGGGATTACTCTACACGGAATTGCCTTAGGCCAGAACGAGGTACAACTGTCGTCGCGGCAACCGCTCGACCTGGGGCAGGAGCGCTCGCTGTGGGGCGTCTTGCAATGGCAAGCGGCCCCTGAGTTGACTGTCGACTATGCGATGTCTTTACGACTGTACGATAGGCAAGAAAAGCTTGTCCATCAAGCGGATGATATCATCTGGGAACCTGCGGATCACGTGCCTTCAAGCAAATGGCCGAGGGATGAAAAGGTCGATTCTCTGGTTCAGCTTGAGTTCCCTGACGAACTCCCGCCTGATGAGTACGAATTGCGGTTGGTCGTCTACAATTTCGAAACGCAGGTACCGACTGTTGAGATAGGCGTCTGGCAACCAGAGACGACCTTGGCGCGCTTGCGGCTGGGAGGGGCCCGGTGATGGAAGACGGCGCCTATACAGACCAATCATCTGCCAGTTGTAGCAACTCTCGTGCGTTTAACTTCCTCTCCTGCCTACCCAGCCAACCTGCCACAGGTACAGGCAGGCCAGCAGCAGGATGCCTACGCCAAACAGCGTCAGGCCACGACGCCAGCTGTCCGGCGCGTACCAGAGTCGGATTGTCAGATCTCCTGCGGGTACGGGGAGCGCCCGCAGCGTATAGTTGGCGCGTAAGACAGGCGCGGCCTCACCGTTGATCGTCGCCCGCCAGCCTGGATACCAGACTTCGCTCAAAACCAGATAGCCCGGCCTATTTGCGCTGGCTGCCAGGAGGATCTCATTCTCGCTGTAGGAGAGGATCGAGACAGGCGCGTCCATGCTCAGCGGCGTCGACTCTTCGGGCCCTGTCGAGTGGGAAGTGGTTTGCATCAGAACGACAGTTTCTGACGGTTCGAAGTCAGGCTGTTTCAGAGCAGCCAGTACGGCATCTTCGTCGGGGAGGATCTGCGCCGCGGGGACAAGCCAGGCGCGGGGCAGGGGATCGGGATTCTGGTAGACGGCAAGGGGGCCGGGGGCATCGTAGGCCAGGGTATATTGCTCCGGCAGGGGTGTGCCGTCGCGGACGATGACATAGAGCACGTTGAGCAGATCGTAGATGCGGGTGTGGCGGCCGCCGTTGTTTTCCCATAGCGTGTGCCAGTGCGAGAGTTCCAGTGGATTGGAGATCCCCCAGACATCTTGCAGACCGGTGGCGGCGGCGGTATTGGGCTGCCACAGATCAAAGATGCCGGTACGGGTGTCGATACGGAAGAGGCGGGAGGATGTACCGGCAGCGGGCAGGCAGCGCTCGTTGCCGGCTGCGGCGCAGTCCGGTACTGTGCCGGCCTGCTCTTGCAGGAAGGCCAGAATCTGCGGATGCTGGAAACCTTGTGTCGGGTCGTTTCTGCTGACGTCGATGTTTACGCCGGCGACAGACAGCTCCAGCAGCAGGAGGATGGGCAGCAGCGTGGCTACGGTTGCGCTCGCCAGACGGCCGCGGCGATACAGGGCCAGCAGCAGCCACGCAGCCAGCCATACGGTGGTTGCCAGGAGCAGCGCGCGGCCGGCCATGAATGCCCGTTGCAGTGCGACAGGGTCTCCATCGAGCACGCGCGACGAGACGAGAATCAGTGGGATGAGGAGGAGGAGGGCCGCGGGGGCGCCGATGCCAATCACTGAAGAATAGAGTGCTGATTGGGAAGGACGGGGCGTTTCAGCGTCACTGTTTCGTCCTGCCAGCAAGGCATCCAAGCCGATCGCGGCCAGTACGGAGAGTGCCAGCGCCCACAGGACGATAGTTCTGGCGGGGGCGCGGAAGCTGTCATAGACGGGCAGGATTTGTGTGAGCCAGCCGTGGACAGGTGTATTGCCGCCCAGGGCTATGACGAAGCCGCACAGGGCCAAGGCCAGCCACGGGAACAGCCGGCGCCGCTTCTCCGGTATGGGCAGCAGCCCGGCGGCGGCGGCGAGGAGGAGCGTCACCAGGCCGGCATAGGGCAGTTCGACCCGATCCCACGGGCCCCAATAGTTCAGCGGTCCACGTCCGTAGAAGCCCGGCGTCAGCAGACCGATGAAGGCGGGTCCCGGCGCCAGTGAATAGAAAACGGTGTCCTGATAGTCGAAATCGCCCCTGTGGGTATAGGGCAGCATTTCGAATGCAGGGAGAAGGATAGGCGCGGAGAGGAGCGCTGCCAGGACGAAAAGCGCAATGGGGAATTGCAGGTTGGCCAGAGATCGGCGCAGGGCCGTCCCGTGCGACGATTGGGCTAACTGATCCCAATACTGGACTGCAAGTATCGCAAGGGAATAGATCGCCACGGCCATCGCAAGGAAATAGCTGCTCTGGGCGTGGCCGGCATAGTTGGCAATGGCGAAGAGGACGGCGGCGAGGCCGGCCCAAGCGAGGCTGCGGCGGGTCAGTGCCCGATGGCAGGCGGCAAGGATCCAGCCGCTCCACGAGAGTACGGCGATGAGATTGAGATTGCCCAGATGGATGAAGAGGATGTCGCAGAGGCCGAACGCCAGCCCAGCCAGCAGCGCGGCTGGGCGGCTGCAGCCGAGCGTGCGCGCGAGGGCGTAGACGCCGAGGCCGGCCCACCAGAGATGGCCGATGCTGAGCAACTGCATCCAGCGATAGTCGAAGGTGGGATTGAGGAGGAACAGGAGAAGGTTGGGGGGATAGAGGAAGCCGGCCTGGATGTCGCCGATGAAGGGTGCGCCGCCGTAGAGGTGGGGATTCCAAAGCGGGAGTTTGCCCTCGCTCAGGGTACGGGCTGCGAATCTGTATATTGGGAACAGGAAACTGACCAGGTCGCCGCCATTGGCCGGCTGGTAGACAGCGCCGCTGATGGTGCGCCAGAAGAAGGCGGCAATCATGCCGGCCAGGAGAGTTGCGAACATGAGGTCCCGGCGTCGTAGGCTATGCCGGCGTGTGAGCCAGGCAATTGTGCCTGCCGACAGCAGAAGGATGAGAATGCCGGCGGCGATGGGCAGGAACTCTGTTCGAGCGGTCATGAAGCGACTCAGGAAAAATCAGGAATGTGCACCGGCAAAGGGATGGCCTGTTTTGCTGCATTTGCCGGCGGCAGAGCATCGCTTGCTAATTCCAGATCGATGGCAGCCGGTACCGTGGCTGTCCGGCGGCTGTATGGTATAACAGAAGAAGAGTGATTAAAAGGAACCGGGGGCTCGGTAGAAGGAGACCGCGGGCCTTTCAGTGTATGACTACACCAGGAGTGGCTTGTGCAGGCGGATCTGGCGCTTTTGAACGGCAACATATACACGATGGACCCGCAGCGCCCCAAGGTTGCGGCGGTGGCGATCGCGGGCGGCCGCTTTGTGGCGACGGGCAGCGACGCGGAGATGCGAGGGCTGCTGGCGCCGGGTGGGCGGGCGGTGAATCTGCGCGGGGCGACGGTGGTGCCCGGTTTTATTGACGCGCACATCCACTTTCTTTCTTACGGGATGAGTCTGCAGGAGATCGATTTGAGCGGCACGCCGACGCTGTCTTCGGCGTTGGCGCGGGTCGGCGGGCGGGCTGCGGATACGCCGCGCGGTCAGTGGCTAATGGGCCGCGGTTGGGACCAGTCGGTGTGGGAGGGCGGCGCATTCCCTTCGGCTGCACAGTTGGACGCGGTGGCGGCGGCGCATCCGGTTTACCTGGCGCGCAAGTGCGGTCACGCGGCGTGGGTGAACAGCCGCGCGCTGGAGCAGGTCGGGATCACGGCGGACACAGGAGATCCGGACGGCGGCGAGATTGTGCGCGATGGAGAGGGGCGGCCGACCGGAATTTTATTGGAGAAGGCGATGGAGTTGGCCTTCCCCTGCATGGCTGAGCCGGCGGCGGAGGAGGCGGTGGCGGCGGTGCGCCACGCGCAGGAGGTGGTCCATCGAATGGGGATCGTGGGCGTGCATACGAAGGAGGCCGCGGCCTCTTTGCGCGCTTTTCAACAGATGCGCAGTGAGGGCGATCTGCGGCTGCGAACGGTGGCGCAGATCCCTGTGGCTGAACTGGACAGCGCCATCCGCCTGGGACTGCGGACAGGGCTTGGTGACGAGTTCTTGCGCATCGGCGGGGTGAAGGTCTTCAGCGATGGCGCGCTCGGTCCGCGCACGGCGTGGATGCTGGCGCCGTATGACGGCGAGCCGGACAATGCCGGCATCGCGGTCACGGGCGCGGAGGAGATGGCGGATATTGTGGCGAGGGCCACGGATGCGGGGCTGGCAGTGGTTACGCATGCGATCGGCGACAGGGCCAACCGCATGGTGCTGGACGCGCTGGAGGAGAGCCGCCGGGCAGGGCGGGGGCTGCATTTGCGGCACCGCATCGAGCACGCGCAGGTGCTGCACCCGGACGACATTGACCGCTTTGCGCAGTTGGATATCATTGCGTCGGTGCAGCCGATTCACGCCACGCAGGATATGCTGATTGCGGACAGGTATTGGGGGGAGCGCAGCCGCTATGCCTATGCGTTTCGCAGCTTGTGGGACAGCGGCGCGAAGCTGGCCTTCGGTTCGGATGCGCCGGTGGAAACGCCGGACGTGATCGAGGGAATTCATGCGGCGGTAACGCGGATGCGGGCTGATGGCAGCCCCGGCGATGAAGGCTGGTATCCCGAGGAGCGGCTGACTGTGGAGGAGGCGGTGTGGGCCTATACGGTTGGCGCGGCCTACGCCGGCGGGACGGAGAGCAGCCAGGGAAGTATTGCGGCGGGGAAGTTCGCGGATATGGCGGTGCTGTCGCAGGATATTTTCAGGATTCATCCGATGGCGATTTTGGAGACGGATGTGGAGGCTACGGTGTTTGGCGGCGCGTTTGTGTGGGGGGCGTATTTCGTTTAGAAATAGAAAATTAGTTCTAGTATTAATTGAGAATCGATGCTATACTGAATCGGCTCTACTCATCCGCCCCCTATCTACACACATTTCAGAGATGACATATGATTTTGCAACAAAGCTTGTTCGGCAAAACATCCTTACCGACAGAGGCGCACAAGCGACTAGGAGAACTACTCAGCCAGGATTTGGACTTTCATAGCGAACATAGTCGTTACGCGTCTCACAGTTTCCACTCCTTTCCAGCGAAATTCCCACCGCAACTTCCTCGCAAATTTATTGCTTCTTTGACGCAGGAGGGAGATGTTGTCCTTGATCCCATGATGGGATCTGGCACAACTATTCTGGAAGCGTATTTGCTCAATCGGCAAGCATTTGGCTTCGACATCGATCCTTTGGCACTCTTGCTGACGCAAGTAAAGGTCTGCCCTCTCGATATTACTGAGGCGCGGCGCATGGGGCACAGCATTGTTGAGAATGCTAGAGTTGCATTGGCGCAGGACCGAGTCGGGCTGATGCGCCGTTTGGAGCAGCGATGGAATCCCAAAACGAAGGAGTTTGTCGATTATTGGTTTGCCCGCGAATCACAGATCGAACTGTTGGCTCTCGTCGAGGCAATCATGCAAGCTTCCGATTCCGGGCTGCGGTCCTTTTTCGAGTTGGCTCTGTCCGCGATCATTATTACAAAATCTGGTGGGATCTCCTTGGCGCTTGATCTAGCGCACACGCGCCCACACAGGGCCAAAATCGTACTGGACGGAAGTGGGCGAGTTCTTGCGGGGGATGAAAATGCGGAGAACCCGACCGGACGGACCGCTTATGTCACGAAGAGGTTACGTTCTCCCATAGAGGAGTTCAAGAAACGTTACTTACAGAACATTAACGGGCTCTCCTTTCTTCGAGACTCCCGCTTCCAACCGCGCTTGCAATTTGGAAACGCGCGTGCGCTGGATCTGGAAGACTCCTCTGTGGATCTGATCGTCACTTCCCCGCCGTATGCCTCCAACGCAATCGACTACATGCGGGCTCATAAGTTTTCTCTGGTGTGGCTCGGACATTCGATCAGCGCGCTCAGCGGTACCCGCAAGCGTTACATCGGCGGCGAATCCACCACCGATGTGGAATTTGTAAATCTACCAGCTCATGCGACACAGATTGTAGAAGAGGTGGGTGGACGGGATGCGCGCAAAGGTCAGGTGCTGCATCGTTATTACTCCGAAATGACTGGCGCCTTACAGGAGATGTACCGCGTGCTGCGCCCTGGCAAAGCTGCGATAGTCGTTGTAGGCAGTTCTGAGATGCGGGGCATTGACACCCAAACTGGGATGTGTCTGGCTGATATCGGTCGCTCTATTGGTTTTGATGTTACAGGCATTGGTGTGCGGCAGTTGGATCGAAACCGGCGCATGATGCCGGCGGGCGCAAAGCGGAATCGAACCTCTCAGATCCAGAAACGCATGCACGAAGAGTTTGTTATCGGATTTCTTAAGCGAGACAGTTGATTTGGGAGTATTTATTGTGTCTGTTAGAGAATTACGTCGCAATTATCATAGGCAGATCTTTGAGCAGATGGTGCGCTTTCAAACAAACAAGAAAAGTGGCCTCGAGTATCCAAATTTTGCAGACGGGGACAGCCGAGCGAGCCGTGAGATCGCCTGGGGCATTGTCGATCGTCTGAAGACCGTTGGTACCTATCAAACAATTTCGAGCCAGACAATCGGCTCTAAGTTCGAAAACATTACCGCATCGTTCATCGAAGAGGTCTTCCAGCTCTTGGGACACATACGGCCCGGCAACTGGTTTTATTCGACCCGCTATGCCATTTCGCAGTTTGACCAATATGAGCACCTTGAGTATCTGGACCGATTCAAAAAGTCGGCTGAAGATCCTTTGTTGGCCTCGGCCCTCGGCGAGGACTATATTATCAGGCCTGACATCGTAATCGGACGACAACTCATTACTGATGAGGAAATTAACCGGTATGGGAAGGTCGTATTTAGTGATGAAGAGACTGCGAGCATGACGACATTGCGAGAGGCCAATGCGGATAGCTCACGTCCGCTTCTTCACGCCAGCATCTCCTGCAAATGGACGATCCGCAGTGATCGCGTACAAAACGCGCGCACCGAGGCCCTGAATCTTATCCGCAATCGAAAAGGACGCCTTCCTCACATCGCTGTCGTCACCGCCGAACCACTTCCCACACGCTTGGCTGCTATCGCTCTCGGCACAGGAGACGTAGACTGCGTTTATCACTTCGCTTTGCATGAGATGCGCGAGGCCATCGAGGAAATCGACAACGAAGACCAGATGGACATGCTCAATATCATGATCCAGGGGAAACGGCTGCGCGACATTAGCGATCTTCCTTTCGATCTGGCGATGTAGAGTATGGCGTTCATCCCTGGGATGGAGTTGAGCAGACGATTTTATTGGGAGGCGGTGCGGCCCGTGCTGGACAGGTCGTGGTCGGGCCTACCTCACAGCGCGGCCCTGATCGGTTCGGGTTCGGAGACGCTGGGATTCGACGACGAGATGTCGACGGATCATAATTGGGGGCCGCGGCTGCAACTGTTTCTGCGGCCGGATGACTGGGAGAGGCTGGCTGACGAGATCCGTGCTGCGCTGCGGCATGAACTGCCCCACCGCTTTCTGGGCTACCCGACCAACTTCAGTGACCCGGACCCCGATGACGGCGGGACCCAGGGTATGGAGGCGAGCGAGGGCGGGCCGGTCAATCATCTGGTGGATATGACGACTGTCAGCAGATTTTTTGGCGGTTACCTGAATTTTGATATTGACAGGACAGTTTGCGCGGCAGACTGGCTTACGTTTCCTCAACAGAAGCTGCGCACGATCACCTCTGGGGGGATCTTCCACGACGGTATTGGGCTGGATTCAGTGCGGGCGCGGTTCGGCTGGTATCCGCCGGATGTGTGGCGTTATTTGCTGGCGGCGGGCTGGGCGCGGATTGGCCAGGAGGAGCATCTGATGGGGCGGGCGGGGTTGGTGGGCGATGAGTTGGGCTCGTCGCTAATCGCGTCGCGGCTGGTGCGGGACCTGATGGGTCTGTGCTTCCTGATGGAACGGCAGTATGCGCCGTATGCCAAATGGTTCGGCACGGCATTTGGCCAGTTGGAGAGCGCGTCAGTTTTGACGGACATATTGCTGGCGGTGCAAGGGGCAAGCGCGTGGCAGGAGCGGGACCACTGGCTGGGTGAGGCCTACGGAGTCGTGGCTGCCCGCCACAATCGGCTGGCGCTCACCGAACCGATGCCGGAAACGCCTATAAACTTTTTTGGCCGGCCGTTTCGCGTTATGGCATTGCAGGGCTTTGCCGAGGCGCTGCTGGGTTCTGTCGGCGACGCGGAGGTGGCGCAGATAGCGCGGCAGAGGCCGATTGGCAGTATCGACCAGTTCAGCGACAGCACAGATCTGCTGGAAGCAGTTGCGCTAAGGCCGTTGCTACGCGCATTGTACGAGCCCGAGCGCAGGTAGTAGAGTTCCCGTTTGCCGGGTCGAACTGTCAGGTGCGTTGGCAGCGGGCGTTGAGGTAGCGCGTTCAATCAAGCGTTACACAATAAATGGAGACCGTTTAATGCATTCCACACTCACCACGGAGCGGTTGATTCTGCGGCCGCTTGAAGCCGCGGATGCGGAAGATCTGTATGACGCGTATCGCAGGCCGGAGGCGATGCGGTTTATGGACGATGCGGCGCACACTTCTGCGGCTGAAACTAAGAAAATGGTCGATGGCATGCTCGACGGGCCGGGGACGGTCTGGACCGTTCGTACGACGGAGGACGGCCCGGCGCTGGGATATGTCGATTACATTGGCAATGCGGGCGTGCCGGGGATGGGCTACTTTCTGCACCCGGACCATTGGGGAAACGGCTATATGAGCGAGGCTGTGCGGGGGGCGCTGGACTATGGCTTTGACAAGATGGAGCTGGACCGGGTGGAGCTGTGGATCAGTGAGGAGAATACGGCCTCTGTACGACTGGCGGAACGGGTCGGATTCAGGCGCCGGGGCCGTATGCGGCAGAAATATCACCAGGACTCAGTTGGGCATGACAAGATAGTCTACGGTATCACGAAGGAGCAGTGGCGTACGGGGCAGTTGGCGGGTGACGCGCAGGCAGCCTACAGCCTGGCTCCGATACTGGCCGTGCCGGATGTGCTGGCGGCAGCCGAGTTTTACTGCGACAAGCTGGGCTTCACGATTGGCTTTCTGTTCGGCGATCCGCCTACACACGCCGGAATTCACCGCGGGGAATGGACGAACGAAGGGGCGCACATTCAGCTCACTCTGGCGGACCAACCGCTGGCGCCGAAGCCGCAGGTTGGGTTTTACGTGTTCATGGGCGAGGACGTTGACGGTCTCTTTGCGCGATACCAGGCGGCGGGCGTACATATTGAACGGGAACTGACGGACGAGCCATGGGGCATGAGGGAGTTCGCGATTCGGGACTGTAATGGATATTTGCTGCGCTTCGGCAGGCCGAGTTGAGAGAAAAGTAGTAGCTCCTAAGCCTACTGAGCCATGTACAGTGGCTGTCATGACCTGCCTTTCCTCTGCGCTGCCATTCAGGCAATTTCATTGCGTATGCGGATGGCATCCGGCACTTTGCTCGAGCGGCGCTGCTGGAATGAAGGCGTACGGTCGGTGAGCGATGGTTTTGGAGGGGGGCGTTGCGGGGGCGCAGCCCCTGCACAAGGGAGGGCCGAAGGCCCGACCGCCATAATGCAAGAAGAGAGGGAAGAGGAGTGAGGAAAGGGTGAGCAGCTTCGCTCACTTCGTTCAAAAATGCGTATCAGTTGCGGCCGGGTGGTAACAGAAAATGTTGGTGATGGCAGCGGATGGATTGCCTCGGAAGGCGTTGGCCTTTGACGGGCAGGCGGGGTAAGGAGAGAACAGTGGCAGCGAGAAGTTTCGCGTCTGAGAAGGAGCATGGTGAAAGAAGGCGCCTGTGGCAGTTTGCCCGCGCGAGGGGCGTGACGCGGCGGCGCTTCTTGCAGCTGCTGACGGCTGGAGGGACGGCGGCGGTGCTGGCGTCTTGTACTGGTCTGCAGCTGCCGACGGTGGCGGCGCCGGCCGCGGACGAGACGGCGGCAGATGCTCCGCTGCATTACAAGGACGCGGCACTTTTTTTGGATCACGGTGATGGGAATCTGGAAGCGCGCCTGGAGAATATGCAGGGGGTGATCACGCCTGTCCAGTCCTTTTTTGTACGCAACAATTCGGCCAGCCTTGACATGGACCCGGCCAACTGGCGGCTCTCGGTCGGAGGGGACGCGGTCGCAAATCCGCTGGAACTGAGCTACGAAGACATTCTGAATTTGCCCAGCCGCACGTTCATCTCGTACCTGGAATGCGCGGGAAATCATCGGGCCATGTTCGACCTGGTGAAGGGGCAGGCGGCCAGCGGGACTCCATGGAAGACCGGGGCGGTCAGTAACGGCGCGTGGACGGGCGCGGCACTGCGGGACGTGCTGGTACGGGCGGGGATAACGGAAGGGGCGGTGAGCGTGCTGCTGATCGGGCTGGACGCGGGATCGCCGGAGAAGGGCTTCCGCCGCGTGATGCCGGTCGGGAAGGCGATGGATCCGGATACGCTGCTCGCGTACGCGCTGAATGGAGAGACCCTGCCCAGGGATCACGGCTTTCCGGTGCGGGCACTGGCGCCGGGATGGGTGGGGGCGGCCAGCATCAAGTGGCTGGGGCGCATTGTGGTCTCTTCTGAACCACTCTGGACGCGCAACAACACGACCTCCTACACGCTGATCGGTGATGCTTATCCGCCGGAAGGTGAAGCGCTGGGCAGGCCGGTGACAACACAGACGATCAAGAGTGCGCTGGCGCTGCCGTGGCCGGCCGCTTTGGCGGTGGGCGCGCAGCACATCCACGGCTACGCGCAGTCGCCGCACGGCCCGATTGCGAAGGTGGAATGGAGCGTGGATTCGGGGGCGACCTGGCACCGTGCGACACTGGTGGAGCCGGTGGTGGAACCTGCGATCGGGCGCCTTCTGGACGCGGGCAACGGCGGCGAATTCAGGTACTCCTGGACGCGTTTCGACTTTGGGTGGGATGCGCAGCCAGGCGAGTATACAGTTATGACGCGGGCCACGGATGCGGCGGGCAGTACACAGCCGGACGAGATTCCTTTTAACGAGAAGGGCTATCTCTTCAACCAGCCGGTGCCGCATCCGATACGGGTGGCATGAAAGTGACCTTTACCGTTTGCGAGGGGCAAATTATGCATGAAATCGCCGATCATACACGAATCGTTTCGGTTGCCGAGATGCAGCGGCTGGAGAAGGGGGCGGATGCGGCCGGCCAGAGCTATGCGGCGATGATGGAGCAGGCAGGTACGGCGCTGGCGGAAGCAGTGCGGGTGAGTTATCCCGGCAGCGCGGACCGATCGGTGTTGGTGCTGGTGGGGCCGGGCAACAACGGCGGCGACGGGCTGGTTTGTGCACGTCATCTCAGCGACGCGGGCTATCAGGTGAGGGTCTATCTGTGGGCGAGGGGCGGCTATGCGGGCAAGGAAGAACAGGCTGGAAAGAGAGGGAACGCTAAAGCCCCGAGCAGAAAGACCGGGCCAGAGGAGGACTATGAGGGGCATTTGGGCCGGGTTCTCGAACGCAATGTGCCGACCCACAGCGCCGAGGAGGACGTGGATGGGGTGCAGCTTCTGGCATGGCTGGATGAAACCGACATTGTCGTTGACGCGCTGTTGGGTACTGGGGCAAACCGACCGATCGAGGGCGCGCTGGCTCGCATCCTTCAGCAGCTGACGGAGGTCCGCGGCCGCCGTTTGCCGTCTGCGAGGACTGAGGCAGGGGAGGCTGGCACTGCGGGCGTCCCGGCTGCGGGAGGACCGGAGGCGCGGCGGTCCCTGAGCGTGGTTGCGGTCGATGTTCCGAGTGGTTTGAATGCGGACAGCGGCGCGCTCGATCCGGTTACGGTTGCGGCTGATATGACGGTCACGTTTGGCTGCGCGAAGACGGGCCAGTTCCAGTTTCCGGGCGCGGCGGCCCTAGGTGAACTGGTGGTGGCGGACATCGGCATCCCGGCGGAAGTTACGGTGGACTCGCGAACGTTTTTCCTTACGCCGGAACAGATGGCCGGGATTATGCCGACGCGAAGCCGCAACAGTCACAAGGGCGCTTTTGGCAAAGGGATGGCGGTGGTCGGCAGCGTCAATTATCCGGGCGCGGCTTTTCTCAGCTGTGCGGCGATGGGCCGGGTGGGGGCAGGGCTGGTGACAGGCGCGATTCCGCAGCCGGTGTGGGTGCCTGTGTCGTCGGCCCTGGCTGAACCGACATGGATCCTTCTGAGCCACGATTTGGGCGTGGTGAACGAAGGGGCTACTGCCAATGTCAATACGAAGCTGGGTGAATATGATGCGCTGCTTATCGGCTGCGGGCTAGGCCAGGAAAGTGCCACGCGGGACTTTATGGAGCGGCTGTTGCGGCGGAATCACAGGCGGCGCCGGTCGGCATTGCCGGGAGGATTTGCGGCGAGTGAAAGCGGGGAAGCCGAGGACGAGCAACCGGTTTCTGAAGCGGACCCGCCTGCAGACGGCGAGGCGGAAGGGGATTCAGCAACCGATTCTCCATTCGGAACGATCCGGCGGCGGGATCAGCTGCCGGCCGAGGCTCCACCGCTGCCGCCGACGGTGATAGACGCGGACGGCCTCAATAATCTGGCCCAGTTGGAGGAGTGGCCGTCGCTGCTGCCGGCCGAATGCGTCCTGACGCCCCATCCGGCGGAGATGGCGCGTCTCTGCGGCTTTGCATCTGTGCAGGATGTGGTCGACAACCGCTGGGAACTGGCGCGGGAACGGGCGGCAGAGTGGCAGGCAGTGGTCCTGCTCAAAGGGCCTTATACGGTGATCGCAGCACCGGAAGGGGAACTGGCTGTTCTGCCGGTTGCCACGGCGGCGCTGGCTACGGCGGGCACCGGCGACATTCTGGCCGGCGCCATCACCGGCCTGCTGGCCCAGGGTCTGTCTCCTTTTCAGGCCGCCTGCCTTGGGGCCTGGCTCCAGGGGCGGGCCGGTGAACTGTGTGAACAGAGGGTCGGAAGCGCCGGGGCAATTGCCTCGGATCTGCTGCCGCTTTTGCCGGCGGCGATGAATGAGCTGCGGGATTAGGTTCCGTTGACATTTTGGGAAGGCTGTTCAGATTTCAACAAGAACTGAAAGCCTGCAGGCCTGTTAGGGATGTTTCTCGCTTTACCGTTGAAATAGACAAAACCATTTGATCCGCGAAGTCACGCGAAGGGTCGCGAAGAACACCTTTTTGTCCGCGGAGGACGAACGGCAGTTTTTTGTTGTCAGCTTTTTGGGTTCCGTTGACATTTTGGGAAGGCTGTTCAGATTTCAACAAGAACTGAAAGCCTGCAGGCCTGTTAGGGATGTTTCTCGCTTTACCGTTGAAATAGACAAAACCATTTGATCCGCGAAGTCACGCGAAGGGTCGCGAAGAACACCTTTTTGTCCGGGGAGGACGAACGGCAGTTTCTTGTTGTCAGCTTTTAGGTTCCGCTGACATTTTGGGAAGGCTGTTCAGATTTCAACAAGAACGGCAAGCCTGCAGGCCTGTTAGGGATGTTTCTCGCTTGAATGTTGAAGTAGACAAAACCATTTGATCCGCGAAGTCACGCGAAGGGTCGCGAAGAACACCTTTTTGTCCGCGGAGGACGCGGAGAATACCAAAGGCGTATCGGATTTTCTTTGCGCAGCTGCGCCACCCTTCGACGATTAGCCGCAATTTGCACCCGGAAGTCGTTGTTCAGACTAACGTCAACGCGCTCTAGACGGAATCGTTGGACCGGCTACGAAATGTTGGCGCTGGGCTGCCAGGCCTGACGCAGGGCACGCGCGCGCTCGATCAGGTCCGCCATGGGCTGGTCTGGTCCGGTAACGAGGGCGCTGCCAACACCGAGGGCTGCGGCGCCGGCTTTGGCCCAGGCGGCGGCGTTTTCGGGGCCGATGCCGCCGGTCGGCACGAACTGGATATCATCGAGCGGAGCGCGCAGGGCTTTGAGGTAGGCAGGGCCGCCGATATTGGCGGGAAAGAGTTTGAGCAGACGGGAGCCGGCGGCGTGGGCGGTCTCGGCTTCGGTGGCGGTATAGACACCGGGGATGTGCAGGGTGTCAGTCTTGCGAGCGCGAGCCACCACGGCTGGATTCAGTCCGGGCGCGACGGTGAACTGGGCGCCAGCGGCGGCGGCGGCATCGAACTGTTCTACGGTACGCACGGTTCCGGCGCCGACATTCATATTTATGCCGAAGCGCGCCCGCAGCATTTGGATCAACTCCAGTGCGCCGGGCGTGTTGAGTGTCACTTCCATTACAAGCACTGGGGCGGCCAGCAGAGCGTCGCCGATCTCGAGTACTTTGTGGGCGGGAAAGTCGCCGCGCACGATAGCGACGATGCCGTCGTCCAACACCCTGCGGGTCATCTCACCTATTCCGTAACTTTTTTGCGGGCTCATGTCTCGCAGCGGTAACACATGTGCAACCCCTCCTGGAAAAAGAAGACATTTGGACAGCTTCTGCTTTTGGAGCAATTTCTCAAATGCTCCGAAGTTATAGTAGTATAGCATTGACCACATCGCCGATTGGAGGAACACCTGCATGAATATTGCCCTGGACGTCATGGGCGGGGACAACGCACCACGCGAAATCGTAGCTGGCGCGATACTGGCAGCGCGCCAGTACGATGTAACCGTCTCGCTGGTTGGGCGGCCGGACGTAATAGAGCGGGAGCTGGGAAGACATCTGACTCACCGGTTGGATTTGCCGATCGTGCCTGCGTATGAAGTGATCGAGATGTCCGACAAGCCGGCCAAGGCGGTACGGACCAAGAAGGACAGTTCGATGGTTGTGGCGTGCAAGCTGGTGAAGGAAGGCAAAGCCGATGCCTTTGTGACGGCAGGCAACACAGGGGGCGCGTTGGCGGCCGGTATTTTGCATTTTGGACGGATGCAGAGCATTTTGCGTCCGGCGTTGATTGTTCCCTTTCCCACCTTGCGGGGATTCTGCCTGATTTTGGATGTGGGGGCCAATACCGAGGTCAAGCCGGAGCAGTTGCAGCAGTTCGGCGTGATGGGAAGCGTTTACTCGCGGCGCATCATGGGCGTACGTAATCCGAGTGTTCGCATTCTGAGCAATGGTGAGGAGGAGGGCAAAGGAAATCACCTTGTTCTGGAGGCGACTGCACTGCTGGAGAAGACGCCCGGGATCCGATTTATGGGCAACATTGAAGCTCGGGACGTGACCAGTGGGATGGCTGATGTGGTGGTCACGGATGGGTTTACGGGCAATGTATTTATGAAGGGGGCCGAGGGTATTGTCAAGCTACTTCAGGGCGTGCTGTTGGATGAGATCACCGCCGGGCCGATCAGCAGCATTGGCGGTTTATTGGTTCGCTCGGCGCTTCGCAGGATGGCGCGGCGACTGGATGACAGTGAGTTTGGCGGGGCGGTGCTGCTGGGCCTGTCCAATCTGATGGTTGTGGGACATGGCAGAAGCAACGCCAACGCCATCCGGCACACGATTCGAAACGCCAAGCAGTTGATCGATTCGAGCCTGATTGAGGAGATTCGGTCAGGCGTTAACGAAGTTATCGACAGCCCAGATGAACTGGTAGCCCTCGAGCAATAGCCAGCCGGGTCACAGAAGAAAAATATTACATGAAAGTGTACCGCAATCTGCCAGCGATAAAATCGAGAGAACAGCGGGGGCGACGAATTGCACTGGGAGGGTTGGTGATTCTGTTTATCGGCCTTCTTGCCAGTTTTACGCCCAACTGGTTTCCGCCGGACGAACCGGCAGCCAACGCATTGGCCGGGTTTGTGCAACGGTACTGGACAGTTGTCAGTTTTGGCGCGCTGGCGGTGGGCTTTATCGCCTCCAATGTAGGGAGTTATTACATTAACCGCTTTGCGCCGCGGCGCTGGCCGGGCAGCAAACGGGTGGCGCGGCCGGACGAGCTTGTCGAGAACGGGTTGAAAGGGTTTGACGACAAGTATGCGCTTTTCCTGTGGGGTCTGGATGATGTGCCCTACATATTGGTCGGACCGCTCGGTGTTCGTGTATTTCTTGTGCGCAGCGACAAAGGGACAGTGCGCGTCTACGGGGACAAGTGGCGGGAACGGTTCAGTATGGGCCGCATGCTGATGTTTCTCAACCGGGAAGGGCTGGGCAACCCGGTTCGTGAGATAGAAGATACGGAACGGCGCGTCCTGGAACTGCTTCAGGAGGGGGAGGCCAGCGGAGAATTGAGGGTGAACGCTGCCGACGTGCCGATTGAAAGCGCGGCCGTTTTCATTAATCCGGCGACACAATTGGAGATTGAGAATCCCTCGATGCCGGTGTTGCGAGTCGATCAGTTGAAGAAGTATGTGCGCACAAAGAAGGACCAGCAGCTGGATGCCGGCGAAGTGCGCGCGGTGACAGATTATCTGCTAAGTGTGAGCGCGCTGGCTTAGCGGCGGCGCCGATGTTCTGAACCCCATCATTCAAACCCCAACCTTCGTTCCTTCAAACTGACAAACTTTGTGCGGGTGATGATCAGGTGATCGAGCACATCGATCTGTAGCAGCTTGCCCGCGGCGACGATCTGTTTTGTCACCTGCACGTCTTCGGGGCTGGGTGTAGGGTCGCCGCTGGGATGATTGTGGACGACGATGAGCGATGCGCTGTTGGCTCGCACGGCCTCTGTAAAGATTTCGCCGACGCGAATGACGGCGGCATTGAGACTGCCAGAATAGACTACCGGGGACCGCTGGACATGGTTTTTCGTGTCCAGGAGTACGACCCGCACCTGTTCCCGCTCCAGCATACCCATTTCCAACATCAGCAGATTGGCGACATCGGTTGGGCTCTGAATTTTGTCGCGCTCCTGGGGCGCGGCGAGCAGGAGTCTGCGGCCCAGCTCGATGGCGGCCTTGATCTGCGTGACTTTGGCTTTGCCGACGCCATGGGACTCTGTCAGTTCCTCGAAACTGGCACGGGCCAGGCCGGTGAGGCCATTGAATTCGGTCAGTATCCGCTCAGACTGGCGGATGACGTTTTCGCCGCGGCCACCGGTGCGCAGCACGATTGCGAGGAGCTCTGCGACGCTGAGGGCGCCGGCGCCAACGTACTCGAGCCGTTCTCTGGGGCGCAGATCTTCCGGCATCTCTTTGATTGTGTAGTCTGTGCGTGCGCGGGGAGCGGGCGTGTCGCTGGTGAGATAGTCGTTTGCAGGTGTTTCGATGGCGAGGGGGATATCGTCCATTGGGTAGCCTTGTGTGGATATGCGGTTTTTTGTGTTGCGTAACTACTGAGCTATATACGGGGCCTGTCTTGACCAGCCCTTTATCGCTGCCGCGGTTCAGTCAATCTGATTGCGTATTCGGTTGGCGGCAACCAGGTTGCTGGAGCGGCACCGCTGGAATGCGCACACACGGTCGGTGCGCGATGGTTTTGTAGGGGGGCGTTGCGGGGGCGCAGCCCCTGCACAAGGGAGGGCGCTTGCGCCCGACCGCCCAGAACTGCAGTGGTCAGTGGTTAGTGGTCAGTGGTTAGTGAAAAACGCTTTCGCTCGCCTCATTCAGGATCGCAACTTCGTTGTGGCTGCGTGGTTCCTGTGTTGCCTAATTGAATACCATGGTTACAGTGCGGACCAAAAACCTTGACTGCCTGCAAGCGCTGGGGAGGCACGATTGCATCCACGTGCTGACGGCGCCTCTGGCCGCATCGCGCATACGCCGGTTCGTTACGCTATCGGCTCAACGGATGATGCGATCTACAGAGAAGGGAGCCAGATTCCAGGCAAGCGGTTGCTCGAGAGCTTGCTCGGCCACAAGCTTGCCGCTGAATGGGCCGAGAGTGAGACCGGTAGGTCCGTGGCCGGTTGCAAGATAGACGCCCTTCACGCCGGGAACGGCTCCAAGCAGCGGCAGATGATCAGTAGTATAGGGACGCAGGCCGACGCGGATTTCATGGATGGCGGCGTCGCGCAGGCCGGGGGCGAGACGCAGAGCCTGGTGCAGGACTTCCTGAATGCCGCCGACGGTGGCATCGGGAGAATAGCCGCTGCCGGTTTCGCGGGTGGCGCCGACAGCGACACGGCCGTCGGGCCAGGGCACTTGATAGTGGCCGCTCAAGCCATTCACGATAGACCAGGCGCTGCTATCCTGGCCGTAGATGCGCAGATGGATGATTTGCCCGCGCTGGGGGGCAACGGGAATCTGCACATTCAGCTGGCTGCCGAAGGCGACTGACCAGGCGCCGCCGGCAATGAGAACTGAGCGGGCCGTATACTCTTCCCCGGCGGCGGTGCGCACTCCGTGCACTTGCCCGCCCGCCATAAGCAGAGCCGAAACGTCGGCGTCGACTGTATGTACGCCGCGTGTGCGCAGGCCGCGCTCGAGGGCTGCGGTGATGAGCCGGCCGTCGACGCGGCGGGCATCCGGCTGAAGGAGGACGGCGTCGGCGTCGGCCAGTAGAGGGTAAAAGTCGGCGCGGGCTTCGGCGGTAGTGATGCGACGGATTTGCTGTGCGGGCGGCGGGCGGCGTTCCTGCTGGCGGGCGTAGATGGTCGGCTCCATTGCTGCCAAGTCAGCCGCTTCAACTTCGCCGACAGCGACGGTCAACTTTGAACAGTGGCTGTAGGCTTGGGAGAGTTCTGCGGCGGGCACGCCGTCGGCGGTGAGATCTTCGATTAGCACGGAATAGTACTGCAGTGCGTCGAGTGCGAAATCGTACCAGAGGCGGCCGTCCCGGGTGCTGCTTTCTGGGGCGAGGATACCGGCGCCGGCATCTGTGGCGCGGCCGGCGTCACGTCTATCGCACAGGAGCGTGCCGGCGCCCAATTGCCCGGCGCGATAGGCTGCGGCTGCTCCGACGATTCCGCCGCCTATGATGATGAGATCGAAGTCCATGGGAGATCCTTAAGCTAGTACAGTCCTGCAAATGGGTTTCTTATAGAGATGGTATTGGCGGAATACGTACGTACTTGGCTTCATCTCGAATAGTCTAATTCTGGTTGGCAGCCTGAATCTGAAAAATAGTGCCGCTGTAATCAAGGAGGTAGAGATTGCCGGCTTCGTCTTCGCCGAAACTGCTGACGCTGTGGGTGCTATCAAGGAGCAATTTGGTTTCCCAGAGGCCGTTCACGCTTCGCAGCCCCCAAATGCGGCCGGTAACATAGTCTGCGTAAAAGTAGATGCCCTGCAAGGAGGGTTGATCCTGCCCGCGGTAGACGTAGCCGCCGGTGATGGAAAGACCGTTGGCACGGTCGTACTCGGCGACGGGCAGCGTCTGACCTGCTATGGAGCAGCCGGATGAGGGATTATAGCAGTGAAGACCTTCGGTGATGCGCCAGCCGTAGTTTTCGCCGCCAGGGCTGTTGGCGGGTTGAAAGTTCACCTCTTCCCAGGCGTTCTGGCCTACGTCGGCGATGTAGATATCACCGGTTGCGCGGTCGAAGGAGAAGCGCCAGGGGTTGCGCAGACCGTAGGCCCAGATTTCGTCCAAGAATTCGTCATTGCCGACAAAGGGATTGTCGGCGGGAACCGTGTAGGGCGCGTCGGTGGTTGAGGCGACATCGATGCGCAGGAGTTTACCCAGCAGCGTCTGGCCCTTCTGGCCGTTGTCCTGGGGATCGCCGCCACTGCCGCCATCGCCGGTCCCAATCCACAGGTTGCCATCGGGTCCGAAGGCGATCTGGCCGCCGTTGTGGTTGCGCCAGGGTTGAGAGAACTGCAGGATGATCTCTTCCGAGTCCGGATCAACCTGGTGGACACCGGTGCGCAGGCGGAAGCGGGAGACGCGTGTGTGCAGAGTACCGGGCAAGGTAGTTGTGTAGTTGACGTAGAGGACGCGACTGCCGGCGAAGTCCGGGGGAAAGGCGATGCCCAGCAACCCCCTTTCACCGCAGCAGCTCACGCGATCGCGGATATCCATGAATGGGGACTGGCCTTGGACGCCATTGGAAAACTCCTGAACCAGCCCTATCTGCTCAACTACATAGAGCCGGCCGGAACCGTCCCTGGCGCTGGCCAGGTCTACGGGATTTCTCAGGCCGGAGAGCGTTTCGACCAGGGTTATGTCCGGCCAACTCGGGGGCAGCTGCGATTCGGGGGTGCTGGTTTGGGGCGCGGACCCTTCGGGGGCGGGTGTCGGTGTCGAGGCAGGTGTGTTGGCGGGCGCGGTCGTGGGTGTGGAGGCGGCCGCGCCGCTTTCGTCCGGTTGCGGAGACGTGGCAGGAGCGCTGGGCGTACATGCGGTGACGAGGACTGCGCCGATCAGTACGCAGATTTTCCAGAATCGGCAGGAGGCTTGGATCTTCATTTTTTTCCTTTATCAGGTCACTACTCAGCAAATGCACGCAAGCGGCTATGCGGTGGAAGGCCACGGTCAAGAACAGCTACCCACGATCTCAGGGCTGGCCGGATCGAACTTGGCCCGGTTGAAGCATCGTCCTACAGGAGAGCTGTGGACAGGGTCAAGAGGAACAATCCTACCAGCAGAGACGTAAGTGCGTCCAGTTTTCAGGCGGTCGCGATCGGGTCGTGAGGCAACGGGTTGGCGCTGCGCGCCATTTATCCCCAGCGCTGCTCGGGCGGATCGAACAGGAATCCATGGAACAGCTTGCGGCGATCAGGGGACAGGCTGTTATAGAACTGGCTGGGATAGCCCCAGTGCTCCTGCGAAGCGATCATCCAGGGATGCTCGTAGGCGTAGTAGAGCATACTGCGCTGGCCCTCCTCGCGGGTGAACGGGCCGGCCGAATGCAATAAGGCATTGTGGAAGAGGATGGCGGTTCCGGCGGGCGCGCAGATCTCGGTAACGCCGGCAGAGCTACCCCAGCGTTGCAGGTCTTCGCGGTCAGGGGCGGAGGCCGTTTTGTGGCTGCCCGGTAAGACACAGAGATTGCCCTGACCGGGTTGCGTCATGTCGGTCAGATAGTAGCCTATCTTGAGTTGCAACAGGGGAATTGGGGCGCCGAGGTTGCGGAATCCTTCGTCGATACCGTCGATATGCCATCCCATGCTGCGCCCGAGCAGGTCGCGACCGTGCTCGAGGATTGCGTCAGAAGCGTGGTGATGCGGGCGTGTGTTGAGCAGGCCGGTGACGTAGGGCCAGATGGCGGGCGAGTCGAGCATCTCGAGAAACAGCGGATCGTCATCCAGTATGTAGAAGATACGGGTGCTCTCTGCGCCCATGATGTTGGTCATGCCGGTTTGGGGCAGGCCCTGCTCCTGCAACTGGCGCCGCCGCTGGATCACGCGGTGGAGAGCGTGGAGCAAGGCGGTGACGTGGTCGGCGTCGAGGAACTCTTCGAGGACAAGGTAGCCATTGTTGTCGAAGAAGAAGCGTTCGGCGAGGGTGGGGCTTTCGTCACTGGCGGCGGTGGGCGCGTTTTGCCGGGTTGCTGACGACCCGTTCGCTGCTACTTTTTTTGCCACGGTTGGGCCTCCCCTGATTCATTGGCGTATAGATTCGTTGCGGCTTTATTGGGTTTGAGAGGGATTTTCGGCGGCGGTAGAAGGGGAACGTTTGCTGAAAGGGCTGCGCAGTGGTGTTGCTCGGCAGAATTGGCGGCGAGAGACCGATGGGCGGAGCACTATGTATCCTCGGTAATGGCGATAGCCCGCACGGGTGATCCGTCGCGGCCGGTAATTTTGAGGGGCAGGGCGGTGAATTCGAAGTGCGGCTGGCCGATCTGATCGAGGTTGGTCAGGTTTTCGACGATGAGAACATCGCGGCCCAGGAGTACGAAATGGGCGTCGTTGGGCGGATAGTCAACCGACGGGGTGTCGATTCCGAGCAGTTCGATGCCGCAGTCCACGAGGAAGCGGGCAGCGTTGCCGGTCAGGGGCGGATACTCGGTGAAATAGTGGGCTTTGCCCCAGTTGCGCGCCCAGCCGGTGTTGAGAACGACTTTCGGGGTGCGGCTGATGTCATGGCGATGGGGGGCCAGATCATGTTCGGTGATCTCCTCCTTAGCCTGCTTGTGCGAGAGGTCGAGCAGCAGGGCGGGCCCGATGCACTGCGCCAGGGGGATCTGATCGATGGTGGGACGGCCGCGATAGAAGTGGAAGAAGGAGTCCATGTGGGTGCCGGTGTGGAGGGAGGCGCGCACGGTGCTGGTATTCATATATCCCGGGGCGCCGGGGGGAATGTCGGCAGGGATAGACATCTGCACGTCGATTTCAACCGGAGGATCGCCGGGAAAGGGGGGCGTCGAGGGAGCAAGGGGATAGCTCAGGTCGACGATTTTGCGCGGCATATGGTTTCTCCGTGCAGGCTGCAATCGGGGGGCCGGCTGGGAATGGACCGAGATTGGCGAGGGGAATTTGGTTGGATTGGCGGCCCTGATCGTACACTGAACCACCCATCATTAATAGGTGGTATCCTTTACCGATTCAGTATTGACAGCTTTGCGCCAACATACTATACTTCAGAAATTCCCGGTTTTATCTATTCGATTCCCAACGGTTGAACTATAGCGATCATGCGTACATTCTGCAACATCATTACCGATGGGATGCTCGACTACCTGGTGGCGATTTACGAGTTGAGCGAGACCAACGACAGGATTTCTACGTCCGTGCTGGCGCAGAAGATGGAGGTTTCGCCGGCTGCGGCCAGCAGCATGACGAAGCGGCTGACGGAGACGGGGCATGTGGTCCGTTCTGTGCGGACGGGCATCCAGTTGACCGGTCAGGGCCGTCTGGCGGCGTTGCAGCTTCTACGCAGACACCGGCTGCTGGAGGTGTTTCTGATCGAGGTAATGGGATTCACCTGGGATCAGGTGAAGGCGGAAGCGATGCGGCTGGAACATGCTATCAGCGCAGAGTTCGAGAAGCGCATGGAGATTTTGTGCAATTACCCGACCCATTGTCCGCATGGCGATCCGGTTCCGAGCGAGGACGGCCGGATACTGAGCGAAGAGTTGGTCTGCCTGGCGGAGTTGCAGCCCGGACAGGCGGGTGAGTTGCGTCGGGTGGCAAATCACAGCGCGCCGATGCTGCGCTATCTGTCTCAGTTGAATCTTGAGCCCGGGTATAAGATTCGAGTGCTAAACGTTGAACCGTTCGACGGGCCGAGCACGGTTCAGATTCAGGACGAAGGTACGCAGGCGGAACCGGAGAGCCTGGTGAAGATAATTGGCCGCTCGCTGGCGAAACGCCTTTTTGTGAAATTGACTGAGCAGGCTGCGGCGTAGTCGCGCCTCGTTCTGCACAGTACTCGCATGGATTCTCCCCTCAAAACGCGTTTACAGAGCGAAATCGCAGCACATTCAACCACTCTGCGCAGCATCCTCATAGCCATTTTTCTGCTGCTCGCTGCCGTCTGCAGCAGCCCGCCCCTGTTGGCTCAAAGCGATACAACTGAGATCACTGCCGATGAGGTGAACGAGGTTGCCCAGCATCTGTGGTGCCCTCTGTGCGGCGGCAGGTTACGGCTGGACAGCTGTGAACTGAAGGCGTGCGGGCAGATGAAGGAGTTGATTGCCATCAAATTGGCGGAGGGGGCGGACGCGGAGTCGATCAGGGACTATTTTTTGGAGCAGTACGGGCCGCAGGTTCTGGGTGAACCGCCGCGGGAGGGATTCAACTGGCTGGCGTGGATTCTGCCGGTGGTTGCGGTCGTGGGCGGCGCGATTTTTCTCTGGACGCGTCTTCAGGAGATGACGCGCCCGCGGTCAGCGGCGCCGGCGGGAGCAGCCGGCGGCGCGGTGGACGAGCGGGAGCGGCGGCTGGACGAGGAACTGGCCCGCTATGACTGAAGTGACGGAGTCGAAGGGCAGTACGCCTCATGTAGTTGACAGAGATGCCCCTCTGAATTCGCAGTCGGAAGGGGAGATTGAAGCGCCATCCACGCGTGCTGTGAAAGTCTGGCGTATTCTGTTCCTGGTTGCGGGCGCGGCGTTTATCGTTCTGCTGGCAGTGCGGTTGTGGCAGACGAATGTGCAGGGACAGCGGGCGGCGGGCGAGGCGCCGGACCTGCGCTTCACGACATTCGATGGCGGGGATATTGATCTGCGCGAACTGCGGGGAAAAGGCGTGGTGATCAATTTCTGGGCCAGCTGGTGTACTCCGTGCCGCGACGAGGCGGCTCTGCTGGAGCGGACATGGCGTCGGGAAAAAGACAACGGGATTGTCTTCCTCGGGCTGGATTATCTGGATCAGGAGCCGGCGGCACTCGCTTATCTGGCAGAGTTTGATATTACTTACCCCAATGGCCCGGACCTGCGCAGCCAGGCAGCCCGCCGTTTTCGGATCCAGGGTGTGCCTGAGACCTTTTTCGTCGACCCCGAAGGTAGAATTGTTGAGACTGTTGTGGGACCGATCGCGAGTCAGCAGGAGCTTGACGCGCTGCTGGAGCGCATCCGTCCTTGATAGGCGGTGACCTTGCACGCGCCACCGTCGTGAATTGATTTGCCCCGGCGGCGGTCTCTTTCTTCACTGAAATATGTGCTACAATGGCGAGGTTGCGCGTGAACTTTCGTTTCTTGGCAAAGGGTCACGCACTGAATAAACGCGAGCGAGTTTGGGCAAGAGCTTAATTGATGAAAAATAAACAGTCCTATCACTTGATCACTCTTGGATGTCCGAAGAATGAGGTTGACAGTGACGGCATGGAGATGCTGTTGCGGGAGGCCAACATTGACGCCAGCGACGATGCGCGGCAGGCGGATGTGCTGATCGTGAACACTTGCGGCTTTCTGGAGGCTGCCAAGGAGGAATCGATCGGTGTGTTGCAGGAGCTGGCGGATGGAAAGCGGCGGCACCAGATGCTGATCGCGGCCGGCTGCCTGGCGCAACGCAACGGCGAGGAGGTGTTGGAACGGGTGCCGCAGGTGGACGGTCTGCTGGGAACGCGGCGCTGGATGGATGTGGTGGATTTGGTCAAGCAGGTGCGCGGCGGGCCGGAGCAGCGCCGATTGCAGCGGTATAGCTTGTTGGGTGAGCCGGATGAAACGTACGTGGAGGCGGTGCCGCGGCCAGCGGTGGCTGGGGGCAGTGCGTATCTCAAGATTTCCGACGGCTGCAACGCGCCGTGTGCGTTCTGTACGATCCCCAGTTTCAAGGGTAAACTGCGCAGCCGCCCGATAGAGGCGGTGATCGACGAAGCCAATGCATTGGTGGAGGCAGGCGCCAAGGAGCTGGTGATCGTCGCCCAGGACACAACCGACTTTGGACGGGACCAGGGTGAGCCGGATAGCCTGCCGCGCCTGTTGAGCGCGCTCTGCAACCGGACAAGCGACGCTTTGAAGTGGGTGCGGCTGATGTACGCCTACCCGGGGCACGTCAGCGATGGGTTGATTGAGGTTATGGCGAGCCAGGATAAGATCGTGCCCTATCTGGATATGCCGCTGCAGCACGGAGACCCACGCACGCTGCGCCGTATGCGCCGGCCCTCGCGGCTGGAGATGATCTACGATCACGTGGAAAAGCTGCGGGCGGCGATGCCGGATATCGCGCTGCGCACTACGTTTATTGTTGGCTATCCGGGCGAGACTGAAGAGGAGTTTCAGGGGCTGCTGAAATTCGCGCAGGCGATCGAATTCGACAAGGTGGGCGCATTTCCCTTCAGCCCGGAGCCGGGGACGCCGGCGGCGGCGCTGCCCGATCCGGTTCCGGAAGAAGAGAAAGAGGAGCGCTACGATCGGTTGATGGAAGTCCAGCAACCGATCAGTCTGCGCAAGAATCAGGAGCAGGTAGGACGGGTTCTCGACATCCTCGTCGAGGGCCAGGGCGAGGTCGCGGAGAGCGGGGCACCGCTGCTTTTGGGGCGCAGTTACCGTGACGCGCCGGAAGTGGACGGTCTTGTGCTTGTGCCGGGCATTGCGGGTGCGCCCGTTGGAACAGTTTTGGAGGTGCATATCAATGGCGCGTTGGAATACGATCTGGTGGGAGAGCCGCTGATCGCAGAGACATTTTCCAGCCGCACAGAGCTGCTCGCTGACCTCAAGTAGGCATCATCTCACACGGCGCGGAGACCGTAATGGCCAAACTTCTGAAGTTGGAACGGGATCTAGCCGCGCTGGAGCGGGATCCCACACTCAGTAAAGATGACAACCTGGCAGCGCGCTTTGAGGCGCTGAAGACGCTCGACTTTCTGGCGGAAGCATTCCAGATACACGCCGAACAGCAGTCGGCCGCAACCGGTTTGCGACGGGTGCGCGCATTGCGGGGCGATCTGGATGAGTGCAACCAGGATTTCTTTCGGAAGTTGCGTACAGGCATCCGAACGGGAGTGGTCACAGCGCGTCAACTGCGGAACCTGTTCGATGGCAACTGCCGTTACCGGCAGGACGATAGCGAGTGGCTGCACTTCAGGGCGGATGCCGCGGACGAGCTGGCCGCGGGGCTGTTCCACAGCGACCGCCCGCCGCAGCCGTGGGAAGGCAGCGACAGCGAAATGATTCACTACGAGCCGACGCCGGTGAGTGCGCTGCTCGAACTGGTGGACCGCGTGCCGCTGACGGGCGCCGACAGATTTGTGGACATTGGCTCCGGGTTGGGACAGGTGGCGCTGCTGGTGCATCTGCTGACGGGCGTGGAGGCGATCGGGCTGGAGGTGTTGCCGACGTATGTGGACCATGCCCGCGGCGAAGCGGCGAGGCTGGGAGTCGGGCGGGTGGCGTTCAGACAGGGGGACGCGCGCAACGCGGACCTGTGCAGGGGCACGGTCTATTTTCTCTATTCGCCTTTCCAAGGAGAGATGTTGCGGACCGTAATCGGCAGGCTGCGCCGCGAGGCATGCGAGCGGCGGTTGACGATTTGCTCATTTGGTCCGTGTACAGCGCAGATCGCGGCGGAGAGCTGGCTGACCGGTGAAGACGAGGGTACGGGCCATGAGTTCCGGCTGGGGATCTTTCACAGCGGCGGCTAGGGGCGAAAAGGTAAAGAAGGCACCGACACGGGAACGCGCCCGCGCCGATGCCTTTGGTTGCAGATAGCTGTCAGGACTCCGAGCAGCCTGCCGGGCGTATTTGATCAGCCGCCCATGTGGAAGACCGCCATCTTCGTTTCGGTCATTTCTTCGACGGCGTACTTGGGCCCTTCTTTGCCCATGCCGCTCTCCTTGAGGCCGCCATAGGGCATCAGGTCGGCGCGCCACTGGGTACCCCAATTGACATGCAGGTTGCCGGACTCGACCTCCTGCACAAATCTCATTGCCCAATCGATATTCTGCGTGAAGATCGCCGCGCTCAGGCCGTAGTTAGTGTCATTGGCAAGAGCGATTGCCTCGTCGATGTCGCTGACAGGGGTCACGCCGACAACGGGGCCAAAGACCTCGTCGCAGGAGATTTTCATTTCAGGGCTGACGTTGGAGACGATGGTCGGCTGGTACATCTGACCTTCGCGCCCCCCGCCGAGGACGAGCTCGGCGCCGCCGCTTACAGCTTCCTCAACCCACTGGTCAACGCGTACGGCGTCTTCTTCGCGAATCATCGGGCCCATTTTGGTGGCATCGGCGAGCGGGTTGCCGGTTGTGATGTTTTCGACGGTCGCTTTGAAGGCGTCGAGAAAGTCGCCGTAGATCTTCTCGTGGGTGACGACGCGCTGGGTGGAGATGCAGACCTGGCCGGCGTTGGAGTAACCGGAGGCGGCGGCGGCCTGGGCTACGCGTTCGGGGTCGGCGTCGGGCATGACGATGAGGGGCGCGTTGGAGCCAAGCTCCATGGTTACGCGCTTCAGGCCGGCGGTGCGGCAGATGTGCTCGCCGATGTCGCGGCTGCCGGTGAAGGTGATCTTGCGTACACGTGAATCGGCGCAGAGGGCGTCGCCGATGACACTGCCGGAGCCGGTCAGGCACTGGAGCGCTTCGGGCGGTGTGCCGGCTTCGAGTAAGATCTCGACCAGTTTCAGCGCCGAAAGCGGTGTGTCGGTGGCCGGTTTGAGAATGATGGCGTTGCCGGCGGCCAAGGCGGGGCCGATCTTGTGGCAGACGAGGTGGAGGGGGAAGTTGAAGGGGCTGATGCCGACGATGACGCCGCAGGGCACGCGCACGGTGAAGCCGAACTTGCCGGCGGCGCCGGGCGCGCCGTCAAGGGGGACGACTTCGCCGCCGAGGCGCTTGGCCTCTTCGGCGGAGAGGGCGATGATTTCGACCGCGCGCGAGGCTTCGATGCGGCCTTCGGCGATTATTTTGCCCTCTTCGAGGGTGATGGTGCGGGCCAGATCTTCGTTGCGTTCCTCCATCAGGTGGGCGGCTTTGTGCAGGATTTCATAGCGTTCGTAGCCGGTCAGACTGGCCATTGCTTTGGCGCCGCGTTCGGCGGTTGCCAGCGCCAGCTCCACGTCGGCCGCATCGCCTCGGGGAATGGTGTCGACGACGGAGCCGTCGAACGGGTGCAGAACTTCGATCTTTTCTGATTTGTCCACCCACTGCCCGCCAATGTGCATCTTCATCGAATTTTTCTCCTTATTGTCGGAATCTTTTCAGAATGGTTGGCTTGTTTTATGTGTTTTCGCTGCGAGATTGGCGCCAGCGAACTTCACTTTAGTTCAGGGCCCGGCACCCGTTTCCATTCAAGCGGCTCTGCATCACCATCATAAGTGGGGACCAGGTTTTGAACGAGTTTCTGTGCCTGCGGAGGCCAAGAGGACACCTGCGTCTGGTCACGGCTCAAGCTAGATTGGATGGGGGGCGGTGAAATCTCGAAATTGGGATGATACCAGAGCGTGATGACCGTGCGGCGTTCTCGCGTCCGGTTGGGGAAGGAGCCGTGGAGGAGCCTGGCGTCGCCGATGACAAGGTCGCCGGCGCGCACTGGAACAGCCCTGTCTTCGGGCATTGGTTGATAGGCGGGATGGGATGGGTCGGTGGCCCGGCTCAACTCCTCATTATGCGTGGTGTGGACGGAGTCATGTATACGATGGCGTTTGCGGTGGGAGCCGGCGATGACGCGCAGGCAGCCGTTCTCGATACTGGTGTCCACAAGATAGTACATGAGAAAGAGTTGGAGGGGGAGATCCGTGTAGCTGACTGGATCATTCCATGCCCACCAGTCCTGGTGCCAGAAGAGGGGCGGCGAGTGGCCGGGTTTGCTGATCACGAACCCGGACGTCCAGCGAGAATCGGGGAAGCCCAGAGAGTCCAGGGCGTCGAGTGCAGGTTGATAGGCCACGAGTTCGGCAAAAAAGGGGTCATTGTACACACTTATCATGCTGCCTGTGGACTTGTATCTGTCGAAGTGCTCGGCGGGCTGGGCTGCGATGAGGTCGTTGCTGGCGACGCGCACGCGTTCCAACATTTCCGGTGACAAGATCTGTTCCAAAACGCAGTAGCCAGTGCGTAACAGTTGCTTGCGCGTGTCGTGGAAGTTTGCCGCTCTTGTCATAAACATGCCTCCCCTGCGAAGTGTAGCATGAATCACAAGAAAGAAGGGAAATGCGACTGTGAGTTCGTTCGTTGCCTGCCCTGGTTACAGACAGGGCACGGAACTGCGGCTCTTTGTGAAGTTACGGAATTGACCCCGCGAATTCCGGCACGCTTGGCACTCTGCTCTGGTGCAGTTTCCTCCAAGAGCCTTGGGCCACTTGCCCCGTTACAAAGTCCACTTTCCCGACAATGCAGAATGGACAGGAGAAAAAGAGACAATTGTATCCCGTCAAGCGCCCGCGGATTTCACTTCAGTTCAGGTCCCGGTACGCGGTTCCACTCCAGAGGCTCTTCGTCACCCTCATAAGTGGGAACCAATCTTTGGACGAGCTTCTGCGCTTGCGGCGGCCAGTTGACCACTCTCGTCTGTGTGCGGCTCAGATTGGACTGGATGCGGGGCGAGGAGATGTCGAAATTGGGATGGTACCAGATTGTGATGACTGTGCGCCGCTCGTCGGTCTGGTTGGCGTAGGAGCCGTGGAGCAGCCTGGAATCGCCGATTACCAGATCGCCGGCGCGCACGGGCACAGCCTGATCTTCCGGAATCTGCTGATAGGCAGGATGGGTCGGGTCGGTGGCGCGGCGCAGTTCATCGGTATGGGCTGTGTGCACGACATCGTGCATGGGATGGCGCTTGAGATGGGAACCGGAGATTACGCGCAGGCAGCCGTTCTCGATGCGCGTATCCACCAGATAGTACATCAGAAACAGCTGCATAGGAATGTCGGTGTAGCTGATCGGATCGTTCCATCCCCACCAGTCCTGGTGCCAGAAGAGAGGTGGGGAGTGGCCGGGTTTGCTGATGACAAAGCCGGAGGACCAGCGCGGCTTTGGATAACCCAGAGAGGCCAGCGCGTCAAGGGCCGGTAGATAGGCGACCAGTTCGGCGAAGAAGGGATCATCATAGACGCTGATCATGCTGCCGGTGGATTTTTGCTCTTCGAAGTGGTCGGCAGACTGGGCTTCGATGAGGCCGTCACTGGCGGCGCGCACGCGGGCCAGCATTTCGGGAGACAGCACCTGCTCGAAGACGCAGTAGCCGTCCTGTATCAGCTGGGCGCTTTTGTCGTGGGCGATGGTGGTTGTCGTCATCATGCCTCCCCTGCGTAGTGTAGCATGAAATACAAGAAGAAATGGAAGTGTTAAGGTGGAGCCGTACGTTCGCTGCTTGCTAACGAACGGAACACATACTTGCGGCGCGCCACCAGAGAGAGTGTCTCTATTGTAACAGAGAGACGGGGGACTTTCCATACTGACTTAGTGGTGCTGGAATGCTTCCAGCCTGCGTTCTGAGGTACAATCTCTGTGCATTCTCAGGGATGTAGACAGTGGAATTTTGATAGTTGATCAGACAGATTCAGACCCATGGCGACAGGTGCCGCCAGAACCAGCATTCCCCGGACAGGTGATCGCTATGCTGATTGGGCTTGATATTGGGACAACCTCATTGAGCGCGGTGGTGCTGGACCCGGAAAGCGGCAGGCAGGCGGCGCACGGGACGGTTGCCAATCGCGCTGGTTCGTCTCCAGGGCCGGCGCGGGCTGAAATGGACCTGTCGCGATTGTACGAGTTGACGGTGCAGTGCCTGGCCGAATTGGTGGCGCAGGCCGAATTGTCCCCTCAAGACATTCAAGGGATCGGTGTTACCGGACAGCAGCACGGCGTTGCCCTGATTGGGCCGGATGCTGCGCCGGCTGGACCTGCCATCACGTGGCAGGACTTGCGCGTGCAGGAGCCGCTCCCCGGTTCTGACAGGCCGGTATTGGACCTGTTTATCTCGGCTGCGGGAGGGCGTGAGGCCTTTCGCAATACCGGTTGCCTGCCGGCGGCGGGGTTTCTCGGGCCGAGCCTCTACTGGCTCAGCTTGCAAGACGCCCTGCCGGCAGCCCCCGTAACGGCCTGCTTCGTACCGGATGCGGTGGTCTCTTTCCTGACCGGAGCGACCGTAGTTTGTGAACCGACGCTGGCGGCCAGCTCGGGGATCTTCGACATCCGCGCAAACTGTTGGGATTCGACGCTGTTGGAACGGTTGGAGCTACCGGACCGACTCTTCCCGCGGATCGGGGACGCCGGCGATGTGGCGGGAGGTCTGCGGCCAGAGCTGGCTGATGCTATCGGGCTGGCGGCGGGAACGCCGGTGACGGTGGCGCTGGGGGACAATCAGGCCAGCTTCATTGGCAGTGCGCCGGAGCCGGGGCGCAGTCTGCTCCTGAATGTGGGAACGGGCGGCCAGATTTCGGCCCGCACGGACAGCTTTCATTTTATTCCTGGGTTGGAAAACCGTCCCTTCCCCGGGGGACAGTATCTGCTGATAGGGGGAGGGCTGTTCGGGGGTCGTTCCTATGCCTACTTGCTGCGCTTCTTCCAACAGGTGGGCGCCGGGCTCCTTGACACGGAAGTGCCGGACGATCTTTACGAACGAATGATGGAACTTGCGGCGACGGTGCCGGCTGGGAGCGACGGGCTGCGTTGTGAGCCGTTCTTCACCGGAAGCCGCACGGACCCGGGGCTGCGGGCTTCGTTCAGCGGGCTGTCACCGGACAATTTCACGCCGGCCCACTTTGCGCGCGCGCTACTGGAGGGGATGGCGGAAGGCTTTTTCACATTTTTCGAACAGATGGAGCCGGTGGTGGGGAGGCCGCCGCTGCTGGTGGGCGCGGGCAATGGGGTCCGCCAGAACCGGCTGCTGGCCACGATCCTGGCGCGTCGCTTCGGGAAGCCGCTGCTGATTCCGAGCCATGCGGAAGAGGCGGCGGTCGGCGCGGGGGTGGCGGCGTCAGTCGGTTTGGGAATCTTTGGAGATCTGGAGACGGCCGCGGCTGCGCTGCTTGACTACGCGGATACGGTCGAACCGTAGCAAGCAAAAACCGGGGCCGCGCGGCCCCGGTCGAATGAATGATCGCTTGAGCGTTACTCCCGCACTTGCATATCGCCCAGCACAATCCATTTGTATGTGGTCAACTCTTCCAGCCCCATTGGTCCGCGGGCGTGGAGTTTCTGTGTGCTGATTGCGACCTCGGCGCCGAGGCCAAATTCGCCGCCGTCGTTGAAGCGGGTGCTGGCGTTGACGAAAACGGCTGAGGAGTTGACGGCATCGACAAAGCGCTGGGCGTTGTTCCAGTCCTGGGTGAGGATGCCGTCGGAGTGGTCCTGGCTGTGCTCTTGGATGTGGGCGACGGCTTCGTCGAGCGAGTCGACCAGTTTGACGCCGAGGATCAGTGTCATCCATTCGGTGTCCCAGTCGTCGGGCCCGGCGGGGATGACTGTTGCTCCGCGGTCTGTGAGGAATGGCATGGCATCGGGTGTTGCGCGTATCTCGACACCGCACTCGGCCATGCGCTGCGCCAGTTTGGGTAGAAATTCGGGCGCGATCTGGCGGTTTACGAGAAGCGTATCGAGGGCATTGCAGACGGAGGGGCGCTGGGTGCGGGCGTTGACGATGACGTCCATGCCGCGTTCTTGATCGGCGGTAATATCGATGTAGTAGTGGCAGATACCGATGCCACCGGTGATGACCGGGATGGTGCTCTGTTCGCGGCAGAGGCGGTGGAGACTGTTGCCACCTCTGGGGATGAGCATATCAACGTATTTGTCCATGCGAAGGAACTGGGAGACCAGGGCTCTGTCGGGGTTGCCGATGTATTGGATGGCCTCGCTGGGCAGGCCCTGGGCTTGCAGCGTGTCGGCGATTACGGAGACGAGTGCCAGGTTGCTGCGCAGGGTCTCTTTGCCGCCGCGCAGGATGACGGCGTTGCCGGTCTTGAGGCTGAGGACGGCGATATCGATGGTGGTGTTGGGGCGGGCCTCGTAGATGACGCCGAGGACGCCGATGGGAATGCGGCGCCGGCTGAGACGCAGACCGTTGGGCAGCAGGCGGCTTTCGAGTTCGGCGCCGACCGGGTCGGGGAGGGCAGCCACTTTACGCGTGTCGTCGGCCAGCCCTCGCATCCGTTCCGGTGTCAGCTGCAGACGGTCCAGCAGGGCGTCGCTGAGACCATTGGCGCGGCCGTCGGCGATGTCGAGTTCGTTTTGCGCCAGGACCTCTGCGGTTCGAGCTTCCAAGGCGTCGGCGATGGCGTGAAGCGCCTCATTTTTGCGCGTTGAGGACAGCCCGGCCAGTTTGCGGCTCGCCTGGCGGGCGGCTTTTCCCATCGCCTCGATGTCTACCGGTTGCCCCAGAGGCTGAGAAGATTCAATATGGGTGAGTTGCCCTGCAGTTTCTTCGATTGCGCTTGGTTTCTTGACAGCTATAGTCATAAACTTCCTCCCAGCCCTACTCCAAAAGGATTATATCATTGCGGTGAAGCGCGACCGGCCCGTAGCCATAGCCGAGCCGTTCGCTAATCTCGTGCGACTGGCAGCCGCGAATGCGGTTGAGGTCAGCACTACTATAACGGGTGATGCCGCGCGCCAGATCCGGCCCGTTTTTTTCCTTCACGTAAACGGCGTCGCCGCGCTCGAATTCGCCTTCCACGGCAGTGATGCCTACGGGAAGAAGGCTGTTGCCATGATGGCGCAGGGCTTTGGCCGCGCCGGGATCGACCAGGAGACGGCCCGAGGGGGCAGGGCCGGCCAGGATCCAACGTTTACGGTTTTCCAGCGGCGCTGCCTGCGCTGGAAAGCGTGTGCCCACGGGCTGACCGGAGACGACGCGCAATATCACGTCGGGTGCGCTACCGTCGGCGATGACGACGTCGGTGCCGGCGCGGCAGGCGATGTCGGCGGCTTGCAGCTTGGTGCTCATGCCGCCGATGCCGAGGCTGGAGTGTGTGTTTCCGGCGAGGGCGCGCAGGGAGTCGTCGATTGTTTGGACTTCAGGAATCAGCTCTGCGTTGGGATCGGTGCGGGGGTCGGCGGTAAAGAGGCCCTCCTGGTCGGTCAACATCAGAAGCAGGTCAGCGTCGGTCAGTACGGCGACCAGCGCCGAGAGATTGTCATTGTCGCCAACCTTTATTTCCTCAACAACCACAGCGTCATTTTCGTTGACGACTGGAACGATGCGGTGCTTGAGGAGGGCGCTGAATGTGTCGCGGGCGTTGAGGAAACGCTGGCGGTTTTCCGTGTCGGCCCTGGTCAGCAGGATCTGCCCGACATGGATGCCATAGATTTCGAAGAACCTTTCCCACATGAGCATCAGACGGCTCTGGCCGACTGCGGCCAGCATCTGGCGGCTGGACAGTGTATCAGGCAACTCGGGGAATCGCAGGCGCGCGCGTCCGGAGGCTTGCGCGCCGGAGGAGCAGACGATCAACTCCTTTTCCTGATGATGGAGCGCCGCGATCTGGCGGGTCAGCTCGACCATCTGTGGCTGGTTGAGGAAACGGGTGCCCTTGGTCAGTACACCGGTGCCCAACTTGACGATGATTTTGCGATACATTTTTCCCGGTCCGACATGGCGGAGAAAACTGTTCGGCGGTTGCCCAATAGGTAGTTCGTGATCACATGAATATCGGTAACAGTATAATGCAGTGAGGAACGATTCGGCAATCATTTCGGGGACTGGACTCAAAAACGCGCTGTATCTTTTGAGCCATTTCCAGTGGGCATTTTACTACGAGATTGTGGTTTTGAAGCAGCCACTACGCCACGTTTAACGTTTATCTTGACCAACCCTTCATCGCTGACGCCACGCGGGCTATCTGAATGGGGATTCGGTTGGCGGCCGCCATGTTGGTTGAGGCGCAACGCCGGTATGAAGACGTACGGTCGGTGAGGCTTTTTTGGGAGGGGAACTGCGGGGGAACTGCGGGAGAACTGCGGGGGAACTGCGGGAGAACTGCAGGGGAACTGCGGGGGAACTGCAGGGGTTAGGGGGATGAGACAGCAAAGAGGGAGTAGACTCCGTTCGCTAGACACGATGCTGGGGAAGAGTAAACACGGTCGGTGAGGGATGGTTTTGTAGGGGGGCGTTGCGGGGGCGCAGCCCCTGCACAA
>Ga0209544_1000763_pt1 | contig 40720 bp, 33 predicted proteins | sample MesohylPK_FD_187297 | JGI IMG/M metagenome (GOLD analysis project Ga0209544, IMG submission 187297) | Host-associated microbial community of the marine sponge Aplysina aerophoba from Gulf of Piran - sponge mesohyl, lysed by proteinase K... | ecosystem: Host-associated > Porifera > Sponge >... | reverse complement strand
GCGCCCCCGCAACGCCCCCCTCCAAAACCATCCCTCATCCACCGTTCGGCGTCATTCCAGCTGTGCGGCTCATCCAAAGTGGCGGCTGCCAGCAAATACACGATTAGAGGGCCTGAACGGCGGCGGCGATGAAGGGCTGGTCAAGACAGGCTGGTCAAGACAGGCTCTGCATACGGCTCAGTAGTTACGGTGAGTCTTTGTTAGCGGCTCCTCTTAAAGCTACGCGCCCACCGCAACGGCCTCTTCCCGTGCCAGAATCTGGATTGAAGTGTTGGGGAAGATGGCAACGGTGGCGTCCGCGGGCAGTTTGGCCGCCAGCTGGTCGATCAACGTCTGCCAGCTGCGGAAGAGGAGATCGCCGCTATGCTTTGTCGCAAACTCCGCCGCCTGGAAGTGTTCAGAGAGGATGAGCAGGTTTTCCCGACCGTTGATCGAGGCCGCCGGGTCGGGCGTTGCGTCGGCCGCGGCCCGGCGCTTCAGATATTGGTGCCACGGCAGCTGCTGATGCAGGCCATGGTAGGAGATGCCGTCGCTGGCCGCGTTGAGGACAACTGTGTACGGGTCCCTTTCAAAATAGTCACGCGGCCAGAGTGCCTTCGACCCCTGGATCGGATCGGCGTCAAGCGGGAAGGCATTGCACACCAGCAGATCGGCCTCCTGCCGCAGCCTGTTCGGTATGGTCGTGCTGTAAGTGCGCTGCGCGAAACGAGCGCCGGCACGATGCGCCTCGACGAAATCGCCGACAAAAAGACCGCCAATCTGCCTGCGGCTGGTGAGGACACAATTGACGATCATGTCCAACCCAATGCGGCCCGCTACTTCCTCCGCCACGTCTCTGTGATCGCGCACACCGCCGTCGATTAGAGTCACGTCTCCCGCCTCCCCTTGGGAAGGCTTTAGCCGCTCGATATTGCCCTGTCCCCGCCGCGCAGAAAAACTGTGGAAGTGGAAGATAGTGGCGAAACCGGCTACACCGGGCACGATCAACTTGGCGCCGCCGCCAAAACCGACCGAAGGATGGGGATAGACGCCGCCCACGCAGATCTTGAACTCTGCCTCGGCCACGACGCGGTTGATATAGATAGGGGTGCCGTCCTCCAGGCTGCCATACGCGACCAGATCGCCTGCCATAAAGTCGTGCGAAGTCGTCGCGTAGTTCGCGGCCACGTCAGCGCCCACCTTCTTTGCGACCTCCTCTTCGGTCAGAGGCCGGTGCGTGCCGCCGCCGACAACAATCGCCGTCTCTCCTTTGGGAACGCCGGCCGCGGCCAACTCCTCCAGCACATGCGGCAGCATATCCGCCGCCGGCGTGGGACGGCTCAGGTCATCAACGATGATAGCGGCGCTGGCACGTCCTCTGGCCGCGTCGCGGATGCGGGCCGTACCTATCGGATTATCGAACGCCGCCGCGATCTGTGTCGAACTGAGCGCGGGGGCATCCTCACAGGCGCAGATGTGGAGATCCCAGCCGGTCGGAAACGTGAGCGCGCGTTCGACGTCGCCAAACCAGGCTCGGGAGGGAACGGTTACGGTTTGCGAGCTGTTCATGGCTTCTTCCTTGGTATGGTTGTGGTGGGTCTGGCATTACCTGACGATCTATGCGGGGATGAGGTGGGATTTCAAAGTGTCAATCAGCCGTTTCGCGAAAGGGGAGCGCTGGATCACTTTTTCGGGATCGATCTGCGCCAGAATTTCAAAGGAGTACCGGCCTTTGTGATAGGCGCCCTTCTGGCTCCTTCTGCTGGCTGTTTCCAGATTACGCAAGACATCTTGTTTAGGAATGTCCTCAATATCATTTCGTACAGTTGGTAGCCTGAATCCGGCTCCAAAGAAAATTTCAAGCGCCTGAGCGTCCGCCATGAACCAGGACTCCATACACTGAACCATCAGATGCGCCTGTTCTTCCCGGGAACTTTGAGGACGATTCCATCTATCCGGGGAGGATGCCAAATGCTGCCACGGTGGCTGCCTCGACTGAACAGGACTCTCGCTATCGACCAACAAGAGGGGAATCTCACCAGATCCTGCCTCGTTCAACGCAACGCAAAAGCGATCGAAAGCATCATTTCTGCTGCCGCAGGCGACGATACTGGGCATATGCCCAGCTAAGCCGGCGTTCCTGAAAAACTCAGTAAATCCTCTGCGGCATTCCGTTGCCAACCTGCCGCGACCGCCTCCCTCCACATAGACGGTCACCTTCACCATCGGTTTCCGCCAAGCTGGCCACTCCGCCACAGTTCGCCCAAGGTATACTTTTCAAGCCATTTGCGTAACGCAACCTGATCTAGTCGACGTACAGTTGTTGAATTGCTCTCCTTCTCGCATACCAGCACTGCTTCGGGTACGTGGGAAAGCGCATCCACAAGAATGTCGGAATGGGTTGTAACAATAATTTGCGTTCGCTGGGAAGCCTCGATCAGCATCTCGGCAATTGTTGGAAGAATATCGGGGTGCAGCCCAATTTCAGGCTCTTCTATACATATTAGGGGTGGGGGAGTAGGGTGGCAGAGGATAGCAGCAAGACAAAGAAAATGCAATGTCCCATCAGACAAACGTGATGCCGGAATCCATCCACTTAGATCCTTTTCGCGCAGAAAGATCTGCACTGTTCCGCCTTCAACCGAGACAGCAAAGTCCTTATGTTGTTCGTAGAATCTGGCAAGGTGCGCGTTAAGTGTATCCTTGACGTTACCTGTTCGTTCGAGGAAGTTAAAAACTAGCCCAAGATTGCTTGCATCTTCTGCCAGGAAGTCGTTGGGCAGGTCAACCGGCTGCGGACGGCGCAGGCTGGAATTTCGGCCCAGGTGCCAGTTCCGAAACAGCTTGAAATTTTTGTAACTGTCACTCAAATAGGTGATCTCTGGGTATTGGGTCGGATCTCGCAACTGTGAAAGTACGGACTGATTCGGCGTTAGGTATACACCTCGAAGGAGTCGGGTGCCTTTCTTGCCTCCTGTGGTTCTGTTGTGGTCATTTTCTTCAGGGACATTGAAAACAGGATCTCCTTCGTTGAGGGAATAAGAGAAGGCTGACTCCTGGTCCTCATACGACTTGTCAACTTCGTAGTCGATCTGCTCATCGACCAATGCAAAACGCTGTCGAACCGACACAAAGGAGAACTTGTGGCGTAAAGGACTCTTGAGGTCAGGCAGGCGAACTGTTGCGTCGAGCCTTGCCACAGGTATTTGCTCGATTCCCTTCCACAGCCACTCCTCCGTACCTCCTCCCGCGCGGATTGGCGCGACCAAGTCGCTAGCCGATGCTCGCAGCAGCTCGATTGACTCTATCACATTAGATTTCCCCGACCCGTTCGGACCAATCAGTACATTTAACGGCCCAAGTTCGATCGGCGGAGAGCCCGGCCCGAATGACAACAGATTTCGCAATTGCAGCGTCCGGATTAATCTCGTATCTCCCCCCATGGCAATCCTTTATCCCTGTCAGATTCGTACCAGTTTCGCCTCGACATTCTATCACAACCTCACCCCTCCGCATCCGCCAGGCGATTGCCCCTCACTTGCCGTGTCATTCTCTATTATCAGACGCATGTCAACCATTAGCAAGGGCCGAATGCAGCACTAAACTCTCTAGTGCAGCAATCAGAATAGCTCCATTTCTTGACAGCCCCCCTTTCTCTGTTTATACTCTCACAGACTGACGAGGCGAGTGCGTCACCCAACCTTCGGGCAAAGACGCCTCCGACTTACTCTCCACGCCAAACAGTCACCTCCCTTGTGTCCTTCAACTCCTGAGCCGGGAGAGGCTGGACGGCCAATCCGCAGTTCTTGAAGAGTTGCTCGCCCGTCCTTTTGGTTGGCCTGGCCAGATAACGACTCCTTTGATTTTGGGGGCATAAACCACATCATATTCTTTTGCGTCGGCTGCCGTTTGACAGTCACCACACCTTATTTCCAACACGCCAAGGAGACATCCACCAATGACTCAGAAAAGATCGATTACCAGACGCGATTTCCTGCGCTATTCCGCCCTGAGCGGTTCGGCCGCACTGCTGGTAGCCTGCGCGCCCGCAGCTCCTGCGGCCAGCGGCGAGGCAGCCCCCGCCGCAGCGGACGACGAAGCCCCAGCCGCCGAAATGAGCGGCCCCAAACAGGGCGGAACCATGACCTGGGTAGGCCACCAGGAAGTAGCCGGCCTCAGCCCGGCTTTCATGGGTCCTACTGTGCACTGGGTGATGATTATCAACATCCACAATCCGCTCGTGACCGTAAACGAGTTCAATGAACTCGAAAATGTACTGGCGCAATCAGTCGACGTTTCGGCCGACGGACTCACGTACACCTTCCAGTTGCACGAGGGCGTTCTGTTCCACGACGGCACTGAGTTGACCGCCGAAGACGTCGCTTACACCTTCAATTACTATGGCGACCCAGAAAATGGCGCGCCGATCGTCGGCTCCTTCACCGGCATTGGCTCGGTTGAAGCGCCGGACAAGTACACCGTCCAGGTCAATATGGACAATGTCAACGCCGCTTCCCTGGCTTCCTGGGCCACCGTCCCCATCGTTCATTCGGCCTATCACGCCGAAGTGGGCGAGGAGACCTACAGCACCGCGCCGATCGGCACCGGAGCTTACAAGCTGCGCGAATGGCGCCCGGCAGAGTTTACCGAGCTGGAAGCCTTCGATGATCACTTCCGCGGCCGCCCCTACATCGACGTCCTGCGCGAAGACATCGTGCCGGAACCTTCCGTCCGCATGATCGCCCTCCAGACCGGTGAGGCCGACTCCGCCGTTTGGCCGCTGCTGGTCGAAGACAGCATCTTCCTCGAGAACGAGCCGAACTTCGTCAACTTCCGTACCCTCGCCAACTCGATCAAGCACTTCCCGCTCAACAACAGCATTCCGCAGCTGGCGCAGAAAGAAGTGCGACAGGCCCTGATGCACGCGCTCGACCGCCAGCGCATCATCAACGACCTTTGGAACGGCGCCGCCCAGGTATCCCACTCCAACCTGACGCCTGCCAGCCCCTATCACCACACCGGGCTCAAGCAGTACGACTTCGACCCGCAGGAAGCCATGGCTCTGCTCGACGGCGCCGGTTGGGCCGCTGGCGGCGATGGCATCCGTGCAAAGGATGGGCAGCAGCTCTCCTTCACCATCACGACCATCACCGGCGACCAGGCCCGTCGTCCCATCGCCGAACTGGCGCAACTGATGTTTGCCGACGTCGGCGTCGACGTGCAGCTGGAAGAGGCCCCGGTAGCGACCATCCTCCAGGGTATGCGCGAAGGCACGATGGACGCCTCCCTCTACAACTGGACCTACGGATCCGCGGTCGAGCCCGACCCGTTCAGCACACTCCACTCAAGCGGCGGCAACAACTTTGCCCAGTTCAACAACGCCCGCGTCGACGAGTTGATCGAGGAAGGGCTGCAGGTCGTCTCCTACGAAGAGCGCGAGCCCTACTATCACGAGATCCAGGAGATCTTCGTCGAAGAGCAGCCGGTGCTCAATCTGCAGTTCGACGAGTGGATGAACGTCTTCAACAGCCGCATCAAGGGGCTGCCGGAAGGCCCGAAGAACAGCTCGTTGTACCAGCAGGCCCATAAATGGTGGATTGAGGAATAACGAAATCTCTTGTGGTCGGTGACCCGTGATCGGTAGGGTCGCCGGCCACTATAACCTGCCCATAATTCGCTAATTACTGACCACTGCCCTTCATGCTTCCCTACGTGACTCGCCGCATCCTTCAAGGCATCCTGGTGATCGTGCTGATCAGCGTCGGCACCTTCGTCGTTATACGGTTGATGCCGGGCGACCCGACCTACCTGCTGCTCGGCGAAGGGGAGATCCGCATAAGCGAAGAACAGATGGAGGCGATCCGCCGCCGCTGGGGGTTGGATCGTCCCTATCATGAACAGTATCTGGTCTGGGCCTGGAATCTATTGCGCGGAGATTTCGGCGACTCTCTTATCCGCACCGGCATACCCGTGCGGCAGATGATCTTCGAGTCGATCCCGGTAACCGCGATTCTGAATGTCACCTCTTTGGGGCTGGCGTTGCTGGTCGCAATCCCGGCCGGCATCATTGCCGGCGTCCGCCGCAACTCCTCCTTCGACTACACAACCGCGGTTGGCTCGACATTGGGTGTGGCTCTGCCAAACTTCTGGCTGGGACTGATGTTGATCGTACTATTCGCCCTCTATGTGCCGCGTTGGTTTGGCGACCTGCCTCTGATTGGCCGCATCCCTCCCTTTGGGCTGAAATCCTGGCAAGGATACATCCTGCCGATCCTGGTGCTGACGACCGAACAGATGGCCGTAATGACGCGCGTCATGCGCGCGTCCACGCTCGAAGTGCTGTCCCAGGATTACGTGCGTACTGCCTACGCCAAGGGGCTTCCAAACACCATTGTGCTTGTCCGCCACGCCGTTCGCAATGCTTTGCTGCCAGTGGTGACGGTAATCGGTTTTCGAATCGCCTTTATTCTCAGCGGCACCATCGTCGTCGAGACCGTCTTTGCGATCCCCGGCATCGGCCGCCTCTTCACCGACTCGGTCTTTCGCCTCGACTACCAGGTCGTACAGTCCCTGGTCGTCGTCCTGGCCGTGCTAGTAGTCGCCGTGAACCTGCTGACCGACCTGACCTACGCCATCATCGATCCGCGTATTCGAATCAACTAACACTCCGAAATTGTCCTATAAGGTGGGCGCAAAAGAAATGCAATAATTGCGGTGCCCCCTTGTAAAAAGTTCAGTGCATTTACTGCAACACCGCTTTTTCATCCGATTGACCAAAGAGACCTGTTCAGCGATTTGTTGCGAATTCGACCGGACAAGCCTATAGTCGTGGCATCATATTGGGCTGACATTTGATTGGCGCCCGACTCGGACGCTGATTTAGAACATTGAAGACGAGTACCTTTCGAATCGGAGGAGACTTCGTGGGAACCGTTACGCACGCTCAAGTCCAGGAGTTAGTCAATAATCTACCTGAGACAAAACTGTCGCTTGCCTTTCACCTCTTGCAGGACCTTGCTGAGAAAGACGCAGAGATCGTTTCTCAAAAAGATCTTGCTCGCCCTGCCCGTATGACGCACGGGGACAGTTCTCACGATAGCCGCCGACGGATCCTGGCGCAGCAGGCAGAACTGCTGAAGGAGCACTACGAACAAACAGTCGATGAGCGCACTGAGTGGCAAGCGGGAGACTTCAGTGATGGATAGTAAACGCGGCGAAGTCTGGATGGTGCGCCTCGACCCGACTCTCGGCGCTGAAATCCGAAAGACCCGTCCCGTAGTTGTAGTAAACTCCGATGCCATTGGCGTATTGCCCATTCGATTGGTAGCTCCGCTGACGGAGTGGAAAGAGTACTTTGCCCATAACCTCTGGCATGTCAGGCTGATGCCCGATAGCGCCAATGGATTGAGCAAGCCCTCCGCGGTTGACGCACTACAACTGCGTGGAGTTGATACGCAACGGTTCGTTCAAAAGCTTGGCATCGTCTCTGAAACGGTCATGAGATCGATTGTCAGAGCAATTACAGTGGTCATTGAGCATTGACGCAATCAATATAGGTCGGACGCTTTAGTTCGATTGCCTACATCTTTTAGATCGCCGGAGTACCCTTTCTGAATCCTGGACACCGACCTGACCTACGCCATCATCGATCCGCGTATTCGAATCAACTGAAATTATTCTTGTTTTTGGCCCAGACCAGCCCATGACCGCTACCTCAGCCGCTGAGCCGAACCTCCAACTCATTGCCGACGCTGACCGCCGCTCCGAATGGAGCCAGTCGTGGCGGCGCTTTCGCGCCAATCGCTTCGCGGTTGGCGGGTTGGTTATAATCATCCTCTTGGCGTTGATGGCGATCTTCGCGCCGCTGCTCTCGCCCTATGATCCCATTACTGAAATCTTTCGCGGTATGCGCGGCGGCAGCCCAACCCCAGCCCATCCCTTCGGCTACGACCATCTTGGACGCGACCTTCTCAGCCGCGTCATCTTCGGCACTCGGATCGCGCTGCTGGTGGGCCTGGCGGCTACCGGCATCACCGTCACAATGGGCGTCGTCATCGGTGCCGTGGCCGGCTACTTCGGCAGCTGGGTGGATATGCTCATCTCAAGGGTAGTAGATACCCTGATGGCCTTTCCCATTATCGCATTGCTCGTTGTCCTGGCTGCAGTACTGGGGCCGAGCTTGGTTACTACCGTTCTCGTGATCGGCTTCACTGGCTGGGCACGCTTCGCCCGCGTCGTGCGCGCCGACGTCATGTCCCTGAAAGCAACCGATTTCGTCACCGCAGCCAGAGCTGTGGGCGTGCGCGACTGGCGCATAATCTGGCGGCATCTTCTGCCAAACGTCATGGGCCCAGTCATCGTTTTGGCGACCTTGGGCATCGGGGGCATTATTATTTTGGAATCAGCGCTCTCATTTCTCGGCTTGGGCATTCGCCCGCCGAACCCCTCATGGGGCGGCATCTTGTCGGATGGACGCGCCTTCATTCTGCGCTTCCCACATATTGCGTTCTTTCCCGGCCTGATGATCGTGATCACGGTGCTGGCCTTCAACTTTTTGGGTGACGGCCTGCGTGATGCACTGGATCCTAGGGAACGGGACTAGCAAGTGAGGTCTGTGCTATGGCACCTAAGCGTTTGGTAATTCCCGGAATCGTCAAAGGCGGTGTGGCAGTGCCTCAGCACGAAATGTCTTTGCCCGAAGGTATCAGCGTAGAAATTCATGTCAAACCGGCAGATATGACGCCGGAGCTAGAATCCGAACTGGACCAATGGGACAAGGCTAGTGCTGAGGCATGGGCGATGATTGATAAATGGTAACTACTCAGCCGCAATTGATTCGCAACCCTGAACGAGGGGAGCAAAGGTGTTCTTTCTCCCCACATTGTTGTATTTTGGGCGGTCGGGCGCAAGCGCCCTCCCTTGTGCAGGGGCTGCGCCCCCGCAACGCCCCCCTACAAAACCATCGCTCACCGACCGTGTGCATTCTTCGCAACGTGTCGGCTGGCGAGCATGGCGGCGGCTGTACACCAGTTACGTCACCAAGAGCCTGAATGGTTCTAAGGATGACTGGCTGGCCAAGTACTGTGGCTTAGTAGTTACGATAAATGGGAGGCCGAGTCGCCGTGAGCGTCGGCGACATACATAGGGTTGACCTGCCTTCCGAAGATGGTCGTGAGCAACGCGGCAGGCGCCCAGCAGTGGTTATGCAGGATGACAACTACGGCCGAAATCTGCCCGTAGTCCTGGTAGCGCCTCTTACGACTGCAAGGGCGACCATGCGATTCGCCGGTACGACGCTCGTCCATCCCACATCGGAGAACGGTTTGAAGCAGGAATCGGTAGTGCTTATGTTTCAACTTCGAGCCATTGATCGGCGTCGTCTTCGGGGCCGTATAGGTGCGGTGGATGCGGAAGTGCTGAATGCGATGTTTGACGAGCTTGGCAAACTTACAGGGCGCAGCGTCTAACCGAATTGATCGAGAGCCGTAGGTTAGCCTCAAGCTGGTGTTGAATCGACGGAACCTTCCCCAAAACACGGCGCGTGAGTTGTGCCTATATTTGTAGCATCACACATATAGACCAAGTCTTACCACAATGTTGTGAACCATTTCTCAGGAGGAGAAAAAGATGAAGAACCCGACCAAAGGATTTACAATTTTCGCCCTGTTGCTGACAGTCGCGCTGGCGCTCACCGCATGTGTCGCCGTCGCACCGGCATCCGGCGACGACGCCATGATGGAAGAGGAAGGCGGCTTCGTCGTCGGCGTCAGCAACACACTCGTCGGCAACGGCTGGCGCGAGCAGATGATCTGCGCCATCAAAGCTGAGGCCACCGCCAGCGGCCTCGTCGACAGCGTCGTCGTTGTCAACCGCAACGGCGGCCCGACCGAGCAGATAGCCGACCTTGAAGGCCTCATCTCGCAAGGTGTTGACGCCATTATCCTCAACCCGACCGATCGCGAGGGCCTCAACGCCGTCATCGAATCGGCCATTGCCCAGGGCATCGTCGTCGTGGCCGTCGATCAGGCGGTTACCGCCGAAGGCGCCTATGTCGCCACCAATGACCAGACCGCATACGCCCGCCTCGGCGCTGAATGGCTCTTCGAGCAGCTCGGCGGCTCCGGTAAAGTCGTGGAAATGCGCGGCATCGATGGCGTACCCGCCGACACTGACCGCCACGACGGCTTCATGGAAGCGCTTGCGAACTACCCTGACATCGAAGTTGTGGCCTCGACCTTCACCGGCTGGGACCCCTCAACCGGCGCACAGCAGGCCCTCGACCTGATCACGACCCAGGATATCGATGGCATCTGGACCTCTGGCATCGACTATTCCGTCGTCGAACAGTTCCAGGTAGCCGATGTTGACTTCGTGCCCATCGTCGGCGCGGACAACAACGGATTCGTGGAGCAGTTGATCCAACTTGCCGACGCAGGTCTGATCGGCGCGGCCGTGACCAACCCGCCCGCCATCGGCGCTGTCGGCATGGCGATCGCGCTCGACGCGCTGACCGGCAATAACCCGCCGCACGAGACCATCCTCACCCCCGAAGTGTTCACCACCGATAATGTCGACGGGCTGAACGGGATCTACGCGCCCGACGAGCAGGTGGGCTGGAGCACCTACGTCGATATTGAACCCTACACCAGTTACAACGGCAGCGCCGATGTGTCCGCCTGCAAGGCGCCGGGTGAGTAGGCTGCAACCCACCGTTGGATTGAACTCGCTATGAGTGAGTCGCAGCCACTGCTTGCGACCTTCAAAGTAGCAAAATCGTATGGATCCGTCGTGGCGCTGCGAGAAGTTGACCTCGCAGTCCGCCGCGGCGAGATCCATGCGCTGCTTGGCGCTAACGGCGCCGGCAAAAGTACCCTCGTAAAAATCCTTGCGGGCGTCCATCCGGCCGACGCCGGTGCTGTTCACGTCGATGGGCAGCCGATGCAGTTCCATGCCCCCGCCGAATCCATGGCTGTCGGCATCGCAACCGTCTTCCAGGATCCGGCCCTTATCCCCGATCTCACCGTAAGGCAGAATCTCCAACTCAGTGAGATAGACGAGGCGGCCTTCACGCGCTGGCTCGCCTGGTTCGATCTGGATGTCCTCGACTTCGACGCGCTCGTGCGCGATCTGCCGCTCGAAACATTGCGCATGGTCGATCTGGCGCGCGCGCTGGCGCGTGACCCCCAAGTGTTGCTGCTAGACGAAATCACAGCCGCGCTCACCGCTGAACAGGCCGAACGGGTCTTTACCCTGCTGGCGCAATGGAGAGAACGGGGCCGCGCAGCCGTTCTGATCACGCACCGGCTGGCGGAGGTCAGACGCATCTGCGACCGCGCCACTATCCTGCGCGATGGCCGCAACGTTGCTCTATTCGAGCCGGGCGCGGCGCCGGCAGGCCCAAACGGCTCGTCAACCGGAACCATGTTCGACGTCGGCGAGCACGAGCTGGTCGAAGCCATGCTCGGGACAGACGTACTGGATGTCGAGGAAAAAGAAGAGAGCAATTCCCGTTCACCACAGCAGCCTGATTCCAGCTCCTCGTCGGAAGAGACCGCTTTTGCCGTCCAGGCGCTGACTTCCGCAGATGTAGTGCGAAATGTCTCGTTCGAACTGCGTCGCGGTGAGATTCTCGGCCTTGTCGCGTTGGAAGGCCAGGGCCAGGAGCGTCTATTCTCCCTCCTGTCCGGCGACCGCCGCCCTACCGCCGGTGAAATTCTCGTCCGCGGCAGCCAGCGCCGCTGGCGCGCGCCCTCTGATGCTGTCGCAGACGGCGTCGTCCTTATCCCCGGTGACCGTCTGCTAACCCTATTGCCCAATCTTCCCGTGCGCCAGAACCTGGTTGTTCCCCTTTTCAGCCGCATCCGGCAGTGGCTGCGCCTCCCATCCGATGAACGCCAACGCGTAATGAACGCAATCGACCGCCTTTCGATCGATACCAGGGCGGCATCCCAGGTGCGGCGGCTTTCCGGCGGGAACCAGCAAAAAGTCGCGATTGGCCGCTGGCTCGTGGCCGGCTTTCGTACGCTGCTCTGCTTTGACCCCACACGGGGCATCGATGTCCAGACCAAGCACGAGATTTACGCCCTGCTGCGCGAGCTGGCCGCCGGCGGCGCGGCGATCCTGCTCTATACCAGTGAGCTTGCCGAGATTCAGCTCGTCTGTGACCGCGTACTCATCATGCACGACGGTTGTTTCGTCGACGAACAGGATGCCGCGCACGCAACCGAATCTTCCCTGCTCACCGCCGCCCATGGATTGGAGGTGCCTGCATGATAACGACGGTTCGATCTGCGGGCGTCGCCCTATGGCGCACGGGTTTGGCGCGCAACACTTGGACTTTGGGCGTGTGGCTGCTCCTCAGCGTATTGCTCATCTGGTATGCCACCCTTATCCCCGTATTCGGCCAGTTCCAGGTCACGTCGATCAGCAAAAATAGCCTTCCTCTCGTCTATCTTGCTATCGGGCAGGCCATCATCGTGATCGCCGGCGGCATCGACCTCTCGTTGGGCGCGCTGCTTCTGCTAACCAACGCGCTCGCGGCTCGGCTCATGGATGATCAACCTTTTGCGATGGTCCTCTTTATCGCCATCGTACTGATCGCCGGCCTCGGCATCCTCAACGCTCTGGTAGGCTATGTGATCAGCGTCTCCCGCGTGCCGGATATCGTTGTCACTCTGGCCACTGGCTACATATGGTCTGGTTTTGCACTGTGGATTCTGCCTTCCCCTGGCGGCGGCACCGCGCCTGAATTCCGGTGGCTGTTTACCGGCGCGCAGTCCGGGATCGGCGGCACCTATGTCATGCCGATCCTGATGATGGCAGTCCCGGCCATTCTCGTATTCCTCTTGTCGAGGCATACCCGCATTGGGTTGTCCATCTATGCAATTGGCAGCGATAGCGTTGCCTCCCGCCTCGCAGGTCTCGATGTGCGCCGCGCAAAGATTTCCTCCTACGCGATTGGGGGTGCAATGGCGGCGCTTGCCGGCTTGGCCACGGTAGCTCTCACCGGCACCGGCGACCCCCGTTTCAGCGTCGGCGCCAACGCGACCTTGAACAGTGTGGCCGCCGTCGTTCTCGGCGGCGTCGCCCTCGTTGGCGGCACCGGCCTCGTGCTTGGCGTGGTCGCCGCCGGCGTAATTCTGATCATGCTCAACCCGATCCTGAGCGCGATGGGCATCGACCCCAACAACGCCCAGATCATCCAGGGCCTGCTCATCGCCGGCGTCATGATGGTTGGCGGCCTTGTCACCCTGTTGCGGGAGAGATCCGCATGAACCAGTCCCCCCTGCCAACACAGGCCAACGCAGCCGCCGCCGCGCCTGCCGGATTGGCCGCCCGCGCCGCCGCCCTTGTCGCCGAACGCCCGACGCTGGCGCTGACCGGCATTCTCGCCCTCCTCGTCCTTATCACCGGCCTCGTCGAACCGAACTACCTTTCCGTCAGCGGCGCACGCAACACGCTCCTGCAGGCCGCGCCGCTCGGCATTCTGGCAGGCGCGCAGACGATCCTCATGCTCACCGGCGGTATCGACCTGTCGGTCACTATGATTGCCACCGGCTCCGCCTATGTCGCTGCCAACCAGTCCGCCGAAGGCGCGGTCATTGCAATTGTGTTGGGCATCGTGGTTGGCCTGGTGGTGGGAAGCGCCAACGGCGTAGGTGTGTCCGTCTTTCGCGTCAACCCGCTGATTATGACACTGGCCATGTCGGGCATCCTTCTGGGCCTGTTTACCGCCTGGGCACAGACGATCCTGCAGGGCTCGACACAGATGGGCCCCTTTATAAAACTGATCGGCGGAGGCTCCTTCCTGGGAAATCGCATCCCCTATAGCGTGGTCGTGTGGGCACTCATTGCCGGCGGCCTGATCTGGCTTCTCAGGCGGACCGGCTGGGGACGGCTTCTCTATGCAATTGGCGATAACGAAATCGCCGTGCGCCTCGCCGGCGTGCGCGTATGGCAAGTTCGCATCACAGCCTACATTGCAGCTGGCGTGCTGGGCTCCATCGGCGGCATTCTTCTTGGGGGCCGCACAGGCGCCGTCGATCTCCAACTCGCCAACGCCTTTCTGCTGCCATCGGTTGCAGCGGCGGTGATCGGCGGCACCTCGATCTTCGGCGGCGTAGGCGGATACGCGGGCACGATCCTCGGCGCGCTGATCCTCAGCGTTCTGAACTCGATGCTCACCTTCCTCAACGTCGGCCAGGCCATCCAGCAGGTTGTATACGGTGCAATCGTCCTGGCGCTGGCGTGGGGATATGCAGGTCTTACTCGTCGGGCCTGACGGGAAATATTGCGTGGGCAATGTAGGTTCTGAAGATGACCTGCCTGCTTCGAGACTGGAAAATTGACAGGTGTGGCTGAAGAGAAACGCAGATAGCTTCGCAGATGAAGTAGCGACAGCTCAAAGGGGAGTAACGAAATGCTATAAGAATCACAAGCGCTGACTACGAGGAGGCACGCACGATGACCGTCGCAACAAGACCTTTGCATCATGGACACACGAGACTCAATCTCACCATGATGGACGTTTTGGGCCATCTTATCATTTGGCTTCTTATCTCGATTGTCACATTGGGAATCGGCCTGTTTTTCTGGCCCTATGCGTCCGCCAAACTGATCATTAATGCCATCGAACTAGAAGACCGAACCAGGTCTTCAGTTGGCAGACTTGAATGTCAACTCAGTGCAGGCCAGCAAATTGGGCACATTCTTTTGTGGATATTATTGTCAATCATAACCTTAGGCGTTGCCTATCCCTTCTATATCTTTGGCGTCGTCAGGACGGCAATCGACCGAACTCGAATCGTTTAGACCTTGGCAGTCAAGTTTGATAGGGGTGAAATGATGCGTGTCTCTAATGTAGCAATTGTTGGCACCGGTTTCATGGGTCCGGCCCATACCGAAGCCCTCCGCCGGCTGGGCATCAACGTTGCCGGAATCCTGGGCTCCTCAGCTGAGAAATCCCGCCGCGCCGCCGCAGACTTGGGCATTCCAAAAGCATACGACGACTTTGCCGAGCTGCTGGCCGACGGCGAAATCGAGGCCGTGCATATCACCTCGCCCAATCGCCATCACTTCGAGCAGGCCAGCCACGCGCTCCGGGCCGGCAAGCATGTCCACTGCGAAAAGCCGCTGGCCATGACCTCGAAAGAATCGGGCGAGTTGGTAGAATTGGCGCGCAAGAGCGGCCTCGCGGCCGGCGTCAACTACAACATGCGCTTCTACCCTCTCAACTGGGAGGTCCGCTCAATGATCCAGAGCGGCGCCCTGGGCCGCATTCACTCCATCACCGGCAGCTATGTCCAGGACTGGCTGCTCTACCCCACCGATTACAACTGGCGCGTCCTCAGCGGCGAGGGCGGCAAGCTGCGGGCCGTCGCCGACATCGGCACCCACTGGCTGGACCTCGTCCAGTTCGTTACCGGCCTCTCCGTCAACGCTGTGCAGGCCGACCTGAAGACCGTTCACACCACCCGCCAGCGCCCCACCGGTGAAGTCGAGACCTTTTCCGCCAAAGTTCAGGCGCCCGACGCCACTGAGTCGATCGACATCGAGACCGAAGACAGCGGCGCCGCGCTTCTGCGCTTTTCCGGCGGCGCCCACGGTTCATTGTGGGTCTCGCAGATAACCGCCGGACGCAAGAACTGTCTCCGCTACGAGATCGCCGGCAGCGAAGCCACCGTCGCCTGGAACAGCGAACAGCCCAACGAACTCTGGATCGGCCACCGCAACCAGGCCAACCAGCTCCTGCTCCGCGACCCGGGCCTCGTCTCCGAAGCAGCCCTCGCTCACATAGGCTATCCCGGCGGCCACAACGAGGGCTACGACGACTCCTTCAAGCACTCGTTCAAATCCTTCTACGACTACATCGCCGCCGCCGATTTCAACGCTCCAGAGCCCTTCCCCACCTTCGCCGAAGGGCATAAAGAGATCCTTCTGTGCGAGGCAATTCTTGAGAGTCACGATGGAAGGCGGTGGGTAGAACTAAGCCAATAATGGTAGCCTGTGTCCAGTGGCATCTGTTATAGTGTCAATGCGTTCCCCCTTGTAAAGTGCCACTGGCGTATCACAACAACAAGGAGACTGTCCCCAAAATGATGAAACTAGGCTATGCCAGCGCCATCCTCCCCGACCTCTCCCTCGAAGAGGTCATCCAATTCACCGCAGCCAACGGCTTCAGCACCGTCGAGCTCATGTGCTGGCCCGCCGGCAAGGCCGAACGCCGCTACGCCGGCGTCACCCACATCGACGTCGTCGGCTTCACCAACGCGGACGCCGCCAGGGTCAACACGCTCGCCGACTCAGCCGGCATCACCATCAGCGGGCTGGGCTACTACCCCAACCCCTTAACGCCCGACCAGGACGAAGCGCAAGTCAGCATCGACCACATCAAACGCGTCATCGAAGCCTCCGCACTTCTGGGCATCGGCATCATGAACACCTTTGTCGGCCGCGACTGGACCAAATCGGTCGACGACAACTGGCCGCGCTTCCTCGAAGTCTGGACCCCGCTGATCCGCTTTGCCGAAGACCATGGCGTCAAAATCGGCATCGAGAACTGCCCCATGGCCTTTACCAATGACGAGTGGCCCGGCGGCAAAAACCTGGCCCATACGCCGGCCATCTGGCGCCGTATGTTCGCCGACATCCCCAGCGACCACTTCGGCCTCAACTACGACCCCTCCCACATGATCTGGCAGCACATGGACTATCTCAAGCCGATCCGGGATTTCACCGACAAACTGTTCCATGTCCACGCCAAGGACGTCCGCCTCGACCGGCACCGCCTTGACGAAGTGGGCATCATGGCCACCCCGCTCGAATTTCATGTGCCCAAACTGCCCGGCCTCGGCGATATCGACTGGGGACAGTTCTTCTCAGTACTGAGCGACGTCGGCTACGACGGCCCAGTCTGTATCGAAGTCGAGGACCGGGCCTACGAAGATTCACTCGAAAGCCGCAAGGCCTCCCTTGTCCAGAGCGGCCGCTATCTCAAGAACTTCATGCCCTGACGGCTGGAACGGAGCCCCCATGTCTCTCGAATCCGACATTCGCACTATCATCGACAACAGCGGCGCCGAGATGGCCCTCTCCGCTCTCCACCTGGAGTCCGGTCAACGGATCGACGTCGACGGAGAACGCGTCTTCCCTATGTGCAGCGTCCTCAAGATCCCCGTCCTCGTCGAAGCCTTCCGCCAGATCGAAGCGGGCCGCTTCACCCTTGACGACCGCTGGCAGCTGACCACCGCCGAAAAAAACCTGCCCAGCGGCATCCTCGTCTTCTTCGACGACGGCCTCGCGCCCACCGTGCGGGATTTGCTCACTCTGATGATGATAGTCAGCGACAACACCGCCACCGACATGGTGATGCATCGCCTGGGAAAAGGCAGTGTAACCCGCACCATGCACAGCTTGGGTCTGACCGACATCCACGTGCCCTTAACCATTCGGGAGTTGTTCGACGACCTGCTCCCCTCCTCCGACCCCACCCAGAACCTTCTGGCCCTCGCCGGCGCTGGGCCCCGAAATCGGGCGGGCATCTGCTACAGCCTGGGCCCCGACAACGACGTCGGCACGCCTGCTGCACTCACCGAACTGCTGGCGCGCATCTGGCGGGGAGAAATCATCAGCCGCACCGCCTGCGACGCCATGCTGGAAATTCTCCTCAAACAGCAGCTCAACGACCGCCTGCCCCGTTACCTTCCGCCCGGCACACCCTGTGCCCACAAGACTGGCACCCTGCCCGGCATTCGCAACGACAGCGGCATCATCTACGCAAGCGAAAACTCGCACGTGGCCGTCACCGTCTTCTCCCGCTGGGACGACGAAGCCGCCGCCGATGACCCCATCGCCAACAAAGAGACGCCCATCGCCATCGACGCCGCCTTTGGCCGCATCGGCCGGCTCCTGTACGACGCGTTCTGTGACTCCTGACCCTTTCCATGCCTGAATCCACGACCCTGATCCGCAAATCCCGCATCATCGACGGCACTGGTAACCCCTGGCAGTTTGGCGACCTGCTCCTGAAAGGCGACCGCATCGACGCCATCGCCCCGCCGGGCGCGATTCCCTCCGTAAACTGTACCGAAGTAGTCGATGCCACCGGCCTCGTCGCCTGCCCCGGCTTCATCGACATCCAGAGCCACTCGATTCTGTCGCTCATGATCGACGGGCGCTGCCTCTCCAAGATCACCCAGGGCGTCACAACCGAAATAATGGGCGAAGCCTGGACCCCGGCTCCGGTCGCCGGCCGCCACACCGACCCAATCGAAAATTCGATTCTACCCATGCCGATCAGCGACGAATGGCACGAGAAGATCCGCAGTTGGACCAGCTTCGGCGACTGGTTGCGGGACGTAGAAGCCGCCGGCGTTTCCCCCAACATCGGCTCCTTCCTCGGCGGCGGCACCTTACGCCACGTCGGCAAGGGCATGGAGATGGGCAAACCCTCAACCGATGAACTCGAACTCATGCGCCGCACAATGGCGGACGCCATGGAAGATGGCGCCTTCGGCGTCTCCTATGCCCTGATCTATCCGCCGGACTCCTACACCGACACCGATGAACTGATCGAAATATGCAAAGTCGTGAGCCGTCACAACGGCATCTACATCACCCACATGCGCTCGGAAAGTGACAAGCTGTTCGAAGGGTTGGAGGAGGCGCTGACCATCGGCCGTTGCGCAGACCTGCCGGTCGAGATCTACCATCTCAAGGCCTCCGGTACCGCAAACTGGCACAGGATGCCTTCCACAATTGCCCGCATCGAAGAAGCCCGCGCCCAAGGGCTCGACGTGACCGCTGACATGTACCCCTACGACGCATCCGGCACTGGACTCTCCTCGCTGCTGCCTACATGGACAGCCGCCGATGGGCAATTTTTCGCGAGTCTGGAGCAACCGGCCGTACGAGCGCGCATTCGCGCCGAGATGTTCGAAGCTGCGGGGAATAAGAAGAGACCTACAACCCGGGGAGGCGCCGAAGGCGTAATACCCGTCGGCTTGCATAGGGAAGAAAACAGTGCCTACGTCGGCATGAACCTCGCCCAGATCGCCGCCGCAAGAGACCAGGACTGGCTCGACTGTGCCATCGACCTTCTACGCTCCGAAGGCCAGCGCATCGGCACAATCTTCCTCTCGATCAGCGAAGACAACCTGCGCTCGCAGTTGCCGCTGCCATGGATCAAGATCGCCACCGACGCCGCCGGGCTCGACCCCACCTGGGCCGCCGAACTAGGCCCCACGCATCCCCGCGCCTATGGGACCTACCCGCGCGTGCTGGGAAAATATGTGCGCGAGCAGCGGCTCCTCACCCTCGAAGACGCTGTCCGCAAAATGACCGGCGCCGTAGCAGACCGCCTCGGCCTGCGCCAGCGGGGCCACCTGCGCACAGGCCACTTCGCTGATGTCGTGCTCTTCGATCCGCTCACCATCGGCGACCGCGCAACATTCGCCGCCTCCCATCAGCTATCTGCCGGTGTGCAGGACGTTTGGGTCAACGGCGAGCGCGTACTGCGCAGAGGCGAGCACACCGGCGCCTTTCCGGGCCGGTTCGTCAAAAGAGAATAAAAGTTTCTGGGGGTTCGGCCTTCAGAAACTACAGTCGGGAAAAGGAGGGTACCAGAAAAACGAAGACCTACAGGGGGGATTCGCCGTCCCCATTCGGAGCGCCAATGCGCTTCAACTCTTCATCCAGCCGCAACCTGTTCAACTCCATCCGCCAAACCGGGAGGGAGATGTTCAAGCTGACAATTCGCCTGTTCAGCTCGCCAATGCGCGCTTCCCAGTCGGCAACACTGCGACGCCAGGACCGTGCCAGAGCATCCCTCTCGCTCCCAGCGGCCTCTGCGTCCGCGCACGTCAACGCCCACCGACGCTTCATCTCCGTACGCAACAATTCAATTTCGGCCAGAAGCGCCTTGCGGTCACCGATCCAGCTTGGCGTCAGACCGTTGTCCTTGAGCAGCTTATTGGCCATGCGCATATCTTCTGGCTCGTTGGGGAATCTGTCCAGACGCAGCGGCTGGCCTTTACCAGGCAGGTTCTCAAAGGCGCCTTTTGCAGCCGCCTCTTCAAGCTGCTCAGTAATCAGATCTTGCCATTCGTTCAGCCCCCGCGGGCGGGCGCGTCGGCGAGGGACATTCTCGACGTTCGACGAAGACGCCTTTTCTGTTGCACGCGGTTTGTCTTGCTCGCTCACAAAACCCCCCATCCGCATTCTGTATGTGAATCCTATCACAAAGCGTAGGCGACTCTCAAATTGGGAGCGCCCCATTGAAAGGTGCCATAACCAAAATGAACTACATTCTACAGCCGTTTTGGAGTCCCAACGACAGGAGAATTCGCGCGCTATGGCGCGTGATCCTACACCTCGTGCTCATCTTTGCCGCACTGCAGATCATTTCGGCAATCATGCGCGCGTTCCTCTCAGGAGGCGAGAACAGCACCGATAGCGGCCCGGATCCTATCCAAAGCATGGTCTCCCTGATATTGACCGGCCTGGTATATGTCGTCGTCACAATCGCCGCGGCCAGGTTTCTGGATCGCCGCAGATTTAGCGACTACGGTCTGATCTGGAACACACAATGGCGCCGCGACCTGCTCTTCGGCCTGCTTCTTGGCGGTCTCCTGATGGGGGGAATCTTTGTGATCGAGTTGGCCATGGGCTGGATCACGATCGAAGGCATGTTCGTCACACTAATGCCCTTCCCATTCTTCGTGGCCTTCCTCCTCTTCCTGGTCCAAATGACACTGGTTGGTACCTACGAGGAACTCGTTTTCCGCGGCTTTCAGATGAAAAACATCGCTGAAGGTCTCAACTTCGGCCCGCTAAGTGGAAGAACCGCGCTGTTCTTAGCGTGGATTGTCACCTCAATCCTGTTCGGCTTGATTCACGCCGTGAACCCTGGCGCAACCGTGGGCACGACCATCAAGATTACTTTGGCAGGGATCTTCTTGGCTCTGCCCTTCCTGCTGACCGGAGAATTGGCCCTTTCCATCGGCGTCCATGTCGCCTGGAACTTTTTCCAAGGCAACGTATTTGGCTTCCCGGTCAGCGGCTTGACTTTTTTCCGGACCACTATCTTCAATACAGTTCAGGGCGGCCCCGAACTTTGGACTGGCGGCGGCTTTGGGCCGGAGGCCGGGCTGCTGGGCTTCATAGCAATAATAGTCGGCTCCCTGGCCATGATCTGGTGGGTGAAACGCACTCGCGGTACACTTGACCTGTCACATTCTCTCGCCGAATACTGGCCGCCTCCTGAATAATGACGTCGCGGGTAGAGCGAAAAGATTTCGCATCTAAGTGACCCCGCGGTATGAAAATATTCTTCAGGAAGAGCGCCGCAGACGGCCAAGCTTCGTACACACAATGAATCGAATTATGACCTGGTTCTGGAATCCCGATGAAAGGCGCCTGCGAGCCCTATGGCGGCTGAGTCTCCATGTTATCCTGATCGCTGCCTTAGGACTTGCGGCCGCGGCGCTCCTTTTAGATCTAAGGGTGGACCCGGCCGCGAGCCTCGCCAACGACATCGCTGGAATGGCCCTGGTGGCGCTAATTGTCGTGGCTGCCACTCTGCTCGCAGCCCGGTTTCTTGACCGCAGACCCATTTCCGATCTCGGTCTGCAGTTCACAGCTCACTGGTGGCGTGACCTCGGCTTCGGGCTATTCCTGGGCGCGTTTCTCATGCTGCTTATATTCCTCGTCGAACTAGCCCTGGGTTGGATTACGGTCGAAGGGACCCTCTCTACGAGTCGGCCTGTTCCCTTTGGCCTGGCTATTTTCTGGCCCCTGACCCAGTTCCTGTTCGTAGGAATTTACGAAGAACTGATATTCCGCGGGTATCATATGAAAAACCTTGCCGAGGGCCTAAGCTTCAGCCCTCTGGGCCCGAAAAGAGGGTTGTTACTTGCTTTTTTCATCTCCTCAATAATTTTTGGGCTCCTCCATGCCGGCAATCCCAATTCAACTACGATCAGCACCGTGAACCTCTTCCTGGCCGGCCTCTTCCTGGGCCTGCCCTTCCTGTTGACCGATCAGCTGGCCATTCCGATCGGTATTCACATCACCTGGAACTTCTTCCAGGGCAATGTGTTCGGCTTTCCCGTGAGTGGGACGTCAACCAATAGCACCACCTTGATCGCCGTCGAACAGGGCGGCCCCTTCCTCTGGACCGGCGGCGCGTTCGGGCCGGAGGCCGGTCTCCTGGGTGTCGCAGCCATGATAGTCGGTTCACTGCTGATCGTATGGTGGGTGAAACGGACACGAGGCGCGTTCGGCCTCGCGCTGTCCGTTGCCGAATATCAGCCTGCCGGCAGCGAATCTGTCGCTGGGCAGCTTCCTGTGGAATAATAACAGCCTGAACAAGATATGTAGCCCCTGGTAACTGCAGTGCGGAGAGACAGATCGTGAGCACAAAGCTATGGGGAGGGCGCTTCAGCGACGCGCTCGATCCCCTGATGGAAGAGTTCAATGCGTCGATCGCGTTCGATCGGCGCCTCTGGCAGGCCGATATCCGCGGCAGCCAGGCCTACGCCCAGGCTCTGGCCAGAGCCGGACTGCTTACCGCGAACGAAGCCGAACAGATCGTCGCCGGTCTCGAACAGGTTGCCGGCGATTGGCGCGCTGAACAGTTCGAAGTCAAAGCGGGCGACGAGGACATTCACACCGCTAACGAGCGCCGCCTGACCGAACTGATCGGCCCCGTAGCCGGCAAACTGCACACCGGCCGCAGCCGCAACGATCAAGTGGCGACAGACCTGCGGCTCTGGCTGAGAGAAGAGTTGACGAAGTCCGAACAGAAGTTACACACACTGATTGAAGTCGCGACCGAGCGCGCCGAAAGCGAGATCGATCTGCTCATGCCAGGCTACACCCACCTGCAGCCGGCCCAGCCCACCCGCTGGAGTCACTGGCTGTTGGGCCATGCCTGGGCGTGGCAACGAGACGCCCAGCGCCTGCAAGACTTGCTGCCTCGCGTTAACCTGCTGCCGTTGGGCAACGGCGCGCTCGCTGGCAACCCCTTTCCCATCGACCGCGACTGGCTGGCGCAAGAATTGGGGTTTGCCGCGCCCACGCCCAATAGCCTCGATGGCGTCAGCGATCGCGATTTTGTCGCCGAGACCCTTTTCTGGGCGACCATGACCATGCTGCACATCAGCCGTTGGGCCGAAGACCTGATCATCTACAGCAGCCGCGAGTTCGGTTTTGTGACCTTGGCCGACGCCTACAGCACCGGCAGCAGCCTGATGCCCCAAAAGAAAAACCCGGACTCGCTCGAACTTCTGCGCGGCAAGGCCGGGCGGGTCTTCGGCGACATGAGTGGCCTGCTTATGACGCTGAAGGGACTGCCCAGCACCTACAATAAGGACCTGCAAGAAGACAAAGAGCCGCTGTTTGACGCCATCGATACCCTGGCGGGCGCATTGCCCATCGCCGCTGGCGCTCTGGCAACCCTGACCGTCAAACGCGACACAATGGCCCAAGCGCTCGTGCCGGAAATGTTGGCAACCGACTTGGCCGAATATCTGGTGCGCAAGGGAGTCCCTTTCCGGGAAACACATGACCTTGCCGGCGAAGCGGTCGCGCTCGCCGAATCTGAGGGAATAGCCCTATCCGATCTGACGCTGACAGCGTTACGTTCTCTTCACCCCGCCTTTGACGAGGACGTGTTGGCAATCTGGAGCTACGAACGCAGCGTGGAGCAGCGCGATGTTCGCGGTGGAAGCAGTCGCCGAGCTGTAAAAGAACAGATCGATGAACTGCGCCGCTGGCTAAGTCAGTCGACCTCCGGATAGCAGGCAGAGCCTTCCAAAGCAAATGTAACTTAGCCCCTGGTCTCGGCGAAGACCAGGGGCTAAGTTACGCCATTGTCCTGAGCCCGAATTTCTATTCAGGCCGGACTGCAACAAAACGGTAGAGATTCTTGCCTGTGATTAAAGGGTATTAGTAGCCGTATGACGGCCAGCTGGCCAGGGGCAGCGCCTGCTGATTCGTTACAGCCAGCCGCTGGAACAGCTCAATCGTGCCCCGGTCCTGAGGGACGTAGGCGGATAGGTAGAGGTCACCATGGTCGCTGAGGCTGACGTCTGTAAAAACAGTGTAACCAACCGGCCCATGCACCCTGTGCGTATATACATGGCTGTGCAGCCGGCTGTTGATGTCTTGAAGTCGTTCGCGAGTCGCCGACCAGAAAATCGGAAAGTCGGGCAAGGCGGCAAGCGCGGTGTAAAGCTGCTGAAACTGTTCTGTGTGGCGGTAGCGTAATGTCATGGCCCGCCAATGGCGCACTTCAGTCATGGCGTTGGAATGCCAACCATTTCCCAGCACTCGCCGCAACGGCGCATCCTGTGCAAACAGCAGGCCAAGCAGGTTGACCCCCTCCGCGGAGCCCTTAGCCGCGTTGATCTGGGCCATGTTACAGCCGTGAAATGCGATCATCGCACGATTGATGCCGACTACGTTTCCAAACGTGTCCATCAGGAAGGCGGGCAGGCCAATCGCGCTCAGTGATGCCCAAGCCCTCTCAAAAACTTCTCTATGATCAAGATCGGCGCGCACTATCGCCTTGTCCGCCGACAGGCTTGCCAAGGAAAAAAACTCGCGCCGCTCCAACGAAGTCAACTCGAAAGCACTGGCCAATCCCTGAAGAACCTCCCCTTCCAATCGCGCTTGCCGGCCCCGCTCGATTTTGCTCACAATTCTCTTTGTTAGTCCTGTCTCGTCAGCTAATTTCTGCTGGCTCCAACGACGGCCTGTAGCAAAGTCGACCTGCTCTTTGCGCAAGGCGGCTACGATCTTTCCGAAAGTCTCGTGTGCCACTGGCTTCTCCGATTACCCTACTCAGTTCAGTCCATCGAAATATTGCCACAAACAACAAAATATATATTAGCACTCCGATTTTTGAATTCAATGGGTTTGGGCTCCAATATTGGAAACAGTGTGAACCGGTTTCGGGACATTTCGTCAAAAAGACTCTGCTAAAGACACCAGGACTGCAACAGAGTCGTAAAAGGACGTTCACACGCAACCAAAACTACCAACGCCTTGTGAAATCGCGACCATGCAAAAAAACCGAATCCAGGGACCTGGTGAGTCTCCCGCACCTAAACTCTTTTCCCTGTCTTAAGGCAGCTCAGTGCTGGCTTTCACTCCATCGCACGGCACACCTCGTAAACGCCCCACGAGTCTCCAGCTTATTTCCACTGGACGCTGTAGCCAGACGCCGCCGCCGTGTTGGACGAGGCGCACTGCCGGTATGAGGACGAAAGGTCGCTGTTGCCTAGTTTGGGAGGGGGCGCTGCGGGAGGACACACCGCACTGGCGAGTGCCGAAGGCCCGACCGCCCAAAAACAGAAGTGAGGAGTGAGAGTGAACATATTCGCTCACCTCGTTCAGGGAGGCGTAACGAGCGTAGCTGAGTAGTCAACTCAAAAGCAAATGTCGCCCTTCCCTCTCCGCTACCAGTCTGAGGTGCTCTCTCTTGCATAATGCCGGATGATCAAGGAGATTTGCCCTGGAATGGCTGCTTGTGCTATATTTCCTGAGTGGCAGCAGCCCTTTCGGTGGCACTAATTCCATGAAGCTACTCTTCAGCCCCTGACTGCGTTAAACACAAATGGTGAGCATTCCCCCGGTTGCGTTGTAAACCCGCTCACACACACCGCCGCTGTCATTTTCATCGCCCAGTGCTGGGCATCCCTTCCCAAATTCTCTTGTTGACAAGGAAGCTGACTGTTGTTAGAATTGCACATCCAGTACCGCCCTCTTCAGAGCACTGACAAGTCCATAGGAAAGAGAGTGACATGGGCAACCTGATTGAAGTCCGCAACCTCCAGACTCAGTTCTTCACCCAGGATGGAATCGTCCACGCGGTGAACGGCATCAACTACGAGGTCGCCGAGGGAGAGACGGTCGCGATTGTTGGCGAATCCGGTAGCGGTAAGAGTGTCGGCGTCATGTCCTTGATCCGGTTGATTCCCGAACCACCGGGAAAGATCGTCAATGGCGAAGTAGAATTCGACGGCCAGGATCTGTTACAACTCAAAGAAGAAGAGTTGCGCCAAATCCGCGGCAATCGCATCGCAATGATCTTCCAGGATCCAATGACCTCCCTCAACCCGGTGCTGACCATCGGCCGCCAGATTACCGAGGCCCTGGAACTGCATCTCAACATGAACCGTGACGAGAGTCGCTCCCGTGCCATCGAGTTGCTGGAACTGGTCGGCATCCCCGACGCCGGCGCCAGACTGGATGACTACCCCCATCAGTTTTCCGGTGGCATGCGCCAACGCGTCATGATCGCCATGGGGTTGAGCTGTAATCCCCAGTTGCTCATCGCCGACGAGCCGACAACCGCCCTCGATGTCACCATCCAGGCCCAAATCGTCGACCTTGTGACTCGCCTGCAAAGCGAACTCGGAATGGCGATCATCTGGATTACGCATGACCTCGGTGTTGTGGCCGGCCTGGCAGACCGTGTTCTCGTTATGTATGCCGGCTTCATCGTCGAAGAAGGGCCAGTGGACGTTATCTACGGCCAGCCCCGGCATCCCTATACCCTCGGCTTGCTGCGCTCAATTCCCCGTCTGGACTTGGGCAGGCAGAAGAGGCTCATCCCCATCGAAGGTTTGCCGCCGGACCTGCTGGACCCCCCCCAGAGTTGCCCCTTTGCGCCCCGTTGCCCCTTTGTAATCGACAAATGCCTGGAAGAAAATCCACCGCTAATGGCGATTGACGCCGTACGCAAATCTGCCTGCTGGGTGGATCTCTCCGACGTTGAAATCTATGACACTAGCTCCGATGAACAGGTGGAGGCCGTCGCATGACCAGACAGAACTCTGAGAGCGAAAGCGTCTCGACTGCACAGGATTCGAACAATGGCGATGTGCTGCTGAGTGTTCAAAATTTGAAGATGCACTTCCCCATCACTCGCGGCATCATCTTGCAGCGGCAGGTGGGCAGCATCAAAGCCGTAGATGGCATCACCTTCGATCTGATGCGCGGCGAAACGCTTGGCCTGGTCGGGGAGTCCGGCTGCGGCAAATCCACCACCGGACGCGCCATCCTGCAGTTGTACGAACCTACAGCAGGCGAGGTCGTTTTTGAAGGTCAGGACCTGACCCACATTAACAGCGGTGACCTGCGCCGCATGCGCCGCCGCATGCAAATGATTTTCCAGGATCCCTACGCCTCCCTCAATCCTCGCATGACTGTCGGCAGCATCGTGGGTGAACCCCTGGAAGTACATAAAATTGGCGGAAGCCGTCGCGAACAGCAGCAGCGTGTCCAGGAACTTCTCGAAATTGTCGGCCTCAATCCCTACTTCATCAATCGCTATCCGCACGAGTTCTCCGGCGGCCAGCGCCAACGCATCGGCGTAGCCCGCGCTCTGGCGGTAAACCCGTCCTTTATCGTTTGCGATGAGCCGATTTCAGCCCTGGATGTCTCGATTCAGGCCCAGGTTATCAACCTCCTGGAAGACCTGCAGAGTGAGCTGGGACTGACCTATCTCTTCATCGCCCATGACCTCTCTGTCGTGCGTCATATTTCCGACCGCATCGCCGTCATGTATCTCGGCAAAATCGTCGAGTTGGCCGACCGCGAAGAACTGTACGAAAACCCGCTCCACCCCTATACACAGGCTCTCCTCTCCGCCGTGCCGATTCCTGACCCACAGGTCGAAAAGAAGAGGCAGCGTATTATTCTCGAAGGGGATGTCCCAAGTCCCGCCGAGCCGCCGACAGGTTGTAACTTCAACACACGTTGCCCACAGGTGATGGACATCTGTCGTCAGTACGAGCCATCATTTGCCGACACCGGCGAAGGGCACCGCGTTGCCTGCTTCCTCTACGACCAGGTTGAGGCCCTGAACGAACAGGGCCAGGCAGTTGCAGTCGCAGCCTGACCCTTCCGGGCAGTGCACCGATGTACTGCCTTCCTGGCCTCCATACCAGACCCTCGTCGCAGCAGTGTCACGCTCGCGTGCCGTCTAAAGCCAGCCCCGGAATTCCGGCAGTTGGCGGCCGCCAATTTCCCCGCGGCGGGCAATCCATGATCGCATTCCACTGGAGTTATCGACCGACTCTACTGCTAGCTGCGCATCAGTTCTAGTACGCCAATCCGGGCTAATGCCAGGACTCTCCGCCGCAATGAAAGGATCTGCCCCGTAGCCCTTCCACCCTTCGGCAGATATGAGAATATGGGCGTTTTTTCTCAAATGCCAGTCCGGCTTCACTTTTAGAGTTTGCACATGAAGTAAGAAATGGAATCGTGGCTGTCTTGTCGGCCTTTTCACAACACGCGATTCTTGACGCGCAGAAAGGCGCACTCTCAAAAACCAGGGGATTATAAGTCAAACGTAACTACTCAGCCGCAACTGATACGCACCCCTGAACGAGGCGAGAAAAGGTGTTCTTTCTCCCCTCAGTGTTGTATTTTGGGCGGTCGGCCGCAAGCGGCCTCCCTTGTGCAGGGGCTGCGCCCCCGCAACGCCCCCCTACAAAAACATGCCTCACCGACGGTGTGACTTCTTCGCAACCTGTCGGCTGGCGAACATGGCGGCGGCTGCACACCGGTTGCGTCAACAAGAGCCCGAATGGTTCCTGGGACGACTGGCTGGTCAACTGCTGTGGCTTAGTAGGGTTCGTTGACGTTTGTCTGAACAACGACTTCCGGGTGCAAATTGCGGCTAATCGTCGAAGGGCGGCGCAGCTGCGCAAAGAATATCCGGTACGCCTCTGGTGCTCCCCGCGTCCTCCGCGCACAAAAAGGTGTTCTTCGCGACCCTTCGCGTGACTTCGCGGATCAATTGGTTTTGGCTACTTCAACAGTCAAGCGAGAAACATCCCTGACAGGCCTGCAGGCTTTCCGTTCCTGTTGAAATCTGAACAGCCTTCCCGAAATGTCAACGGAACCTGGTTACAGTCAAACTAACATTGGAGAATTCTTAACCCCGCAGGAGCGTCCACAAACAGAATGTGATGAGCGCCCCTTATTCAATCTCTAGGTGTGCTATGAGAATTCAAATAAAAGATATTATCAAATCAATTCAGGAAAACGCCAAAGTCAGTCTTGGCAGGTACGGCAGGATCATAGAAGTCCTTTACGCCGACCCTATTCTGGAAGACGATGGGACCGAACACAATATATACATGACTCTGCGCCGCACCGGTTGGTTCTACGGTACAGGTTGGGTCGAAGGTGGTGAAGAGGGAAAGTGGTGCTATGCGTTTAGTATGCCTGAAGTGAATGGGATGAATTTCAACCCGCGTTACACTGACAGCGGGTTTGATACCATGGAAGAGGCACTGAGTGCTGGCATTCTCCGCATGGCCGTGCTTATATGGGATTTGGCAATCCAAAAGGGGGATGAGCAGCAGGAAGCGAAACGCCTGCAGGCAGTGGTGAAAAAGGAGTACAACAGGTTGATTTCTGCGGGTATACCAAAAGCAACGGCGAGGCTAAATGAACTGGTGTGAATTCAATCGACCGAATTCTCCAAACAAATGATAGTCCGGAAGTGGGGCGACAAAACCCCGATGTTACTTTACGATACAACCCCCCAAATCTAGCCCACATTAACCTATGTTGAACCGGGCCGGATTTTACGGTAGCGGGCAGCCGGCTTCGTTCAGGCCAGGCGACCATCTGCAAGGGGCAGCATTTAGTCGATGCCGTCTGGTTGAGCGGCTCCACGAAGAAAGGGGATCTACTGCGCCGTCGTAGCGCCCCGCAAAAAGCAGAAAATACTCTCAGTGATGCCCGCAGCCACCCGGTCCGCCTCTTGTGTCAGCAGTGGGCCGTCGCCTCCCAGAAAACCCAACTCCAGGATCGCCGTCGGAGTTGTCGGCAAAACCTTGCGAAATGCGTGATAGTAAGTCATATCGTGCGTTATCGAATTGGTGTGAAGGGACAGGCCCGTCTGCGCCGCGTATTCCGTGTTGATGCAGGCAATCAGTCTCCTTTCCGTTGCGGGAATGGCGCTGTTCAACGGGTTGGTTGCCTTAAATCCGCTGGCCCCTATACAACTGTCCGCGTGCAGGCTTAAGAGTAGCTCCGTGTCCAAATCTGTCAACCGATCATCGTATTCCTCCAGAATAAGGACCTCTAAGCCCGCATCCTGCAGCCGCTGGCGCACAAGATCGGCGATATTAGCCACGACATCTGCCTCCAGCAGCGTTGGCGCGTTACTCTCTCCGCAGATGGCGCCGGAGTCATAGCCGGCGTGGCCGCTGATCAGCGCGACCGTTTCCCCTTCCGGTGTCGGCGTGATCAGTATGAGCCGTTCTATGGCGCGGGGTCGCAGGTAGCCTATCCCCGTCACAGCAAGATACACAATGCCTGCGAAGAGGACGATGCTGAGAATAAGAAACACGCGCTGCAATCTGCGTATCAGGACTTGGCGAATCATCGAATGAGTGGTTGCTTCAACAATAACCTTCTTCCGTATGGTCTATCGCGCAAAATGCTTGGCCAAAACGCAAACCATAACGCCGCGCCCTGGTAGCGTCTTTCGCACTGCTCGCATTGTACCCTTTGGGATTGGCTTGTCAATACCAAACCGCAAAAAAGAATCGCTGGCCCACCAATTCAGGTAACTCTCACACGGCTGCCACGCTCACTGACATGAGTCCCTCGGCTCAAAGTACCTGAAGAGGGTCCATTATTCATCTTAACCTGATCTCTGGCCATACCCATTTTAAGGAGTCAGTCAGTGAAATGGTCGGATTTTGAGAGAACTGTTTCGCCTGTGTACAATAGACTCTGATTATGAGCGAAAATTCCATCTATATGGATTCCCCAACCGCATCTCCTGAAGGCCAAACCGGCGGCAACGCCCCCGGTGTTCCATCGCTCCAGTCTTTGGGCGCAATTCTGCGCGATCGCCGCGAAAGCGCCGGCATCCCACTGGCAGAAGTCGAAGACGCCACCCGTATTCGACAAAAGTATCTCGCTGCCATTGAGGCCGACGAATGGCATCTCTTGCCGGGCGAGGTTGTCGGCCGCGGCTTCCTGCGCAACTACGCCTATTACCTGAATCTTGACCCCAATCAGATGATAGACCGGCGGCGGGCAATGGCCGACAACAGTCTGTCCCGTACGCTTGCGAGTACAAGCACAGGTGTCAGGCTGCCACCGGTCCGACCGGTGGATTACCGACCACAAGACGTCGACCTCGAACATACCAATTTCTCTACACGTCTGTCCGAATCCTTCGAGTCCATCCGCGATTGGCTCGTGCCAATTATGGCGGCCATTCTGATCGTATTAATTGTCCTTGTGCTCGTCTGGGGCGTACGCAGAATGGGCGGTGAGATCGGTGTTGTCTTCTCAACTATCCAGGACCGGATCTCCGCAACTGTCGATAGAAATCAGGGCCAGACAAACCAGCAAACTGACGGCTCCGACGGCGACGGCAGCACGAACGAAAGCGATCCAGGCGTCGCCCCGGTCGCAACCCTAGCCATCCTCCCGCCCACGGCGACGCCCACCTCCACACCGACTGCGCTTCCGACTGCCACCAACACGCCGCAGCCAGTAGCGACCCAGACCCCGCCTCCCGCTCCCACAACCACGGCGACGCCGACTGCAACCGCCACCCCCACCGAGGAGCCGCCTGAGGTAGCGCCCCCGCAACCGCAAGTACCTCCGCCGCAAGTCATCAATCCTGTCTCCTGCGCAGACAGCCGCTTGGCCATCTCCTCGCCTGGCGTCAATCAGACCGTCGCCGGTGTTTTCCCCATCACGGGCCGGGCAACCCATGAGAATTTCGACTTCTACAAATTGGAGCTCGCGTCTGGAGCCAACGCCTCCCAGGGCTTCACCTGGTTTGACGGCAGCGACAAGACCGGAAGCGGCGGCGGCATGGGACAACCTGTCGAGAGCGGGACTCTGGGCCACTTGGACAGCACCGGCCTGGCCAACGGCGCCTACACCATTCAGCTTACCGTTGTCGATACGAGCAGCAACTACCCCACACCCTGTCGGGTCTCTATCAACGTCCAAAACTGACCAACCGTAACTCCTCAACTTCAGTTGCGCCCAGTTCAGTCACTGCTGTTCTACGGGCGCGCCGGCAGCAGCTTGAGAAACGTGACGTGGGGCGGCGCGCCAAATCGAATGGGGATGCCTTCTCCCAGGCCGCGATGAACATAGACATGGGTGGTCCGGCGTCGGGAGTAGCCGGACGCCTCACTGCGCGTCAACTGCTCCGTCTGCGTGTAGGTTGGTCCTACCAAAGGCAAAACTATCTGCCCCCCATGTGTGTGGCCGGCCAGTATCAGGTCAGCGCGACCGGATGCCGCAGTCTCGATAATGTCCGGATTGTGTGACAACAGAATGGTCGGCGCGTCATCGGGAACGCCTCGCAATCCTCTGCCTAAATCAGGTAGCCCTTCGAGCAAATCCTCTATGCCCACGACAAAAGTGCCCGTCCCCTTCAACTGTACCGCCCGGTTGTCCAGGAACTGCATGCCTCGCTTCTCCAACGCCCGGCGCAAACGGCCAATGTCATTGATCCCGGCCGGCTCTCCGTCAAAGTGGTTTCGAAGCAGATAGCGCCCAAAGCGAAGAAGACTGCGCACACGCGCCATGCCGGATTCCTCCCTCTCCGCCCTGGAGAGGGCGCCATTCTCTGCACCGCCCTCTACTTCCCGCGCACGGAAAACGCGCCATGTGTGTTGGGGCGCCCTCTTAAGGTTGTAGACGACGTGGTCGTGGTTGCCGGAAACGGCAAAGGCGCCAAGGCGGGGCTTGGGGATGCTGTCGATCAATGTCAGAACGTTTTCCAATCCGTTGTCGTTGTGCAGGAAATCGCCCGTATGTATGAGCAGATCGATCTTCTCGCCCGCAGTCGCTCGCCGTACCTGCGCGATCTTCGCATGCTCACGCCGGTCCGCTCCGCGGAAATGGGTGTCCGAAAGATGCAGTATGGTCAACCCTTCGCTCGGCAGGCCGGCCCTGTCCCGCAGCAGCCGTACTTCCAACCGCTCCGTTCGTACGTCGAAAGGTTCATAGAGCAGCGCGTAACCTCCTAGAGCCGCCCCCAGGCCAGCCACCGCGCCAAGCCCGGCCAACAGCATCTGTAAGCGCTGACTCCCCCCATCGTGAAAGCCGGAGGAGGATTCGACAGACGGGCGACAATTGGCCGCTGGCGTTCTCCTGACATCTCCGTTACTTTCTGCGCCTTCAAACATTCGCGCGTTTGACCTCCTGACATTCCCAGCCGGTGACGCCCATCATGCGCACAGCACGAAATGCCAATCGTACAGGAGCAGACGCCCTTTGGCAAGCTTTCGACGCCGTGCCAGGACCGCGAAGTCCATGAACCGTCACTTCTGGTCTCCCTGCCCGATGCCGTCCAATTTCAGGGGACCGGCGATTTTCGCGCCTCTTGTGAGAAGTCCCCTGCCTGTTGTACAATCCCTTCGAATTCCCCTTTTGACCCATATAACGCTCAATACAATCCATCCAGCACAGATACCAGCAAGGAGGCGATCAATGAATCAGCAGCTCAGCAGACGACGATTCCTGCACTTCTCCGGCGCCGCTCTCGGCACAGCTGTCGTGGCCGCCTGCCAGCCGGCCGTGCCCGCAGGCTCCGGTGAAATGAGCGAAGGACAACCGGCCGCCGAACGGGTCCAGATCGAGTTCCTCGGCATGCCCGGCAGCCCCGATCTCATCCCCGAAGAGCAGGAGCTTTTCCACGACGAAAACCCGGACATCGAGTGGGTTCTGGTACAGCAGGCCCAGGGCACATCCCGCCTCGAGCAGCTCATGGCGCTGGTAGTTGCCGGCACACCGCCAGACACATCCCGCATCGAAAGCGATGTCTACCGCACTTTCGCCCACCTGGGACTCCTCCTCCCCATCACCTCCTACATCGAAGCCGATCCCGAACTCTCCGCACCCGACTACTGGATCCAACCCCAGGAAAACGACCGCCAGGTCTACCGCGGCGAAAGCTACGGCATCGGCTCCTGCTGGGTCGCGCCCCACTTCTACTACAACGTCTCCCTCTTCGAGGAGCTCGGCGTAGAACCCCCCAGCAACGACCCCGAAGAAGCCTGGGGCTGGGACGACTTCCTCGCCATCGCCACCGACCTGACCGTCGACGTCAATGGCAATCATCCCGGCGACACCGACTTCGACGCTAACAACATGGAACGCTGGGGCGTCAACTGGCCTACCTGGTGGATCCCGCTCCATGCCGCCGTCCAATCCAACGGCTCAGACTGGATCGACGCTGAGTCCGAACAACTTGTCCTTGACAGCCCCGAAGCAATGCAGGCGCTCCAGAACATTGCCGACCTCCGCCTCGCCCACGGCGTTATGCCCCGCACCGAGGCGCTCGAGGCCCTCGGCATGGGCGGCACCCAGTTGCTCGAAACCAAGAAGGTCGCCCTCCAGGTGGACGGCTCCTGGGCCCTCTCCTGGAACTGGGAGATCGAAGGCGGCATCGGCACCGCCGTCCTGCCCGCAATGCAGCGCCCCGGCACCGACATGCAGGCCCACCTCGTCACCGTCGTCAAGGACGCCGAAAACCCCGATGCAGCCTTTGAGCTGATCCGCTTCCTCTCCTCACCCTGGTACCAGGAACGCTACTGCCGCTCCGGCCTCTGGCTACCTAGCCAGAACGCACTCATGACCGACGAATCGATCGCAGACTGGTGTGTGCCGCCCGAACACCCGCCCGGCTATGAACAGATCGTCACCGAGTACGCGCCCAACTACGGCCACTACCTCACCATGCCGGTCGGTTACGTCAAGGCCGCCGAGACCGCCATCAACCCGGTCTTCAGCCAGATCTTCAACGGCGAAGCACGCGCCGAGGACGTGCTGCCCGCGGCTGTTGCCGAAGCCAACCAGATCATGGAGACCGAACAGGCGCGCCCAACGTCCTAGTCGGCGCGCTCCCTCAGCAGGTTCAGAGGAAATGGGACAGGACAGCGCAGGCGTCCTTCAAACCTCCCAGTCGCCTTCCTGACACCTTCGAAATGCAACAGAGCTGGCTACAGGCAGACCGCAACACCCCCAGGGGTGCCTGTAGCCAGCTTCGCGGAGACCTGTCATGGCAGTAGAAGCGCAAAGATCAAAATTGCCTTGGCCCCGTACCCGCCGCGCGCGCCGTGCTCTCACCGGCTACATGTTCATCTCCCCCTTCATCCTCGGCTTCCTCCTCTTCTTTGTCGGCCCCGCCCTCGTCGCCGCCTGGCTCACCATGTTCGACTGGAACATGATCCGCCCCCCATACTTCATCGGCCTCGGCAACTTCAAAAAAATGTTCGCCGACGACCTCTTCTACCAGTCCCTCAAAGTGACCGCCTACTTCTCCCTCGTCTCCGTGCCTGTCGGCCTGGTGCTGAGCTTTTTCCTCGCCCTCCTCATGAACTTCAAGACGCGCAGCATCGCCGTCTTCCGCACCATCTACTACCTGCCCAGCATCGTCCCCGCCGTCGCCAACGCTGTCCTCTGGAGCTTCATTCTCAATACCGAATTCGGCCTTCTCAACGCCCTCCTGGACTCCATCGGCCTCCCCAAAATCGCCTGGCTGCAGGAGCCCGAATGGGCCATGCCCGCCATCATCCTCATGAGCCTCTGGGCCCTCGGCGCCACCATGGTCATCTACCTCGCCGGCCTCCAGGGCATCCCGCGCTCGCTCTACGAAGCCGCCGAAATCGACGGCGCCGGCCGCTGGGCCAGCCTCGTCAACGTAACCATCCCGCTCATGTCCCCCGTCATCTTCTTCAACCTCATCATCGGCATCATCGGCTCATTTCAAATTTTCACCGCCGGCTTCCTCATCACCGGCGGCGGCCCGCAGCACGCCACCCTGTTCTACGTACTCTATATCTATCGAAACGGCCTGCAGTATTTCGACATGGGCTACGCCTCCCTGCTGGCGTGGGTCCTCTTCTTCCTCATCTTTGCACTCACCCTGCTCGTCTTCAAATATGTGGGCCGCTATGTCTACTACGAAGATGTCGGCACCTAGCTGTCCCAGTTCGCCGTCTGCATGGACCTGCCGCGCACACGCCGAACCGAAAGCGGCGCAACCAGCAACAGAACTCTGATGAGCGCATCAACTCGTACCACCGCAACCCAGCTCCTGGACAACGAACGCTTCTGGCGGATCTTCGTCTGGACCGTCCTGCTCGCCGGTGCCTGCGTCATGTTCCTCCCCTTTCTCTGGCTGCTTTCCAGCTCCCTCAAGACTGAGCTCTCCATCTTTCGCTACCCGCCAGAATGGATTCCCGATCCCATTCAATTCAGCAACTATGTCGACGCCTGGACAACCAGGCCCTTCGCGCTCTATGTCCGCAATACCATCGTAATCCTGCTGCTGAACGAGGTCGCAGTCCTTGTCTCCGCCTCCTTCTGCGCCTACGGCTTCGCCCGTATCGACTTTCCCGGCCGCAACGTCTGGTTCGGCATCCTGCTCGCCACCGTCATGCTGCCCGGCATCGTCACCATGATCCCCCAGTTCGTCATTTTCAGCCGCATCGGCTGGGTAAACACCATCCTGCCCCTCACCGTGCCCTTCTTCTTCGGCGGCGGCGCCTTCAATATCTTCCTCCTGCGCCAGTTCTTCCGCACGCTCCCCGCCGAGCTCGCCGACGCCGCCTACATCGATGGCGCCAGCGAAATCACAATCTACTGGCGCATCATGCTCCCCCTCGCCAAACCCGCCCTCGCCACCATCGCCATCTTCACCTTCATCGGCACCTGGAACGACTTCATGGGCCCCCTCCTCTACCTCGCCAAGGACCCCAACAAATTCACCGTCGCCCTCAGCCTCGCCATGTTCCGCACCGCCTTCGCCGGCCGCACCCGCTGGGACCTCCTCATGGCCGCCTCCACCATGATGATCGTACCCGTCATCTTCGTCTTCTTCGTCGCCCAACGCTACTTCATCCAGGGCATCGCCATCAGCGGCCTGAAGGGTTAGCCCTCACACTTCTTCACCCTCTCCTTTCATATGGGCGGTCGGCCGCAAGCGGCCTCCCTTGTGCAGGGGCTGCGCCCCCGCAACGCCCCCCTACAAAACCATCTCTCACCGACCGTGTGCCTTCTTCGCAACGTGTCGGCTGGCGAGCATGGCGGCGGCAGTACACCAGTTGCGCCACCAAGAGCCTGAATAGTTCCAAAGATGACTGGCTGGTCAACTACTGTGGCTTAGTAGTTGCCATTTAAGCTTGTGATCCAGTTCTTGGGAGTAAGCCCACTGCCCCGCCACGTGCTTGGTGATCAGCTCCTTTATACCCCTCAACTCGTGGTCCAGTTTTTGGGGCCCACTTCACTGTGCGCGGCAGAAGGGGTTCGCTGTAGGTTGGGGACCGCGCAAGATAAGGAGGTCGCGCTCTTCGGGTTCTAACTCCGGTTGGCGCGCGAAACTTCTGCAGGGGCATGCGTAGAAATTGTTAGGGCTCGTTGACGTTTGTCTGAACAACGACTTCCGGGTGCAAATTACGCCTGATCGTCGAAGGGTGGCGCAGCTGCGCAAAGAAAATCCGATACGCCTTTTGTGTTCTCCGCGTCCTCCGCGGACAAAAAGGTGTTCTTCGCGACCCTTCGCGTGACTTCGCGGATCAATTGGTTTTGTCTACTTCAACAGTCAAGCGAGAAACATCCCTGACAGGACTGCAGGCTTTCCGTTCCTGTTGAAATCTGAATAGCCTTCCCAAAGAGTCAACGGAACCTAGTGAGCGGATCCTGCCCTGGAGACGGCGAATGCGCCGCTACCCAGTTCCCCAGAAGTTTCTGATGAATGATAAAATGCCAAGCCAGCCTGAGCAGGTATCGGGAGCGGAAGAGCAGAAAGGAACCGGGATACATTTCTCTACCTGCATCTCGAGGACAAAATAGTCGGCGGGACCTGCGGCGGCCTGGGTGACTATTCTGGGGTCGACCCGATTCTGGTGCGGATTATGTGGGTGGTGCTGACGCTGGCGACGGCGGCGACCTGGCTGCTTGCCCATGCTGCGCGAGGTCGGCTTAACTGTCGCTTCCCGCAGGAGCGTCCCATTTCCTGATGCACTTCAGCCTGCTAGGTGGGTGTTCAATAAGGGAACAAGAGGCCATCGGGAAGCGATTAGTGCCTTGGCGCCTCTGAGCGTCAGCAATCTCGCCGAAGAACTGAGATACGACCGTGAGCATTCTCGATATGAAAACACTGACCTGCCACTGCTGCGATGGCTCTGCCTTCAACTCGCCCAGGCAATGGCTCATAGTGGACTCAAACAGGATTCAGTTGTTGAACTCTGGTTGAAGATCGGCGAGGGAGACCCCTCACCTGAAGCCAGGTATGCAGTAGCACCGTATGCCAATCTCGAAGCCTGATGCCCTGGCGCCTGGTCCGTGCGGTCTTCGGCGGTGGCCTACAGGTCCAGCACGAGGCTCGAGGTGAAAGTTCTTGATTCTGTTAAGCGTGGAAGCGCCTGTAGGGCCGCACACGTGTGAACGTCCCGATAGAAACCTGCCGGATTGCCGCTGGACCAGTGACTCTTAGTTCAAACTGCCGGACCCTCAAGGCTCTGGCGTTTGGTTGCTACAGAGATATCTGGTTGGTAACTTTGGGGATTGGCCGTCGTCGTCGAGACCGCGAGAGCTCAAAGGCCACAGCCGATATCACGGGTGGGGGAGAATTGACACCCAACCGTTATTCCCGCATGGAGTGGGACAGTCTCATCACCAGCGGCTCTCACGAGTGACCCGCTAGACGGAGGAACGAATGAGGAACGAAGAGGCACTGTTTAGTCCGAATTTTCGTGCACAATGTAAGGACAATCGACCGGTGGCAAGTGGCTTACGAGTCTTTCACCGACTCCATCGTCGACTCTTGGTAAGAGTAGGCGTCGTCCTCTTGCTTTTCTCAGCGATAGTCTCCTTGGCAGGTTGTGACACATTTGACCGGGTGGCGTTGGATAGACAAGCGGACAGGGACCAAGAATCGCGACGCGGGCAAGAGGGTGACGCAGTTGAACAGGTGGCGTTGGATACACCAGCGGTTACCCCGCTTTCGATCCCTGAACTGCTCGAGCCGGCGTTTGACGAGGAGGGCGTCGCCCACTACGACCTCACAATCGGGAAATCACACCACGATTACCGACAGACAGCCATGACGGACACCTATTCCTACAACGGTATGTCTGTACTCGGTCCCACACTTCGTCTGAGAACCGGAGACTCGGTGGTCATTAGCGTCACGAACGAGTTGGACGAGACTACAACGACGCACTGGCACGGAGCCGACCTCCCAGCCGAGGACGACGGTGGGCCCCACAGTCTTATTGAACCCGGGAAAACCTGGGTGGCTGACTTCGACGTGATCCAGCCGGCAGCCACCTTGTGGTATCACCCCCATCCCCATGGGTCCACAGCCGAGCATGTCTACCGCGGCGCCGCAGGTCTGATCATCATCGACGACGACAACCCTGCAGCAGCAGCGCTACCGGCTGCCTACGGCATTGACGATATTCCGGTCATCATCCAGGACAGGGACTTCACCGACGACGGCCAGCTCGATTTCGCCATAGTCGACGATGAGGAGGGCAACCTTGACGGCGTTCTGACAGTAAACGGTACGATCAACCCTTACGTCGAGGTGCCCACAGGGTTGGTCCGGCTCCGGCTGTTGAATGGCAGCCAAGCCCGAATCTACCACCTCAGCGTCGAGGGGGCCAATATGACTAAGATCGCCTCCGACGGCGGCTATCTGGCTGGTCCTGTCGTGCTCAAGCAGGTCGTGCTTGCACCCGGGGACCGTGTCGAGATCATCATCAATGTCGGGGTGGAATCCGCCGCTCTGGTCGACAGTACATTTGGCCGCGTGCTGGAGCTCCGCCCGAACGGAACAACTTCAGGCACGGGAATGCTTCCGGACAAGCTCGCCGTCATAGAACGAATATCCGAATCGGAGATCACCGTGGACCGGAGTTTCCACATGGACGAAGTAGATAACTTTTGGGACTCCGATGCAGGCTGGGCGATCAACGATCTCCCGTTCGAGATGAGCAGGATCGACGTAACAGTACAACTCGGAGACACCGAGCGCTGGACTCTCTCCAGCGGTGAGGGCCCGCACGTGTTCCATCCCCACCAGATTCAGTTTCAGATACTGACGATCAATGGCGAACCTCCACCACCAGAGGCGTCAGGCTGGGAGGACAGCGTGTTGGTGACTGCCGAAAGTGAGGTTGTTATCGCCGCCCGATTCAATTCATATACCACAGATGACATTCCGTATATGTTCCACTGCCACATTCTCGATCATGAAGACTTGGGCATGATGGGGCAATTCCTCGTCACCGACGAGTAACTTGGCGAACTGACGTTAAATTTAGTGGACGAAACCTCAGGCGACGGCAGCGGTCACAGGCTGGAAGTCTGGAACGAGCCTCAAGGTAAAGGTCCAGGGTTTTGTCAGGGTTGATCGGCCTGCGTGGACTCGAACCACGGGTCCCTGCCCTATCAGCACAGCGCTCCAAACGTCTGAGTTACAGGCCCTTCCGTCGCCTTGTACGCTATCCTTTGAATTACATTTTCAACTTACAGCGAATCCAAATATGTGAAACATACATCGGAAAACGTAACGACGCAGCCGCAACTGATACGCACCCCTGAACGAGGCGAGCAAAGGCGTTCTTTCTCCCCTCATTGTTGTATTTTGGGCGGTCGGCCGCAAGCGGCCTCCCTTGTGCAGGGGCTGCGCCCCCGCAACGCCCCCCTACAAGACCATCCC